>WNGQ01008318.1_pt1 | contig 10884 bp, 10 predicted proteins | sample 5407661 | NCBI WGS metagenome assembly WNGQ01 (sample SAMN13153382, study PRJNA577476) | soil metagenome | isolation source: 60 cm soil or saprolite under Garry oak tree replicate 2 | place: USA:California | collected 2016-06-15
TATTCCGCCGGGGAAGGCTCCCTATTCGTATCATTCGCACAGCGCACAGTGGGAGTTCTATCATTTGATTTCAGGCAGCGGCGTCGTCCGCCATGAAGACGGGACTACTCCGATTGAGGCTGGCGACGCATTTATTTTCAAACCGGGTGAGCCACACCAGATCACCAATGACACTACAGAAGACATGATCCTTTACGTGGTGGCGGACAATCCAATTGGCGATACATACTATCAGCCCGACAGTAATAAGTGGGGTGTGCCGATCCCCGAGCGCAGGAATGTCCGCTCAGAGCCGGTGGACTATTTTGATGGTGAAGAATGAAACCACCGGCCCGCCTTGACGCCTACGCGCGCGCGCGTATCCGTGAATGGAAAAAGAGCCTTCTTAACGGGGGGGTGCCGGCGAAGGTGTCGCAGACGTCGGTGCTTGGGTTTCGAGCGCAATGTAATCCGCGTTTACCCAGCCGCTGTGCCCACCGACAGATATTTCCTGCCAAGTTGTTTCGCCATTGGAGGCGCGCCTCGTGCCGAGCACAATCCCGTCGGTGCCGGGCTCAAGCGTCGCGACGACCGGATAATTCGATCCGGCACCTTCGCGGACATTGAGGTAGTCGCCGCTTGAGATGCCGATAACTCGGTAAGTAGACGGAGCCGGCGTTGCGGTTACCGCGGATGCATCCAAGGCGTTGGGAGTTGCTGTAAATGTAGGTTCCGGAAAAGCTTGCGGCGCTACTTCGACGGGCGTCGAACTCGTCGTGGCTAATTCCGCTGGCGAGAGCGTCGGCGTTGTTTCACTCGTAAATTCGGATTGTGATTGTGTCGGGGCGACGGGCGTCGAACTCGTCGTGGCTAATTCCGCTGGCGAGGGCGTCGGCGTTGTTTGACTCGTAAATTCGGATTGTGATTGTGTCGGGGGCGCTGTCTCCGGCAAGGCAGAAGGCGAGGGAGACGTCAACGAATTGGACGCCTGAACGCGCCGAGCCATCAAACCGAAGCCATACACACAGCAAAGCAAGAGAGCCAGTCCACCGCCGATTCTCCGTTGCGCCATTGCAACGATGCTGAGCACAAAAGCCGCGAAGAAGAGAGGCCCGTAGAAAATAAATGCCCACAGCGAGTGAACCATGAAAAGTATGCCAACGCCAAAGCAGACCCACCCTCCGATGATTGCGCCTTGCTTTACGTTCGTTTGCAATTCCTCCATGACTGCCCGCCTGTGTTCGTTGACGAAAGGCTAGGCGCCCTCATATTAACGCTTCGCTTGGTTTTTGCTGTGCTAAAATTGGCACTCTCGCTTGGGGTTGTTGGGCGTTATCTCGATCTCCACGCGCGCGCGCGCGTGGAAAGAGTCGGGAAAGGCGATTGCCGGGAAATAGTCGGCGCTGCAAGGCGCCACGAATAGCGATAACCGAAAGGTGCGCTTTCTTTCCCAAAACGTTTCGATTAACTTCTACCCTTGATGGCGTCATCGAATCCGTTTTTCGAGCACCCGATCCTATATTCCCCTTACGAATACCCGACACGCCATTGGGAGCTTGATGACGACGGCCAGCCGACGCAGCGGATCATCGAGCAGCGTCGCCGCGCCGAGTTCATTACGCCCATTCCGAAGCCAAGGAAACGCAAGGGCTCGGCCGATCAGCAGCAGATTGACGCGCTTAATCAGCGCCCAGATGTGCGCCAGGCCGAAGAGAATTTGCATTTTGCCAGCGCCCAAATTTGGTGTCGCAGTCGCGAACCGGCTGCCAAATTTTAATTTGACCACGGACGCCGGAACCATGGCGCTGATATCCTATATCTACGCACCGGTGGCGATGGCGTCGCTCTGACGAGGGATCTTAGCTACGGAGTCGGTGTTGGCGTGGGCGTTTCCGCCAGAGTTCTTTGCGCCGCAGACTCAGTTTGCTTGACCGCAGAAATCCCGCGCACCTGATCCACCCATTCTTTAAAAGGCTTTTCCCAACCGAGATAAATCAGTGCACCGATAATGATTATTTCAATAAGCAACCGCACGAGAACCCGAGCTTCTCAGAACGCGCCAACGGATGCAACCAAGACCTTATCATCTGGAATCCATGAAGCCAGCGACTGCTGGGCACGCCAAGCATAATTTTTAGCCGTCGTTTCCAATCGCTAGCGTGGGGCAAACATCCATGGCGCGCTTTGCGGCCGCGATTTCTCCTGGCGTTTCAGGTTGCTTGAAAAAATGGACAGCTGTCTCGTCGCGGTTGTAATTCAAAAGGTTCGGCGCCTCTTCGAGACAGAGGCGGCATAGTGCACAGCTTGTGTCCACGTACCACGGCCCGGGCGCGTTCTCGCTGTGTTTGCTCAGTTTGTCCGCCATAATTAAATAAACGCACGGCTGATGGTAAGCAAAGTCTCTTCCGATAAACGCAAAGGCGAACAACGTGACCGTGATCGAACTCAGACCGGATTGGCGTGGCTGGAAAGTCTTTGAAGCGCCGGGAGTCGAACCCATTCTTGCCATTTCGCGAATCTGCGTCTTTCTGCCGTAAATTTGCGGCAATCAGCGCGTTAACGGCATTCGCTCAAAATGAGCAGATTGCAGATTCGCGCAGAATTACGCAGTTTGCGTGTCCGAAATTGTCCGAAACGGCTCTCGCGCGCGTGCGCGTTATTGGTTTCGAAAAAGTGGGGACGGGTGAACGCCCGCCCACCATCCCCATTCAAAGCATGGTTCCCTGCGACCCTTGCGGTCTGCGTCGACGAGAGTCCGCTGTCGAAGATTTCGGGACTGATTCCTGCCCGCTGCGCGCAGACGCAGGAAAAGCGCACTGCGGCGTTTTGGAGTTTTATGCTGCGCGAGATAAAGCGCGCTGTTTTGCGTGATTGTGAGGTACATATTTGGCTTGGCCGGTTGGTCGGTGCAGGGGGAAGGAGGCCGCACGCGCGGTCGATTGAATCTGCACTTTCTTCATCGCTCAAGGTTCCTCTTTTAGGAGAGGTCAGCACAATAGGACGTTAGTCCTATGTGCGTTTCGCAGATTCGCGCAGAATCACGCAGTTCCTGTGTCCGAATTTGTCCGAAAGAGTTCTCGCGCGTAAGGCGCAACGGAACGTGCAGTTTTCCAGCGGAGTCGGTTATGCCACCGTCCCTTTCTTGAGAAGGGAATGGCCAAGCGCGCAGTGGACTGCGTTCAAAAACTGATCGTTGTCAAAAGGCTTGATGAAAAAAGCAAAGACGCCGGCCTGCATCACGGTAGCTTCAACAGCAGGATCCTCACGAGCCGTAATGAAAATCACCCGAGTCGCAGGCGATCTGGCACACAGATGCGCCAACAGCTCAATCCCAGTCATTTTTTCCATCCAGATATCTAGAACGACGAGCGGGACTGAATTCGCCGCCGCGTATTCGAGAAAACTTTCCGGCTCGCTGAAAGCACTCACACTGAATCCATCAGACTTAAGCAATCGACCGACAGCTCTTAGCACCGATGGATCGTCATCAACGAGGCAAACAACTTCCGCCGGAGCAATTCTGGAACGGTCATGGATTAATAGAGATGGGGGAAGAGTTGCATCATCTAGTTTATTGATCCCGTATTCGTCCGGGCTGAGGGTCGCGATCTCGTCCGATGCCGTACTCAGACCTGGCGGTGGTGGGGCGCTGTCCGTATGAGCCATCTCTGGCGCGACGTTGAATCTTGGCCTACTACTTGCGTTGGAGCTAAGGAGTAAATTTGACATGCCGCCGCTTAGACCGTCCCCCACGCAAAAGAAAGTAAGACTTTGGTCTCATGCTCCGCCGTCGAACCAATGCCTTCGTTTTGCGCCAGGCACACCACGATGACGGTGTTGATGGGATGTATCAGCCGTGACAACTCCGCGCGCGCGCGAGGGAATGCAGAGCTATCGATCGACTTGCCGCCGGACACGTGAGGACAGGTGCATCTCTCTCCTTCTCTGCACGTCAGCGGTCTCTCTCAGCGCGCAATGCAAAGTCTATTGCTCAGGGTTTCAAATCCCATTCTTTGAGTTTCTTCGCTGCTGTGCCGTATTGGCCGAGGTGGTAAACGGCCGCGCCTACCGGCGAGAAGGTGAATGGCTCAAACGGTTCGGCGAGCATTTTGTCGAGGTATTCCCGGGGGGCGAGGCCGGTGGTGACGTGCGGATTGAAATGCTCGCCGGAAGACTTAGGAACGAACTCCGAAACGTATTGGATTAAGAGCGGGTTGATGGTTTCACCGGCGGGCGGCGGGACGAATGCGGCCGCGGTTCCGGTTTTGACCGTGAACGGAGCTACGGCGTCAATCACATCCTGTTCCAGCTTGAGCAATTCAGGGGTCGGCTTCGCGACAATGCCCGAGAGGCCAAACTCCTTGTCCGGGATGTAGTAATATTTGTACGCCTCCAACTTTATGCCGGTCACATTCCCGCTGGCGAAGACTTTGCCGACGGCGTCGTAGACTTTATCGAGATCGACCGTGCGGACGAAACGCTGCACCAAGGTGATGTGGGGACGGTGTGAGGCGTCGAGCGCAAAGCCCTTCGGGAAGACCTTAAGAAGGCGTTCGTTGGTGGCGGTCGCATGCTCGAGCATCGTGGCATCCGGTTCGAGAAGGATGTCGATGGCCGTGAGCGAGCCTTGATTCTCGGACGCTGTTTGAGTTCTCACTAGCAGGATGAGAGCGCAAAGCATCGCTCCCCTGATCAGGATATTTTTCACGGTTGCTGTCTTTCGGTGGTTTGCTGGGTGTTGATAGCTAAAGCGTTTATTATTTCTCGAAACCGAGGATGTGATTCCAATCGTTCTTCATGCTGACAACGGTCCAGCCGTCCTTCTTCGCTTGCTCGTAAAGCGCCGGCGTGAAGGCACCAAGCTTGGTGTCCGGTAATCCTTTGGCCGGGCCGTAGGCGTATTCGCGCGCCGCGTCATCATGCAGCACCAGCAGCATGAATCGCGCGCCGCTGCCGCCCTGCGTATATTCCAACATCTCCTTGTCGCCATCGGAGTTGCCAAACGCGGCGATGGGCCGGCGCCCGATGTGCTGATTGATGCCGACCGGCTTGCCGGCTTTGTCGTCGATGAAATTGATCTCCGGCAGACGCACGAGAACGGGTTTGCCGTCGCGCATTTCAAACTTTGTCTTGATGCTGCTGCCGATGACCTGTTCGGGCGGAACGCCATAAACTTGTTCTGCCCACGGGCGCATGAACTCGATGCCACCGCCGGAAACGATGAAGGTCTTGAATCCGTTCGCCCGCAGATAGGCGAGCAGTTCGACCATCGGCTGATAAACGCACGCGGTGTAGGGCTGCTTGAATTTCGGATGCTTCGCGGTCGCGAGCCAGTCCTTGACGATCTGCTCAAATTCCGCCGTGGTCATGCCCGCGTGCGTCGCCATGACGAGTTCGAGAATCGCGTGGTCGCCACCGGCGAACGCGCCTTTCAAATCGCCCTTGAGCAGCGCAGCAAACGGTTGCTTCGTTTTCCATTCCGGGTGCTGCGGCGCGAGCGCCTTCACTCGATCGAGCGCGAAGAACAGTTGAACGGGCATCGGTTGCTCGCACCAGAGCGTGCCGTCGTTGTCGAACGTAGCGATGCGCTCCTCCGGCGGGACGAAGTCGGGGGAACGTTCCTTCGTTACCTTTTCAACAAAGGCGACAATGGCCTTCTTTGGGGCGGAGTCGTTCCACGAGGGAAGTGCGTCTTGCGCGTAAGTGGTGACGAGCCCGGCGAGGACAATCGCCATCAAGGCAAGTGTGTTGCGAACGGGTTTCATGGTTTTGCCATTGCCTAACGAACCTTTTGTTTCGCTCGTGGATTCGCGGGCGCCCTGCCGTGGCTGCCCAAGCAGTGCGAACTTCGCGAAGCCAAGCAACCTTCGCTGGTTTTCGTGAGTCAGCCTATGGGACTTTGGGCCCATACCCGGAGTGAAAAACCAAGCGACCGTTGCTGATCAAGCACCGGGCTTGGCGCGAGGTTGGAACTTTGGAACTGCCAAACTGGGACAACTCTCTCGCGAATCATCAAATTGTGCCTTTGGCCGTGACTTGTCCCGCTTGCGCACGAAATCGCAACGCCGCGCGTCGGTATTTTAGAACAGACTGTAGATAAACGGAGCCAGCGTTGAGCTGCTGACAAAAATCAGCAAAACGCCAAACAGCACCAAAAAAAACAGGATCGGCGCGATCCACCATTTCTTGCGCTCGCGCAGAAACTCAAAGAATTCTCTGATGATCGCCACTCGGTTCATGGAATGTTTTCTAAAGTTTGACGGAACCGATTCCAAGTAAAGGCTTTTTCTAGAACTGACGCTCGTAATTTTCAGCCGTACTCTTTTCTCTCACGCACGGAATCCAATAGCTCGCCGACTGTTTGTCCCATCTTCGCGCGAGGAAATCTTTTTGAAATAGACGAGCCAGCAATCCGATCGGCGTGACGAACAGGAAGAAAAACAGCGCCAGGATCACGTTCGACATCACAAGTCCGAGCGTGAAGGCAAGTGCCATCCACGCGAAATAAATGTATTTCAACGCGCGCGGCCAGATTGCGCCAAATGCCGTCAACACCGCGCCTACGCCGAGAAAGGATGAATAGCTCGACCTATGGCGAAGGAAAAGTAGAACGCCGAGCAAAACAAATACGCCGCCGACCGTCAGTCCGAACTTGCGCAGATCGCGAACGCCGGTCTTTAGTTTTTCAAGGTCCGCGTGGATTGACATTGTCTAATCGAGTTCAAATTCCCTCAGCCAGTCGATATCTTTGTCCAGAGGCTTCTGTTCGTTCTTTTCCAACAGGAAATTGCCAAGTAGCAAATAATCCATATTCGTTCGCATAAAGCAGATGAAAGCGTCTTCCGGCGTGGCCACGATCGGCTCGCCGCGAACATTGAACGACGTATTGATGATCACTGGGCAGCCGTATCTCTCGTCGAACTTCTTGATCATGCGGTAAAACATCGGCTGATGCTGATCCGTCACGGTTTGGATTCGCGCTGAATAATCGACGTGAGTCACCGCGGGAATCTCCGAACGAATTGTTAAGAGTTTTTGCAGGCCAAATAAATTTTGCTCATCAGCTATACCTTCACGTCGGCGATTTTTTGAAACTGGCGCGACAAGCAGCATGTAGGGACTTTCCTCGTCCAGTTCGAACCAGTCCGACAGTTTTTCGCGGAGAACGGAAGGCGCGAATGGTCGAAAACTTTCGCGGAACTTGATCTTTAAATTCATGAGTTCCTGCATCTTTGGCGATTGTGGATCGCCGATGATTGATCGCGCTCCGAGCGCGCGCGGGCCGAACTCCATTCGACCGTAAAACCAGCCGATTACTTTCTGAGCGTTAATGAGATCGGCGATTTTTTCGGGAAGCTCGTCGTCGGTCAGTTCAGTGAACGGAATTTTTTGCGTCTCCAGATAAGCGCGGATCTTATCATTACTATATGTTGGACCAAGATAAGAGCCGCGTTGCGAATCATGCACGTCATCGGCTTTGCGCTCTTTACCCAGAATCTGATGCCACACGAACAAAGCCGCGCCGAGCGCGCCGCCCGCGTCGCTCGCAGCGGGTTGAATCCAGATGCGGTCGAAAATGCGCTCCCGCAGAATATGTCCATTCGCGACGCAGTTGAGCGCGACTCCGCCGGCCAAACAAAGATTTCGTTGTCCGGTTTGCTTGCGAACATGCCGCGCTATTCGCAGCATGATCTCGTCGGTCACGTCTTGGATCGAGCGCGCGAGGTCCGTGTCGCTCTGGGTCAGTTTCGATTCCGGTTTACGCGGCGGCCGATCGAACAAGCGATTGAATGCAGCGTTGGTCATGGTGAGACCGACGCCGTAATTAAAATATTTCATGTTCAACCGGAACGACCCGTCATCTTTGAGGTCGATCAACTCGCGCAGAATTACATCGCGATATTTCGGTTGGCCGTAAGGCGCGAGTCCCATCAATTTGTACTCGCCGGAATTGACTTTGAATCCGGTGAAATAAGTGAACGCGGAGTAAAGCAGCCCAAGGGAGTGCGGGAAACGCAACTCCGCCAGCATTTGAATGTGGTTGCCGCTCCCGACACCGTAGCTGGTCGTTGTCCATTCCCCTACCCCATCAATGGTGAGAAACGCCGCTTCCAAGAATGGTGATGGAAAAAACGCCGAGGCCGCGTGCGATTCGTGATGTTCCGGAAAGAAAATTTTGCAATCACAGCCGAGCTCCCGCCGGATTACTTCTTTCATCCAAACGCGTTCGCGGATCCAAAGTGATATCGCGATCAGAAAACTTTTCAGGCCGGTCGGCGCGTATGCAAGATAAGTGTGGAGAATACGGTCGAATTTCAGGAACGGCTTTTCGTAAAACGCCACATAGTCAAGCTCGTTGACGACGATGCCGCCTTCGCGGAGGCAATACATCACTGCGTGCTTCGGAAAACTCGCATCATGCTTCTTGCGCGTGAATCGTTCCTCCTGCGCCGCTGCGATGATTTTGCCGTCGCGGACCAGGCACGCCGCGCTGTCGTGATAAAAAGCGGACAGACCAAGGATGTTCACGAGCGAAGGCTATTACGCGCAAACCTCCGACAACCTGCGAGACGCGCCAATCTCACTGATGAGCGTAGTAATCAGTCGATGCGCGCGCCAGATCGGTGTCGGTCACGAACTTGGCGAATAACGCGTGTCCCGCGGCGTTGAAATGATTATCCCCCACATTAAATGGATCCACGCCGGCCATCGCAGATTTCAAGAATTCCGGATACGGTTCGCGGTAATGCACTCCCATCTGAGTCAGACCCGCCGCAAGTAAATGTGCAAAAGAATGATTTCCCGGCAGATGGTTTTCGACACGCGGCTTGTAAGGAATGAAGACCACGTAGAACTCCGCGTCGCGCGCCGCGACCGCTTCCTTCAGCTTGTTCAAGATAGCAAGAGTCAATTCAATGCCGTGTCGATCAGCGTCGGACACCACGACGACGGTGTCCAAATGCTTCTGCTTCCGCAGGAGTGTGTTGCGCAAACTACGGCAGCCCTTGATGAACCCGTCGAAGCCTCGACCGCCAAGGTTCCAAACGCGGCAATCCCGTTTCATGGTGCGAAAAAGGTTATCAACTCTGCTGTATTGAACATGATCGTTGTGGAGGACTAATTGGCCGCCGTTCAGTGTGAAGTAAGGCTTGAGATAAGAGTATTGTTTCGAATTGAGATTGTTTTCGACATCATTGTAGAGCGTGAACGCTAGCACGACCTGATCGACATCGAACTTTTGGCCTCTGAGCAGGTAAAACAAATACTCCTGATCCGTGCCGTAACCGGACACACCGCAGTTGATGAGCTCCTCATTCGTTCCATGCACCTCTGCAGTAGTAAAAAGTTCCTCCTGACTGACGCCCACGCCCCAGACGTACGAATCGCCCAGCACGAGAGTTCGCTTTCCTCCGGACGTCCTCTTTAGTTGCATGTCGTCGGGGCCGCGCAGCCCGAATTGGTTTTGATGAACGAAATCATCCCCCTTTTCGCCCCAGGTGATGTTCTCTATCGGTGCCCAACCCAATTCGTGATCGAAACGATAGAAACGGCTTTTTTCGTCAACTGCGACGCCGAGGTGCGGCGCCAACAATCGCAACGCCACTTCAACCAACAACGCGACAATTGCGAAACTGATTAAGACCGCGGCAAGTCGAAACAGAATCGCTTTCATAATTGCATTTTGAGAAAGTTCTCATCGACACGCAAGCATTCTGCCAGCGGCAATGAGCGTTGTTTTATGTTTGTTAGGTGTAATTCTGGCAGGTTAGCGGTTATCTACGGAAACAGGGTCGTGTGAAACTCCTCGGGCGAAACGCTAACGAACTTGGCGCAAACAAGAATTCTTCAAAACCGCCGATTACCGAGTCAATGTAAATTACGGCTTTTGCGTGTCAGGTCGCGCCGGGCCCCGAGTAAGAATTCGGAACCCGACACGCGTGCCGGTGTTGGTAGGGTTTCGGTATCGTTTTTAGAACCGCTCACGAGGACACTTGAGATGCTTGTGAACGACCCATTCGCGATATCTGTCGCGATAATTGTGAATGTCGACCACCGCTGCTGAATGATATTGTCGGGCTAGGGTGCCGTAGTTTGCGCGCGGCGACCGAAAAATTTCGGGGCAATTCAGCCAGCTTTTCCATTACCAGCATCGAACCAGCCGATCGCCATTTTTCAGCCAAGCCTTGATGAATCAATTCATCACATACCTTCAACACGCCTGGCTCGTAATCTGGCGCTATCTCAGGCTTTTGCCGTTTTCGAGATTTATTTTTCAAGCGAATCCAAAGACGATTTAGGTTCCGGTCGGCATCTCGCCATTTGAAATTCTGATTTGGCAAAGCGTCATGAAATGCCACCAGCGCTGGCTTTTCGTCTGACGCTTGCAGCGCGTTCCAGTGCGCGACTACGTCCGCGAGCACTCCTTCAAAAGTATGATCGCCATCGATGAACAAAAATCCGAATCTCAAGTTTGGCAGCGGCACATGCGAATCGGCCACCAGTAAATGCACGCGTGCCTTATGTTCGGGACGCGCCAGATAATCTTTGCACGCGCGGTCTTCGTTCGACCTGTTGTCGATCGAATAAATGTTGCGAGGTGGTCCGGCGGCGGCCGCGAGTAGAACAGTAGATCCGGCAAGATTGCGACCGACCTCCAGAATATTTCCGGACGTGGCTTTTACCGCCTTCCACAACAGTGCTGCTTCGTCGAAACCCTGGCGGATGAGGCCACGATTTCGACTATCGCAAGTAAAGATCCAGGCCAGATCTTCAAAGCCTTCACCGGCGCTCTGCTTTGATTCTTCCACCGGGCCGACAAAAACCCGACTCATCGTTCCGCGCAAGTTATCGATCCAGTTTCGCGTTGCGCCAAAAGTAGTACTGTTTCGAGCGTGCAATCGGACA
>WNGQ01009091.1_pt1 | contig 10883 bp, 13 predicted proteins | sample 5407661 | NCBI WGS metagenome assembly WNGQ01 (sample SAMN13153382, study PRJNA577476) | soil metagenome | isolation source: 60 cm soil or saprolite under Garry oak tree replicate 2 | place: USA:California | collected 2016-06-15
GACGCGCCGCAACAGAACCTTGGCGACTTCAGCGTTGTCCTCCACGGCTTCCTAGTCTTTTGCAGCGCTGAGGGCATCTCCAGCGGAGGCTGCGTGCCTACGTTCACCTCATCACCCCAGGGAATCCTACCCTTTGCCAAGACAGTGAACGGGCAGATCCTGACATCGGCCGACCCCATAGAGTCACCCGCAAACTCCGGGCTCATCGTGCTAGTCGACACCGGGGCATTGATCCTCGGTACAATCAACCCCAACACGTAGACAAATCCCTTCTCCGAACCATCTACCTTTTTTTTCAGTGACCTGATACTTCGAACGCCGTGCGCTAGGATGTTAGAACTAATCTACAAAATGGTGACGTGATTGGATTAATTGTGGATATTCGACCCACCTAGGGTACCAGGGTATAGCTAGCGATATTCCTGCGAACAGAAGCATGATTCCTGCCAGAAGGGCGATGCCACCGAGGAGCGTGATTCCTTCGGGTCGAGGTGGAGTCGGCTTTGCGACCACTGGCTTCGCTAACACCGGAAGGCTCATTGAAAACTTGTGGGAACTGAAATTTGGGTCTTGCCCCAAGTAGACGTTTTCGTTGGGAATCCGGTCGTGGGAGCCATGGCAGCGCTTCTTGGGACGCTAGCTGTCGAGCGGACAAAGAAAACGGCTCGAAACGCCGCCTATGCGTTAGCCTCTTAAGAGGACCTCCCGGATATCCAGATCGAACGAGCTCGTACGCAGAACAAAATAGAGCGAGGATGACGGAGCTCAACGTGGAAATCGAAAAACTGCACCACGAGATCAATGAGAAGAAAGCAAAAGGAAAACCAACCGATGCCCTTCAGAAGAAACTTGACGAGCTGGAACGTGAGAAGCATGATCTCGTCGAACGGATCGAGGCATTATGGACTGCCTGAATTAACAGCTTCTCACCGGTTCCTCGGACTGAATCATTTCCTTTGCATGTCCTTCTTGCAGTAACACATTCGGAAGAGGAGAGGGACACTGCTAACGTATCGAGAGTGGCTTCATAACACAGCCCCGACAATGACCGGTAGCCTCTCAACATGAAAAGACATTTCAGGATATGCAAAGACTGAGGGGCGTACCCTCGATTCAACACTGTTAAATAATCTGGAATATGATACGCTATCTTAGCGCCAAGAGTGAAGAGGATTACTCTGGCGCCACGGTATGGGAGCCCCCGCTACCAAGAGGAAGCCCCCAACGTATGGCTGAAGACCAGTCACACAGCTTTTTAGGGCACCGTGGCTCAAACCGAACACCTGTTGAAAACACAATAAAAGATATCGCACCATGATCGTCTAAATTTCCATTTATCAGAGGTAGCGGGACCATCGGTTTCTTGCTTATCTTGAAGCAATACGTTTTTGCAGTAGAATTTGTAGGATCTGAACACTTTCACTCATCTTCGACAAAAATACCGGTCTCGCCGATGCGGGAGATAATTCTCAGAACACATCGTGTTTCCCCGGCGTCTGTCACGAACTCATACGGACCCATGTATTAGTGACATCGCCTAGGATGGAAGATCAGCCTTTACGTTGAGCAAATAGAAGTCGTGTAGATTGGGAACTTATTAGTGCCTTAGCTCCTGCCACGACTCTGTGCCCGCGAGAGGAAGAAGGCTATCATTCGTCTTCTTGCTTACGCAAACTTCGACCGTTAAGCCTCTCTCCCGTTCGAGCTGTTGGACTCCTTCTGCCATGGCAAGCGCTTCATCCTGCCAGAGCGCGTGAATGAAATTGATTGTCCAGTGTATGCGTCCTTCAATACGGACATGCTGGAGCTTGGGTCTGGGTCATGTTGAGAGTGGGCGGCAGGTTAGTCTTGGGAATATCGATGACGTGAATAGGGAAAGTGACGACTTGAATCCAGATACAGTTGAGCCCGGGTGTTGTTAGGGCCGCTTCAACCAGAAGATGATGATGTACGGCCGTAACCCTCGTGATATTGAATTGATAGCCGGGACTTCCCTCCAGTCCCGGGCTGGCGACGAGGATCGTTTGAGTAGTGAAGTTGATCTCTGGCAAAGCGGGGCAGGAGCCCAGCGGCCGGAGGCCTTCCGCCAGATTGCAGTTCTGATCCCAGAACGCCGACCATGTTTCGAGGTCGTTTATCTCCGTCACGCCGATCTGCGCGTGTCCGAATTCTGTCCGTAGGATGGTGCGAAATGGGACCAGCCCGTGGAGAGCCCGTTGTTTTGTAACATGGCTAGAATAGCTCTCAGACAGAGAAGTTGTCGAATCTCTGTTCGTATTGACCGGTCTCGCCAAAACCGGAACCCCAACAATGACCAACATGAGGACTGTCGCGAGAAGGAACCTCAACGCGGACTATTCCCAAGAAAGATCTGAGCCTCAAACTTATGGGTCTTTCGCAAAACTCTCGCGTCATTGATGTGCCCCGGCTCACTATCAGCACTTAGCCGGTTTCTCTGAACTTGAGGGGCAGTCCGCCATACTTCGCAAGTACTTTCTTGAGCCTTCCTGAGATCTGAACCGCCGACTTGGTTTTGTAGTCGTAAGCTACTTGGGTAGTCCTGCCGATCGCGTACTCCGCACGTCTGGGTCCGCGGATGGAGTAGTCGAGGTCCCATGAACGATCTCCTATCCGGCTCACCCATACTGAGACGGTTATCCGGCGTTCGTCTCTGATCGGTTTCCTGAACTCGCAACGCGCCGAGGCGACGATGAAGCTGGCACAGAACCCTTCTCTTATCTGTCCCAGGCTTCTTGCAAGCTCGATACGCGCAGTCTCCATGTACTGGAGATACGTCGCATTGTTGACATGACCCATGACGTCAATGTCCCGGAACTGGACTGGCAGATCAATGCTAAACTTCAACCGACAATCCTTCCCTGCCTAGAGGACAACCTCAGACCCAGTCATGTGAGATTTTCACGTCCATACCTTTTATCTGCTGAAGAAAAGTCTGCTCTTGCCTTGGAGAATAAGTTCAAGCATCCGGTTCATCACTTCCAGATCCAGGTCTCGAATATTCAGAAGTCTGCAGTGTTCTATGGCGAGTTGCTGGGCCGACTTGGCTTTACCGAGGTTACGGAAATGGAGGGAATGGTAGAATGGCAGAAGGAGGGAACCAGAATAATCGTCGCCCAGTCTCCCAAAAGGTTCCTCACTGATGGCTATCATCGGAAACGTGTCGGTCTAAACCACATAGCCTTCCGAGCGCCAAGCCGCGCAGCAGTCGACGACCTCTATCACAACTATCTGGTTCCCAAGAAGATCCCGACACTCTACGGCGGGCCCAAGGAGTGGAAGGACTATGATCCGGGCTACTACGCAGTCTACTTCGAGGACCCCGACCGGATGAAGCTCGAACTAGTGCATGTTCCAGGCGATTTGTAGAACGAAACGTAGTTGGTTTACCTGTGGGCGTAGTAGACAGTTACCTGCGCATCATTGATTGAATCGATTCTCCCGAATCCGAACCTAACCATTTGGATAATGCTCCCCGCTTTCTCCTGGCGAATATTCGTCTCGACCGGACCCTTCGTTCTTGACGCGTCAGGCATCACAACTTCTCCGATCATATTGTTCTCGCTTGGTAGCCAGTTGACCAGGGGAGCTTTGACCTCTCGTGCCTTCATGTAATCCTGACTATGGAACGAGGCCTCTATCGAGTCGTTCTTGACACTTGTGATTTCGACGTTGAACAGTTCCATCAGTCGGACCACCTTGCTCTTTCTTAGAAGATCAATGTCAGATGAAGGGATCAGTAGGTTGGCTGAGCCGTTCTTTGGAACCACCTTGAAGATTCTGTCTGGAAGGTCCTTCCTTTCTGGATGTAACGGCAGACGTGCGTCATAGGTCCGTTCGACTCCTGAGACTGTTATTGTGATTGGGTTTGCGATGAAGCTGTACCTGTGTGCGATCTTGTCGATCTCTTTCCGGTTCGTCGCGTTCACATTGTCCCAGCTGAGCGTCGCGTCCACCGGCCTAGGACCCATCTCGTAGACAATCTTCCTCAACGCGCTCGGAACATACCCTCTCCTACGAAGCGCGGCCAGAGTCGGGAGTCTCGGGTCCGAGTAACCGTCTACGAGACCCTCCTCGATCTCCTTGACCATCAACGACTTGCTGAGCTTGATATCCGTCGTCTTTAACCGGCCATAATGGACATACTCTTGAATCTCCCAGCCCAGCGCCTTGTACAGATACTCCGTCCGCAACGCGTTTGTCAAGTGCTCCTTTCCCCGGATAACGTGGCTCACTCCGAGCAGATGATCATCGATGGCCGATCCAAAGTTGAACAGGGGCCAGACCCGGTACTTCGAGCCCACCCTCGGATGAGGATACTTCACAGGATCAATAATGCGAAGCGCAGGCCAGTCCCTGACCGCCGGGTTCGGATGAGCCAAGTCAGTCTTTATTCGAAGTACCGCCTGCCCCTCTCCAAACCCTCCGTTCAACATCTTCGCCCAATGAGCCAAGTTCTGCTCCGGGCTCTTGGAGCGATCTGGACACGCTCTACCAGCGTTGACGTTGATACGGAAATCTTCAGGAGTACAGGTGCAGATGTACGCGTCTCCTGATTTCAGAACCTTCTCAGAATGCTCGTAGTAAATTGGAATCCTGTCGCTAGCAATGTACTCGGCATCCCACTGGCATTCCAGCCAGCAAACATCCTCTCGGATCAGATCATAGTACTCGAGCGCCGACTTTTTCAGCCGGGGGTCAGTGTCATCGAACCGCAGGAGAAAGTGTCCCTTGTACATCCGCGCATAGTCGTGTGAGAGGATTATCGCCCGGATAGAACCCAAGTGCAGAACAAAGTCCGGGTTCGGCGCGAACCTAGTCACGATCGCAGTGTACTTGTCCGCGTTCGGCAAGGGAGGCAGGGCCTTGGAACTCGACTGGCTTCGAGACGATACTGCCTTGGCGGACATGAATTGGACGCTGCTCAACTAGATTCTATCTCTTATCTCTCAAAAAGAGAGGTGATGACACTTCTAAGGCGTTGTCTGATTCTTGCTTGGACTTGTTTTGGGACGCGACCAATAGAACGTAAGACCGGCACAGGCGATTGTCGAGCTGATAAGTGCGACAATGTTGTTGATTATGATGGCTATTAGCTGAATTTGTCCATATGGTAAGGGTCCGGAGTACGGCTGGTATCCGACAGTCAACACGAGTCCGGTCCAGCACGGTGCCTCTCCTAGTTCATAACTTGCCTCATTTGCTGAGCTAGTCACGTCTAGGGTGTAGAGAATCCTTGCAACATGAATCCCCTCGAAAGTTATGTTCTGGAATCTGATCGTTACGCCTGTCCGATTTGCTGCAACCACATTCTCCAACCCGCTGAACCCGTCGACCTGATACAAATCCTGAGTAACAGGATTACGTCCGGGCTGCGAATAGAATTGAAACAGCTGTGTGAGATTATTGTTGTCACTCCGGTATATCGCCGTCTCATAAGCTGTAGATCCAGGATGCATGACTAGCTGCATCTGAGAATAGAGAGGAGGCCCCACAACCTGTGCAGCCTCTTTCACATCGTATGAGAGGACTCCGAAGATTAACGGACAACCAATAGTACCGTTCGCGTACGCAACCGCTGGCCAAAACGTATAACAGTTCGCGACAACCAATACAAATCCAAACACAAGCGCATAGCGTTTCCAGAGCATGCTGCGTTTCACCAGATCAGATGGACTAAGACACCTCTGTCCAAGAGCAGAGAGAAGAAAGTAAGTCTTTTCTCTAGTTTAGAGAAATCGTCGGAGTATCCATACTACGATGCTTATGCCGCCGATAGTAGCCATCCAGAATCCTACAGCGGCGATAACAACAAGGGCTGAGCAGGAGGTGTCCATGCAGGCAACCATGCTTTGGCCTCGCGCGTAGAGGTTGCCCGCGACTAGTCCTGAGATCCAGAAAATGCCGAAGCCGACAAGAGCAGCAATCACACGGCCTCGGAGGCCTATCCTCGGAATCCTAGACGATCTAGGGAGGTCTACGGGGCGCGGACTGCTCAGCTCTCCGGTTCTTTCCCTAATACTCGGGGTCCAGTACGCTATCCAGCCGACTAGAATAGGAAACCGGAGGTTTGTTGGTATTCGTATCCGGTCGAGATTCAGTATTTTTTCGAGTACCTGTAATACCTGGGGGACTCCGAGCTGTTCGGCCACGTTTCTATCTAGTTCAAACTCCCGTCTCTTCAGAGACTTTCTCAGGGATCTCCGGATCCAGAGTGCGGCGACAAGAAATATGGGACTCGGGAAATAAAGAACGGGACCCGACAATCCTCCTGTGGCGGCAGCGGGGATGTAGAATAGCAGAAGGAAGAATAGCCCGCGTGGCGCGAGAGCGACCTTTCCAAGCAGTCTGCTCATCCTTGTTTGATTGTAGGTCTTGAATCTCACAAGGTGCAATGCGATGAGAATCTTCCATTCATCCAGTGACAGTTTTCCTTTCAGGAATTCCGGCAGCATAAGGTCGGCCTCGGGGAGCGATCCTGGAACAGTAACGGCTTCTCCAGAGGAGACTGTCGGTTTTGATATCATCCAGCCTGTACTGTTATAGCGGTCGAATCGTCCCCAGACAACCTGCTTGTACCAGTACGGCATCTGGAATTGTACCGAAAGTTCCCTTGTCAATTGTAAAAGCGCGCTGTCCTCTGGGCTCGGACCCGTCTTGATTCTCTCGTACCCGCCAAGCCGTCGCAGTCTATCCAAGAATAGTTACTAGAATTGTGTTTGAATCTAATACATTTAGTGGAACTGCAAGCAAGCTCGCTGTTAGCGATGCCTGAAAGAGAACACCATTCAATTGACCGGAAGCGACCGTGGATAGATAAAGATCAGAACGAAAGTGAATATCGCTAGGTTCTCGGTCTAGATAAGACGCCGCTCAACCAGATTCTATCTCTTTTCCCACCAAAAAAGACAGGCGCGGTCATATTGTTAAGGCGGTGGAGAAACAGCACGAGCAGAAGCTGTGCCAGAGGAAGCGCCGTGAAATCATCGGAGGCATCTCCATCCATTCTAACTGTGGGACACTCGACGCGAACACTTGAAGACCTCATTAGCCTTCTGAAAGCTCATGGAGCAAAGTTGGTCGTCGATGTGAGGACGATTCCACGTTCAAAGCGGAACCCGCAATTTAATCAGGAGAGTCTTCCCGGTAGTCTACGAACGTCTGGAATTGACTATGTTCACTTGAACGAGCTCGGTGGACTACGTCATCCGAGGGTCGATTCCGAGAATAGGGCTTGGAGAAACTTGTCTTTTCGAGGCTTTGCTGATTACATGCAGACCGCCGAGTTCGAAGCCGGGTTGGAAAGATTGATCATCTTATCCCACGAAAGGTTTGTTGCTATCATGTGTGCGGAGGCGCTGCCTTGGCGGTGTCATCGGTCGCTAATTGCGGACGCATTAACTGTTCGAGGAATACCGGTGGAGCATATTATGACAGAGAAGACTCGAACAAGACACGTTATGACAAAGTGGGCTCACACAGAAGGCATGAAGATTACTTATCCCTAGATGCAGATAGCTCCTGAAAAGTGGACAGACCAATGGCAAAAGATAGTCTTAAACAATGAACGCCGTTGAGAGGTCTACTATGTCACAGCTTGTAGAGAATCTGACGAACTTGATGCAGACTCTAGACGACGCTTGGAACGCGGGACCCAAGAGTCCACTCTGGGAGACCTTCAGAGAGCGTCATACTGAGGACGTCGCTGTCTACTGGCCAGGTCAGCCCGAACCGACGAGGGGCCGGAATAACCATGACTTGGAAGCTGTAGAATTCTTCAAGACCTTTCCCGATAACCATCTGATAAATCGACCCTACAAGATTCTATTCCAGCAAGGCAATCACACCTGCTCTATAGCCGATTTCTATGGAACAATGAAAGGACAGATGAAAACAGCCGATGGTAAGGTGATTCAGCCTACGGGAAAGAGCTTCCATGTGGAGTTTTGCACCGTCGCCACCTGGAACAGTAGAGGCGAGATCACTGAAGAACGTCTCTTCTACGACCAGGTCGGACTGATGAAGCAGATTGGACTGATGTAGAAAGGATCATCTCTCAAGAACAAATGACTCACAAAGTGCCGTTGACGCGCTATCCCGGCTTTCACTCCTAGGTACTCGAATCCTTTAGCAGGGCGTCTATGATGTCTGTGTTAGTTGCCATCGTCCTTTTTTCAAAGCCTGCTGCTCTTGCGATGTCAATTTCTGGAACCTCTAGCCCCAGGTCTCTGACTGCCTTGAGCATCACGCCTGCGGCCCTCCCCCTGTAACTCATCTTAGGGCCGAGACCCTTTTCAACCGCCGCATCAAGATAGTCATAGGATCGCCGGACCAGTTCCTCTCTTTCGTCGCTGCTTACTAGTCCGCGCTCGGCAAATCCCTCAGCCATGCTTTCAATCTGCCTTTTCGTGAGCTGCGAAACAAGATCCGGAAAAAGTATGATGCTGTCTTGGACCCCGAATGATTTGATGATGCGTTCCTCGGCATCGGCAAGTTTTTCTCTGCCCACAAACATCTTAGACTCAAATTCATGGTCGGTTCTTAGATCTCCCATGGCTTTTGCAGCGAGTGAGACCGACGCAATTAGGAAGATCTCCAGATTCTTGTGATCGGAGTTGTATTCGCCGATCGGCCTTCCCTTGAAGTCCAGATAAAGTGCAACCGCAGCTAGCTTCACCTCGTTTGGCAATCCGAGCCTCTGCATTGCATCGAAGAATAAACCGTGTTCCTCCTTGCTCAGGGATTCTACGCCCTTGTTTAGATTGTAGACCCTTTGTTGAGCCTTCACGGGATCTACATGGGATCTACCTTCCCAAATACTTAGCCGTTCCGTTTGAGCCAGAATTGGCCGCAAATCCCTTATTGTGCTTGATCCGACATGCAACGTCCTCGAGATAGTACTCTCAGCAGGGACGTACCCGGCTCACATGCGACCCGGCAACGCTTAACCAGCTAATACAAAGACACCCTCCGGTATGTCAGTTACAACCCCTCATCAGATTCACGGTCTGAAGTTGTTAGACGGGAAGGCCGCAGTAATCTACGGAGCCGCAGGAGGGGTAGGAACTGCTGTCGCAAAAGCATTCGCCAGAGAAGGAGCCACGGTCTTCCTCACGGGCCGAACAGAAAACTCGCTGACGAGAATAGCCGATGATATATCGAGCACGGGCGGCGTCGCAGATGTATCAAGGGTCGACGCACTTAGTTCAGAGGCTGTCGAATCGCACCTTAACAGAGTTGTTGCAAGAGCAGGAAAGCTCGACATATCCTTCAACCTCATCGGGACAAGCGTCGCGATGGGCTCGAAACTCACTGACCTCTCCGACCAACGATTCGCGGAAGCAGCCTTCCAAAAAGTCAGATCATACTTCATCACCATGACCGCCGCCGCCCGGATAATGGAGAACTGACCTCTCCGACCAACGATTCGCGGAAGCAGCCTTCCAAAAAGTCAGATCATACTTCATCACCATGACCGCCGCCGCCCGGATAATGGAGAAACAGGGCAACGGTGTCATCCTTGGACTCACAGCTCCGAACGCACGACTACCCAGACCCAACGTGGGAGGCTTCGCAGTGGGAGGAGCGGCCATTGAGGCGCTCTGCAGACAACTTGCATTCGAAGTCGGGCCCAAAGGAGTCCGAGTAGTCTGTCTCAGAACCGGTGGGACTCCGGACAATCCGGTCCTCCAAGCAGTCTTCACCCATCTCGCCAAGCTTAGAGGAACCACGTTTCAAGCGATTGCCGACTCCGAAGCCCAAAGCACAGCCCTAAAGCGAGCCCCACTTCTTCCAGATGTGGCCAACGCAGCTGTACTGATAGCCTCGGATTACGCGAGTGCAATCACAGCAACGACAGTTAACGCAAGCTGCGGAGAACTCGTGGATTGATCACAGCAAAACCATGCGTCTAGCTTCTCAATGCAAATGGTCAATAACTCCCCTCATCTGCGATAACGGCTGACGAGCACATGAGCGATTGGAACACTGGCGTTATTCAGGAGTTCCGCAAGAACCGTGGAAAAGTAGGCGGCAACTTCGAGGGCGCACCCTTACTACTCATCAATCACACCGGCGCCCGCACCCGCAAGATCAGGATCAACCCGGTAATGTATCTAAAGGACGGCAACCGCTACCTGGTCTTCGCTTCGAAGGGAGGAGCCGACACTCATCCCGACTGGTACCACAACCTCAAGGCTCACCCTGACGTGAAGATCGAGGTCGGGGACGAGACGATCGAAGTACGCGCCGAGGAGATCACGGGCGCTGAACGCGACCGACTCTACAAGAAACAAGCCTCACTCTACCCACAATTCGCACAGTATCAACAGAAGACCAAGAGGATCATCCCTGTGATCGCATTCACACCGAAGACGAAACGATAGTACCCAGAACCCGATAATCCTACGAGGCTGCTTCCTCGATGGTGTAGTTTACAAGGACAAGGTATGATCACCACAAGCAATAATGTAGGCAAGAGGATTCGTGTCGGCATCATCGGCGCCAATCCGGATCGCGGATGGGCTGCTGAGGCACACATCCCTGCTCTGAAGTCGCTCTCGGATGACTTCGAGATCACGGCGCTGTCCACCAGCCGACGCGAATCCGCCGAGGCCGCCAGCAGGCGCTTCGGAGTGCCGCTTGCGTTCGATAACACCCGAGACCTCGTGAACAGCGCCGACGTGGATGTCGTCGCCATCACCGTGAAAGTGCCGCATCACTTCGAGCTGGCGACTGCGGCGCTCAGGGCCGGGAAGGCCGTGTATTGCGAATGGCCGCTCGGCAACGGCTTACGGGAGGCGGAGAAGCTGGCCGCACTGGCGAAGCAGCAAGGTGTCCTCGCCGTGGCGGGGCTGCAGGCACGC
>WNGQ01020283.1_pt1 | contig 10883 bp, 7 predicted proteins | sample 5407661 | NCBI WGS metagenome assembly WNGQ01 (sample SAMN13153382, study PRJNA577476) | soil metagenome | isolation source: 60 cm soil or saprolite under Garry oak tree replicate 2 | place: USA:California | collected 2016-06-15
CACGACACCGTCGCTGCCGATATACCACTGGTCTCGAGGTGGCTCGTCATCCTTGAACTGCGCAACAGTGTAAGTGGCCATGGCCTGCCAGCGGCGACTGAACCGCTTGGTGAGCGTAAAGTCCATGGCATGGTAGTTCGACCAACCCTCCAGGAGTTCGAAGTTCACGTTGCCCCACTGGGGGAACGCTCGCCGGTTGACCTCACCAAACGGATAATTCGCTCCTGTCGCCGGGTTGTAGGTCAAGTTCACGTTAGAAGCGCTTTCCTCGCGCCGGCCGCCGGTGAAAACGTAATTGGTCTCGAATGCGATATCGTTCGCAAATTGCCGCTGAATTCCAACCGACACCTGGTGGCTGTAAGAAGTCTTGCGGCCAGGATAGTCGATTTCCTGCGTGAGCGAACGATACGAACAGCCGGCTACAAGCTTGACATCGCATGCGTGTTGGAGCGAGTCCTGGAAGCTCGGCTTGGATCCATTGAACCAACCCCAATACCCATCCCGGAGCGTCGTGAAATCGGGCCGGCCGTCATTGGAGTACTGGCCCTCAAAGCGGTGGAGATAGCCGATGGTTTGCTGAACTCCATCGTTGGGCGAGAAAGCGAAAAATAGTCCATACCCGCCGCGCAAGACCGTGCGGTCGTTGAGCCGGAAGTTCATGCCTAACCGCGGAGCCAGGTTGTCCTTCTCATGGGGCAGATCGCCGGGCAACCACGGCAAAAAGCGGAGTTTCTCCGAATGCGCATTGGTATCGAAGTCGTACCGGGCTCCGAGATTCAATGTTAGTCTTCTGCTCGCTTTCCAATCATCCTGCAACCACCCCGCAAAGAGGTGCCGGACGACGTTGTACCGGTGTTCCGTGTCGGAGGTCGAATGGAAAACAAAACGAGTGATGGAGGCGAGCGGCGCCAGATTCCAGGTCGAGGCGGCGTTCCAGACGGGGAAGAGTGACTCCAGATTCGCCGGCGGAGGCCCAGCATCGGCATAGATCTGGCCGTCACACCGCAAACACCAACGAAACGCGTTGTGGTACCGCATGTACTCGCCGCCCAATTTCAGGTCGTGCCGCCCGAGCGAGATGGTGAGGTCGTCGCGGATGGACTGCGTATCCTGCAGGATGTTGATTGGGCTGCCTCCGATGGTATAGCCGCGAAATTGAATTTGCACCGATCCGCCATCCAGTACCGGATGATACGGAAAGACGCCGCCCTTCCATTGCACGGCAGGTTGATCCTGCCGCTCGTAGTTCGTGAAACCTCCCCGGATCTGATTCACGGTGCGGTTGCTGATAGCCTGAGTCAGAGTCGCGAAATATTGCGGCGCAACCCGCTTCCGCGTGCCGCCGTTCGACGGGTGGGTCGTGGCCGAAGTGCCGCCGCCCCCGCCGACGAGGGCATAGTACAAATTGTTGTATCCAGAGGCGCGCACCGACAAACGTGTGGCGGGGGAAAATTGATAATCCAATCGCCCCAGAAGCTTGTGTACCCGGGCCGGAAAGTGCACGTCGATATTGAAAGCCGAGTACGGACTGTTGTATGTGTAGGTCGTCGGCTGGCGCTCGTATTCATAACTGCCGAAGAAGTGCACGCGATCCTTGACGATCGGACCCCCAAAGGTTCCGCTCAACTGCTGATCCGAATAAGGCAGGACACGCTTGGCAACAAAATCCGCGGCGTTGAACCTGTCGTCGCGAAAATAGCCGGCGAATGTGCCGGCGAAGACATTCGTGCCCGACTTGGTAACCGCATTCACCAGCATGCCTGCCGTGCGCCCCTGACTGGCATCAAACCTGTTCGCGATCACCTCGAATTCGGCGATCGCATCGCGACTGTACGTGGGCTGCTCGCTGTCTACAGCAGAATGGTAAGAGGTGCTCACCTCCTGGCCATCGACCTTTGTCAGCGAATAGCCTTGCCGGTTTTGCACGAGCCCGTTCGCCTCATTCCGGCGGGCGCCCGGCGCGAGCAGGCTCAGGTCCATCCAGTTGCGGCCGTTGAGCGGCAGATCCTGCATCTGCCGCGGATCGATGTTGGAACTCACCTTGGAGGTTTCCGTGTCGACAAGAGGTACTTCGCCGGTGACGTTCACCGTTTCTGCAATGGTCGAAGGCATCATTTCGATATTCAGGACAACCGTTTGCCCGACAAGCACCTCGATATTCCGATTCACCGTCCCGAACCCGGGCAGCCCCGCCGTGATTCGATAATTGCCGACGCGCACCAGCAGCCGATAACCGCCGCGCTCATCGGTAACCGCTTCAAATTTGTTTCCGGATTCGGTATGCGTCGCCGTCACCGTCACGCCCGGTATGACAGCGCCGCTCGGATCCGTTACCGTCCCGCTCACTGTGGATTCCTGAGCGTGCCCGCTAACAGGCAGCATCAGGATTGCGCCGATCGCCACCAGCGCCGGGAAAACATAGCCCCTCCTCAGACTTCTCATAAAACACCTCCCATAAAATTGCAGAAGGGTGAATGAGCGCTTGCAACTTGCGTCCACCTGAACAACAACTGATAACCGCGTCCGCACGGGGTTCCGCTCTCGAAGCTAAAAATGATTTTGCGGAGAGAAGTCTATACAAAACCGAGAAATCTCGGAACCATTTTCTAAGACCCGCGCCAGCCGCGGCTTTCAGCAACTTACGTCAACGCGCCTTTGCAAACGCCATGCAAAGGCCAGGTAATTTTTGGAATTTTGCACCCCTGGCGCACCCACTTTTATGGCCTAAGTACAGTGATGAATTTCGGGCGAGAGACAAGCGCAACCTCCATCGTACCTAAGGTTGCGCTTTGTCATGTGATTCTATCCTGTTTGGTTTCCATAGCCAAGTTAGGTAAAAGAATTCGCTCAAGCCAAGGAAGGCTTTCCCCATATTCGTCGTTCACTGGAACTCATGGGTTGAGTTGTTTTTCACAATGAAAGCCGCGTCCTCATGAGCAGGATGGAACTAACCCGGAGGGCTAACCCGTTGGGAGTAGTCCATTTGACTGATTTACGCCCCGTCGCGGCGGCGGCCAGACTGTTCAGTGAAAGATTTTCGCCTGCGGAAGAATGCAGAACTAAGGAGGTTAAAAACAATGGAAGAGAAGAAGCATCAAGAACTCGACATTCACATCGAAGAACTTGAACCGAAGGTTGCACCATCGATTCCTCCCGGACAGCATGGTTATGAAGGCCAGCCAGGCAACCAGGGTAGCCACAATCCAGGACAAGTTACCATCCATTGAAGTAGGAAACACACTTCGTCGATAGGAGAAGACCACCGGACTCCCGGTGGTCTTCGCTTTTGGAAAGGTTTTCTGTCCCTACGGGCAAGTCCTGCCCCAGGCGCATACTCGCCGGTATCCGGCTGACAGCCGTCCAGTGTTCAACTTTGCGAATTAAAGTGGTTGCCACTGGTTGCCACGGTTGCCGCAATCGTGACGACGGCTTGAATGTCGCAAGCGTTGGTCATCCATGCCGGGGGTTTACCCTCGATGCAGGCGATGAATAAACACCGAGAAATCTATCCACATCACTTCTGAAGTGCTAAGGTAACGTTCTGCGAACGGCAGAAAATTTCCAGCATCGGAAGCGTTCATTGCAGAAGAGCTTCTGCCCATTTAGCGTGACAACGGGGTGAAGTTTCTGCCCCGTCTGCGATCGTAAGGAGAGAATGAAATGACCAAGCCGATACGATGCTCCCTCATAGTTTGGGCGGCATTTCTCATCACGCCGGCCTTGCTCGTAGCGCAACAAAAGCCGCTGCACATCAACCCGGTGATAGCGAAACTGGCGGAAGGAAAAACCGTCTATGGCCTCAATACCGGCGATCTATCGCTCGTGTACGCGCGTGAGGTGGCGCGCGCGCCAGTCGATTTTGTGTACGCCGACATGGAGCACAACCCTCTGGATTTTCCCACGCTTCATCTATTCCTGATGGGAATGACAGACAAGGCGATGGTGCTCAAGAAGGGCAACCTGCAGCCGAACGTCGCCTTGTTCGCGCGTTTTCCGCCGGAGGCGGATCAATCGCAGTGGGTTGTCAAACAGGCGCTGGACATCGGACTGCATGGAGTCATCTTCAACGGAGTCGATACAAGAGAGCAGGCACTCATTGCCGTCAAGAGCATGCGCTACCCGCAACTGAAAGGCTCACCATATTACGAGCCTAACGGCATCCGCGGTTCCGGTCCCGCGAATGCCACCTGGATCTGGGGGATCAGCGGCCAGGAATATGACCGTCACGCGGACCTGTGGCCGCTGAATCCCGAAGGCGACCTGCTGGCGATCCTCATGATCGAATCGGTCGAAGGCCTGCAGAACCTCGATGCCATCGCGTCCACACCGGGCGTGGGCGCGCTTTTCGTCGGTCAGGCCAGCGATCTGACACGCTCAATGGGTGTTCGTCCGGGTTCGGCTGAGGTCGAGGCGGGATTGCAGAAGGTCTTGGCCGCCTGCAAAACACACAAGGTCGCGTGTGCGATATCGGCGAATACGGGCAATGACATCGCGAGACGAGTCAAAGAAGGCTGGAATATCATCCGCTCGACAGTGCCGGCGATTAACGAAGGACGAGTGCTGCTGGGAGAGAAGTAGGGCCCCACTGTAGCCGTGGTCATAGGAGACAGCTGTGAAAAAATGAACGGAGTCCAGAACTTGTCAAATGTCGAATGTCTGTTGTGCGATGTCCAATGAACTTGTCAAACGACCCACTGAGGAAATGACCTGATGACTAACTCGTTCCCATTAAGGATTTGGTGTTTTGGTCAGTAGGTCATTTGGTGCTTTTACAACTACATTAGACATCGCACAACAGACATTCGACATTTGACAAGTTGTGCAGGCAATTTTTTCACAGCGCCGCTACAGTTACCTGAACTCAATCTGTATGTTTCCAATCGAAGAAATCACCATCGCTCAACTTCACGCCGCATATCTCGAGGGCAAAACGGCGGCGCGCGAAGTGACGGAGGCCTATCTCGAGCGGATCGCCGCCTACGACAAGCGCGGGCCGTAAACGACATGCCCACAAGCTCAGGTGTGGCGCTATTCAAAGATTTCATTCCGGCAAGGGATGCTTTCATTGTGCGGCGCCTGCGCACAGCGGGCGCGATCATTCTCGCGAAATCATCACTTTCGGAACTCGCGATTGGTCTGGCCGACACGATCAATTCGGTTTTGCCCGGTTTCACGCGCAACCCCTACAACACGGCGTATGCGAGCGGAGGGTCGAGCGGCGGTACAGGCGTTGCTGTGGCGGCAAACTTCGGAACAGTCGGTCTCGGGACCGATACCGGTGGAAGCGTGCGCGCGCCTTCATCGATTAATAATCTCGTCGGCATCCGTCCGACGGTCGGACTGGTGAGCCGCACCGGAATGGCCCCACTCGACAGCCAGCGGGACACCCCGGGCCCGATGACTCGCACCGTTGAAGACGCGGCGCGGCTTCTGGACGTGATGGCGGGAGCCGATCCGGCCGATCCGCGCACGGCAGGCGCAGAAGCCCGAATCCCTCCAACGTACACCGCGTTTCTGGACAGGGCCGGATTGAAAGATGCTCGCATTGGTGTCTTGCGCCAGGTCTTCAAACTTCAAGACGGAGCCGACCCGCGCGTGATTGAGCTGTTTGAAACAGCCATCGCGGATCTTCGCGGGGCAGGCGCGGAAATCGTCGATGAGTTCAATGTGCCCGGCTTCGAGAAATTTCCGCGTCCGCCGCAGACTGCGGCGCAGTACAAAGCCGATTGGGAAAGATTTTTCGCTTACGAAGGACCCCATTTCCCGGTGAAGACGGTCGCGGAGTTGCGGGATGCGCCTGCCGGTAAGGGTGTGCATGCGTTACATGCTGCACGCGTCGCTGAGGTTGCGGCGGTTACCAAGACACCCGATGAAGATCCAGCGACCGTCCAAGGCCGCAAGGACGAACAGATGTATCGCGAGGCGTTCAGCGCTGCGATGGACGTCGCTCGTGTCGACGCCCTAGTGTTTCCGGTCTGGACATTTCCACCGAAAATCAACGGTGACCGCGGCCAGACGCCGCAAGGCCAGCTCACGTTTATCGGTTCAGCGACACAGTGGCCGGTTGTCGTTGTGCCGATGGGTTTCGTCGGAGAAAATCTGCCGATGGGCTTTCAGTTTTTGGGACGGCCCTGGAGCGAAGGGCCGTTGATCCGATTTGCCTACGCCTACGAGCAGCTTACCCGCCACCGGCGGCCCCCTCCAACAGCTCCTCCGATCCTGGACAAAAAATTGTGGCTGCGCGGCGGGCTATTCGTGTAACGTGACGGCGATACCGAAAAGGAGATCATCATGCGACATTTTGTGGGGAAACCTTTAAAACTCGCGACTCTGGGTGTGTTGGCGCTGGCACTCGCTGCTGCGACGCTGACGGCGCAATACAACATGACGGTCAACAAGGACCGGTTACTCAACGCGCAGAATGAGCCACAAAACTGGTTGATGATGAATGGCGATTTCGGCGCGACACGATATTCGAAGCTCTCTCAGATCAACCGGGAGAACGTTAAGAACCTCCGGATGGTATGGGCGTTGGCGCTGGGCGGCCTGCAGGACGTCGGACAGAACGGTCCCGAAAATGAATTGAATCCGCTCATCGACAACGGTTTCATGTACACGTCCGACGGCTGGGGCACCATCTACAAAATAGATGCCCGTGATCCGAACCGCGGCCAACTTGTATGGGTTACCGATCCGGGAGTCAAACACCAGGGTAACTTTCCGCGCACTCGCGGTGTCGCGTTGTGGGAAGACTTGGTGATCGCGAATCTGCCCGACGGCCGCGTGATCGCAATTAAACGCGACACCGGCGAAATCCTGTGGGACAAGATGGTGGCCGCCACGAACGAGTTCGGCACCAAAGAAAGATTTGTTACGGCGCCGATGGCGGTCGAAGACAAAGTCCTTATTGCAAACGGCGCGGGTGATGCTGGAACGCGAGGCTGGGTTACGGCACTCGAAGCAAAAACGGGCAAGGAGCTTTGGCGATGGTACGTGATACCGAAACCCGGCGATCCCGGCAGCGAGACGTGGAAGGACAAGAACAACGCCTGGAAGACCGGCGGCGGCGGAATTTGGCAGACGGGTTCCTACGATCCTGTAACAAGGCTAAGCATCTGGGGTACGGGTAATCCGGTGCCGCAATACGATCCGCAGTCGCGTCCGGGTGACAACCTCTATACGGATTCGGCCGTAGCCATCAACATCGATACCGGCAAACTGGCCTGGCATTTTCAATACACTCCGAACGATTCGTGGGATTACGACGAGGTTGGCGTCCACATGCTCTATGACACGATGATCGGGGGCCAGCTCCGCAAGGTCGTTGCTCACTTCGGCCGCAACGGGTTCTTCTATTCCCTGGATCGTACGAACGGAAAGTTCATCAAAGGGTCTCAGTACGTCAACGATTTGAACTGGACCAAGGGTCTCGATCCGGAGAGCGGCAAACCGGTGGAGTACAATCCGAAGCTGGACGTGCAGGTCTACAATCCAATAGCGCGGGCGCTGCGTGGCGATCCTGAAAAGCGGACTTGCCCAACCTGGCACGGCGGCATCGCCCACCAACCGACCGCCTATAATCCGGTCAAGCACATTGCTTACGGCGTGGGTATCGAAGGCTGCTTCTCACAAAACGGTGCAGCGTATGCTTTCCTCTCGCCGAACGGCGGCCTCGACCCGAAGAACAGTGAGAAACGTACATACAACAGCGACCTCTATTACGGATCGATCACAGCCTTCGACACGAACAACCATAAGGTCATCGCCAAAGCCGTCACGGACATCGAAGTTCGATCCGGTGCTACCGACACCGCGGGCGGCATCCTGTTCACAGCGCTGCAAGATGGTTGGGTGGTCGCTTATAACGACGAGACGCTCGAAGAACTCTGGCGGTTCAATGTGGGCACTCCGCTGAAGGGTGCGCCCGTGACCTACGCCATAGGACCAAAGCAATACCTTGCAGTACAAGCCGGCGGGCGTCATCTGCATCCGGTGAAATTCGATAAATACCAGGATGCCAGTTACCTGTTCGTGTTCGCGTTGAATTGAAGGCTGTAATAAACTTTGCTCTAACCGGGAGGCTAACATGGCCATTACTCGACTTATTTTGGCTTTGATTGTCCTTGTCTCGACGTCGATCCCACTCTCCGCACAATGGCTGAACTATCCCACGCCCGGGATTCCGCGAACGCCGGACGGAAAACCGAACCTGTCGGCCCCGGCGCCGAGGACGCCGGACGGAAAGCCGGATTTTTCCGGCATATGGGCCACGAGGAGCAACGCCCGATTCTTTCAAGACCTCAGCACGGGTGGAGCCGAGATTCCCATGTTGCCGTGGACGAAACAGCTCTATGAGGAACGCAAAGGAAACCTGCAGAAGGGCCATCCCTCCGAGCGATGCCTCGGTCACGGCGTAGCGGATTTCGATACGCATCAGACGCCCCGCAGGATCATCCAGAGTCCTGGGGTAATTGGGATCCTTTTCGAGTCGTATCACCAGTACCGCCAGATTTTGATGGATGGGCGGCCCCTACCCGAGGTTGGCCAGCCTGCCTTTTTTGGTTACTCGGTGGGCAGATGGGAGGGCGACACCCTGGTCGTCGAGACCACCGGCGTGAATGACAAAGGTTGGCTGGATATGAACGGCCATCCCCAAACCGAAAAGACGCACTTCATTGAACGGTTGCGGCGCCCCAACTTCGGCCACATTGACGTGGAGCTCACCATCGACGATCCGTCGGCGTATAGCCGGCCCTGGACAGTCAAACTGGCAGGGTGGGAATTCCTTCCAGACACGGATCTCATCGAAGCGGTCTGCGAAAACGAAAGAGACTTTTCGCACATGATCGGCAAATAACCGCCCCCACGCTCAATGCACGCGCACGCGGCCAACCTTATTGATGCCGCTGTAGGCAAGCAGAAGATCGCCGTTTGGCGCAGTGACCATGTGGCGGACGACTCCGCCTCCGGATGGGATATCCCACTTCTGGAAGGTCTCCGCGTGGGGGTCGAAGCGCACCAGCGTGTTCGGTTCCACTCCGGATTCGCTGTACCAAACGGCGCCGTCGGACGTCGTCGTAATACCGTACGGCCAGGAATGCGCTCCGCCGGGCGACGCATATTCCTTCACCTGTTTCGTCTGCGGATCCAAGCGTCCGAGATAGCCGCGAGTGTAATCCGTGTACCAGATAATGTCATTCGCATCGATTGCAATCCGCCGCGGCCGGGCTTGAGGATTGGGCAGCGGATACTCGGTAATCTGCATTGTCTTTGGATCGATACTTCCAATCTTGTTGGTGGCGAACAGATCGAAGAAAGGAATGCCCTTCGAGTTCACCTTGATCCCGTATGGGAGCGCGCGCGGACTCAGGGGCTTTTGCAGCGTCACGGCCCCGGTTTTCGGGTCGAGCTTGCCGATGAAGTTGCCGCTCTGGACCGTGAACCATAACGTTCCATCCTGCGCAAAGATTGGCGTATGGGGATCGTGCGCGGCGGGGTCGGGCATTTTGTATTCGGCTACCTGGCCGGTCTTGGGATCGAGCTTCGCAATCGCGCCCGCCGCGTTTGCCGTGTACCAGATGTTGCCGTCGCGATCCGCAACCAGGCCGTGCGGACCATGGCCTCGGGGAAGATCGAACTCGCGAAATTGACCGGATGTCATGTCGACGCGCCCGAGCTTGTTCGATCCTTGCCCGCTGTACCACAAGGTATTGCCGGCACCGAATGCCGGGTCGTGAGGAAACGAGTTCGGTGTCGGCACAGTCCAGTCGTCGAACGTTACCTGCACGTTGTGGGTCTGCGCCTGTCCTTGTCCATAAATCGGGACAACGATTGCCACCACGGCTGCCGCGAGCATCAACGACCGCATAGCTCCTCCTCGAAAGATCTCATACTTGTCAAATGTCCGATGTCTGTTGTGCGATCTGAAATGTAGTTGTCAAAGCACCAGATGACCTACTGACCAGACGACCAAATTGTTCGTCCAAACTTTTTCATCAGGTCATTGGGTAAGTGGGTTGTTTGACAAGTTCATTTGAGATCGCACAACAGACATTGGACATTTGACAAGTTTTATACAATCCTTGCACTATCGTACACCACGAACAGCCTCCATGAATCTCTGTACGCGCTGGCCGTCAACCGGATTGGTCGTCACAGCGTCGCGTTTGAGCGCCGTGCCGACGATGAGACCATCGGCGATTTTCAGAATGGCGGCGACGTTCGTCGAATCGACTCCGCTGCCCGCGATAACAGGTACCTCGCGTGCAGCAGATTTGGCGGTCTTCAGGTCTTCAAGTGCGGCGGGAGTGCCAGTGGCCGAGCCCGTAACAATGACGGCGTCCGCGCAGCCGCGCGATACGATCTCCTCAACTTCAACCGTTAAGGGGCGGGCCGCTAAAGGCGCTGAATGTTTCACATCGACGTCGGCGAAAATTCCGGCGTCACAACCCAGCAATTTACGGTAACGGAAAGTTTCGTGCGCTCTTCCCTGGATCAGACCCTGGTCGGTGACTCTTGCGCCGGTGTGGATGTTCACACGGATGAATTGAGCGTCGACGGCGGCGGCGACAGCGAGTGCCGCTCGGGCGTCATTGCGCAGGACGTTGATCCCTAGCGGCAAGTTGAAACGCCGCCGGATCTCGCGGCCCAACGCGGTCATGAAGGCGACCGTGTGTGGCGGCACACGCTGCGGATAAAAAGGAACATCGCCGAAATTTTCGAGAATCATGCCATGGATTTCGCCGCCGGCCAGAGCGTCCGCGTCCGTGAGGACCCAATTCAAAATCGCGTCAAAATCGAGGGTATTTTGTGGCGAGCCGGGCAGCGCCGGAGCGTGGAGCACACCGATCACCGGCTTGTCGGCATGGAAGAGGTCGAGCAGG
>WNGQ01006979.1_pt1 | contig 10882 bp, 10 predicted proteins | sample 5407661 | NCBI WGS metagenome assembly WNGQ01 (sample SAMN13153382, study PRJNA577476) | soil metagenome | isolation source: 60 cm soil or saprolite under Garry oak tree replicate 2 | place: USA:California | collected 2016-06-15
GAAAAAAAGATGGATGCATGGTATTTCCTCAGTTCGCAATGGTACTACGGCGCAGCGCCAGCGCGGCCAGCCCGACAAACAGCAATAGGAATGCACACAGGATGAGCGTATTGCCTGCAATGGTGTAGGTGTTCAGGATGAAATTGTGGAAAGCGTATTGCTGGACGACAATGGCGTAGTAGACAGGCAATATTTGCGCGAGCACCTGGAGCGCAGGTACATTGAACGAGATCGGGCCGAACGCCCCGCTGATGAAGAAGAGTGGTATGGTGACACCGAACGCCAGGCCGGTGAATGCCTGGCGTTGCTTGATCAGCGTTCCCAAACATGTGCCTAATGCGATGAAAATGGCGGAGGTGAGTAGTGTATAGCCAATCATTGCTCCCCAGTGCAGCGGACGCACTCCGATGAGGAGGATCAGTACGAGCGACACCACCAGTACCGAGGCCAGGCCCATTACCATCGCGCCCAGCATCTTACCCGTGACGATTGCCCAACGGCTGGCGGGCGAGAGCAACAATTCTTTCATGGTCGCCGTCTCCCACTCGCGGGCTGCTGCCGTTCCTGATTGCAGGAGGCCGCCGACAACCAGGGCGATGACCAGGATGGAGACGGTGAGATAGGGGATATAGCCTGTGTCCTGCGCGTACTGGTCGGCCTCATGCGCTGTGACGGTCACGACGTTCGGAAATGCCTTTGCGTAGAACGTGGTGATCGAGAGCGGCACGGCGCGGCGAATATCGTTCGTAAAGTCGGTATTGAGATTATTGACTTCTACTCCCACCTGCACAGGCTGATTGTTTCGCACCTGCGTATCAAAATTGGCGGGGATCGTGACCACAGCGACGATGCGCCCCTCGCTGATCAATGCTGCCGCTTCCTGCGGACTCGCCTTCTGTAGCACAAAAGAGTGTGCATTCTCCATCGCGCTATAGAAGCGTTGCGCGTAAGGACCATTGTCGTTCATAACGACGGCAGTGGGAGCCTGGGCGCCCGATATCACAAATAGACTAAATAGGATGAGAAAGTTGACCGGCAGAAAGACGCTGATAATCGTAAAGACGCGCTCAGTGAGGGCAATGCTGATGTCTTTCTTCATGCATGCCCAGATGACGCGCAGATTGTATGTTATCCGTTGCATCGCTTGTTCCCATTCCGCGCGTTAATCGCGCAACGCCGTCCCGGTGAGACGCAGGAAGATTTCATCCAGGTTCGGTTCGCGTACCGCGATGTCGCGCAATTCGCTCTCCTGCGAGATGATATTGATGATCTGCGGCACGACATTACTGGTCCCCTGTGTCAGAATAGTGATATGTGTTTTGTCCTGTGTGACCTCTTTGACGCCTTCCAATGCACGAATCTGATCAATCGAGTTGCTGGGTTGCGTTGTCTCTAGCTCGATGACGCTGCCTCCATAGGTCTGCTTGAGATGCTCAGGTGTGTCTACGGCAATGAGTTTGCCGCGGTCGATAATGGCGAGGCGATCGCACAGGGCTTGCGCTTCTTCGAGATAATTGGTGGTAATCAGTACTGTCTTGCCCTCGGCTCGCAGCGTGAGAATGTAGTCCCAGATGACACGCCGTGCCTGCACATCGACGCCAAGCGTTGGCTCGTCCAGGTAGATGAGTTGGGGATCGTGCAGCAGAGCGCGACCGAGCGCGAGACGGCGCTTCATGCCGCCGGAGAAGGTGCCGACGCGCGAGGTTTTGCGGTCCTCCAGTTGTACTAATTGAAGCATCTGTATGATGCGCTGCTTCTTCTCGCGCACTGGAATGCCAAAGAGATCGGCGTGAAAGTCCATGTTCGCCCACGCGCTCAATTCTTCATAGAGCGCTGTCTCTTGAGGAACAGCGCCGAGTATCTGGCGTACCTGTCGCGGGTCCTGGCGTACATTGTAGCCCAGCACTCTCACCTCGCCGCTGGTGGGAGCGCTCAGGCCGCTAATCATGTTGATGGTCGTCGTCTTGCCCGAACCGTTAGGCCCAAGCAGGCCAAAGATTTCCCCTTGTTGTACAGTAAGCGTAAGATGGTCGACGGCATGAAAATCGCCAAAGTATTTGCATAGATCGATCATCTCTATTGCAGGAAGATCTGCCTGTACATCCTGTAGTCCGTTACTGACAACTTGTGCTCGTTCCTTACTCATATACTCCTCACTTCGATAGATAAAAACACCTCAACAAATTATGGTGTAATCCCCTTACAATCTTCCATTTTATGTATGCATTTCCCGTCACCAGAAACTATTCAGCGTGGATATCAGTCCTCGTACATATACTCCTCACGAACGATACGTTCGGGTAGCAACTTGAAGCGGTCGCCTGTTCCTAGCGCCTCATCAGATATATGCACGATAAGCCGTTGCAACATGGAGAGCAGCATTTTCTGTTCACCTGTTGAAAAATCGCCCAACATCTCATCATTAAACGATTGTATCGCGGGGAAGAGCGATTGCATGATGTCTCGCCCTTCATCGGTGAGATAAACTTTTACAACGCGGCGATCTTCCCGATCGTGCCTGCGCTCTACCAATCCTGCCTGCTCTAATCGTTTTATGATGCCTGTTGCGGTTGGAGCGTCAACGCCGCGCTTCTGGCCAAGAGTGCCAATGGTCAGCCCATCGTGCTTATAAAGCTGTGACAGTGCTCCCCATTGCGGGGGTGTTATGACATATGGCTTTCCTTGCTCCATGCAATGTTTACGCATCGTCTCGGCGAAGGCGTATGAGACACAGCGTTGCGTGTAGAAAAGCCAGTAGCCTATGCTGTCGTTTGGATCGACATTTTCAATAGTTGCCATGTCTGCTCTTCATTTCCAGAAATTAATTAGCGTGCTAAATATTAGCACGCTATAGTTGTAACAGATAAAGAAGTGATATGTCAAGTGTGTGCAGTTGAAATCTCGTCACAAACAGCAACGAGCAGCAGAGGCCGGGTCGACCCGGCCTCTGCTGCTCGTTGCTGTTTGTGACGAGATTTCAGACTATTGCTTAAATGATTCTGCTTGTCGAAAACACTATTTCGTTGTTCGCCAAGAAACATCCCTCATAACCATAATACATCAAAGCGGTGCTATATGTCACACTGACGTATCATCGTTGTTGAATTGTTCTCCTCACCTACAGAGCAACGCATCAGCAGTAAGTGCGATCAGCATCATGCACAGGCAAATCAAGACAACGCCCGGCCAACCGGCCCAGAGCAATGCTATACCTGGCACCACGGCTCCGAAGCTGCCGCCGAAGTAGTAGAGTGAGAGATACATCGAGGCGGCAGTTCCTTTGGCGGTTGTTGCCTGCTCTCCCAGATAGAGATTGGTGGCAGGCATCGTAGAAAACATGCCTAAGGTGAGGAGCGCGAGGCCAATGATGACAATGGGCAGCACGGGGATCAGCGTGATGAGCAGTCCAACAACGGCCAGGCCACCTGTGCAGGCTATCGCCTTGCGTGTACCGATGCGTCCGGCCAGTGTCCCTGCGACAGGGGAGAAGACGCCCGTGATCCAGAGCAGGTAGACGAGTCCAAGAGAGAGCGTTGGTAGTCGGAAGAGCGGTCCAGAGAGATAAAATGGTAGATAGGTGAAGACGCCGATGAAACCAAAAAATAGTGTAAAGCCGATGATAAACGCTCCCACGAGGCGGCGATTATGCAAGTGTTGCCACATATCGCGTAGTGTATGGTGCAGAAAAGCCGTGTCTAACTGCAACCCGTGTAATTCGCTCTGAGATCGTCGTCTGCCACGATTTTCTGGCAAAAAGCGCCACATGACCAGCGCAGCGATCAGCGTGGGCAAAACAAATGCCATCAGCGCTATACGCCAATTAACAAGATCGGTCAGTGTCGCGCTACCCACTCGTGCGAACAGCCCGCCCAGCGTCTGCCCGCTCACATAAATACCCATTGCCAGCCCCCTCCACTTGCCCTCGAACTCCTCGTTGACGTAGGCAATCGCCACGCTAGTAAGACCCGGTATAAATAGTCCCTGAAGGGTACGAAAGATAAGTAGTACTGTGAAGTTAGGAGCAAAGACACACAGCAATGTCGGGATGGCTACCAGGAAACTGGCCACTACCATTACCGGTTTACGGCCGACGACATCCGAAAGTGGACCATAAAAAAGCGAACCGATAGCAACGGCGAGAACCAGTAGAGAAACACTGAGCCCGGCGGTAGGTGCACTAATATGAAAATCCTGGCTCAATATGGGAAGAATGGCCTGCGTTGTGTACATATTGGCGAAGACGAATGCAGGGGCGAAGAAGAGTGCTACGAAACCTCCGATGGGAGGGCGATTTTCAGAGGGCGTCGTTCGGGTAGATGCAGCATCCATGAGTAAGATCCTTCCTGAAAAGCAAGTACCGCAGGGGCAAGAGGCTTGATTATTTTATATCATACCTTATCCTTAGCAGGCACGAGCAGATCCAGATGATCAAAGGATATGAAAATGCCTCTATAGCAGGCATACGCCTATAAGGGACATAAAAGAATCTTTACATAAGTCTTACATATTCTTATTCAAAGTAATAAAACTCAGGCGTATAGTTTGTGCTATTCGAGACAGCAAAAACATTGAATGTAGAGAAGACCCCATGCCGCACGTATGGCAGGATGAGCGTATGTATATAGCTATCGTTTGTTGTCTTGTAAGGATGTAATCTTTTGCATCTACTATCAGCATGAAGAGGTACAAGGATGTCCAGAGAGATGCTTCTTCGGATGAAAGGATTTCAAGCAGAATATGGTACGAATTATTGCGAGAACTTTTGTCGGTGTTATCGTTCCTGTGCTTATCGCGATGGCTATCCTGACAGCCTGTGGGGGAGGGAGCGACGCGTCAACATCGAATACTTCCAGTAATACCAATTCGGCAAATGGCAATGGAACAACGGGCAGTGGCACTCGCCCTAATGCGCCTGTCTCAGGGACTATTCAACAATATGATGCGGCTAAACAGGCGCTTACAGTCAAGGAAACGAATGGCAGCACGCAGACCTTTACCATACAGAAAAACAGGCTCTTAAAAGATCAAAAGATTACCCAGCAAGAGTTCAGCACATTGCTGGGTAAGAGTGGGGTAGTAGTGCGGGTAATCGGTAAGTTAGGCAGTGATGGGACATATGCAGCGCAAACGCTGATTGTGATGAGTACGCCATCAGGAAATGGCGGCCAGAATGCTCCCGGCGCAGGTGGCACGCCTCCGCCTAATGGCGGCCCTAACGGTAATAACGGGGGCAATCGTGGCGTTACCCTGAGAGATGGTAAACTGCAGAATAACCAGTTAGTCGGAATGGACCGCAGTGGTAAATCTCTAACCGCCAATCTCAGCGGGACCACTACCATGATTGAGCAATCAACCGCGACGGAGTCTGACCTGAAATCGGGCCTGACAGTAATAGTGACCTCTCCTCGTGTACGAAATGGATCTACATCGGCGCCAGCTATGGTTACTATCGGTGACTCTCAATTGTTAGCCGCCCAATTAGGCGCATAGTTCTCCACTTTTCACTCTACCAGGGGTCGAATAGACCAGCAGATGAACGTTCATCCGCTGGTCTATTCGACCCCTGGTGGGGTCCTGTGATGCTAATCTTTCCTCATCCAGTCCCTGCTCCTTCATAAGGGTCGAGAATCGCTGTGAAATCTGCTATACTGTGGGCCACGAGACACATAGATACTATGCGGAAGTAGAGAAAGAAAAGATGGCGAGACAGGAATTTCCACTAGAACAACAGCTACGTAAAGATATACAGGCGGCTCAGCGCGCGCGTGACCAGCTCAGGATTGATACACTGCGTATGGCCTTAGGAGCGATACACAATCTAGAGGTTGCGCGCACCGATCGTAAGCACGCCGACTATGGAAAGCCACTGACTGAAGGTGATACGTTGAAGGTGCTCGAACAGGAAGTGAAGAAGCGTAACCAGGCCATTCCACTCTATAAACAGGGCGGACGCGATGAACTGGCCGAGAAGGAGCAGCGCGAGCTAGATATCCTGCAGGCTTATATGCAAGGATCACAGTTGAGCGATGACGAGGTGAGGGCTATTGTAACGCGCCTGGTCGCTGAGCAGGGAAGCGAGTTCAGACGTGTCATGCCACTTGCAGCCAAAGAGACCAAAGGGCGTGCGGAAGGTGCACGTGTGCAGCGCATAGTAAAAGAGATGACTCAGTAGGTAGCATATGCTCACATTATTGCTTATTCCTCTGCGGGCCTTTGCCTTCGTGCTTGGCTTGCTCGTGGTCATTAGTACCTGCATTTCAGCTCTGCGTACCTTCGTGTTACCCAGGAGCGCGCCTGATACTATTAGCAGAGCGGTCTTCATCTGGGTACGGGCGCTATTCGAATTGCGCAAGAAGCGTCTGGAGACCTTTGTGCAGCGCGATAGGGCAATGGAGCTATACGCCCCTTTGAGTCTTATCGCTCTGCTCTGCACCTGGCTGATCTGTATTCAGGTAGGTTACATGGGGATGTACTGGGCTGTTGACGGTCAGTCCGTCTATGATGCTTTTAAGATAAGTGGCTCATCGCTGCTCACGCTTGGTTTTACGCTCGTCGATAACCTTCCGACCACTATCCTGACCTTTTCTGAAGCGACTATCGGACTGATATTGATCGCGCTGCTGATCTCCTACCTGCCCACCATCTATTCCGCCTTCCAGCGGCGCGAGGGCGCCGTAACCATGCTGGAGATACGTGCAGGCTCGCCTCCCTCGGCTGTAGAGATGCTCATACGCTACACACGGTTGAAGCGGTTGGATGAACTGGGTGAGATCTGGAGATCATGGGAGATGTGGTTTGTGGATATTGAGGAGAGCCATACATCGCTGGCGGCGCTCTCCTTCTTTCGTTCGCCGCAGCCCCATCGTTCCTGGATCACGGCGGCGGGCGCGATCCTGGACGTTGCTTCGCTGGTGCGCTCCTCAGTTGACATTCCGACTGATAGCCAGGCCGATCTGTGCATACGAGCGGGCTACCTGGCACTGCGCTATATTGCATCGTTCTTTCGTATTGCTTATAATTCTGAACCCCAGGCCACTGATCCTATCAGTATTTCGCGTGCGGAATTTGATGAGGCATTACGCGAACTAGAGGATGCAGGAGTACCACTCAAGCCGGATCGTGAGCAAGCCTGGAAAGATTTTGCGGGTTGGCGTGTCAACTACGATACAGTGCTACTTGCTCTGTCCGAACTGATGATGGCGCCCGTCGCGCGCTGGTCTTCAGATCGTCAGCTAGATACTACTTCCGAGAACGTACTGCGCTGGCGTAAAGGCGGGAAGCCGATCGAGAGGCACGAGTTCATCCCTCCTTCGAGCCTGGAATAATAGCGGGACATAAGAGCAACGAAAAAGGCGAGCCAACAACATTGGCTCGCCTTTTTTACATCTGGTTACAACAAATCTACGTTATTACGGTTCAGCCGAGGCAGCCGCCGGATATGCTATATTAAAATCGATGTCCTGAGCTGTCTCCTTACTGGCATACTCTCGCAGCGCCAGCGTCGAGAGCAGGGAGATCACTGCCATAAGAACAATGTACAGTGCTATGGCGACATAAGAGTGGTAACGCGCCAGCAGCAGGGTCGCGATAATGGGCGCGGGTCCTCCCGCCGTCAGCGATGCCAGTTGATAGCCCAGCGAAGCACCACTATAGCGCAGTTTGGTGCCGAAGTGCTCCGAGATGAACGCTGCTTCTGGCCCATATAACCATGCGTGGCAGATACCAATCGAAACTGCGATAGCGATGAGCACCAGGGCAGGGTTCTTCGTCTGTAGCAGCAGGAAGTAGGGAAAGGCGAATAGCGCCATCACAATTGTACCAATCAAGAACCAGCGTTTGCGTCCAACCCGATCAGAGAGAAGGCTGGCCGTGGGCATGAAGACGAAGCCAACGATGGCGGCAATAACGATGCCTGTGTAGAGGAGATTGCTCGACAGCTTCAACGTCGTGACCCCGTAAGCGAGGATGAACGTTGTAAAGATGTAGAATGGAGCCTGCTCTCCTGAACGCAGAAGTGCCGTCAGCACTATCTCGCGCCAGTGGTATCTGAACACATCGATCAGGGGCGATTTGGCTAAACGGTTCTCCTCTTTCAAGCGACTAAATGCCGGGGTCTCCAGAATGCGCAGGCGGATAAATAGTCCCACCAGGACTAGCAGTGCGCTCAGCAGGAAAGGAATGCGCCAGCCATATTGAGTGAATGCATCGCCGGGAGCAAATGCTCTCACGGCCACAACAGCTAATGCTGCTAGTGCCAGGCCAATGGGAACGCCCGTCTGTGGCCAACTGGCCCAGAAGCCTCGCCTGCGTGCATCACCGTGCTCCAGTGAGAGCAGCACTGAACCGCCCCATTCGCCTCCCACGCCCGCGCCTTGCAAGAAGCGCAAGATGGTAATAAGAACGGCTGCCAGGGCACCGATCTGGGTATACGTTGGTGCCAGGCCCATAAGGAATGTGGTGATTCCCATTAATAATAGCGTAGCAATCAGCGTCGATTTACGCCCGACGCGATCACCGAACCAACCGAAGAAGGCTCCGCCAATTGGACGCGCAATAAAGCCGACATAGTAGGTGGTAAACGAGAGCAACACACCTACAATCGGGTCAAACGTGGGAAAGAAGAGCTTCGAGAAGATAGTGGCTGAGAAGAAACCGTACAAGAAGAAATCATACCATTCGATTGCTGTACCAAGGGTACTGGCAGTAATGATGGGAAGCATACGACGTATCGTAACTTCCCCTTCCGCGACTTGTGCCATAGATCCTCCTACGTTAGCTGGAATATCGCGATTACGTGACATTCGATTCGTCAGCGTCTTATATATCAAAGCCAACATTGGCAATGATAGCTACGTTCAGGTCGTATTCCTCAGCGGAAAGTCAGGATACAATGGGCGCTTGTAAACAAGTTACATCTGTAAGAGATACACAAGAACTATTTGCTGTTTTTCTCCTTAGTGGGTAGATCGTAAGATTCTTACCCAGAGTGGAGGAAAACGGCGATCTTTATGTAAAAGATACTGTATGCTTCCATGCTTGTCAAGGCCAGTGTGTACGGGAACCGAGCGAGATGCAAAGACGTTTCAGACCCGTGCTCGTATATGCTAATCTGTCATCATACAGATGAAGTATTAGATGGTAAAATGCAGAGAAGTTGATATTGCGGCTACACATACCTGAAGGAGAAATCGGATGTCCACTGGCACGATTGAGCTTGCTTTGTTTCCGTTAAATGTTGTGCTCTTTCCAGGAACCGTATTGCCTTTGCATATCTTTGAGCCCCGGTATCGCCAGATGATAAGTGATTGTCAGCAAGAGGAAAAACCTTTCGGCGTTGTGCTGGTAACCCCTGGCAGCAAGTTCATGGCAGAGGTGCCTTATGCTGTCGGCACGATGGCGGAGATCCATGATCTGGATCACTTGCCGGATGGACGTTATACCCTGGTGGGAGCTGGCACAACGCGCTTTCGCATTATCAGCCAGCATCGTGAAAAAGTCTATCTTTCGGGTATCGTCGAACCGTTTACTGATAATGTTGAGCCGCAGCCGAAACTGATCAGGGTGATGAAACAGGCCAGAGGGCTCTTCAATGACTATTTGAATATGCTGCTGGAGGCGGCGAATGAGACCGGTATACAAACATCTCTACCCGAACCTCCTGAAGAGCTATCACACTTTATTGCTTATTTTCTGGATATGCAGAATGAGGCGAAGCAGCAGATGTTGGAGCTGACATCGACGTGTCAGCGTCTACAAGAAGAGATTGCTATCTTGCAGCGAGAGATCCCTTTCTTACGCCAGATACTCTCAAAAGGGCCCTATGATGATCGCAGCAGGCTGAACTAAACACATTGTAACGAAAGTTGAGCATATCATGACCGAACACCTCAATTGGGGGATTATTGGGACCGGCAGAATAGCGAGTGTTTTCGCGGGAGAACTGCCACAGTCGCACACGGGCAACCTGCTCGCGGTGGGCAGTCGCACACAGGAGGGCGCCGACCGTTTTGCTGATACCTGGCATATCCCACGCCGTTATAGCACCTATGAACAACTGCTGGCAGACCCGGATGTGCAGGCCGTGTATATCTCTGTACCGCATCCATTGCACGCGGAATGGGCTATCAAGGCGGCGGAGGCTGGGAAGCATATCCTCTGTGAGAAACCCATCGCGCTCAATTATGCTCAGGCCATGATGATAGTCGAGGCAGCTCAGCGCAATGATGTTTTTCTGATGGAAGCATTCATGTATCGTGGTCATCCGCAGATCGCCAGGCTGCGTGAATTGCTGCGTGCCGGGGCCATCGGCGATATACGCATCATTCAAGCTACCTTCAGTTTTCACGCGCCTTTTGATCCAGCACATCGTTTGCTCAACAATGCGCTGGGAGGCGGAGGTATTCTGGATGTGGGCTGTTAATGCTGAGCGTTCGGCGTAGGCGCACACATGCTGTGTGATTGGGAGTGGGTGGCGGCCGCCGCCACCCACTCCCAATCACACAAAACGTCTTGCGAAGCGCCGCAGGCGCTAAGGAATAGCTCATGAAGCAGAAATAGATAGTCTCTGATATGTGTTCATACATAATAGAGAGAGTACAGTCCACTATGCAAGAGGAAGCAATTTGGGAAAAGATCTATTTGAGCCTGCATCATCGGAGACGACCGCAGATCAGAATAAAAGCATCACTCCAAAAGTCGATACACGCCTGGCCTGGATTATGGCTGTGGCGTCTGGCATGTCTGTGGCTAATCTGTATTACATCCAGCCTGTCCTGCCCGATATGGCGCGCAGCTTCGCTGTTGCCCCCGGACAGGTTGGTTTTATTGCAACCTTGAGCCAGGTAGGATTCGCGCTTGGACTACTGTTTCTGGTGCCGCTGGG
>WNGQ01008813.1_pt1 | contig 10880 bp, 8 predicted proteins | sample 5407661 | NCBI WGS metagenome assembly WNGQ01 (sample SAMN13153382, study PRJNA577476) | soil metagenome | isolation source: 60 cm soil or saprolite under Garry oak tree replicate 2 | place: USA:California | collected 2016-06-15
GGGCGCCCGACATCATGCGCTTTGGCTTCGCGCCGCTTTACATTCGCTTTCAGGATGTCTGGGATGCCGCCGATATACTCGCCGGGTGCATAACCGCGGAGGTCTGGCGCGATCCCCGCTTCAATCGTTATCTGGATGTAACCTGAGCGGTCCGAAGCCGCCGCTGAAAAGCTATCCCTGCCCGAGCGCGGTAGCCCAGCTGAAATCATAATGGGCGCTGATCGCCTTCATCATGACCGTAGCGGTCAAAACCAGAATGATCTGTAACAGCGTTTTCGTCGTGAATATCTTTGCAAACAGCGTCATGTGATGCTCCCAGCAGGCGTATACGGCACCGAGGCCCGCTGATCAAGAACGGCGCAACAGTTTCCGGCGCGGGAAATAAGGTGGGACAATTCGAACAAATTGAGCCACATCGGCGCTAGTCGAACCACGGCCATTCCGCCGCGCCGTCGTGGGTGACGGCGCCGCCGGGCGCCTGGCCGACCAGCCGCGCGTACTTGGCGAGCGCCCCTGCCCGGTGCCGCGGCGGCCGCGGCTTCCAGTCCTGCCGTCGCTTTGCGAATTCAGTGTCGTCGATCAGCAAATCCAGGCGGCGCGCACTCGCATCGATGCGAATCCGATCCCCCTCCTGCACCAGCGCCAGCGGGCCGCCGATGAACGATTCCGGCGAGACATAACCGATGCACATCCCACGGGTGGCGCCGGAAAAGCGCCCGTCGGTGATAAGTGCGACCTTCTCTCCCATTCCCTGTCCGTAAATCAGCGCGGTGACCCCCAGCATCTCGCGCATGCCGGGACCACCCACGGGGCCTTCATTACGGATGACGAGAACGTCGCCTGCCGCGTATTTGCGGTTGCGGACGGCATCGACGCATTCCTCCTCATCTTCGAACACGCGCGCGGTACCTTCGAACACCAGTTTTTTGAGGCCAGCCACCTTGATGACGGCTCCGTCAGGGCAAAGGTTGCCCTTCAAGACCGCGACACCGCCGTCCGGACTGATCGCCGCGCCTGCAGAGGTGATGATCTCGCCGTCGGGCGCATTGGCGCCGCCGTATTCTTCGGCAACCGTCCGGCCGGTAATCGTCAGGCAACTGCCGTCGATGTGACCGCTTTCGATCAGCGCGCGGACGACCACGGCGGTGCCGCCGATATCGTAGACGTCCTTCGCGGTATATTTTCCGCCCGGGCGTAAATTTCCGATCAGAGGTGTTCGCGCAAAGACCTCGCCGACGTCGTCTAACGCGAAGGATATGCCGGCCTCGTTGGCAAGTGCCGGCAAATGCAACGCCGCATTGGTCGATCCGCCGGTCGCGGCGACAATGGCCGCGCCGTTTTCCAGCGACTTTCGCGTCACGATTTCGCGCGGCGATGGTCCACCCCGTCGCAGCATCTCCATCACCAGACGCCCGGCCCGGCGCGCTACTTGCGCGCGCTCGGCATAGACGCCGGGGATCATCGACACGTTGGGGATCGTCAGCCCCATCGCCTCGGAAACCATCGCCATGGTGTTGGCGGTGAACTGTCCCGCACAGGCGCCGATCGTCGGCAGGCAGGACCGCTCGATGCCCGCAAGCGTCGCCTCATCGATTTCTCCGGTCATGAAGCCGCCGACCGCCTCGTAGGAATCCAGCACCGTGAGAGTCTTACCCTCGAACCGCCCGGGAAGCGCGCTGCCGCCATAGATGAAGATCGATGGCACGTTGCAGCGGATCATTCCCATCATCACGCCGGGAAGCGTCTTGTCGCAGCCGCCGAAACCGATCAATGCATCGTAGGCAAGGCCATGGACCACAGCTTCGATTGAATCGGCAATCAACTCGCGCGAGAGAAGCGAAAACTTCATTCCCTCGTGATTCATGCTGATGCCGTCGGAGACCGAAATGGTGGTGAATTCCCGCGGCGTGCCGCCGGCTTCCGCGATCCCCGCCTTGGCGGCATCAACCTGGAAATCGTGGGTCATGTTGCAGGGCGTCTGTTCGCCCTTCATGCTGACGACGCCGATCATCGGCCTGGCGAGCGCCTCGTCGTCCAGCCCCATCGCCCGCATGAAGGCGCGGTGCGGCGCACGATCGAGACCATCGGTCGTCACCCGTGATCGCCACTTCTTCATGCGTATGAATCTCTCTCCAGGTCGTTCCCGGCGAACGCTGGAACCACCAGTGAATACGTCTTCCTACTGCAGCGGCGCGACAATGGTCGGGTGCTTGAACTGCGCGACGTCCATCTTCGGCAGCATTCCTGTCGCCGCATAAATGTCGAGCATCTTCTGGATCGCGTCGAAATTCGGCGCGGCTCCCGGATCGCGGGCGAGATCATTGTCCTTGAGCAGATAGGTGTCCAGTACCGGCACCGGCGCCTTCAACTGTTCGGAGACGACCTTCAGCGTTTCCTCGCGATTGGCCAGCGCTTTTTTCATGCCCGAGGTGATGTCGCGCACATAGGCTTTGACCAGATCCGGATTCTTGTCGACAAAGTCAGCGCGGCAGGCCTCGAGAATATGAACGATGTTCGGCATTTCCTCGGAGAGCGAAAACAGCTTGCGTATGCCGCCCTTGGCCTCGGCGCGCGCCGCGAAAGGCTGGTTCATGTTCACGGCATCGACCCGACCCTGACGCAGTGCGTCCTCGGAGACGGCGAAACCGACCTCGACCAGCTTGATGTCTTTCGCCGGGTCGACGCCGTTCTTCTTCAAAAGCATCGCGAATGGACCGTAGGAGCCGCCGCCGATCACCGAGATGCCGACGGTCTTGTCCTTGAGATCGGCAATGGTCTTGATCGGCGAATCGTCCTTAACCGCCCAATAGAGGGAGAAGCCGCCGGGCTTTTCGAAGACGTGTTGGGCCACGATGTAAGCTTTAAGGTTTCCGCCGACCACGCCGTTCGCCAGCGACAATGGCGCCTGCGTCGCGCAGTCGAGCGCTCCCGCAGCCAGCGCCTGCGTCATCGGCGCGGTGCCCTGAAACTGCGTCCATTCGATGTTGTAGGTCTTGCCGAGATCGGGGAATTCCGCAGGCCGCCGCATCATCCAGTATTTCGATTCCTCGGCCGGAATGGTCCAGCCAACGCGGATCTTTTGTTGCGCGTGCGATAAGTTCGTGCTCGCCAGAACAGCGACCGCAGCCCCAGCCGCCACGATCCATTTCGAAGGTGTCCGCATCATGCCTACTCCACTTTTTCGACGCCAACAGACGCCGCTCGGAATTACGTCCGCTAAACCTTTCATGGTTCAAACAATCAGGCAAGCCATCGGGGCGTGCTTGCGTGCGGCTTCGCCCGGCAAGGTCGGGGGCTCTGGGCAGGGCCCGCCCGCTGAATCGGCGCGGCCCGCGGCCACGGTGAGGGCAAGCAGCACGCGCCGGCATGCGGCGTCAAAATGCATCGGTTGTCAAACTTGATACGTTGGTTCAGACTGCACGGCACAAGCAAAAAGAAGAAACAAGCCACACGGGAGAGCGAATTGTCCAACAGCAAAAAAAGCAATGTGACGCGACGCGCCCTGCTCAAGGCTGGTGCCGCGATGCCGCTTCTCGGGATTGCAGCACCCAGCGTACTGGCGCAGGCGCCGTTGAAATCACCAACAAAAATTCATGATTTCCTGACCAGCGCCGACGTGGAAAAAGCCGAGCAGGAAGGTCAGCTCGTGTTCTATTGTCACGAGAACGAGCCCGGCACCGCCGGCATTATGGAAGGATTCCGCAAGGATTTCCCCAAGATCAACACCAGCTACGTGCGGGCGCAGACCGGCGCGCTCTACACCAAGATCCTGTCCGAACGCTCCGCCGGCCGTTTCGACGTGGACGTCATTCAACTATCCGACCTGGCGCCGGCTGTCGATTTCCAGAAGAAGGGCGGCTACGAACACTACGTGTCGCCGGAAACTCCGGCTTACAAGGCGGACCATCTGAGCTCGCCGGCTGGCTCGTTTTTCTGGACCGGCGTCGACCCCGCCGGGATCGCTTACAACTCAACCAAGGTCTCCGCCGCGGACGCGCCGAAGACATGGCAGGACATTCTCAACCCTCGCTGGAAGGGCTCGATCAGCTGCAAGATTTCCGCCTCCGGTTTGCAGTTCGTGCAGTGGTACACGCTGCGTAAGCTGTATGGGGCGGGCTTCTGGAAAGAGTTCGCCAAGCAGAATCCGCACGCGTTCGATTCCCGCGTCCAGTTGTTCGATCGGCTCGCCAAGGGCGACGATACGATCACCGCGATCGGAGAATATCCGGCCTACATCCTCTTCAAGGACAAAGGTGCCAAGGTTGAATTCGTCGCACCAGCCGACGGGTTGCCGGCCACGCCTCTGATTGTCGGCGCCGTCAGCAAGGCGCCGCATCCGGAAGCGGCCAAGCTGTTCGTCGACTGGGCGATGTCGAAGCGTGGCCAGGCCTGGTATCAAACCAACCCGAATCTCTATTACGGGTCGGTGCGCACCGATGCGCCGCCCATGCCGACCGGGGTGCGGCTGGGTGATCTCAAGCTGCTCTACCCCGCCGACTGGGACGACTACGCGGCAAACCGCGATGTCTTTGCCAAGGAATGGAACGGCATGCTCGGCCTGTGAGCGAAGCAGCCGTGCAATCTGCGCGATCGCCAATCTCCGCCCAGCAGATGGCTGGGTATGGAGTCGCGGCCGTTGCCGCGGTGCTGGTCCTGTACCCGGTCTTCTTTCTATTTCAGGCAGCGCTCGATGTCGGCGACCCGCAAGTGCGGCCGCCGACCGCATACGGTTTCGACAATTTCAACGGCATATTCCAGTACCCGCAGATCCTGCTCAATACATTGACGGTGTCCGTTGCCGCCACGGTGATGGCGCTGGTGTTCGGTTTCGTGATGGCGTGGATCCTGACGCGGACCGATGTGCCCGGCCGCCATTTGTTCGAACAGCTGATGGCGGTGCCCTATTATCTGACGCCGTTGCTCGGTGCGCTGGCCTGGAGCCTGCTCGGCTCGCCAGAAAGCGGCTTCATCAACCAGATCTGGCGCGCACTCGGCGGCACTGGCCATCTCATCGATATCAATACGGCGTATGGAATCGCCTGGGTCATGGCGCTGTTCGAGGGCTCTGTCGCATTCGTCATGATCGCCGCTGTTATGAAGTCGATGGATCCTGCGCTTGAGGAGGCCTCGCAGATCATCGGAGCCAGCCGCCTCCGCACCATGCTGCGTATCACCCTGCCCCTGGTGATCCCCGGCGTTCTCGGCGCCGCCATCTTTGTCTTTGCCGAAATGCTGGGCTCGTTTGCCGCCGCCCTCGTGCTCGGGACGCCCAACCGCTATTATGTCATCACCACGGCGATCTACCAGCTGGTGCAGCAATATCCGCCGAAGATCCAGGTTGCCGCCGCCATGGGCGTGTCGCTGTTCGCCGTGATGTTCTTCATGCTGTTCCTGTACCGGCGCATCGTGATGGCCGGCAGTTACGTCACCATTACCGGCAAGGCGTTCCGGCCGCGGGTGGCCGATGTCGGTCCGTTGCGTTACGTGTTGCTCGGCGTCTGCGTGCTTTATCTGCTCGCCGCGGTCGGCCTGCCGCTGGTCACGCTGCTTTACGCATCGTTGCAGAAGATTGCCGTCGCCTTCCCCACTGCCGAAAACTGGACGCTGGAAAACTTCCGCGTCGCCATGACAATGAATGCCGTCCGCTCCGCACTCACCAATAGCCTGCTGCTCGGCTTTGGCACCGCGACAATCGGTGTCGTGCTGATGGGACTGCTCGCCTGGCTGATCTACCGCTCGCGATTGCCCGGTAGCGGCTTGATCGAATATGTCGTGATGTTTCCGCAGGCGGTGCCTCGGCTGGTGTTCGCGTTCGGCCTGATGTGGGCCTGGGTGGTCTTCCCGATTCCGATCTACGGAACGCTGTGGCTGCTGCTGCTCGCCTACCTCACGGTGTTTTTGCCGCTCGGCGTGCGCACTATCGCCGGGGTCATGCTGCAGATCGACAAGAGTCTCGAGGAATGCGCGCAGATGTGCGGTGCGGCTTGGGCCTTCCGGGTGCGGACGGTGACAATTCCGCTGCTCATGCCGGGTCTGGTCGCCGCCTGGCTGCTGCTGTTCATCGCCAGCATCCGCGAGCTTGGCGCCTCTATCTTGCTGATGGGCCCGCATTCCAAAGTGATCACGCCGTCGATCGTCGAATCATGGTTCGGGACCAGTTCGGAGCTCACCGCGGCGCTGGCGCTGATCCAGACGCTGGTGGTCGCCATCGCCATGATCGTGCTTGTCGCCGTCACGCGCCGCGTCGGCGCTCACCCCGTCGACTAGGATGTCAGGAATCATGCCAGCGTCGCTGCCGGAGCCCCCAGCATCGTCTTCACCGTCGAAACCACACATCGAGGTCGATCGGCTTGAATTGTACTATGGCAGCGTTCCGGCGGTGCGCGGCGTCAGTTTCAACGTTTTGCCCGGCGAGCAGCTGACGCTGCTGGGCCCCTCCGGCTGCGGCAAGACCACCACATTGCGCGCGATCGCCGGTCTTGAGCAGCCGACCGCTGGCGAAATCCGCATCGACGGCGTCACCGTCTATTCGGCGGAACAGCGCATCAACATGCGCGCCGAGAAACGCGGCCTGTCGATGGTGTTTCAATCCTACGCCATTTGGCCCCACATGACCGTATTCGAAAACGTCGCCTATGGACTGCGCGTACGGCGTACCGGGGCAGCGGAGATCGCGGAAAAGGTGCATCACGCGCTCGACATGGTGCAGATGCGCAGTTTCGCATCGCGGCGGGCGGCGCAACTGTCGGGCGGACAGCAGCAGCGGGTTGCGCTGGCGCGCGCGTTCGTGTTCTCGCCTTCGGTTCTTCTGTTCGACGAACCGCTATCGAATCTCGATGCCAAATTGCGCGCCGATATGCGCATCGAACTGCGCGAGCTTCAGCATCGCCTCGGCATCACCTCCGTTTACGTGACCCACGACCTGGAAGAAGCGCTGGCGATGTCGGATCGCATCGTCGTGATGCGTGACGGGCTGATCGAGCAGACCGGGACGCCCGACGAAATCTACAGGCTGCCGAATAGCGCCTTTGTCGCGGATTTCGTCGGCTCGGCTAACCTCATGCGTGGCCGCCATCGCGCCGATCTCGACACCGACGGATTGATCGCGCTCGAAACACCTGCCGGCCACATCGTCTATGGCATGGCCTATGGACGCCCCGTTGGCGCCGAGCTGGTGGTTTCGGTGCGGACCGTGCACCTTCGTCTTTCGACGGAACCGCCGGCCGCGGCGCAAAACGTCTGGCGTGTGCCGGTGCGGCAGACCGTGTTTCAGGGAGACTTCACTCAGGTTCACCTCGGTTGGGGCCCGCAGCACCTGATCGCCCGCTGCGCCGCGATGGAGCCTTTGGCGGCAGGCCGGGAAGTCTACATTACCGTCGAGCCGCGGCATGTCGTGGTGCTGGGCGCATAGCTTCCTCGGGGGTCGTCGCCGTTCTGGATGCAGGTAACAGGAGAAGTGCAATGGCTGAAATTGGTGAGACCGACGCACGAAGCGCGGAAAAGCTCGGCTATCTCGGACTCGGGATGATGGGATTTCCGATGACGCGACGCCTGGTGAGCGCGGGCCATGACGTCACGGTCTGGAACAGGTCCCCCGGCAAGGCCGCGGCACTGGTCGCGGCGGGCGCCAAGGCTGCATTGCATCCGAGCGATGTTGCCGCTACCGCCAGCATCCTCTTCATGTGCCTTACTGACGCCGCTGCGGTGGAAGAGGTGGTGTTCGGCCCCGACGGCCTTGCCACAGCGACCGGCTCCGGAAAGCTCGTCGTTGACTTCTCGTCGATCCACCCGGATGCGGCGCGCGCCATCGCCGCACGGCTGAAGGCGGCCAACGGCATGGGATGGATCGATGCGCCGGTCTCGGGCGGCACGATTGGCGCCGAGGAAGGCACGCTGGCGGTGATGGCTGGTGGCGATGCCGCCGATATCGAAAGAGCGAGGCCCTATGTTCTGGCAATGGCGCGGCGGTTCACGCATATGGGCCCAACCGGAGCAGGCCAGACCACCAAGCTCTGCAATCAGGTGATCGTCGGTTGCGCCATGGCCGTGCTCGCGGAGGCGACGCGGCTTGCAGTGAATGCCGGGATCGACGCCAGGCAGTTGCCGGAGGCACTGGCCGGCGGCTTTGCCGATTCCATACCGCTGCAATTATTCGTACCGCGCATGGTGCAAGGCATTCATTCGCCGCCGCTCGGCCATATCGCAACGATGCTGAAGGATCTCGATACGGTCGTCGACGTCGCCCGCGGCACATCGAGCCCGGTCCCAATGTCGGCGCTGGCCGCACAATTGTTCAGACTGGCGAAATCAGCGCGTGGCGCGGATGCCGATGCGCTCGAAATCTATAAGCTGTCGGCCGACAAGACTGGTTGAGACTTGATCACAGTGCTAGTACCTGGAATCACAAATCGGTGTTGCAGCCCATCCTTCGAGACGGCCACTTCGCGGCCTCCTCTGGATGAGGTCTAGCTTGCTGAAACACAACAACCTCATGCTGAGGAGCGAGCGACGCGAGCGTCTCGAAGCATGGGCAGCAAGCGACTCACAGATCTATCAACCTGCCCAGAGCCCCGCAGGTGCAACCGGCGTCGATCGAGACCGTTGCAGTGGCTGAAAAATCAATTGCAGCCGCCCGGAGGGGCGTTAGAAATGGTTCTCGCATGGTAGCCTCCAACTGAAACAGGGATCTGCGCCAATGTACGACCCATCAGGCGTTAAGACGTCACCCGAATTTCCTGTGCCTGCGCAGATGAAAGCCTGGGTCTTGGGCGGCCCGGACGAGCTTTTCCTGCGCGACAAGCCCACACCCGTTCCAGGCAGCGCGGAAGTCCTGGTCCGCATCGACGCGGTCGCGATCTGCGCAACCGATCTTGAGGTCATTCACGGCGGCTCGCCGGCGAGCATTCAGGGCGGCCTGCCCTTCAACAAGAATTTTACGCCCGGCCATGAATATATGGGCACCGTTGCAGCACTCGGACCCGGCGTCGATGAATTTGAAATCGGCGAACGCGTCAGCGTGGAGATCCATGCGGGGTGCGGCCAGTGCAAGCGATGCCGGCAGGGCATGTACACTTCCTGCCTTAACTATGGGAAACCCGACAAGGGTCATCGCGCCAACGGTTTTACGACCGACGGTGGTTTCGCCGAATATGCGATCAATCATATCAACACGCTGGCGCGGGTGCCGGACACGATGAGCGACGCGGAAGCCACGCTTGTCGTCACCGCCGGGACTTCAATGTACGGTTTGACCGAGCTCGGCGGGCTGGTCGCGGGCGAGAGCGTGGTGGTCATTGGCCCCGGACCGATCGGGCTGCTGGCGGTGGCCGTCGCAAAAGCACTCGGGGCGAGCCCGGTTATCCTGACGGGAACGCGCAACAAGCGCCTCGCTATCGGCAAAGAACTCGGCGCCGATCGCGTCATCAACATCGCCGAGGAGAATGCCGTCGAGGTGGTAAAACAGCTCACCGGCGGAATCGGCGCGGACTATGTAATCGAATGCGCCGGCACGGAAGCTACCCTCAATCAAGCCATCCACATGACCAACCGCGGCGGGAAAATCTGCCTGGCGGCGTTCCCGCACGATGCGACCAAAATTCACACCCATACCTTTCCGCTCGCCGACCTGCCCACCGCGCTTCGATACGCGCGAGATCGGGTCGAGGATGCCATCAAGGTGGTCGTCACCAACAGGCAGGCCGGCATACTCGCCAGCGCGGCGGCAGAGTAGAACTTCAAAGCCGCGAAGCCCGCAATCTCCTACTTTGCATCCAATGTGCTGACCGGTTCCCAATCCGGACCCGGCGGATGGCTTGCAAATGCTTTGGCCCGGCTGAGAAACAGCGCGGACGGCTTGTCGACATCAGCGACCCGCTCGAAGCATTTTGCCGCAGCGTCGAACTCGCAGGTCCGCCAATGCGCGAGACCCTGGGCATAGGTCGCGGCAGCCGCCGCCTGCTGCGGCGTCTCCTGCCCCGCCTCCGCGAGCAGTTCGTAAATCTTTACCGGGGTGGCGCGTCCCTTGACCCGGATGGCGTCAAGTTCACGCCAGGCGAACGTCGATCCGGTGAGCGCGACCGTCATTTCCGAAGCGGCGATCGTGGTGCCGTAATACTTGTTGGCGCCCTCGAGCCGCGACGCGACGTTCACCGCGTCGCTCATCACGGAATAGTTAAAGCGCCGCTTCGAGCCGATATTGCCGACCAGTGCCGCCCCCGAATTGAGCCCCATCCGGTGCGCGACCTTGTAGCCCTTGAAGGCAGCCGAGTTTCGATTGAGTTCGTCAAGCCCCGTACGGCACCCGAGCGCAGCATGCGCCGCGTTGCTGGCATGGTCGCTGTCGTCGGCCGGGGCGCCGAACACCGCCACGATCGAGTCGCCGATATACTTGTCGACATAGCCACCTTTGCTTTCGATGATGTCGGTCATGGCGGAAAGATACTCATTCATGAATGCCACCAGTTCCGCGGGAGTCATTTCCTCGGAAATCGAAGAAAACCCCTCCAGATCCGAAAAGAACACAGTGACATCACGGGTTTCGCCGCCCAACACCGGCAGCTTTTTGGACGCCAGCATCTTGTCGATCACTTGCGGCGCGAGATAAAGCGCGAAACTGCTCCGGAGCAATCGCTCTCCCTTGTCCGTAACAACGAGGCGGTAGGCGACGATCGCAACCATCGCAGCGAGTGCGGCCAGGAACGGCTCGCTAAGCGGCAACGCTAATGACCGTGTAAACGCCAGTGTTGCACAGCACATCCAGATTGTGACCATTCCAGCATAGACGACCGCGGCGGCGCCCGGCGCCAGCATTCGTGCCGCGAGCGAAGCCAGCGCGGCAAAAACGATTGCGATGATGGTCAACGGCAGGGCGCCAAGTTCGA
>WNGQ01006984.1_pt1 | contig 10878 bp, 9 predicted proteins | sample 5407661 | NCBI WGS metagenome assembly WNGQ01 (sample SAMN13153382, study PRJNA577476) | soil metagenome | isolation source: 60 cm soil or saprolite under Garry oak tree replicate 2 | place: USA:California | collected 2016-06-15
GTAAACCGTCACTCCCGCGCCGATCACGGTGACGCGATCGTTTGCGCTTTGCCGCAGCACCTTCAGGCCGGGCACGGGAAATTTCTCGCTGGCGCCATACAAGACCGCCATTTTCGGCCGAGACGTTCGCAGATAACAAATTCCCGCGCGGCGCGCCATCTCTTCGGTCAACCGTTCCGCGGAAACGCCATCGCTGGGATAAAAAACGGTCGCGCCGGGAATGGCGCGGAACATGGCTAAATCCTCGAGAGCCATTTGCGACGGCCCGTCCTCGCCGATGGAAACGCCGCAGTGGGAGCCGCACAGCTTTATGCTGCTGCGGCTGATGCCAGCCATGCGCACCTGGTCATAGGCGCGCGAAAGGAAGCAAGCGAAGGTCCCGATAAACGGCACGAGACCCTGCGCAGCCATGCCCACACCCAGCGACACCATGTTTTGTTCTGCGATGAATCCTTCAATGAGCCGGTCGGGAAACGCTTTTTGCAGCGTTTCCGTAAAGGTGGAGTTTTTCACGTCGCCATCTATAGCGTAAACCTTGGGATTTACCGCCGCCAGATTTTTCAATCCAACGCCAAATGCTTCGCGGGTGGCGACGCTTTGCCCGAGTTTGTAATCGGGCGCGGCGGCGGCGGGAAAATTCTCGGGCGGCACGGGAAGCGGCTTGTGCTCGTAAGACCGGCCCGTGTCTTTTTGTACGGGCGGCACGGGACCGAGTTCGGCAAGCGCTTTTTCGAGCTGCTCGGACGAGAGCGCCTTGCCATGCCAGCCGTCCTTGCCGGAAAGAAAGCTGATACCGTGACCTTTATCCGTGCGGGCGATAATGGCGAACGGTTTTCCGCGCGTGGCCCGCGCATGATCGAGCGCGCCAACGACCGCGGCGAGATCGTGCCCGTCAATCACTTCCGCGGCCCAGCCCTGCGCCTCGAATTTGCGCCGATAAACTTCCATGTCGTGCTCGTACATGGTGTGCTGGCTTTGGCCCAGCGCATTGATGTCGGCAAGGGCGACCAAATTGTCGAGGCCGTTGTGGCCCGCGAAGGCCGCGGCCTCCCAGATATTTCCTTCGGCCAGTTCTCCGTCGCCGGTCAAAACGTATACGCGAGCGGACGATTTTCCGATCCGCGCACCGATGGCGAGGCCCGCTCCGACCGATAGTCCTTGGCCGAGCGAGCCGGTAGCGGCGTCAACGCCGGGAACGCGCGGCGTGGGATGGCCTTCGAGTTCGCTTGAAAATTGCCGCAGCGTCATCAACCGGGAAACGGGAAAGACTCCCGCTTCCGCCAGCGCCGCGTACAGAATCGGCGCGGCATGCCCCTTGGAGAGGACGAAGCGATCGCTGCCCAGCGAAGTGGGGTTGGCCGGATCCAATTTCATCGCGTAGAAAAAAGTTGCCGCGACAAGCTCCGCGGCGGAAAGGCAGGAGGTCGGATGGCCGGAACCGGCCGCCGTGGTCATGCGGAGAGAATGGATGCGAAGCAGGCGAGCTTTCTCGCGAAGCTGTTCGAGCAGCGCCGAGGTGGGCGCGGCGCGTCCGGGTGCGGTCATGGAGCCTCCTCAGGTGCGCAGGGCGAAAACCGCCGGTGCGCAGCGACATCACCGCCATTCTACCCAAACGCCCGTGCTCCGCTGCGAATTCTTCTGAACTCCGGATCAAGTGTTCTGACGGCGAAGAGCGACATGCGTCGGGGAAATCAGGAAGAGCCCACCTTTCAAACAGCGAAAGGTGGGGCATCCGAAAAAGCTTGGGCGTCGGCCGCCAGCGGCGGGGCGGGTTCGGGATGACGACAAATTGACGTGAGGAAATACGCGGAGGGATTCTTCGGCCGCCGACGAGATCACGGCGCGCAAAGTACGCGCCGCGGCGGCCTCAGAATGACACACGTGAGTTCGGAGCGGCTTCGGTGGGGCTGAAAATCGAAGCGAAAAGCCTCAGGTCTCTCGACAAAAAGCGCCGAGGCGACCTGAGCTACAAGTCTTGGATTCCGGATGGGATTCGCGGCGATGGGGACCTGCACTTTTTTCCACATTAGCGTGTGGCCGAACAACAACAGGCTTCGGAGATTCGCGTTGCAAGGGCGGCGGGATTCGGCGAAACTAGGTGTGTTGATCCGCAATCTCTGATCTGCAGTTTTTCATCTGCAGTCGTGGATTCGCAAAGTCGACGAGGCAAGGCGGTCTCCGCCGGATATTGATCTCCCAGTCCTTGCAGGCGCCGGGCCTGATCTGGCCTAAGCTGAGCTTGATCTGGGCTGATCTTTATCTAGTAACGAAGAAGCGGCAGGACTCCACTAATCTGAATGGATTCGAGGAAAAGCAGAGAAATGACTGAGCAAATAGGCGAGCTTCGAGCCCCGTATCGATTGATGATGACGCCGGGGCCGTGTTCGATCGACCCGCGGGTTTATCGCGCGCTAGCGACTCCGTTGGTGGGCCACATGGACCCCTGGTTCACGGAGATGATGGGCGAAGTGCAGACGCTGCTGCGCAAGGTTTTTCAGACCGAGAATCGAGTGACTTTTCCGATCTCCGCGTCGGGATCGGGGGGCATCGAAGCCGCGGTGGTGAATCCGCTGGAGCCCGGCGATGAAGCCATCGTGTGCGTGAATGGCAATTTCTCGGAGCGCATGGCCGTGATCGCGTCGCGAGTGGCAGGGACAACCATCCATCGCGTGGAAGCTCCTGTGGGACGAACCGTCGATCCGAACGATGTGCGCAAAGCCGCCAAGGGCCGCAAGATCAAAATGATCGGCGTTTGCCACGGCGAAACATCCACGGGCGTGCTGACGCCTTTGGACGATTTTCGCAAGGTGGCCGACGAAATCGGCGCGCTATTGGTGGTCGATGCGGTGGCCACGCTGGCGGGAACGCCGCTGAATGTGGACCGCCAGAGGATCGACCTGTGCTTCAGCGGAACGCAGAAGGCCATCAGCGCGCCTCCCGGCATGGCTCCGATTACGGTGGGGCCGCGCATGGAGGAAGTGCTGCGCGGGCGCAAGACTCCGGTGCAAAGCTGGTATTTCGATCTGACCACAACGATGAATTTCTGGGGCAAGGACCGCACCTATCACCACACTCCGCCGATCTCCATCGTTTTTGCGCTGCGCGAAGCGCTGCGCATCGTCTTCGAAGAAGGACTCGAGGCGGGCTGGCAGCGGCATCGCCAGAATCAGCTGGCGCTGATCGCCGGCCTCGAGGCGCTGGGAATCGAACTTTTTGTCCCCAATGAAAAGGATCGCCTCCCTACGGTAACCAGCGTCTATGTTCCCAAGGGCCTGGAAGACTTGCGGGCGCGGCGGCAGTTGCTCGACGAATTCGGCATCGAAATCGGCGGAGGTATCGGCCCGCTGAAGGGCAAGATCTGGCGCATCGGCTTGATGGGCTACGTCAGCCAAGCCAAACACATTTTGTTCTTCCTGGCGGCGCTGGAAAAGGTTCTGCTGGACCAGGGGCTCAGCGTTTCGCCCGGAGCGGGCGTGGGAGCCGCCATTCGGCTCTATGCGCACGCAGAGCCTGCCGCAGTGGGACATCGAAGCTAAACAGATCGGGGCTGAAGCGTGACGGCGGCCGCCGCGAACTCCGCAATTCCCAATGACGGGCCGATGAGCGATTTCGTCGGCCCGTTTGACGTGACCTCAACGTTGACGGGGGAGAGGTATCAGGTACGCTTCTCGCACCTTTGGAACGGCATTGCCACCCGCCACAGCGATACCGTGGATACGAAATTCCTGGTGGATGGCCGCGCCGCGATTGTGGGGCTCGCGCACACAGGATTTGTGGAATTCCGGGCGCGCGCGGGCCGCGACCTTACCGATCGCGAAGCGAGCTTCGTGGCCGCGGAATACCTTCGAGAACGGCTCGAAGAGGAAGATGAGCGGCCGCTTTATGATGTTCCGGCGGCGGAACTGGCGCGCTTGATCGAGAAGATCGGCATCCGCTGAGGGCCGGCACCTTCGCTGGGCTTCACGCGTCGGAGAGAGATTCATCAAAGGGATTCGGTTTGGCGGGCTCGGGCTTGGCGGTTTCCGTGAGTTCGCGGGTTTCCAGAATCGCTCCGCAGTCCAGGCACTCGATATACTCGGCTTCATTATCTTTGGCGATCAGCCGGGTGTGCTCGTGTTTGCAGGCGGGATTTTGCGTCACAGCAGCCCCATGCAGAGGTAATTTCGCCTTCTCAAAATCATACCATGCCGGGTTCGAGCCGTTGCGGATCGAACCATTTCCTCTGATTTAGTTGCGACTTCGCACACATTACGCCTTCGCGCACAGAGGAATGGGGTATCCTGCGCCCATTCCCGGCTTATGCTAGAGTAGCGCGCTTGGAAGCCGCCTATGGCCACCAAACCTGCCATTCGATCTACGGAGCTGCCGCCGGAAAAATTGCGCTGGCGATGCGATCCGGCGCGGATTCCTTACGACACTACGGCACAGGCCGAGCCGATCGAAGGTCCCGTCGGGCAGGACCGCGCCCTGCGCGCGTTGCGCATGGGCATAGAGCTGGCCGCACCCGGATACAACATCTTCGTCTGCGGCCTATCGGGCACCAGCCGCGGCGGCATGATCCAAAAACTCATCGAACAGTTGCAGCCGCGAAGCGAGCCTGGCCCGGACCGCTGTTACGTTAATAATTTCAAGAACCCGGACCGCCCGAGGCTGCTGACTCTGCCTCGCGGCCAAGCCGACAGCTTCAAGAAAGACATGCAATCGGGCATCGACTTTCTGCGCCGGAGAATCCCGCAGGTGTTCGAAGGCGAACCTTTCCAGCGGCAGAAGGGGCGTATCGTCGACCGTTATACGCTGCGGGAAAAAGAGCTGATGGATGATTTTACCCGCCGCATTGCGCGGGAACAGTTTGCCCTCGGACACATGCAGGTGGGCGCGGTGGCGCTGCCGGAAATTTTCCCGGTTCTCGAGGGGCAAATGGTGCCCATCGAAGACATCCCCAAGCTGGTGCAGGAAGGGAAACTCGAAAATATCGCGGCGGAGGAGCTGGAACGCAAATACGAGCAGTTCCGGCAGGAGTTCACGGTCGTCTATCGCAAGACGCTGACGCTTTCCCGCGAACTGGCGAGCGAACTCAGCTACCTCGAGCAGGAGGCCGCTTCGGTCCTGGTGGACGGCTTTATCGAGGAGCTCAAGGAAAAATACACGGCCACCCACGTTGCCGAATACCTCGAGGAGGTGCGGCACAACATCCTCGACAATCTCGATCCTTTCAAGGAACGGGAAGATGAGGAGGAACCCGGCGCCGCTCCTCCCGGCGGCGAGATCCTCCCGAAGATGTCCACTCCGGAACGCGATCCTTTTCGGGTGTACGGGGTCAACGTGCTTCTCGGCCATAACGAGCAGGACGCCTCTCCGGTGATCTTCGAGACCACGCCGACACACGCGAATCTTTTCGGGACGATCCAGCGCAGCTACGATTCGCGCGGCGTGTGGTCCTCCGATTTCATGGACCTGCGGGCCGGCTCGATGCTGCGCGCCGACGGCGGCTTTCTCATCATGTATGCGCTGGACGCGCTGACGGAAATGGGCGTCTGGCGGACGCTCAAGCGCACGCTGAACCACGCCAAACTGGAAATTCAACCCATGGAGATGCTTTTCCCGTTCGGGGCGTCCGCGCTCAAGCCCGAGCCCATCGATCTCACGGTGAAGATCATCCTGATCGGCGACCGCAATCTTTATGAAATTTTCTACGCGCATGAAGAGGAGTTCAAAAAGATCTTCAAGGTGCGCGTGGAGTTCGACGAAGAGATGGAGATGAGCGACGACGTCATCCGGCAGTACAGCGGGCGCTTGCACAAACTTTGCGAAGACGAAGGACTGTGCCCCTTCGACCGCACCGCGGTCGCCGGCATGATCGAATACGGCGTGCGCCTGGCGGGCCGGCGCAATAAGGTGACTTCTCGGTTCGTGGACCTGGCCGATCTGGCGCGGGAAGCCTGTTACGTGGCGCGGCAGGCCGGCGAAACGCCGGTTACCGCGGCGCACCTGCGCATGGCCCGAGAAGCGCGCACCGAGCGGCACAATCTGATCGAAACGAAGATTCGCGAAATGATCGCCGAAGGCACTTTGCTGATTGATACCGAGGGCACGCAGACCGGGCAGGTCAACGGACTTAGCCTCATGGAAATCGGCGGATATCTTTTCGGCAAGCCGGTGCGGATCACCGCCTCAGCGGCTCTGGGCAAGTCCGGGCTCATCAATATCGAACGGGAGGCCAATCTCAGCGGGCAGCTGCATGACAAAGGTATGCAGATTATTGCGGGTTATCTTCGCTCTCAATTCGCACAGGACAAGCCGCTCTCGCTGGCGGCCAGCATCTGTTTCGAGCAATCGTATTCCGGCGTCGATGGCGACAGCGCGAGCTCCACGGAAATCTACGCGCTGCTGTCGGCGCTCTCCGGCCTGCCCATTCGGCAGGATATTGCCGTAACCGGGTCGGTGAACCAGCAGGGAGTTATACAGCCGATCGGCGGAGTCAATGAAAAGGTCGAGGGCTTTTACGACGTCTGCCGCGTGCGCGGCCTAACCGGGACGCAAGGTGTGCTGATCCCGGTCGAAAACGTGGAGGATTTGATGTTGCGCGAAGATTTGATTGCCGCCGTCGCCGAGGGCATGTTCCACGTCCACCCGGTTGCGCATATCGAAGAGGGCATCGAGATTCTCACGGGGGTCGAAGCGGGGGCGCGCGATGGCCGTGGCCAATTTCCGCGCGATGCCGTTTTTGGACGTGTCGACGAGCGCCTGCGGAAAATGGCCGACACGCTGAAGCAGTTTGAATAGCAGCAGTGCCCGCGAGCCAAGCTACAAGGCCGGGCCCGCTCCGGTTTCTGGAGTCCGGTGGACTCCACCGGAGCCCGAAAACCGGACCTGAAGGCGGCCGCTAACCCGCGCCGAATTATCACTCAGCTGTGAAGCGCGAAAGAAGCCCGTCCACTATTGCTGGGAGCGGGGCGGCCCTGACGGCGCGTTTGCTGCGGCAGGAGCGCTGGCGGGAGGCCCCGCAGCAGCGGGAGCATTCGCAGGCGGCGTCGCGCCGCCGGAGGCGCCTGCTCCTGCCGGAGCGGGCGCACCCGTCTCCTTGGGCGTGGAAAGATAGCCGTTGGCGCCATCCTTGGTCACTTCAAAAACCACCATTTCGTAGGGAGCGCGGACGCCGTGGACGTAAAGCTGCATCGGCTCATCCACGTTGCGATCTCTTTTCTCGATGGACTTATCATCGGCGATCACGGTCATGGTGAACTTGTAGTGCTTGGGATCGGTGCTGCGCAGCAGAATTTGGATTGGCCCCACATGCTGGGGAGTCTTCGATTTGGTGAGTTTGAAATCGTAGATATTGCGTTCGTTCAGGCGCTTGAGACCGTCAAGCTCTTCATGATTTCGCGCAATCAACACGCCCTGCCCATTCAAGTCGCCGACCGCGGTGGTGAGGTTCTTCTTGGTCTCGTCCAAATCTTTCTTGGTGGCGGCGATATCGGATTTGGCTCCCGTCAGATCGGTGGACACCTGCCCGAACTTCGCGTCGCTTTCCTTCTGCACCTGGCCAATTTGGGCCACCAGTTTGGCGTCGCTCTCTTGCTGTTCTTGCTCGATCTGCTGGGCCAAGCTGCGAGCGCGCGCCAGTTCTGCCTGCGTCAGTCCGAGCTTTTGGGAAGTTACGCCCACCTGCCCGCGTAACATGGCAACCCGGGAATTCGTCTGCTCCAGCTCTTTACTGAGTACCTCGGCGTGCGAATTGCTTTGGGCCAGAGCGTATTGCAGTTGCACGCGCGAGTTATATCCAACATAGACCAGCGCTCCGATACCCAGAAACAACACGATAATGACTAATGGAATCCAGCGCGGCGTCGGCGCCTGCTCGTAAACGTAGCCCTCATTCGAGGGGGGAGCATTTGGCGGAATATTTGGCGTAATACTCATTGCCTTTCTCTCCTTTGAGACGCGGGCAGCATCGACTGCACCCGGTAAAATTCTCGGTCTCGCGCTTAATGATTATGGCCGAGAGCGTTAGGGTTGTCCATGCTCCGACCGTTTTAGTACTCGGGTTCGCTTTGCGGCCTCTGTGGCATCCCCGCCTGCGTCACTCACGGAGGCTGTGATCGCTCTTCGGCACTTGCCTTCTGTTAGATGACGGCTTTTCGGGCGCGGCGCGGCCAGCGCGCTTCAACCGTGGTGGTTAAGCCGCCGCGAGGGGTAAATTCGCCTCGTACCGTGCACCATACCGGCTTGGTGGCCGCCACAATGTCGCGCAGGATGCGATTGACCGCGTTCTCATAGAAGATGCCCAGATTGCGGTAGGCCAGGAGGTAATGCTTCAAGGCTTTTAGCTCCAGACATTGACGCCGGGGTTCATACTCGATGGTAATTGTTCCATAATCGGGTAAACCGGTTTTGGGGCACATGGAGGTATATTCGGGGAAACGGGTGCGGATGGTGTAGCCGGGAAACTGGTTGGGCCAAGTCTCGAGTTGCGGCAACCGGGCCTGAATGCCGGCTTTGGCGTGTGCCTCAGTGTAACCGGGCATCATTCACCTCAAACGCTTCGGGGGCACCTGAAATGCTTTCGCTGGCACCTCAAGCACCTGCGAGTAAGCTCATATGTTACAATAAAATCTGTAAGTTGCATGCACGTCGGTGGAGACCTTCGGGCCAGTTGGGACTTAAGAACCTCGATATAACCTGCTTCGGCTGGAAATGCGTCTAAAACGATGTTGAGGACTGAGCTTATGCCTTCGGCGCCCGCTCTCGGCCGCAAGGGATGCACGCGTTTCTAGCGCACGGTATAACGCGCCGACAGCCTGCCCCATGCCGCCCTCTATCCGACTTGAACTAACCTGGACCGTTGACTCCGCTTAGGAAACCGCCTAAGTGCCCAGTCAAAGCGACCAAGACCGCCGTGGCGATTTCCAAACTCAGGCGAACTACCGATCGATCGGGCTGGGGTTTGCGCCGCGCCCGAACGTGCAAATGCCATACCAGCCACATCGCGGAGCCCGAGATAATAGCCAACGCCAGGTGCAAGCGGAGGGTTCCTCGCGGTGTCTTGCCGCCCAACTGAAGTTGCCAAGCGAGGAGGCCAGTCGCCATGGCCGGCAGCGCGGAAACGGCCGCGGCAACCAGGTTGTAATACGCAGCTGCAGCAAGAATACAGTTTTTCTTCCAAACGGCCACCACATCGAATGCCGCGCCACTGATGAAGAGCGCGATAGGGAAATGGATGAGCACCACGTGCTGCGCGTGCCGGGCGAGGAGCGCTGCCCTTATGTCGAAAGGATTCACATGGCACCTGAATTATTGGACGATGACTTCGCCCGTCATCTTCGGATGGACGGAGCAAAAGTAGGAATACTTGCCAGGCTTAGAGAAAGTGAAAGAGAACTGCTCGTCGGTATCGAGAGCCTTCGATTTGAAGGTTGTTTTGTCGTCGCTAACCACGGTATGCGGCACATCATCCCTGTTCGTCCAGGTGACCGTTGTTCCGGCGGATACCTTGACCGTGGCGGGACCAAACGTGAAGTTATCGATCTTGACTTCGGTTCCGCCCGAAGCTTTGTCCCCAGGAGGAGCTGCCAGTCCCCTCTGGGTCCAAGCCATCAAAGCAAATGCCACGACAAGGGTTACCGCTAGTCCGATCATCCATGAAGCCTTTCTGGTGTTCATTTCTCCTCCTTGGAGAGCGACGAGCGAATTAGAAAAACTTGGCCAGCGAGAGCCTTCCTGAGTCACGCTAACGAGGAGTCAACGATGCCCAGGGTGTGCTTTCCGCGCACGAAGTTCACATTGGTGATTCCCAAAAGGTCGCGCAGTTTCTCCGCCGGCACTTTCATTGGCCCCGGTGAATCTGCCTGTCCGGGCTGGGGCTGCGGGAAAGCAGTGGAAGTGGCCGTATGAAACGTGATGTTGCCTTCAACTTTTTGCATGGTTTGGTGGATATGGCCGTTCAAAACTGTAACCGAGCCGAATCGCTTCAGATATGAAAGCGCCTGCTCGCTATCGTCAGTGCCCCAGCCCCATTGCGGATACACAGCCCAAAGCGGAATGTGCGCGAAGACGACGACCGGGGTGCTGCTCTTTAGCTTGGCAACGTCCTTCTCGAGCCATTCGAGTTGCTCGGATCCGAGATTGCCCAAGCCGCCGGCCTTGAGGTTCATCACGTTGACCAAGCCGATGAAATGCGCGCCTTTCTGGTCGAAGCTGTACCAGCCGTCGCCCATCGCTTGCCGGCCGAAGCGCTCACGAAAGATCTGGCCGTTGTCATTCAAGACGTCGTGCTCGCCGGGAACGCAGAAGACTTGATCGGTCTTAAGGCTCTTCAGTGATTGCGCGAGGGTATCGAACTCCTCAGATTTCGAGAGGTGCGTGAGGTCGCCGGTGTGCAGGACAAACGAGGGAGTCTCAGGCAGCGCGTTGATCTTGGCAATGGCCTGGCGCAGCGTCGCGGTGACATCCGGGTTGGCATCTTTGTTGAACCCAATGTGGCTGTCGCTGATTTGTACGAAGCTGAGGTCGCCTCGGAGGTCGCCGACCTTCTGGCGCATGACGTCGCTCAGAGCGAACGACTTCAGAACGCCGCCCTGCAGCACGCAAAGAGCGCCCGTGCCCGCCCAAGCCATGCACTTCAGGAAGCCCCGACGGTCGACGCCGTCTTGATTCAGATTTTTCTCGATGTATTTCGACATGATTTGATTCTTCTCCTCTGGCAAGCTTGCGTCCGAGATGCCTTTGTGGCGCTCTCATGGGAGATGACCGGGCGCAGCTACAAAATATTCCCCGGCGAGGGGCAAAATCGGCGCTGGGAATAAAATCGCTGGCGCTGGAGTCTCAAGCTAAATGGGCGTCCGGGCGATCAATGAAGCTGGAGGGAGGCTGAGGAACGGA
>WNGQ01019282.1_pt1 | contig 10877 bp, 9 predicted proteins | sample 5407661 | NCBI WGS metagenome assembly WNGQ01 (sample SAMN13153382, study PRJNA577476) | soil metagenome | isolation source: 60 cm soil or saprolite under Garry oak tree replicate 2 | place: USA:California | collected 2016-06-15
GCGGCTCGCCAGCCACAAACGCACGCGGGTCTGTATCACCCAGGGAGCATGCTCGGCAAAACCTTCCTGCTCAACCAGGGCTTCGAGCTTTTGGAGGGCCTCTTGTGCGGTCGAAAGATCCCCTCGTGCCAGCGCGAGCCGTGCTGAACAGACCTCCCCCAGGATCAGCAGGTCTACTTGTTGCCAATCCTGCCCAATGTGGATCAAATGGCGCAGCGAGTCAGAAGCCTCTTCCAGCCGATTCCAGGAATAGGAGACATTGAACAGGTAATAGTGCAGATACCCCGCCATTGAGGTGTATCCACCAATCTGCTCGACCAGGGCGAGGGCTGAGAGAGCTTCCCGATGAACCTGGTGCAACTGTCCCGCTTGCTCATAGGCTCGGGCCAGCCAGCGCATCACGCGGATCGTCGCCAGGTGGTCTCCTGCCTGCATGGCCTGCTGCTTCATCGCAAGCAGCCGCTCCCTCAGGAAGGCTACCTCGCCCCCGATCGTAAGCGTCAACGAGAAGGTGAAGGAGAGGGCAATCATGTTCCAGCTCACCTCTTCATCTGGAGGCAGAGCTTCTGTCTCTTGAGCGAGCTGCCGCAGACCCTCATAGTCGCCACGCTTGAAGAGCCCTCTGACCTCGAGCAAGGCACGCAGCAGGCGCAGACGCCGCTCGATCAATGCCACCTCGGCCTCGGAGAGCAAAAGCGATGGCTTCCTGCGCAGGATCTCTTGCATGCGCGTGATGGTCCGCTCCACCTGGGCGGCCATACTGGCATGCAGCGTTTCGGTGCCGACACTGACAGAGTCGAGGAAGCGAAGAGCTGCATTAAGGGCCAGGCGTGCATACACACGCAAGACGGGATCTGGCAGGGCGAGCCCCCAGGTCTGGATGGTTCTGGCTTCCCCACTGAGCCAGAGGGCAGGTGCCGCCTGCTCCATCAAGGAGGCGGCATACGGATAGTCAGGCGCGGCCAGCGCGTGGGCAATGGCTTCTCGCAGTTCGCCCGCCGCCTCATAAAAGCGGGCCGCCCGGATATGCAAGAGCGGCACCAGGTCTGGACGAGCAGTGTGCAAACGAGCGTGCAGCGCCTCACGAAAGAGATCATGGAAGCGGTACCACTGCCGCTGCTCATCCAATGGCACCACAAAGAGGTTGGCGCGCTCCACCTCCTCCAGCATCTGCTGGCACACCTCTCGCGAAGACTGCGCCGTGACCGCCTGGCATAAGGTGGCGTGCATGCGAGTTAAGATCGAGGTCTGCAGTAAAAAGTCCTGGAGAGGGAGCGGCAACCGCGCGAGAATGTCCTGCTGCACGTAGTCCAATACAAAGCGGTGGCTGCCCGCAAAATCCGAGATCCAGGCTGTGAGATCCTGTCGCTTGCGCAGGGAGAGCGCCGCCAGTTGCAGACCGGCGATCCAGCCCTCCGTCCGGTGTTGCAAGGTGGCCACGTCTTCTTCTGAGAGAGGCAGGCCCATCCCCTCTGTCAGAAAGCTGGCCGCCTCTTCCCGGGTAAAATGCAGATCACTGGAGCGGATCTCGAGCAGCTGCCCACGCACGCGCAACCGGGAGAGGGGAAGCTCGGGATCAGTGCGCGTGGCCAGCACTAGGTGCAAGGTAGCAGGCAGATGATCGAGCAAGAAGAGCATGCTCTCCTGGATGGTCTGGTCAGAGATCACATGGTAGTCATCCAGGATGAGGATGACTTCTCTGTCCACCTGCACGAGCTCCTGGAGCAGGGCCGTCAGGATGGTTGAGAGTGGGGGAGATTGGGGCGAGTGCAGCATGGCGAGTGCATCCTCTCCCAGCGTAGGCAAACCGGTGCGTAGGGCTGCAATGACCGAGGCCCAGAAGCGGATCGGCTCATTGTCCAACGCGTCAAGGGAGAGCCAGGCGACAGGAGGTTCGAGTCCTCCTGCCCTGCCCCTGACTCCCCGCCGAGCAGAGGAGGCAGCCGCCCATGCCGAGAGGAGCGTGGTCTTCCCACTTCCGGCAGAGGCCGAGACAAGCGTCAAATGGTGAGAGCGCACCGCATCCAGTTCGTCTAGCAAGCGAGAGCGCTCGACCAGTGAGCTGGGCAGACGGGGAGGAGAAAGCTTGGTGGAGAGCAGCACACCCTTCTGCTCGGACGACGACGAGGTCTGCGCCTGTGCAAGAGGAGCAGGCTCAGGCTCACTGCCCAGATCCTGTGCCACCTCCTCTAAGCGCGCCAGGGTCAGCATCGCCGTTCGTCCCAGATAGCGCTTGCGGGTTTGGCTCTCTTTGGTGTGGTAGGCATACCAGTAGCCCGCTCCTCGTGGCCGGGACTCTTTGAGGACACTGAGATGACCGGATTGCCCCTGGAAGGAGAAGGAGGAATGCGTCGTCAACCAGGCCACCCACGGTTCCTGGTGTCCTGGCACTATCTCCTGTGGTAGATGGTCTGGGGTAACAAGGGCATAGGTCTCGCTCTGGGCCGACCAGATGAGTGTATGGGTGGGTGGTTTTGGCATGGACTCCTTTCCGACCTTCGGTTTCATCCCCAACTCCCCAACATTGGGTGAGTATAGCATACACCAGGTCCAGCAGGCAAACAGCAGTTGAGCTGGTGTAGTGGGACCATCGACGCCGCCACCACCAAACGTCAAATCAAGCTTATCTAAATATGCCAGTATGGCCGCAACGATGCAGATTGACAAATTCATCCGCCCATCTGTAGGGGCCGATTTATCGCGCCCACAGCCGATTTATCGGCCCTCGCTGGATCTTCCGCTCTTCGAATGATTGTGTTAAACTTCATCATTGTGCCCGCCTGGGGAGCCTATTTCCAATTTATAGACAGAAAACCAGCACAATGTCCCATATGCAAAAATCGTCAGCATATAGTACAATGGACAATTTTGTAGCTTGAATCGGCCTTTAGAGCGGCTTCGCTTGCTTATCTTCTCTTGATATTGATAGTATATTTCGAGGATTGATGTTCGGTGGAGCGAAATGGAGGAATGTCTCTCCCCTTCCTCAGAGAAGCATTCCCCTGCTCGTCCTTTCATAACCTGTTCTCGAGAATATCGCTATATGTTATATTTATTATAGCATATCGCAATAGTATGAGCAAGGGCTGAACCGCGAAAAATGGGCCAGAAGAAGGACATGGTTCAGAAAGCTTCTGTCCTCTCTCCATTCAACTTGCATTTTGCTGCTAATGAAGAGAGAAAGTGGTCGGTTGGTTGCCATGCGTGTGCTTCTCTTTTGCTCTATTTGCTGTACTCAGTCTGGTTCGTTATTCTTGATACCCCTAAGCCGCATACACACTTCTCCCCTCCCCAAAATACGAATCATAAATATGCTGGTACACCGCCGCGTACAACCGTTCACAAATCTCCTCCGTATAACTTGCCGGCAGCGCATAATAAAACATATCCCGCACCGTCTTCTTCACCGCCGCCTGCGCCTGCTGCTTCTTACGCCAATCAAGCACCAGCTTCTCGTGTTTCAGCGTCTCCAAAAGTTCCCGCACAACCTTCTTCACCTCCGCTTTATCTTCCTCAGAGAGCGCCACATCCGGCTGAATCAGCACGTCAAAGATGGCCAGTTCCTCTTCGCTGAGTTGCTCCGCGATATGGCGTCGATCCTCAACATTCAATTCCTGCCTCACGAACTGTACCAGCCTCTCAAAGAGCACATCCACATTCATACTCCCGACATCATTTAAGGTCATCGTGCCTGAAGCCTTCAATCTCTGGCTTAATTGTTGTAAGCTGGAATCGTCCAAACAGATGTGCTCTGCTGCGAGGGAGAACACGAAATCCGTAAGAAAGAAGGAGATGATCACTATGTTCCTGGCTCTTCCTGGTACACCATCATCATTTACTCTCATTCCTGCTCTTCAGTATGGTGAGGCTTCTGACATGCCCCCCTGGTCAGCTCAGCTCCACCTGGATCTGCTCAGTCCCTCTCCCTTACCTGCTGCTCCTGCGCCTGCGGTCATCTATCTACATGGCGGAGGGTGGGCAGAAGGAGAAAGAAGTACTGGGTTGTATCCCTGGCTCAATCCCTTGCTGGCAGCTCATGGGTTTATTACCGCCAGTGTCACCTACCGGTTGAGCCGCTTCGCCCCCTTCCCGGCCCAAATCCACGATGCGAAAGCGGCAGTGCGGTGGTTACGTGCCCATGCTGAACAGTATCATATCAATCCTGATTGCATCGGCGTCTGGGGAGACTCTGCCGGAGGGCATCTGGCGGCGTTACTTGGATTGACAGGAGATCACCCGGCACTTGAAGGCCATTGCGGCTCTCCTGGATACTCCAGCCGTATTCAAGCGGTCGTGACACGTTCGGCCCCTTACGATTTCCTGAGCACCGGCGGACTGATGATCAATGACGCTCCCTCGCCGGTGACACAACTCTTTGGAGGCATAGTGTCTGAACGGGAGAATCTCATGCGTGTTGCAAGTCCGATTTTCCATGTGCGCCCTGGGGCTCCAGCATTCCAAATTGTCCATGGCACCTTGGACGAAACCGTTCCCTTTGAGCAGGCCGAGCAATTTACTAAAGCCCTCAAAGCCGCTGGCAACGAGGTGGATTTTCTTCCTATTCCAGGCGCCTATCACAATCTATGCCTGGAAGAACTGTTACCATGGACAGACAAACCATGGGAAGAGATGGGATGGAAAGCCCTGGCGTTCTTCCAACGTCACTTGTGTCAGTAATTATCTTCACGCAGTACGCCGACAATCAATTGGAAGTCCTGCCAATGCTGTCGTTGGTAAGACCAGCAGATGTGAGAAGGAATTTCATCCTGTTTCTTTTGCTTTCTTTACAACGCGAAATCTCAGATCCATTCTCGTAGGAGATTCTATGACCCTCATCTTTTCCAATTCAATTGGCTCGGTGCCCAAATGCTCGAAAAATCGAAGACCGTCAACAAGCCCGGCTCTTATGCATTGCTGAGCGGTATGTGCGCCACCTATTACCGTAACTTGTTTGTCGCCTGCGGCTGCTTTTGCTTGTGCAATGGCGCTTTCGATCCCGGAAGTCACGAAGGTAAACGTCAACTTTTCGTTCTCCTTTGGCAGCTTTTCTGGAACAGCATGAGTCAGGACAAATATCGGCACTTGATATTCGTAGTTATCTACGTACCAATCCGGGTCTCCCATATCAAAAGCACGTCTGCCCATTACCACTGCGCCTGTCGTTTGTATTGATTCCTGAAGCATCTCTGTTTTTCGTAATGCGGCGAGATCAGGATAGAGACGGCTCACATCACCGTTCCGATCTTGAATAAAACCATCAAGTGACATGGTCGTTCCTACAAGAACTTTTCCCATAAAAACCTCCGTTTCTCTTTTTGACCGCCTCATCGGTGACGCTATTGCAGTAACGTTCTGTGCGGTCTCAGGACATCGTTGCGCGCCACTCGCCTGCATGAGAGCGCCACCTCCTGGTCTGCTGCCTCATCATACCATGCTGAAAAGAAAAAAACTTCTCCGATCTTGCCCTCATGACAGTAATTTCCCACATCTACAAAATAAAGACGGGCCAATGGCAAATGCATTACCCGACCCACTTTGCGGCTCGTGGTTCCTTAGCGACCTACTTCATAGTCTGGGGCCAGAAAACAGTACCCTGCTTGGAGCAGCACTCCTCCTGCTTCCTGAACGAGATGTAATACGGTACATAGCAAGCATGCTATGTTGTTTTCTCGTGTGCCTTCAGATCAGCCCTCACAGCGGCGTGTTCGGGTGAACGGAGACAGTCTTCATACACCGCAGTCATCTCGTTCAGAAGCCTCTCTGTGTCCTGTTTGCTGTTCGCGATCTCTTGCAATCCCAGGGCCTGAATTGCCTGTTCGCGCAGGACAAACTTTTGCACTTTGCTACTGGCCGTCAGAGGATAGGCGTCCACAAACTGGAAGTAGCGCGGAATCTTCTGATGGCTAACCTTCCTTTTATAGAACTCACGCAGATCTTGCTCTGTGACGTCTGCTCCCTCCTTGGGACGCACCACCGCCAGCAGCTCCTCGCCAAAGAAGGCCTCGGGCACTCCCATTGACCACTTCGGGGGCTTACTACTCGCTTGGTATTCATCTGATATACTTACTGTGCTAAGAGAGCCAGAAGAACAAGCAAGCCGGAGGGGTTATGCGAGAGCCGACCAATGCAGACGTGATTCAAGCCTGGTCTGAATACCCGGAGCACCTCATCGAAAGCTTCGGCGAGGAAGGGGATCTGATCCGTCAATATCTTTTGAACCCAACCATTTTCGCTTTCCTTGGAGGAGATGCGAGAGGCAAACGCATTCTCGATGCAGGATGTGGTCAAGGATATCTCTGCCGGCTCCTTGCCAGACGAGGAGCCAAGGTTACAGGGGTCGAGCCAGCAGAAGCCTTCTACAGGTATGCGCTTCGCAGAGAAGAGAGCGAACGGTTGGGGATTGAGTACGTTCAAGCTGATCTCTCGACTTGGACGCCACCCCCGGACCCCTTTGATGTGGTCATTGCTAACATGGTCTTGATGGACATCCCCGACTATGAGCCTGCACTCAACACCTGTGTAGCGGCGCTCGCAAGCCAGGGGGGACTCATCGTTTCTCTCCTGCATCCTTGTTTTGAAGAAGCCGGATCAGCGTGGAAGGAAAAAGGCTACGTCGAGGTTCGGGACTATTTTCGTGAGCGAGCTGTCAAACAGGACTATGGATCCTTTATCCACCGTCCCCTCAGTACCTATCTCAACAGCATCATGAGAGCTGGCTGTCTGCTTCAAAGCGTCATTGAGCCTCAACTAGAGCAAAGCATTGCTGCACGGCATCATGCCGAGCGCTATTGGTTGGTCCCTGGCTCCATCGTCATCTTTGCGACACGCATCGTCTGAGAGGTGAAGCGAGCTTTTTCAGATCGCATGAAGGACCCGCTTACGTAAGAGAGGAAAGCCGGCCCTCCCATACCCTTGCCTTTTGATGAGTTTCAGCTTGGTTACATGGCCTTCCACCATGCCATTATTGATCGACCAGGTGAGACCGGCTTTTACCGCGTCTTTGTCTTTCTCTATCCTGGAAGCAAAGGATTGGAGCGAGGCCCTTCCGCTTTCCGTCGCTTGAGCCAACCAGGCGTCTAACCGCGCTCCTTCCCGTTTATGGACCATCGATAAGAAATCTTGAATGAGATCATACGCTCTTTTGAGGGTAAGACTGGCCCGACACAAAGCAGCCAGATACTGCCGTTCAATCTCATCCAGTTTTTTCGGGTCTCGCACAAACAGCCAGACCGCTGTGTTTGCGAAAAACTTCTGAAGACGATGCAGACTGGCAGATTGCACCTCTGCCTGCTTGAGGACTTCCAGATAGCGGTACACGGTGCGCTCCGAGCCGGTATAGCCTTGTTCTTTGATTTCCCGGCAGAGGCTGATGCCCCTACGCTCTCCCTCTCTCCAGCGTTTGAGGATGGAAGGGGCAAACGAGTCAAAACAGCTCTGTCTTTTGCGCCGCTTTTTGGCTTCAGGGAAGGTCCCGGCCACCAACCATCGTTGCACAGTTCGGTCCGAGAGATCCAACCGATGCGCAATCTCTCTTGCTGTCATTCCCCGCTCTCGTAACTCTACTACCTGCTGATAGCGCGTGTGACGCCCCGCTCGTCTGGCCAGCCGCGCTTTCTCCACATAGGCGGGCTCTTTGGGGCGCCATGCTTCGAGAGAGATGACCTGTTTCGTTGATACATTTTGACAGGGCCCTTCCCTTTTGCTTGCCGCCGCGATTTCTTCCTGTAGGATTCTCTTTCATTTCACGGTTGATTTTCTGATCAAGCTAACGGGAAGGGTTGTAGTACAATGAAATTTGAGGAGATATCAGATGAAGCGAGGAGGCTTTGGTTTGATGAAGCAGAACAAATATGATGATCCTGGATTCTTCGCCAATTACAGTCAGATGGCTCGTTCAATTGGCGGACTGGATGCTGCTGGAGAATGGCCCGCCTTCCGCGCGTTGCTTCCCAAGCTACGCGATAAAAACGTGCTTGATCTTGGCTGCGGCTTTGGCTGGCACTGCCGATATGCGCGCGAACGGCAGGCACGGTCAGTGGTGGGAGTAGACCTCTCAGAGAAGATGATTGCGCGCGCCAGAGAGAGCACCAACGATTCCGCCATCGCGTATCGTCAGCTTGCGATTGAAGACATCGACTTTCCCGCTGGGGAATTCGACGTGGTGTTAAGTTCACTTGCACTTCATTATGTCGAGTGCTTCGACATCGTCTGTCGGAAAGTTCATCACTGCCTTGTACCGGGGGGTACCTTCGTCCTCTCGGTCGAACATCCGGTCTTCACCGCGCTCGCTGCGCAAGACTGGTATTATGGTCAGCATGGTGAGCGATTACATTGGCCTGTCGACCATTACCAGGATGAAGGTCCGCGTCAGGCAAGATTTTTGGACCATGATGTGGTCAAATATCATCGTACCGTCGCCACCCATCTGAATGCGTTAATTGACTCCGGTTTCACCATGACGAAGCTCTCCGAACCTCAACCGACGCGAGAAATGCTGGACAAGCATCCTGAAATGCGGGACGAAACTCGCCGCCCTATGTTTCTCTTGATCGCAGCGGTCAAGAATGGGAAATAGAGCTGCCATAGCCAAAGAGGAAGAAAAAATGGCAAGAAGAAGCCGAGTTGGAGCCTTTTTCTCTTCGCGCGATGGGAAAGGCTTGCCAGACATGGGATGAGAAGAGCTCTGTTTCCTCCCTATAACTAGATACATTGCTAGACGTGCGAGATCGTTTTGCTTGGCTATCAGGAGTATGCCTGTTCAATGGGCGGCTTTATGGCTGCCAGACTGGACCATCACCAAAGCCATAGGCATCCATCAGCTTCGTCTGAGCCGACCCCTCAGCGTTCATGATCCAGATTTCCCCGCTATGAGGAAGGCTGTGCAGGTAGAGCAACTTGGTGCCATCGGGCGACCAATCAGGACTGTTGAACGAGGTATCTTTTGGACTCGAGGTGAGCCGGATCAGCTGTGAGCCATCGGCATTTATCATAGAGACCTCAGCATGACCTGTGCGATTGGAGGTGAAGGCAATCTTCTTGCTGTCAGGAGACCAGCGGGGTCCGCCATCTTCTCCGGGGCCCCGCGTCACCTGCTTCAGTCCTGTGCAGTCGGCATTCATCACATAGATGACCCAGCTACTGGTTCCAACATTGGACATAAAAGCAATTTTCGTCCCATCGGGAGACCAATCGGGATACTCTTCCCACAGAGTCGAGTGCGGACAGAGACGCCTCAGTCCTGAGCCATCGGGATTCATGATGTAGAGATGTGGTCTTGCTCCATCGCGTGCTGAGTTGAAAAGGATGTGTTTCCCATCGGGCGACCAGGTGGCTCCCCAGTTGGATTGCTTGTCTTTGGTCAGATTAGCCTGGCCTGAGCCGTCCGCATGCATGATCCAGATGTCGCTGGCTTCAAACACGTCGGCTCCAGCCGCTCGAAAGACCAACCGCTTGCCATCAGGAGACCAGGCAGGGGAGAGATCAGGTCCTGAGCCATGCGTCAACTGACGCCGAGCCGAGCCATCGAGCTTGCTGGTGCAGATCTCTGCTTTCCCGCCAGACTCGCATGCCAGGGCAATGAGGCCGGTACCCCCGCCATTTCCAGATGTCAGCGTACTGGTAGGCTGGGCAGGCGAGTGCGCTGTTGGAGCAGGTGCGGGAAGCTGGCTGGTCGAACTACAGGCAACCAGCAGGATCAGCATCGAGAGCAAGAGCAACACACGTCCAAAGCTCCCTTTCATTCCTGTTGACGGGAAGCGTAGTCGCGGACCAGTAGGCTTGCAGGAAGACATTGCAAAGAGACTTTTCGTGCGAGAGAGCATATCGACTTCTCCTTCTGGAATAAATCAGACGAAACAACGAGGGGCCATCTTCTCCACAAGATTACCAACTAATTCTCACACGTATATAAAATGAAGCTGAAATGAAGCTGAAAGAGAGAGGGGACGCCCAAAAACGGTGTGTTCATACTCTTCCTCGTTCTACCAATGGATGAAAGCGCAACATTGTTGAAGAGACTCCCTCATAACTTGCTCGCAATCCACGAGCCTCGGGAGTGATACCCTGATGTCACTCTGAACCCCTTTCTGGGTGTCACTGGTTCATCGAAAAATGAAAGGCAGGTCCCTTTTTCGGGATCAAGTGGGTCCCATCCACGGTGTTAAAAACATCTCCCCGCCTCCCCTGTCTTTTTCTTTATTATTTTTTCCCTTTTTTAGTGGGGCGCGCGAAGAGGGGCGGAGGGGAAAATGTGTGATTCCCCGAAGAAGGGTATGGAGCTGTATGTTTTTGATCATGTCAGCGGGGGTCTCCCCCAATTTACATATGCTTGCTTGCTTCGACTATGGATGCTGCATGCCAGCTCAGCTGTTTCGCCACGCTCAGGGAGCAGGAGGAGGGCTACTCCAAGCAGTCGGCTGTTTGCTGGCTGGGTTGGCTGGAGGCAACCAGAGCGAGACATGGGAGGGCTGCATGGTCTCGGTGACCACGGCGACCAATTTCTCTCTCAACTGCTCCAAGTCCACCTCATTGCGCAAGGTGGTACTGAAAGCTTCCAACGTTTTGGCTGCATCGTACCTTCGGCGGTAGAAGCGGCGATCAATGACCCGCTGGACGGCATGGCGCAGGGGCTGGAAGAGGGCCGCGATCACCAGTGTCGAGGTGACAATGACCAGGGGATTCTGCTGCTGGCCCAGCAAAGCGCGCACCAGGGAACCAAAGACGAACACGAGACCCACGTAGAGCAGGGCAACGATCACCGTCAGGGTACTATAGACGAGCGTGCGACGAATGAGCACATCAATCTCCCATAAGCGGTAGCGCAGAATGGCCAGGCCAATGCAGAGTGGGAGGGTGAAGGAGATGACGACATAGGCCGG
>WNGQ01006992.1_pt1 | contig 10874 bp, 10 predicted proteins | sample 5407661 | NCBI WGS metagenome assembly WNGQ01 (sample SAMN13153382, study PRJNA577476) | soil metagenome | isolation source: 60 cm soil or saprolite under Garry oak tree replicate 2 | place: USA:California | collected 2016-06-15
TAACCCCAACCCGCATCACGCACCCATTCCCGGAGATGCGCTTCGCCGCCACGCACCCAAGGTAGGAGCCCAGTGCGGTAATCCCGCACGCTGGGATCTGCGCGGGGGGCCGCCCGCAATGGCGGTCCCTACCGCGACTCCAGGTGAACGCCGTCGAACAGGAAGATTCCGATCTGTCGTGCCGTTGCGCCGGGTCTGTCCGTGAGTGGTGATCTCGTCGAGGATGCTGTGGGTCAGCGAGTCGGCTGCCCGATGGCAAGCAGATTGCCTTCGCTGTCGCGGAACCAGGCGGCTTGTTCGCCTGTGCCCTTGCTCGGATAGTTGCCTTCGACCCGCGCCACACCGTCGGTCGTCGTGAGTTCCGGCGTGTCGTACTCCACGAACGTGACGCCGCGCGCAACGAGGACCGCAATTTCACCGGCGATGTCATCGACGGTGAAGGCGAGTTGGGTGAACGACCCGTCCGATCGTCCGGCCGATTGATAAACCGCGAACTCGCTGTCCCTGACGACGTACCGCAGGCCGCCTGACCGTTCCTCGACCGGATCGAGGCCGAGCTTGTCTGAATACCACCGCCTGGCCCGATCCAGGTCTTGAGCCGGAATGCGTGCTGACACGTGCGCCACGTTGAGGGTCATCTCGTCCTCTCTTCATGCGAAGCTGGTGACGCGAGCAGCGGCGGGCTGTTGGCCATCGCCTTGGCCATGTTGGGTATGCCGCCGAGTTGTCGCTGTGCCAGCGCGAACAGTTCGGTGAGCGCCGGGTCAGCGGCAGCGGTCTCGATCAGGTGCAGCGTGGACATGGTGATTCCTTCCATCAATGGTGGGACGGCTTTCAGCGTGGGCCGAATCGTGCGTCAGGCGAAAGCGTCAGGCGTCAGGCGTCAGGCGTCGGCGTTGGTGGACTGGGCCAGGGGTGGCTGGTGGTTGTCGGCGTCGAGTCGTTCGAGGGCGTCGATGGTGGCCCGGAGCTGCTGCAGGTAGCGGGTGCAGCCGTCGCAGTCGTCCAGGTGATGGTCGATGCCGGCGTTCCAGCTCGCCGGCAGGACGCCGTCGAGGTATTCGGTGACCAGTGACATCAGTTCGCGGCAGGCCAGATCGGTCGGCGGGTCGGTCCGGTCTTCCGGCAGTTGAGGCGCATTGCCGGTCACCGCAGGCGTCGCCTGCCGGGTTCGGGCTGACGCGGCGAGTAGCAGTGCGAGGAGGGCGACGACGCCGACCAGCGCCCAGCCTGCCCACTGCACTCCGTGTGCGCGGGCGAGCAAACCGAGTAGGAGCGAGAAGGGCAGGAACAACACCCAGGACAAGGTGCCGACGCCGGACGACACCCCGGCCCGGATCGCGGAGGGCACGGCGTCGTGCAGGAGCAGTCCGGCGTGGATGCCGATGATCGTCAGCACCAGTTGCAAGGCAACCTGCGCAACGACAACGGCAAGCACCAGGTGGCTTGTTGCGAGCAGAACGGGGGTCGCGGTCAACACGATAGCGAGCACGAGAACCGGCCGGGTGCGCTTGAGGTGCAGCTTGCTGGTGAGATATCCGCCGAGCCCCAGGGTGGCCACCAGCGCCGCCCAGTACGGCCCGAACACGGCGGTTGGGGCATGCAGCGACACCAGCCACAGGGGCCCGAACTCGAACACCGCCTGGGACAGCAGCGCGGTGAGTGCGGCGAGCAGCATCACCCGGCGGACCTGCGGGATGCGGGTCATCGCGTTGAAGGTCGTGGCGACATGGCGGCGCAACACGACCGATTCGGCGGCGCGGTGCAGCCGTGGCTCGTCGAAACGCAAGAACGCGACAATCGAGGCCAGCGCAAAGGGAACGGAAACGAAGTACGTCAGTCGCGGCGAGGTCCAGCCCGCGAGGACGCCGCCAGCGAGCGCGCCGGCCGCGAACGCTGCGCTTTCGACCATCCGGACGCGGCCGATCCACTTCTCGTAGACGGCGCTCGATCCGGTCTCCTCGAGCACCGTGTCGTAGACGATGCTGTCGACCGTGCCGGAGTTCATGGCGAAGTAGATGCCGAGGATCATGGCCGCGACGACATAGGTCGCGACGTTGGTGCTCAGGCCGCCAAGAAGCGAGCTGGCCGCCAACGCGGCGCTGGACAGCACCAGAATCCCGTTGCGGCTCCACCGATCGGCGAGGATGCCCGACGGCACTTCCAGCAGCGGCACGACGGCGGCGTAGGCGGCCGCCATGACGCCGATGGATGCGGCGTCGAAACCGATCTGCGTCTGGAACAATTTCTCGATCGCCACCCACAGCATGAAGCCCTGCAACCCCACTCCGACCTGCAAAAGCAGCAGGCGGCGCCCCAAGGTGCGCGGGGCGCGCTGCGTGCTCTGGGTGACGTCGACGGCGGTCATCCGCGAGTTCCCCGGCTGAATAGATTCGCAAGCTGGTCGCGCAGCGCTGCCCGGGCCATGGTGCGGATGCTGCGCTGCTGCTCGACGGTGATCCCCAGCTCGCGTGCGACGTCCTCGCCGGACTGACCTGCAAGGTCGCGCCGGCGTATGACCGCACGCCACGTGGCGGGTAGCTCATTCAGCGCTTCGCGCAGGCGCCGCCGTACGCCGGCGTCTGCGGCAAAGGCCGCTGGCCACGGTTCGGGGAAGTGACGCCAGTGATCGGGAAACGGCTCGCCGGGACCCTGGAACTCGCTGTCCGGGACGGGGCTGCTGCGGCGAAACCACCGGCTCCACCGGGTGATCCTGGTCTGCCCATCGCCGCGCAACACCGTGCTAGCCACGGCGCGAGCCAGCCACGCCTTCATCGCTGCACCGCCTCATCAGTGGGCGCTCCCGGGCCGGCCTCACCGGACAAGACCCGGTCGAGGTTGTCGAAAGACGCGTGCCAGCCCTCGAGGTGGGATTGGACGTCGGCCTCGGTAAGTCCTCGGTTGATCAGCACGACGGTCGTCGTCAAGTCCTGATTGTCGGTGAACGTGACCTCCACTAGCTGCGCGGCCGTGCCGAGATCGGCTGTGTCCCATTGCCAGGTGAACACCAGGCGGGTCGGCGGGGTGATCTCGACGTATTGACCTTCGCCGCCGAACTCGGCAAGGTCGGGGCTGCGCATCACTAGCTTCAGCCGGCCCCCGACGCGAACGTCGACCTCGGCGACGGTGGTTACCCAATCCGGTCCGGCCGGCCACCACCGGCGCAGCATGCCCGCGCTCGTCCAGGCGTCGAACACAACCGCCGCTGGCGCTGTGAAGGTCCGCTCGATCCGCAGCGGCGCCCCGCTTGGCGGCATGTTTGTCATCCCCGGCTCCCGCGTGTGTGCTCGCGCTGATGGCCGGCCGGCAGGGATGGATATCCACCCGTTCGGGGTCTCGTAGTCTGCGCCGCGGGTGAGTTCCGCTGGGTTGACAGGTGGTCTTCGACGGCGTCGAACATCCGGTCCCATACAGCTCGCTGGCGATCGAGCCAGTCGATGGTTTCGGTCAGCGCGGCGGTGTTGAGTTCCAGGCGGTGCGTGCGCCCTTCGACGGTGCGTACCACCACCTCGGCGTCCTCGAGCACCTTCAGATGCCGGGAGATGGCTGGTTTCGACACGTTGAATTCGCTGGTCGCTGCGCCGACGGTCGCTGACCCACGTGCGAGTCGCTCTACGATGCCGCGCCGAATTGGGTGCGCGAGCGCACTGAACGGATCGTTAACCATAACGCTAACAATAGCTGATCGCGCTGGGCAGGGAACCCTCGATCAGGTTGTCGAACGTGCGATGCCGGTCGAGCCCTTCTGAGGCCTCGGTGTGAGGGGGACCGCTGGCGCGCGGTGTGGTAGGAGCCCGATGGCTCACGGGCCCAGTCGGCGGTGGATTGGTCCCGGCCGGGCGTGTTCCCTGTGGCAATTGCGTGCCAGCCGCCGGCCTGGTTCATCAGGGCCGGTAAAGCCTTGGCAGCTGCCTTCAGGCGGTGCTTGGCCGGGAGGGGTCACTGGTCATGGCTGCCGCCAGTTGCGTGCGCTCGGCCTGGCTGAACGGGACCGGCTTGTGGTGGCCGGCATCCCAGCGAACCGTGACGACGCGCGCCTCGGCCGCCGCCTCCTTTGATGGCGTAAGGATCGTTTCGCGGGTGGTAAGACTCGTCGTTCCCAGGCGCTCGACCTCTATTCGCACCGTCACCCGCCGGTCCGGGTAGCGGACCTCCGCGCGCAGGTCAACCTCAAGCCGGACAACCACGTAGAGCGGATCACCGCCAAGGGTCTGCGAGAAGAAGGCGTCCCGGCCCTCCTCAAGGTAGGTCAGGAACACCGCGTGATTGACATGACCCAAGGCATCCACGTCACGCCACCTGACATCGACTGGACGCTCAAAGATCGCGGCCATGCGCTCACTCCTTTGAACAGCACTCGGGAACATCGGGCACACCCGGCATCGTGCCAGTCGCCCTCGTCCTGCTGCGGGCCGGCTAGGCGCAGGCTGGCGTGGCCTGAGCCGAGGGCCGACGCCGGCCTGATGGCCGCGAGCCGCTGGCGGGGCCGGGCGGTGTGCCGGGCGGTGTGCCGGGCACTGGCCATAGCACGGCCGGGCGCCCGCCACCTGGACCGCTGCCAGTGGTGCGGCGAGGCTGTTCAGCGCAGCAGGCTGAGATTTCTCACGAGCTTGGAAATCTTGTTGCGTGGCCCGATGATGCTGACTGCGCGGGCTGCGAGGTCTTCCGGTTTGGTCTCGGCTAGTTCTGCGAGGCAGGCGACGGACTGCTTGCCGGGCTCGGCCGCTCTCCTAACGTCTCAGTTGCTCGCGCTCGCGCTCCCGCTGCCGGGGACGGTCAGCCGGCTGCCGCACGCCCGCCCAGGCACCTCACCGGGTCCACGCGGCAAAGGCCGATGAAGACGGTCAAGAACCTGAGCCGGAAGAAATCAAGTAACGGCGGAGAAGGTCGATCGCGTGGAGCGCGGGCATCAAGGTTAGCGAGTCTCTTTGACATGAAGGCCGTGAACGTGGACGATCCCGGATATGGCAAAGACTGTGAGCGTCGTCATTACCGATGACCTGGACGGATCGCCCGGTGCTGAGATTGTGGCCTTCAGCTTCGATGGCCATAGTTACGAGATCGATCTCGGCGAGAAGAACCTCGCCAAGATGCGGGAGTCGCTTCAGCCATTCATGGATGCCGGGCGCAGGACTGCCCAGCGCAGGACGGCGAAGACGGGCCGGGGTACCGGATCGAGGACAGACCGGGCGGCGGTGCGCGAGTGGGCCGCCGGGCAGGGCCTGAAGGTGTCAGAACGCGGCCGCATCAGCGCCGAGGTGCTGAGCAAATACGACGCCGCTCACTGACCGCGGCAGTGTCGGAGCGGGGGGCCTTACCGGCAGCCGGGGCCTGGGGCTGGCGCGCGGAGCACGACGATGGAACGCGGGCCAACGGTGACTTCGCCGCCCGGATGAACCTCGGGCGCTGCGCTCGCCGCGGCTGGCTGGTAGGTGTCTATGTCGGCGCGCCAGGTCTGCCCGCCCGCGGTGCGGGCGGGCGGCTCCGTCCGTGCTGCGCGGGTGACGGGAATGGTGAACCCGAGCGGCTCCCACCAGGCGTTGATTAGCACGAGGAAGTCGTCATCGATCATGAGCGAACCATCCCGGGCCCGGTCAGGGTCGTCGGATCCGTCGAGGTAGATGGCCAGCGCCAGGGCGTTCTCGTCGGCCCAGTCCGCGGCCGTCATCGCCGCGCCGGCTGGCGTGAACCAGCCGATCTCGGACGCCTCCGCCCCGGCGAGGAACCGGCGTCGGCGGAACACGGGGTGCGCCTGGCGGAAGGCGATCAGGCGCTTGGTGAATTCAAGTAGCTCGGAGTCGATGGCGGACCAGTCGAACCAGGCGATCTCGTTGTCCTGGCAGTAGGCGTTGTTGTTGCCCTGCTGGGTGCGGCCCATCTCGTCGCCGCCGAGCAGCATCGGGACGCCGAAGGACAGCAGCAAGGTGGTGAGCATCGTCCGGGTCTGGCGCGCCCGCAGAGCCAGCACGCCCGGATCGTCCGTGCGGCCCTCCGCGCCGCAGTTCCATGACCGGTTGTCGCTGGTCCCGTCCCTGTTCGACTCGCCGTTGGCTTCGTTGTGCTTGTCGTTGTAAGAGACAAGGTCACGCAGAGTGAAACCGTCGTGGACCGTGATCAGGTTCACCGACGCGGTGGGCCGCCGCCGGGACCCGCGATAGAGGTCGGCCGACCCGCAGAATCTGGTGGCGAACTCGGCGACGCCGACGGGGTGGCTGCGCCAGAAGTCGCGCATGGTGTCGCGGTACTTGCCGTTCCATTCGCGCCACAGCGGCGGGAACCGGCCGAGGTCGTAGCTGTCCATCTGGCCGACGTCCCACGGCTCGGCGATCAGCTTGGCCCGCGACACCACCGGATCCTGGGAAACGAGGTCGAAGAAAGCTGACATCCGGTCGAAGCCGCCTTCCTGGCGGGCGAGCGTTGGAGCGAGGTCGAAGCGGAATCCGTCGACGCGCATCTCGGTGAGCCAGTACCGCAGCGAATCCATGATCAGCTGCAGCGTCACGGGGTCGCCGGCGTTCAGCGAGTTGCCGGTGCCCGTGGTGTCGATGTAATAGCGCGGGTTGCCGGGGTCCGGGCGATAGTAGGCGTGGTTGTCGAGACCCCGGTAGCACAGCGTTGGCCCGAGTTCGCCGCCTTCGGCGGTGTGGTTGAAGACGACGTCGAGCAGCACCTCCAGGCCGGCGGTGTGCAATGCGTCCACCATGGCCTTGAACTCGGCGACCTGGCCGCCGGGCCGCCCGGCGCGCACCTGCGCCGAGTACCCCTGATGGGGCGCGAAGTACCCGATCGTGTTGTAGCCCCAGTAGTTGGTGAGCCCTCGCCCGGCCAGGAACGGCTCAGGCACGTTCTGATGCACGGGCAGCACTTCGACGGCGGTCACGCCAAGGTCCAGCAGGTGCCCGATGGCGGCCTCGTGTCCGAGGCCCGCGTAGGTCCCGCGCAGCTCGGGCGGCACCGCGGGGTGCCGCATGGTGAAGCCCTTGACATGCACCTCGTAGATGACCGTGTCCGAGTAGCGATGCCGCGGTTTCCCGCTGCTCCACCCGAACGTGTCGTCGACGACGAGGCTGCGGGGCACATGGGCGGCCGAGTCGGCCGCGCTCGGCGCATCCAGGTCGCCGGGGTCGTGCCCGAGGACCTCCGGCCCGAACCTCACCGCGCCGGTGAACGCGCGGGCGTAGGGGTCGAGCAGCAGCTTCGCCGGGTTGCAGCGCAAGCCCCGTGCCGGATCATAACGGCCGGGGGCGCGGTACCCGTAGGCCTGCCCGTGGCCCGTGCCTGGCACGAAACCGTGCCAGACGCCCGCGTCGTAATCCTGCAGCGGGATCTGGGTTTCCGCGCCCGAGTCATCGAACAGGCACAGCAGCATCGCGTCGGCGACGCTGGAGGCCACCGCGAAGTTCGTCCCCCCGTCACCCGGTGTCGCGCCGAGCGGGAACCAGCTTCCTGGCAGCGCATCCGGGCGCCCCGCGTCCCGGGCGGCGGTCACGGACGCCGTCCCCTCTGGCCGGCCTCGCCGCCCGTCTCGCCGCCGATATCGCGGAACACGTCGCCGGCCGGGCGAACTCCGCCGTGGCGGCGGCGGATGATGTCGGCGATCAATCCGGTCCATCCGGTCTGGTGGGAGGCCCCGAGGCCGGCCCCGTTGTCGCCATGAAAGTACTCGCTGAACACCAGGTTGTCCTTCCACGCAGGGTCGCGCTGCAGCCGCTCGGTGCCGCCGAAGCAGGGCCGCCGGCCGTCCGCGCCGGCGAGGAAGATCGAGATGAGCCGGTCCTGCAAATCGGCGGCGATGGCGTCGATGGTCATCTGGTGCCCGGAGCGGGTTGGGTACTCGAAGGTGAGCTCGTCACCGAAGAACCTGTAGTAGCGCTCAAGGACGTTGATCACCAGGTAGTTGAGCGGGAACCACAGCGGCCCGCGCCAGTTGGAGTTCCCCCCGAACATGGCGGTGGTGGACTCGGCGGGCTCGTAGTCGATGGTCGCGCGGAGGCCTTCGACGTCGAGCTCGTAGGTGTGGTCGCGATGGTAGGCCGACAGGGCCCGCAGGCCGTGCGGGGACAGGAACTCCTGCTCGTCGAAAAGCTTGGCGAATATTTTCGCGAGACGGTCGATGCCAGCTACGGAGAGCAGCAGCCGCCGGTTCCCCTGCTCCCCGCGCATCAGCCCGCGTTCGGCGAGTTTCTCCAGGTCGCCCAGGCCGCGGCGGTCAAGGAAGCCCGCGAAATGCTTGCCAAGTGCGAGCGACCGCTCGAGCGTCGGCTCGTCGATGACGGCGGCCGCCAGGGCCGGGATGATTCCCACCATCGACCGGACCTTCACCGGCACGGCGGTCCCGCCGGGGGTCAGCAGCCGGTCGTAGTAGAGGCCGTCGGCGTCGTCCCACATGCCCTGGCCGTCGATCGCCTCAGTGATGGCGGCGAAGTGCTCGAGGAACTTGAGGACGAGGTCGATCGCCGGACGCCTGCCGCTGCGGTACAGGACGTCGGCGATGGCCGCCATCGCGATCGCGTAGAACGCCATCCAGCCAGTGGCATCGGACTGCTCAAGGACGCCGCCGACCGGCAAGTGCGAGCGATCGAGGGGGCCGATGTTGTCCAGGCCGAGGAAGCCGCCCTCGAACAGGTTGTCGCCGCCCGCGTCCTCCAGGTTGACCCACCAGGTGAAGTTGACAAGGAGCTTGTCGAAAACGCGGCTCAGGAAGTCGAGGTCGCCGCCGCCGTCGATGGCGAAGACCTCGAGCGCGGCCCACGCCTGCACCGGCGGGTTCACGTCACCGAAGTCCCACTCATAAGCCGGCAGCGCGCCGTTCGGGTGCTGGAACCACTCCCGGCACAGCAGCACGAGCTGGTACTTGGCGAACGCCGGGTCCACGTGCGCCAGAGTCACGCAGTGGAACGCCAGGTCCCAGGCCGCGAACCAGGGGTACTCCCACTTGTCCGGCATGGACATGATGTCGAAGGCATCGAAGTTACGCCACCGGGAGTTCCTGCCGCCACGGCGGGAAGCCGGGGGAGGCGGCTGGGTGGGGTCACCTTCCAGCCAGCGGGCCACGTCGTAGTTATAGAACTGCTTGCTCCACAGCATCCCGGCAAAGGCCTGCCGCATGACCATTGCCTCCTCGGCGGTGGCACCCTCCGGGGTCAGTTCGGCATAGAACTCGTCGGCTTCGGCGCGCCGGCGGGTGATCACCTGCTCGAAGGCAGTCCCGAGCGCGCTCGCCACGTCCGGCGCGCTCCCGCTCGGGCGCAGCCGGAGCCGGAGCTCGGCGGTGGCGCCCGGCTGGAGGGTGAGCCGGTACCAGAAGGCGCACCTGGTTCCCCGTTGATCGGGGTTGACGGTGGCCGCACCGCTGATCACGTGGTCGCCGATCCCGTCCTTGGGATAAGGCGTGGCCGGCGCCGCGCCGAAAAGACGCGCCACGTTGGTCTCGTTCTCGCAGAACAGCGCCGCCGGGCTGGCGCCGTCTGGCCCGTCGCCCGCGATCAGTTCCAGCGAGCCGAGTACGGGATGCGCCACCGTGACCGCCGTCCTCAGGCCTCCCTCAAGGACCGGCTTCGGAGCGTCCGCATCCCATGACCACGTGTTGCGGAACCATACGGTCGGCAGCACATGAAGGGTGTCCGCGTCCGGTCCCGCGTTCGTCACCGTCACGGTTATCAGCACGTCGGCAGGATCGGCCTTGGCGTAGCAAACCTCGGTGATCCAGTAACGGTCGTGGTCGAATGCGCCGGTGTCGAGCAGTTCGTACTCGGGGTCGAGTTTGCCGCGCCGCCCGTTCTCGAGCCTTAGGTCCGCATAGGGAAACGGGGCCTGCGGGTAGTGGTAGCGCCAGCGATTCCAGGCGTGGCTGGGCAGGGCGTCGAGATACCACCAGTACTCCTTCACGTCCTCGCCGTGGTTCGCCTCGCCGCCGGTCAGCCCGAAGGCCCGCTCCTTGAGGATCGGGTCGCGCCCGTTCCACAGCGCCAGCCCCAGGCACAGCCGCTGATGGACGTCACAGAACCCGGCAAGGCCGTCCTCGCCCCACCGGTACGCACGGGAGCGGGCGTGGTCGTGCGGCAGGTAATCCCATGCCTCGCCGTCGGGGCTGTAGTCCTCGCGGACCGTCCCCCACTGGCGCTCACTCATATACGGGCCCCACAGGTACCAGTCGCTAGCCTGAAGCAGCCCGTCTTCGAGCCGCCCGAACCCCTCTGTCCGCTTACGCTCGGCACCCATCACTGTTCCTTAGCTTTGCGCGCTGCTACCCGCCGTGCGGCCCCGCAACCAACCACACCTACCGCACGCGAGCAGCCGCATCACCACCAACCCCCGGGATGAGGCGCCCGGGCTGACAGCGAATCCAGCCATGACGCCAGGATCGGAAGAAACGAGGTCGCCATCCCTTTCCTGCACGTGTGCGCAGCGCGTGTGGTGTCTCTGCCAGTGCAACGCGGCTCGGTCGCCTGGGCAAGGAGTTGCCCTCTACCGAGCCATAGTTGCCATAGATGGCCGCCATCCATGATCCGCTGTGCGGCTATGCCACAGCCTTTGGCTGATCATGACCATGCCCTTAGACGATCTTTACGGATGTGCTGACCCGATCTGGGTATGTCCTGCGAAGTATGGAGGAATCCGGGACAAGCGAGCCGCAGTCACCCGAGTCGCGTGAGCTGCATCCTGTCGCACGCTCCTCGCCCGGCGATGAGCAGCCGGCCCAGCACGATGAGCACCCAGCCCGGCACGATGAGCAGCCGGCCCGGCACGATGAGCACCCAGCGCAGGACGTTGAGCACCCAGCGCAGGACGTTGAGCAGCCGGCCTGGCACAGCAGGAAGGCCAGGATCGCCGCCTGGGCAGCCGTCATCCTGGCCAGCGTCCTGGTCATCGCC
>WNGQ01016983.1_pt1 | contig 10873 bp, 8 predicted proteins | sample 5407661 | NCBI WGS metagenome assembly WNGQ01 (sample SAMN13153382, study PRJNA577476) | soil metagenome | isolation source: 60 cm soil or saprolite under Garry oak tree replicate 2 | place: USA:California | collected 2016-06-15
ACGAGTACACGGCGCAGCTCAATCCCGACGTGGACTTCATCCGCGACACCTGGGCCGATTTCTACCGGGCGATCAACACCGCCAACACGGCGATCGCCCAGGCGCCGACGGTGCAGATGGACTCGAGCCTCAAGGCGCAACGCCTGGCCGAAGTACGCTTTCTGCGGGCGCTATACTACTTCGACCTGGTACAGATGTACGGGCCCGTCACACTCAAGCTCGAGCCGACGACGACCGCGTCCACGCAGTTCACGCGCGCGCCGGTCGACAGTGTGTATGAAGCCATCATCAATGACCTGACATACGCCGAAGCGACGCTCCCGAACGTGGCCAAGGAGTACGGGCGCGCCACCAAGGGCGCCGCACAGCACCTCTTGGCCAAGGTGTACCTGACCTGGCAGCGCGACCCGGACTCCGCCGCCGACGAAGCCGCCAAACAGCAGGCAGGCGACTTCGCCAACGCCGCCGACTACGCACTGCGGGTCATCAACTCGGGCCAGTATGCGCTGCTGCCGCGGTTCGCCGACGTGTTCGACTTCAGCAACGAGAAGAACGCGGAGGTCGTCTGGTCGGTGCAGTTCACCAACGACCCGCTGACCACCGGGAACGGCAACCAGGGGCACCTGTTCTTCCTGATGGAGTACGACGTACTGCCCGGCATGCAGCGCGACATCGCCAACGGCCGCCCGTTCAAGCGCTTTAGGCCTACCACGTTCTTCTTAGGCCTGTACGATCGCACCAAGGACTCGCGCTACCAGAGTCAGTTCAGGCGCGTGTGGTACGCTAACAACGCGGCGACCATCCCGAAGGATGCGTCGGGCGCGCCGAAATTCCAGCTCGGCGACACCGCGGTCTACGTTTCGGCGGCGGACTCGGACACGGTCCGGGTGGCGACCCGGCCGTACCGCGTCTACACGCCGCGGACATACAGCAACCGGATCTTCCCGTCGCTCAACAAGTTCCTCGATCCCTTCCGGCTCACCGTCAACGACGTGCACGGCTCGCGCGACTTCTTCGTCGCCCGGCTCGCCGAGACGTACCTGATCGCGGCCGAGGCGTTGCTGCGCGACGGGCGGGCGGCGGAAGCGCTGCCGTACATCAATGCCGTGCGGCGGCGCGCGGCCATCCCCGGCCACGAGACGGAGATGGAGCTCACGCCGGCTCAGCTCACGCTCGACGAGATCCTGAACGAGCGGGCGCGCGAGCTGGCCGGTGAGATGCAGCGCTGGTTCGATCTGGTGCGGACACACACTCTGGTGACGCGGGTCAAAGCGTACAACCCCGACGGCGGGCCCAACGTCCAGCCGTACCACGCGCTGCGGCCGATCCCGCGTACCCAGATGGACGGCACGACCTGCTGCTACACCCAAAACCCGGGATACTGATCATGTCCAACGCTCCGGTGCCGCGCCGGACGTTCCTCGGAGCGAGCGTCGCGGGGCTGGCCGGCGTAGCAATCGGTGCGCCCCGGACACTGCCTCCACAACCTCCAGAACCTCCGCAACCTCCACCAACCTCGCTCAACCTCGGCATCGCGAGCTACTCGCTGCGAAATTTCTCGCGCCAGAAGGCCATCGAGATGGTGAAGGCGCTCGGGACGCCCTACGTCAACTTCAAGTCCGTGCACCTGCCCTACGAGCTGGCCCCGGGGGAGCTTGCGGCGGCCCGGAAGGAGATCGAGGCGGCGGGGCTCGAGATCGTGGGCGGCGGCGTGATCACCTTCGAGCACGACACCGACGCGGACGTCGAGAAGTACTTCGCATACGCCAAGGCCGCCGGCATGCCGCTCATCGCCGCGCACGCCGCCCCGGCGCTGCTGCCCCGCATCGAGCGGTTCGCCAAGCAGTACGACATCAAGGTGGCCATCCACAACCACGGGCCGGAAGACAAAAACTTCCCGTCCCCCTACGACGCCTTGAAGCACATCCGGAACATGGATCGTCGCATGGGGCTGTGCATCGACATCGGGCACACCGTCCGCACCGGCACCGACGTCGTCCGCGCGATCGCGGACGCCGGCCCCCGGCTCCTCGACATGCACGTCAAGGACTTGCGCGATTTGACGGCGAAGGCGAGTCAGTGCATCGTCGGTGAGGGCGCCATCCCCATCGCCGCGATCTTTGAGCAGCTCGAGGCCATCGGATATGGGGGCTACGTCAACCTGGAGTACGAGATCGACGTCGACGACCCGTTGCCGGGGATGAAACAGTCCTTCGCGTACATGCGCGGCGCGCTCGCCGGGCTCGACGCCGCCCGCCGCCGCCCACATTCTTGACGCCAGGAGGGTAGATGTCCAAGCACAGGAAGAAGATGCCACGCCGCGAGTTCGTGAAGGTCGCCGCCGCCACCGTCGCCGCGCTGCCCGCGGCACGCTACGCCAAGGTCCTCGGCGCGAACGACCGCGTGCGGGTCGGCATCGTGGGCTTCTCCGACCGGTTCCGGCAGGCGCACCTCCCCGCGTATGGCAAGCTCGGCAAGGAGCTCAACTTCGAGATCGTCGCCGTCTCGGACATCTGGAACCGGCGCCGCGACGAGGGCATGGCCGAGATCGCAAAGGTGATGGGGACCGCACCACGGCCGTTCCGCAACAACGAGGAGATGTATGCGGCGCGGGCGACCGACGCGGTCGTCATCTCGACCGCGGACTTCCAGCACTCCTACCACGGCGTCGAGGCGATGCAGGCGGGACAGGACGCGTACATCGAGAAGCCGCTGGCGCACCGGATCGAGGACGCCATCGCGATCCGCGACGCGGTCAAGAAGTCGGACCGGGTGGTGCAGATCGGTACGCAGCGGCGCAGCGCCGCCAACTACCAGATGGCAAACGAGTACATCCGGTCGGGGAAGTTCGGCGACGTGGTGATGGCCGAGATGACCTGGAACGTGAACCAGCCGGGCCGGTGGCGTCGCCCCCAGCTCGTCGCCGCCATCAAGGAGCAGGACACCGACTGGAAGCGCTTCCTCTGCAACCTGCCGTACGAGCCGTGGGACGGGCGGAAGTACCTCGAGTATCGCCTGTTCTGGCCTTACTCGTCGGGCATCCCCGATCAGTGGATGGTGCACCAGATCGACACCGTGCATTGGTTCACGGGTCTTTCGCGCCCGCGCTCGGTCGTGGCCAACGGCGGCATCTATCTGTGGAAGGACGGCCGCAAAAGTTGGGACACCGCCACGATCGTGTTCGACTATGGGCCGCTGGACGATCCCTCGAAGGGCTTCCAAGTCGTCTACTCGTCTCGCATGACCAACTCGGCCGGGGGCACGAAGGAGCTGTATTACTCGAACGCCGGGATGCTCAACCTCGACACCAACGAGATCACGCCCACCGGCGGCCTCAACGAGCGTTCCGCGGCGGAGATGGGGATGAAGGCCAACCAGTTGGCCACCATGAAGCTCTCGGAGGTCGCGGCTACGGAGACAGCGGCGAACACGGGTGCCGATTCGTCCACCACGGCCAACATCCGGAACTGGATGGAGTGCGTCCGCAGCCGTAAGCAGCCCAACGCGAGCATCGATGCGGGCTACAGCCACTCCGTCGCCTTGTGCATGACGGTCGCCGCGATGCACAGCGGCCGGAAGGTCATGTTCGACGACGCCAAGCGCGACGTGGTGATGGGCTGAGGGAGCGGGAATAACATGCGTAACCCTTCGCTGCTGTTGTCGCTGGGTCTGGCCCTCACATGGGTAGGGGCGCAGCATGCTGCGCCCCTACACGCGCAGGGGCTGAAGTCCCGCGTCGACGTCGTGCCGAACGACGCGCAGCGGCGCGTCGACGTCCTCGTCGACGGGAAGCCATTCACCTCGTACATCTATCCTACCACGCTCAAGAAGCCGACCCTCTACCCCGTGCGCTCCGCGTCGGGCGCCGTGGTGACGCGCGGCTGGCCTCTCGAGCCGCGGCCGGGCGAGCGGGTCGACCATCCGCATCAGGTCGGTCTGTGGTTCGATCACGGCGACGTGAACGGGCTCGACTTCTGGAACAACTCGGACGCGATCCCCCCGGCACGCGCGGCGAAGATGGGCACGATCCTGCACCGCGCCGTGCGCCGCGCCGAGGGCGGGTCGGGCGAGGGCGTGCTCGAGGTGACGGCGGAATGGGTGGACTACCAGGGCAAGCCGCTCTTGCGCGAGGACACGCGCTTCGTCTTCCGGGCCGACGACGGCTTGCGCGGCATCGACCGGATCACGACGCTTACCGCGCTCGGACAAGCGGTGACATTCACCGACAACAAGGAAGGGTTGATCGGCATGCGCGTGGCCCGGGCGCTGGAACAGCCCTCCACCACACCTGAGGTCTTCACCGACGCCGGTGGCCACACGACGACCGTACCGATGCTCAACAACGACGGCGTCACCGGGCGGTATCGCAGCTCTGAGGGGTTGGTAGGAGACTCGGTATGGGGCACGCGTGGTCGCTGGACCATGTTGTCCGGCGGCGTAGCCGGTGAGCCCGTCACCCTGGCCATCCTGGACCACCCGAAAAATCCCGGCTTCCCGACGTACTGGCACGCCCGGGGCTACGGCCTGTTCGCCGCCAACCCGCTCGGCCAGAAGGCGTTCACCAACGGAAGAGATTCGCTGAACTTCCGGCTGGGGCCGCAACAGGCCACGACATTCCGCTTCCGCATCCTGATCCTGTCCGGCTCTGCGACTCCAGAGCAGATCGAGACGTATTACCGGGACTTCACGCGGTGAACGAGGCCGCACAGGCGGTCAGAATCCACCCGGCCGACAATGTCGTGGTGGCGGTTCGGACGCTCGCCGCGGGGTGTGAATTCACGATCGACGGCGAGCCAATCGTGCTGCGCGAGAACGTCGCCGCGGGGCACAAGATCGCACTGCGCGCGCTCGAGCCGGGCGAATCGGTCGTCAAGTACGGCTTCCCCATCGGGGAGGTCACTGCCCTCATCACGCCCGGCGCCTGGGTGCATTCCCACAACCTGAAGACGTGCCTCGAGGGCGTCGTGGAGTACCACTACGAGCCGGCCTCGCTCAATGTAGGGGCGCAGCATGCTGCGCCCCTACGCACACCCGGGGTGAGGCCCACGTTCGCCGGCTACCGGCGGCGCAACGGGCGTGTCGGGACGCGCAACGAGGTGTGGATCCTGAATACCGTCGGATGTGTGAACCACGCCGCCGAACGGATCGCGCAGCTCGCGACCGAGCGGTTCGCGGGACAGATAGACGGCGCGTACGCCTTCTCGCACCCCTACGGCTGCAGCCAGCTCGGCGACGACCTCCGGAACACGCGTCGTGTCCTGGCCGGGTTAATGCGGCATCCCAATGCCGGCGGCGTGCTGGTGCTCGGCCTCGGCTGCGAGAGCAACCAGATGGATGACCTGCTGGGCCTGGCGGGAGACGTCGACGCCGAGCGGCTGCGGTTCTTCAATTCGCAAGAGGTCCCCGACGAGATCGAAACGGGGCTGGAGCACGTGACAGCGCTGGTCGAGCAGATGGAGTCCGACGCGCGCGAGCCGTGTCCGGCCTCGGACCTGGTACTCGGTCACAAGTGCGGTGGCTCGGACGGCTTCAGTGGGATCACGGCCAATCCGCTCCTCGGGCGCGTCGCCGACCGCCTGAGCGCGCTCGGCGGCGGCGTGATCCTCACGGAGGTGCCGGAGATGTTCGGGGCCGAGCAGCTGCTGATGAAACGCGCGGTCGACCAGGCGGTCTTCTCGGATATCGTTGCCCTGGTGAACGACTTCAAAGCGTACTTCCTGCGGCATGGACAGCCCGTCCACGAGAACCCATCGCCCGGCAACGTCGCCGGCGGTCTGACGACGCTGGAAGAGAAATCGCTGGGCGCGATCCAGAAGGGCGGTCACGCCCCGGTGAAGGGTGTGCTGCGGTACGGCGAGCCGGCGGCGCCGTGCGAGGGAGGGGGAGGCCTGTGGTTGCTCGAGGCACCGGGCAACGACGGCGTGTCGTCCACGGCCCTGGTGGCGAGCGGGGCGACGCTCCTCCTGTTCACTACCGGGCGCGGCACGCCGCTGGGCTTCCCCGCACCGACGCTCAAGATCTCGTCCAATACGGGTATTGCCGAGAAGAAGCCGCATTGGATCGACCTGAATGCGGGGGCCCTGCTCGACGGCACCAGCACTTTGGATCAGCTTGAGGAGGGCCTCTTCGGGCTGATCCTCGAGGTAGCCTCCGGGCGGACGCTCGCGAGCAACGAGAAGAACGGCTACCGCGAGATCGCTATCTGGAAGGAGGGAGTGACGCTGTGAACAGCGATTCGATCAATCGCCGCCAAGCCCTCCAGCAGGTGGCGGTGCTGTTGGGCTGCGCCATTTCCGCTCCGACCTTAGCGGGCGTCCTGAGCACGGCCACACGACGCGCGTGGACGGCTTCCCCGCAATGGGCGCCGCGCACCCTGAGCGCCGCTCAGCTGGAGCTCGTCGCGACCGTCGCCGAGCACATCATTCCCGAGACGGACACGCCGGGCGCGCGTGCGGCCGGCGTGCACCGCTTCGTGGACGCGCTACTCAGCGATCACTACGCCAAGGCCGAGCGCGATCGCTTCGTGGCGGGCTTGGCGGACGTCGACTCGCGCGCCCGGTCCGCCCACGGACAGGACTTCGCCCAGTGCGCAGCCGAGCAACGCATCGCACTGCTCACCGAGCTGGAGCGTACCGCGGCGACATCCCCTACAGCTCCGTCGGGAGAGCCTGGTCATGATCACCTACGACGCCATCGTGGTCGGCTCCGGGATCACCGGCGGCTGGGCGGCCAAGGAGCTCACGGAGAAAGGCCTCCGCACGCTGATGATCGAGCGCGGGCGCGACGTCGTGCACCGCAAGGACTACATCACCGAGCACAAGCCGAGCTGGGATCTGCCGCTCCGCGACGCGCGACTCTCGGTGGGGACCAAGGGCGCCGAGGAGTATCCGATCCAGGCGCGCACCGGTCAGTTCCGCGAGGCGAACAAGCACTTCTTCATCAAGGACACGAAGTCGCCCTACATCGAGGACAAGCCGTTCACCTGGATCCAGGGCGACCAGGTCGGCGGCAAGTCGCTGATCTGGGGGCGCCAGGTGTACCGCTGGAGCGATCTCGATTTCGAGGCGAATCTGAGGGACGGGCACGGCGTGGATTGGCCGCTCCGCTACGCCGACATCGCCCCGTGGTACAGCTACGTGGAGCGGTTCATCGGCGTGAGCGGCGAGAAGCTGGGTCTCCCCCAGCTCCCAGACGGCGAGTTCCAGCCGCCGATGGAGATGAACGCCGGCGAGAAGCTGGTGAAGACGGGGGTCGAGCGGGCGTTTCCGGACCGGCACGTGACGATCGGCCGGGTGGCGATCCTCACGCAGCCACTGAACGGCCGGCTGCCGTGCCACTACTGCGGCCCGTGCGAGCGCGGTTGCTCGACCGGGTCGTACTTCTCGACCCAGGCCTCGACGCTGCCCGCCGCGCAGGCCACGCGGCGACTCACGGTGCTGCCGAACAGCATCGTACACTCGGTGATTTACGACGCGGGCAAGAACCGCGTGACGGGCGTCCGCGTCGTGGACACGGTCACGAAGCAGACTCGAACTATCTCATGGACCATCACTTCCTGGCGGGCGCGAGCGGAAGCATCGAGGGCCTGCTCGACCACTACTACCAGGGCAACCGGCCGAACGGGATCTACATCCCCCGCTTCCGCAACCTGGGGGACGACGCCTCGCGCCGCGAGTATGTGCGTGGCTTCGGCTACCAGGGCGGCGCCAGTCGCCAGGGATGGGGGCGCGGCGGCGGCGAGCGCGGGTTCGGCGTGGAGCTGAAGCGGCAACTGCAAGATCCCGGCACCTGGTCGATGGGCATGACGGGATTCGGTGAGTGCTTGCCGCGCGAGGACAACTACGTGGAGCTCGCCGACCAGACCGACAACTTCGGCATCCCGCTCCTCAAGATCCACTGCACCTGGGGCGACAACGAGCTCGCCATGCGCAAGGACATGGCCGCGTCGGCCGGGGAGATGCTCGAGACGGCGGGGTGCAAGAACGTCCGGACACACGATGCCTACAAGGGCGGCGGGGAGCTCGGCGCCGAGCCCGGGTTCGCGATCCACGAGATGGGCACGGCGCGCATGGGACGCGACCCGAAGAGCTCGGTGCTCAACGCGCACAACCAGGCCCACGACGTTCCCAACCTGTTCGTGACCGACGGCGCGTGCATGGTCAGCTCGTCCTGCGTGAACCCCTCGATCACCTACATGGCGCTCACCGCGCGCGCCTGCGACTACGCGGTGGGGGAGCTGAAGCGCGGCAACCTGTGAGTCTCTGCGGAGTGGATATGACCGGAAATCGATGGTGGCTCCTCGTCCTCGTCGGCGCACGGCTGAACGAGCTGACCGCCGCGGAGCGGGCCGCCGGCTGGCGGCTGCTGTTCGACGGCCGTACCCTGCACGGCTGGCGGGGGTTGGGCTACGACACGGTTCCTACGGCGCATTGGGTGGTGGTGGACGGCGTGATCAAGAAGATCGCGAGCGGCAACGTGCCCAGGGTTCCCGACGGGCGGCCGCTGGACGGCGGCGATCTCATGACGGTAGACGCGTTCGGGGACTTCGAGCTGGCGTGGGAGTGGAAGGTGACGCCCGGGGCGAACAGTGGTGTCAAGTACAACGTCTCCGAAGAGTTGTCCGTGGCCCAGGGTAGTCAGATGACGCCCGACGCAATCGCCAAGGGCATCATCACGCCGAACCATTCGGCCCTGGGGTTCGAGTATCAGATGCTCGACGACGACCGTCACCTGGACGGGAAGCTGCCCACGCACCGTGCCGGCGCCCTGTACGAGCTCGTGGCGCCGAACGGCAGCAAGCACCTCCGCCCGGTGGGTGCGTGGAACCAGTCGAAAGTGATCTTCCACGGCAACCACGGCGAGCATTGGTTGAACGGCGAGAAGATCGTCGAGTTCCAGCTCGGCACGGCAGTAATGGACTCCGCCCTCGCCAAGAGCAAGTACCGTTCGATCCCCGGCTTCGCAGACCGGCGGAAGGGCCACATCGTCTTGCAGGATCACGGCGACGAGGTCTACTTCCGCAACATCAAGGTGCGTGACCTATGAAACGCCGCAAATTCCTGAAGACCGCTTCGGCCGCGGGGCTGGGCCTCGCGGCCTCACCGGAGTTTCCCGCCTGGCTCCGCTCACCCGGCGACACGGTGAGGGTCGCCGTCATGGGGTTGAACGGCCGCGGCACCGTCCTGGCGCGGACCTTCGCCCGCGCGGCCCATGCCGAAGTGGCCTACGTGTGCGACGTCGATTCGGTGGTGCTCGCCAAGGGCGTCTCCGCCGTCGCGGCCGTGCAGAGCAAATCGCCCCAAGGCCTGGGCGACTTCCGCAGGGCGCTCGAGGACAAGGATGTGGACGCGCTCGTCATCGCGGCGCCCGACCACTGGCACACGCCGGCCGCCCTGCTCGCGATGCAGGCCGGGAAGCACGTCTACGTGGAGAAGCCGTGCGGCCACAACCCGCGCGAAGGCGAGCTGCTGGTCGAGGCGCAGCGCAAGCACCGGCGCGTGGTGCAGATGGGGACACAGCAGCGCTCCGCGCCCCGCTCGATGGAGGTCATCCAGGCGATCAAGGAAGGCGCGATCGGGCAGCCCTACCTCGCGCGCGCCTGGTATTCCAACACCCGCGCCACCATCGGTCGCGGCAAGGTGGTCCCGGTCCCCGCCAACCTCGACTACGAGCTGTGGCAGGGCCCGGCGCCCCACGCGCCGTACCACGACAACGTCGTCCACTACAACTGGCACTGGTTCCACCGCTGGGGGACGGGCGAGATCTGCAACAACGGGACGCACGAGATCGACGTCGCCCGCTGGGCGCTGGGCGTGGACTACCCCACCCGCGTCACCTCGGCCGGCGGCCGCTACCACTTCGACGACGACTGGGAGTTCACGGACACTCAGGAGGCGGGATTCGAGTTCGAGGGGCAGAAGACGATCGTGTGGCAGGGATTCTCCTGCAACGGCTTCCCGACCCAGAACCGCTCGCGCGGCACGAGCATCCAGGGCACCGCGGGCAGCCTGGTACTCGACCAGGACGGCTACACGGTATACGACCTCCAGAACAAGGTCGTCAAGCAAGCGGTGACCCCGGTGAGCAGCGATCCGCTTGCCACGAGCGGCGACGACCGGCTCACGGCGCTGCACGTCGCGAACTTCGTCGACGCGGTCCGCACCGGCACCGCGCTCCACCAGCCCATCGAGGAGGGCGTGAAGAGCGTGCTGCTGTGCCACCTCGGCAACATCGCGCAGTGGACGGGCTATGCGCTGCGCATCGATCCACGCACGGGCCGGATCCTGGGCGACGACGAGGCGATGGCCTACTGGCAGCGGGAGTACGCCCAGGGTTGGGCGCCGGTCGTCTAGTGGCGGACGCGCTCGTCCTTCACGAAGACCGCTGCTTCGATCCCGATCCCGCGACCCGGCGCGCGGCGCGGTCGCTGTACGAGGAGACGCGGCACCTCCCCATCGTGGCTCCGCACGGGCACGTCGATCCGCGGGTCCTCGCCGACAACGCGCCCTTTGCCGAGCCCGCGGCGCTGATCGTTCAGCCCGACCACTACATCTTGCGGATGCTGTACGCCCGGGGAGTTCCCCTCGAGGCGCTCGGCATCCCGCGGCGGGACGGCCAACCCGTCGAGCCGGATCCGCGGAAAGTCTGGCAGCTCTTCGCCGAGCACTACTTCCTGTTCCGCGGCACGCCCACGGGCGCCTGGCTCGAGCACGAGCTCCACGAGGTGTTCGGGATCCGGCGCCGGCTGACGGAGGAGACGGCCGGGCCCATCTACGATGAGATCGTCGAAAAGCTCGGCTCACCCGAGTTCCGGCCGCGCGCGCTGTTCGAGCGGTTCAACATCGAGGTGCTCGCCACCACCGACAAGGCGAGC
>WNGQ01006997.1_pt1 | contig 10870 bp, 7 predicted proteins | sample 5407661 | NCBI WGS metagenome assembly WNGQ01 (sample SAMN13153382, study PRJNA577476) | soil metagenome | isolation source: 60 cm soil or saprolite under Garry oak tree replicate 2 | place: USA:California | collected 2016-06-15
TACGGTGCTGCATTGAGCGAAGGTTTTGATCACCAGGCATTTTATGGAGAACGATTTGTAGAAAAGCCAAACGTTGCGACGGCGCTGACTTACTTACAAGATGGCCATTATGTATGGAATAGTGGCATGTTTGTGTGGAAAGTTGAAACAATTCTGGCAGAATTAAAGAAGCATCTTCCCGAGTTAGCACAAAAGATCGGTACCATTGCCGAGTCGATGGGAACAGCACGGGAACGTGCGACACTTGATGAATTATGGCCGACACTACAGACGATATCTATCGATTATGGTGTCATGGAAAAAGCAAACAAGTTTGCCATCATTCCTGTCGATATTGGCTGGAATGACGTGGGTAACTGGGAACAGTATGGGTCACTTTTTCCTGCGGATCAGGACGAGGTTCGCTGCGTAGGGCATCATGTGGGTATAGGGAGTAGCAATATTTTTGTGTACAATAACACGCAGAGGCAGGTTTTCACGATTGGATTGGATGATGTAGTGATTGTTGAGATGGATGATAAGACGGTTATTTGTCACAAAGATGAAGTGCAGCGAGTGAAGGAACTGGCAGAAAGTCAGCTTAAGAAACCAAATTAGCAGGGCTTGTAGTGAAGCATATCGCTAGCGCGGGATACCCCTACAATTCCCTGATTTCGTGTTGTAGCCATCCAAATGCAGAAGCTCCTAGCATCATGGCTGCGCTGATTGGAAAGAGTATCGCAGGTCCAAAGTGGGAGGACACGATGCCTGCAAGTGCAACTGAAAAAGGGTAGAGACCCAATGACGCGAACAGGAATACACCCATCAGTCGTCCCAGTAGGTGATGTGGAGCTTGCAGCTGCATAATAGTAAAAGCAAGCACAGTGAGCATGCCATTGGTAAATCCTGCGCTTCCTATCAGGAGCGCTGCGCCTTGTAATCCTCCTGCAAAGGGAACGAGAGAATATAGGATACCTAAAATCATGATCAATGACAGCATTAGTATGCCTCTATGAGCTATCTTGCCCAGTCCGCCTGCGACCAGTCCTCCCAGTAGTGAGCCTCCACCAAACGTAGCTAGCAGTAACCCGTATCCGCTGGCACCTGCCAAAAATTGATTGCGAGCAAGAGTAGGTAAAGCCACCTCGAACAGGCCGTTGAATAAAAAATTGCCGAATATAATCACTAGAAATGCAACTTGCAGCAGTCGCCAAGTACGTAATAATTGCCAGAAAGTAATATCTGGCGCAAAGGCAGATGTCTCTTCTGAAGCTTTCTGTGAAACGGAGGCATTTTGATCTTCAGGTGTTGCTATAGGTTTGGCTGACCTTCTCCCTTTCTGCATCGAAGCTAGTGTGATGGCCGAGACAACAAATGTAAGTGCATCTACCACAAACGCTGCTGCAGGCTGAAGATGACTGACAACAAGGCCAGCCAGGCCAGAACCAATCAGAAGAGCCAATTGTATAGTAGAAGTGTTGAGAGCATTCCCTGCCTGCAATTCGTCAGCAGTTAAGACCTCTGGCAGCATGGCATAGTAGGCAGGAAGAAATAAACCTGCGAATGTTCCCAACAGTGCTGCTACAGCGCAAAGCTGCCATACTTCTGTATGGCCGGTGATAACAAGCACCACCAGTACACCCATTATCAATGCACGCATACTATCTGCCAGCAACATCACCCTACGAGGTCCCAGCCAATCACTCAATAGTCCGCCTAAAAGAAGCGTTCCCACACGTGGAATACCGAAAGCAGCAAGCACAATGCCGAGTTCCTGAGGTGAGTAACCACTGCTCAGCATAAGCCAGGGAAGCGCTACAGCGAAGAACATATCCCCAATTGTTGAGATCATCTGACCACTGAAGAGCAGGCCGAAATCACGAACCTTGAGCGGAACGAGTAGATTGCTGATAAAGTGTCGTGATGTTTTTGGAGATTGATCTTGTACACGTATGCCGGAAGAATCACTCTGCTCTTTAAATGGTGATGTTTCTGATTGAATAGGCATTAGCAGGCTCCTTCTAGCCTCAATAGTGGTTTAACCTTCGCAGCATGCCTTACATTGTCGTTAACAGGAGATAAAAATGCTCTACACACTATATCAGGGTACGTTCATGAATGTCTAGTTGATAGCGCCTCAGGAATGGGTCAAATGTCATATGCGAAACTCACTAAAAGAAGGTATGATATTGAAGAGATTGAATGAGTCGACAGAGCAGCACGAAGAATTTGTGAGAACAAGAGATGAAAATACAGAAAAGATGATCATTCAGAAAGGAAAAGTAACGAATGCTTCCAGTGAAACTTGCAGGTCAGGGCTGGTATTTACCCTCAAGACGAGTGACAAATGCAGAACTTGAAGCGCAGTTAGATATTTCTGCGGATTGGATCGAGCGAGTCACTGGAGTTTGTGAACGTCGCTATGTCACCTATGAAACTGCAGTCAGTATGGGAGTTGCTGCCTCAAATATGGCTCTTGAAACTGCTGAACTGAATGTGAACGATCTTGATGCGATTATCTGCGCTTCGACAGCACCACAGCAAGCAATCCCCTGCACCGCGGCTTTTCTACAGCGTGAACTTCACGCTCCGGAGGGTAAGAGCGCTTGTTTTGATATCAATGCCACCTGTTTGAGCTTCCTGTTTGCGCTTCATACGGCTGTGCATCTTGTTGCTTCAGGTGCCTATGATAGCATTTTGATATGTAGTAGTGAGTTTGTTTCGCGGTCCTTGAATCCTCGTGAACGAGAGAGCGTAGCACTTTTCGGTGATGCTGCCGCTGCTTGTATAGTCACTCGCAGTCAGCCTGGTGAGGCAAGCACTTTCTGGCATGCATCTTTTGAGACGTATAGTGGTAGCGCTGATTTGACAGAGATTCGCGGTGGAGGCACACTGCATCTTCCCAATGATCCGAAGACAACTCCAGAGATGAACATGTTTCATATGAATGGCCCAGGTATATTCAAGCAGGCTGCCCTACTGGGAGGGCCTTTTATGGATCGCTTTTTCTCCACCCTTGGGTGGGATCGCACCCAGGTTAATGCATTAGTTCCCCACCAGGCGAGTAGGCATGGTATTGAGCATTTTACGAGGAGATTGGGATTCAGTAGAGAGCAGATGATCATTAATTTGCCCTTACGTGGCAATTGTGTCTCAGCCTCTATTCCTCTTGCATTAGCTGAGGCAGTTCACGCTGGGCGTATACGACGTGGAGATCGTGTCCTCCTGGCAGGTACTGGTGCCGGTCTCACACTGGGCGCGATGGCGATTACTTTCTAATATGATCTTGATGTCTGGGAGGAGATATATGGATATTCTGGTTACTGGTGGCACCGGATTTCTTGGGCAGCATCTTGCAACAGCACTGTTGGCGAAAGGTCACAAGGTACATATCCTTGGACGTAACTTTGAGCAGACGAGGGTGCAAGAACTCATTGACAAAGGAGCTGTCTCCATTTCTGCAGACTTGCGAGATAGATCTGCTGTAAAAGCTGCATGCGAAGGCATGAATGTCATCTGTCATGCTGGAGCTCTATCAGCGCCATGGGGCAAACGTGCCGATTTTTATGGAATCAATGTAGGAGGAACTGAGGCCGTGATTACTGGGTGCCTGGTACATGGTGTTCGGCGCTTGATCTATATCTCATCACCAAGTGTAGTTTTCGATGGTCATGACCAGCGACTTGTTTCTGAAGAAGTGCCCTATCCACGCCACTTTGCTTCGATCTATTCCTTGACAAAAAAGCTGGGCGAGGATCGTGTCAATGAGGCAGCAGCGACAGGCTTACAAACGGTGATCCTGCGGCCCAAGGCAATTTTTGGGCCGGGTGACCGGGCGCTTCTTCCACGACTTATCGCCGCAGCACAACAGAAACGATTGCCACAGATTGGCGATGGTCGAAACCTTGTTGATCTTACTTATGTTGAGAATGTTGTGCATGCTGTTATGCTGGCTCTTGATACTGATGAGGTCATAGGAAAAACGTATACCATCACAAATGATGAGCATGTTCCCCTGTGGGATGTTATTCGTAACGTACTTAGTCAACTCCATCTTTCAACAAATCTTCGCCAGATGCCTCTACCCATAGCGCTGACTGCTGCATCGTTGATGGAAATACATGCAGCACTGGTAGGCAAGGAACCTCTTTTGACACGATACTCTGCAGCGATACTTGCTCGCAACCAGACATACGATATAAGTGCTGCGAAGCGCGATATTCATTATGCTCCTTGCATATCCATTGAAAAGGGGATAGCAAACACTCTGGAAGCTTTGAAGGAACAAGTATGAACAAGGATTCGCCAGTATTACAATGCCACATACTTGATACAGGCTATTGTCTTGCCTGGGAACATCATATTGTGCAAGGAGGTAGTCATAGACGTCTTGCTTGTCATTCACTGGCAGCTTTGCTGCATCATCCTGATTTTGGTTGGTTGTTATGGGATACAGGATATGCACAGCGTATGCTTGAAGTCACCAGGCGGCTGCCTTTTTTGCTTTATAGATATGCCACTCCGTTATGCTTGAAACCCGAACTTGCGGTGGTCGAACAATTAGCTCGCTGGAAACTTACACCAAGAGATATCGGCCGAGTGATTATCTCTCATTTTCATGCAGATCATATTGCAGGGCTGCTGGATTTCCCTGATGCTGAATTAATCGCTTCCAGGGCTGCATATCAAGACATAGCGTCACGGCGTGGTTTACATGCTCTGAGCCGAGCGTATATTCCTGATTTACTTCCACCTGATTTTTGCGAGCGAGCTGTGCTATTGGAGTCTTTTAGGGGAACTTCGCTTCCAGCTTTGGGACCAACTCATGACCTGTTTGGTGATACATCACTCTTGCTTGTAGAGCTACCTGGACATGCTCGTGGCCAGATAGGTTTACTAGCTCGCACTGAACGGGGAAATATACTTTTCGTGGCCGACGGCTGCTGGCTGCGGCGCTCAATTAGGGAATGTCGTCCTCCTTCCCGAATAACTTACTTGTTTGTGGATGATCCTGCTGCCGTGCGAAATACAATTTACCGTTTGCACGACTTCGCGGAGTTCTGTCCCGATGTTTTAATTGTACCCAGCCATTGTCCCGAAGCTTATGCGGAGGAAGTCGAGGCGTATCATGAAAGCATTTAACAAGCTTTTACTTGCTGCTCACTTTGTGAGGGCGCGCTTGCGTTGGAGGCATCTACGAGGCACAGCCCTGGAGCGCTACCAGGAGTTGCATGCGCAGCAGATTGTCGCCTACACTGTGCGGCATTCGCCTTTCTACTCCAGTCACTGGGCGAGTCACTCATTGCAGGATTGGCGTACATTGCCAACGGTGGATAAAATCCTGATGATGGAGCACTTTGATACTTTCAATACTCGTGGAGTCAAGCGCGAACGGGCAATGGAAGTAGCGCTTGAAGCCGAACGGAGTCGTAATTTTCACTCTACGCTTAATGGTCTTACAGTTGGTCTTTCTTCGGGTACTTCTGGGCATCGTGGATTGTTCATCGCAAACTCATGGGAACAGACTGCATGGGCTGGCACAATCCTGGCAAGAGTACTCCATCAATTGCCACGTAAGCGACTACGGGTTGCATTTTTCCTGCGTTCCAACAGCAATCTCTATGAACAGGTAGGTGGGAAGCTTATCCAGTTTCGTTACTTTGACCTGATGTTGCCATTAACCGAAGCGGTTTCCACGCTTAACAATTTTCAACCTCATATTATTGTTGGGCCACCATCTTTACTCGGCTTTCTCGCGGAGGAGCACACATGTGGACATTTACATAGTAAACCAGAACGCCTGATCTCGGTAGCCGAGGTCTTAGATCCTCATGAACAGGAACGTATCGAGACAACTTTCAACGCACCGGTTCATCAGATTTACCAATGTACTGAGGGCTTACTTGCCGTGAGTTGTGAGAAAGGATCGCTGCACATCCAGGAGGATGTAGTCATGATCCAGCTTGAAGCATTGCCTGAAAGCAATGGTGAGAAGTTTATGCCCATTATAACAGACTTGTGGCGCAGGACGCAGCCAATTATCCGCTATCGTCTCAATGATGTACTCCAGATGGACCCTCAACCCTGTAGCTGCGGCTCATCTTTTCGCGTCATTCGTGCTATTGAGGGACGCTGTGACGATGTGTGTTATTTTGAGTCACTTGCGGGCGGTACCAGACCGTTCTTCCCTGACACCATACGGCGAATGATTCTGCTAGCTAGCCCGGATATCGTAGATTACCAGGTTTTGCAGGAGCGTTGCGGGCAGCTACGTATCCATCTCTCAGTCGTTCCGGGCGCATCATTCGGCACTGTCGTCCAGGCGGTCCAGGTGAGCGTTGATACTACTGTGGCGCAGTATGGCTGTCGTCCAGCTACGGTGTACATCAAGCAAGGCCTGGTGGCGTTTCCAGCGGGTATGAAACGCCGCAGGGTGCAGGTGTTGAAGATGTAGAGCTATAGACAGAAGAGATGTTTCCTGCGCCCAGTTTTTCCTCATCCATCATGACCAGGAGCACTTTTCTAGAATCTCAATGGCTCGTGCCACGCCGTTCTCGGTACGCATTCGCTCATTCAGCGTTACCAGGCGTGTACGTATAACTTCATCGCTGGTAGCAATACGAATAGCTTGTACCAGCCGTTCCACTGTCAAATGCTTGTGTGGGATAGGCTTTGGCATAACGCCTAAGGCAAAATAACGCCTTCCCCAAAATGGTTGATCACCAAAGAATGGAATCATGACGGTCGGAACACCTGCGCGTACGCTTGCGGCCATTGTCCCGGCGCCACCATGATGAACAACCGCTGCCATTTGTGGGAAAAGCCAGTGATGAGGAACGAAATCAATCTTGTACACCTCTTCAGGCAAATCGACATTACTAATGCCTCCCCAGCCGCTGACAAGTATACCTCTCTGCCTGGTACGGGCCAGGGCTTGTAGCACTATGTTCGTCATTTCTTCCGATTTTGGAGTGCGCATACTGCCGAAGCCAACGTAGACAGGGGCTGGGCCAGAACTCAGGAAATCCAGCAGATCTGCAGGAGGCCGCCAATCCTGGTCATCATCAAGGAACCAGTAGCCAGTGACATGGTTTTTATTGCTCCAATCGGGTGGCTGAGGCAAGACAGAGGGACTAAAGTAGTACAACATGGGAAAGCGCTGCTGCCGCACCTGTTCATATAGCCAATGTGAGAACAGTGGTGGCAGATTCAGTATCTGCTGGCGAGCCCTATTTACAGAGGGTCTGATAAGCCGCCAGAAGATGCGCGTGGATAATCCATAGGTCAAACGATAATAGGAGCCGCTGCCAAAGGGGAGCCAGGATGGTGCGTCAGGAAAAAAGGGTATGGCGAAATGGCTCGTGGGTGTCAGAGGTTGCCCCGCACCAATCCAGCATGGCACACCCAGTTTTTCGGCGACAGAGGCAGCCACACAGATGCCGAGAGGGGAGGTCACTATAGCGTCCGCATGCTCGCAGGCTTGCCAGCAGTCAATCATCGCTTGCTGGATCAGCGGCTCTGCTAAACGAGAAAAGCGTTGAAAGAAGGACAGAAAATTATTGCCGCTCCCCAACCATGCCTGACCCATTTCATTTTCCACCACGTCACGGGGATTGATCTCTACTGGTGAAAATCCCAGTCCTAAACGGCGGATAGGTGACTCGAAGAGGGCATGCGTGACCAGGCAAACATCATATCCGGCAGCTCGTAATCCAGCACCCAGGGCAATATGTGGTTGAACGTCGCCGCGTGAACCAAGGGCTACGATAGCAATTCTCATTGTGACGGTAGCTCTCCTCTATCCCTTATGACAAAATCTCCATGGTACCATCACGGTGCAGGCGCAGTCTCTGGCCGCGCCATTCCACTTCGTTGCTCAAGAAGATTGTCCACAGTATATGTAACGGGGTCCATAGCGCTACGATGAACAAGAGAGGCCAGCGACGCAGTGGCATATGGCGTTGCAAATAGCGCTGCTCGCACAGTGCATAGGTGGTCCCGAACAGTGTCAGGCTGGTGCCGAGCGCCCATAATGCAGAGCGCCGTCGAGTGAGCAGGGCCAACAGCGCGATAACACCCGGCAAAGGGAGACCGACACTAGCTATCGAGGCCACCAGTTTTTCTTTCGGTGTGAGAGATGGCATCATGGCCTGGCGCGGTATTACAAACCAGCGTTTGAATTGCTTTATATAAGCACTACATGAGTTCAGGGAATTATCGATATCATAGATCAGCGGTGTTTGCACTGCATGAAGCTTATGTTCCCGCATGCGCTGAGCAATGGTGTACTCATCATCGATGTACTGTTCCAGGCCGTCAAATCCACCTACGTCTCGAAATACCTCCTTGCGGAAGGCGAAAATGTGGCCATTAATCCTGATCGGTTTGGTGAGATAGGTCAACGCTGCAAAACTCAACAGCATATGCGCATTGATGAGGCCACTTATGAGGCTTGACCAGGCGGTTTGCCAGTTGGTAAAACAGGGAAAGCCAAAAGCCACGCCAACGCCAGGCTGAAATAGATATGGTATCAGCACGTGCAGAGTCTTGGGGCGTAACGCAACATCGTCATCCACAAAACACAACACGTCGCCTGTGGCTCGCGGGAGTGCCACTTGAAGTTTTCTCATCTTGGTCGCTATTGTTCTCCCTGCTCCACCACTTGACTCAACCAGGACGACCTCAGCCTGCAATGTCTGAAACTCGGCCAGGTATAAGGAGACTGTGGCCCGCGTCTCAACGTCGTTTGCGTCGCAAATCAGCAGGTGCTGCACTGTGGCGGGATAATCGAGCCGTGCTCGCGTTTGCAGAGAATCGAGCAGGTTGCTCGTGCCTCGCGTGATTGGTTGCAGTAGAGTCACCTCAGGCCACGATGGAGGTGGTGGTGGTTGGGGACGGCGAAAGAAGTGTATGACAGCGGCCATTTTTAAGAGCCGGTCGAGCGCGAAGAGCAAGGTCAGGCCATAGGCCGATTTATCAAGGAAACTTAGAAATGAGCGCTTCATTGTTACTCCTGGATCCTATAACATACTACTCTCATCAGGTTACCTGTGAGAATGAACACTCTAGCTCTATTGTATGAGTTTATCACACACAAAGCACTGCTGTTTTGGTAACCTGCACACATCCTGAGATAGGGTACTAATCAGCATACTCTTTGCAATGATAGATGCTATAATATTCATCATGCATAATTCTTAGCTAAGTCGTCAGTGCCACTAATTCAGAAGGAAACGGAGCCTTCCGCTATGCTCTCCGATCAGCCTGTTTTTGCCTCCCGTGGTATGGTTGCTTGCGCGCACTATCTTGCTACCCAGGCGGGTTTACAGATTCTAGCGCAGGGTGGAAATGCTATCGATGCGGCGATTGCTGCCAACGCCACAATGACTGTTGTGTATCCATCTACATGTTCAGCCGGTGGCGATGTGTTCATGCTCATTTGGGATGAGAAGTCACGCGGGTTGTACGCGTTGAATGGGAGTGGTCGCGCACCACAGGATATGACGCCTGAGTTATTTGCTGCTCAGGGTTTCAAGCAGATACCCGAACGTGGTCCACTCTCAATCAACGTTCCTGGGGCAGTCGATGGTTGGTTCGAGGCATTGGAACGTTTTGGCACTCTTGCTGCAGAAACGATATTTGCTCCAGCTATTGCATATGCTGAAGAGGGTGCACCGGTAACCAGCAAATTGAGTGGTTGGCTTACCCAGGCGGCCGTACCTGTTTTGAAGCGATGGGAGAGCAGCGCCCGAGTATATTTGCCAGATAACAGGCCTCCGAAAACGGGAGATGTATTTAGACAACCCAATCTGGCTTCTACGTACCGTATGCTGGCTAAAGAGGGACGTGACGCTTTCTATAGCGGACCAATAGCACGAGAAATTACAGATTATGTCCAGCAGTGCGGTGGAGTACTCGGTATAGAAGATATGCAGAAGCACCATTCTGACTGGGTAGAGCCGATCTCAACGAACTATCGTGGTTACGATGTTTTTGAATTTCCACCAAATTCACAAGGCCTTACAGCTTTGGAGATGTTAAATATTATCGAGGGTTATAATTTGAAGTCTTTGGGCTATCAAACGCCAGAATACCTACATATTTTGCTCGAAGCAAAGAAACTAGCGTTTGCTGACCGGGATCAGTATATTTCCGATCCTGATTTTGTGGATGTGCCTGTTGAACGGCTGATAAGTAAAGAATATGCTGAATTGCAGCGTGCCAGGATAAACCTGCAAAGGGCAACGCCTAGTGTAGCAGCAGGACTTGAAAAAGAAGGCGATACTATGTATCTATGCGTGGCGGATGGAGAGGGAAATGTCGTTTCGTTAATACAAAGCCTCTACAATGGCTTCGGGAGCGGGGTCGTTGGGGGAGATACAGGGGTGATGCTGCATAACCGTGGGACGTACTTTTCGCTCGATTCGAGACACGTAAATTTCTTGCAGCCAGGGAAGCGTACAATGCATACATTGACACCCGCGATGGTCTTACGTGATGGGGCGCCTTACATGGCGGTTGGAACGATGGGCGGAGATGCGCAACCACAGATACATGTCCAGTTGCTCTCAGCGATGCTTGATTTTGGCTTGAATGTTCAGCAGGCAATAGCGGCGCCACGCTGGCGCAGTGGGTATATTCGCTTGAATCCTTTGAGTGGCAAACAGAACATCATACCAGGTCAACGAGGAGTGGATGGGCACCTGGAAAGAAATATTGCTGAAGTGGTGATGATGGAGAATCGCTTCCCTCAAGGCGTGCCTTTGTTGTTAGATATGCTTGGCCATCGTACAAATATTGTAGGGCCATGGGATGATGGAATGGGTCATGCGCAAGCAATTCAAATCAATTCCACCAGTAATTATTTTGAAGGAGCTGCCGACCCACGCTG
>WNGQ01007000.1_pt1 | contig 10869 bp, 8 predicted proteins | sample 5407661 | NCBI WGS metagenome assembly WNGQ01 (sample SAMN13153382, study PRJNA577476) | soil metagenome | isolation source: 60 cm soil or saprolite under Garry oak tree replicate 2 | place: USA:California | collected 2016-06-15
GAGCACCATCTCGATGTGATTCGCAACGCCGACTGGATCATTGATATGGGGCCAGAAGGCGGCAATAAGGGCGGCAGGGTCATCTTCGAGGGGACCCCGCGAGAACTCCTCGGCGCAAAGCATTCGCTGACGAGCCAGTATGTGGGATAGATGCTGGCTGACGCCGCTGGCGAGGCAGGGGAGGATCTCCAGGAAGATGAGCTCCCCTGAAGCAGTAGAAAGCTGTCTTGACGAGGAAGAGATGGTGGAGAGATCTCACCAATTGCACAAGGAGAGAGCCAATGAGCAGCAGGACAGAAGAAGTAAGAAGACAAGGAGAGAGTGATGCCCTGGTGGCAGTTTCTCAGAAGAGACGGAGCCTGATCCCTGCGGTATACCGGAGGCTTTTGAGCGACGCGCAGACCCGCCGCCTTCTGCTTGGGCTGGGTGTCTCGGCCCTGGGCGATGGGATGAGTACGGTGAGCATCGCCTGGCTGGCAGTGCTGCTTGCCCCATCCGGCCATGTCGGCGTGTTTGTCGGGATCGCCGTAGCTGCGTACACGTTGCCGGGCGTCGTGGGAGCCCTGGCGCTGGGTCGTTTCCTGCGCCACCGTCCTGCGCGGGTCCTCGTCCTCGCCCACACCTGGCTGCGAGCTGGCTTCCTTGCCACGATTGCGATTCTGTGGGCAACCGGGAACCTGGTGCCGGATGTGTACGTGGCGCTCCTCGCTGGCTCGTCGGTCCTGAATGCCTGGGGCAACGCCGGGCAGTATACGATGCTCTCATACGAATCCGCGCACCGAGATACAACATTGAGCAGGCTACTGTAACTTGATTCGCCACAAGTAAATTATGCGTTAGATTGCGGATTCGTATCAGAGCTGGGCGGGCCGGAAGGCCGTCTTGGCGCGAACTCCCTCTCTAGCGCGCAGGGAGCCATTGCCGTGATCGTCGGGCCGGTGCTTGCCGGACTGCTCTTGAGGCCGCTGGGGATAGGAGCGCTCATCGCGTTGGACGCTGCTTCGTTCGCCTTCCTGGGCATCATGGCCTGGCGTACTCAGGTGAGTACAGCCACTGCCGACGAGCCGGTCAATACCCGGACGGCGGAATCTGGCTTCCGGCTGCTCCGCCGACTCCATTTGATGAGCCTGATCATCCTGACCTGGCTGTTCTTCTTCTTGTATGGCCCGGTCGAAGTCGCGCTGCCCGTCTATGTCGCACATGACCTGCACGCTGATGCCGGATTGCTCGGCACCTATTGGACGGCCTTCGGCATCGGCGCGCTCGTCGCTGCGTTAATTACGGGCACGTTGCGCAACCGGAACATCCGGCGGGTCACCCTTCTCATCGTCGCGGGCTGGGGTGCGTGCCTGCTGCCCTTCGTCTTCGCCCCGGTTGGCGTGACGCTGGTGTGCTTTGCTCTGGGTGGGCTGATCTACGGCCCGTTCATTCCGCTGACCTACGCCCTGTTCCAATCCTCCACGACTGGCGCTCACCTGCCCACAGTGCTCGCGGCCCGCAGCGCCATCATCATGGTCGCCACGCCGCTCGGCACGGCGATCGGGGGTCCACTTGTCGGAATAATCGGCGCGGCACAAACGCTGACGGCCTCTGGCGCCGCGACCGTCCTGCTCGCCGTTCTCACCGGCCTCATCTGGACGCGGCCAGCCAGGGACAAGGATGCGGACGACAGAGGGAAAAGTAAAGGTGGATCACCCGCGTTCAAAGAGCAAAGCCAGCCAGATCAGAAAACGGCGGGAAGGCTTTTCAGTTCCTACCGGTAGGTCTCGGTTCGAAAAAGTCTTCGCGTTGTACATGTCTCCAGCGGGCCGAAGAGGCCGAACTGAAGAGCAGATCATGCTCAATCAAGCGAGATATTTCCTCCCAGGTATGACCTCAGATAATTGTCAAAAAATTACCTCATGGAATTTCAATATTTACACCATGTGGAACGGAAATGGGGCAAGATCCCGGAATTCCCACGTGGACAGCCAGGGTGTTGACAAAGAAGAGGAAAACAGAGCAGAATGGAAGGAGAGAGGAAGCTCCTCTTTTTCTCGCGATTTCAGCGGGGCATCAGCGAGCACTTCCAGATGTTCCAAGCACGGGAGGAAGCAGAAAGGACTGATGGCACGTTATTTATTTCGGAACGCACAGATCCTGGATGCCGAGCGCGGCGACTATCTTGCTGATGGCTCGGTCCTTGTGGAGGGAGACCACATTCTGGAGGTCGGCGGGGCCAACGTACACGCCAGCGAGGTGCAGAGCTTTGACCTGGCTGGCCTGACCTTGCTGCCCGGCTTGATCGATGCCCATGTCCATGTGACCGCCGTCACCGCAGACCTAGCGCGGCTGGCCGAGTGGTCCCCGGCCTATGTCACGGCGCGAGCGGCTCGCGTGCTGGAGGGCATGCTGCGGCGCGGCTTCACGACGGTGCGCGATGTAGGCGGAGCCGATTACGGGCTGGCACAGGCCATTGAGGAGGGCTACCTGGAGGGACCGCGCCTCCTCTTTGGCGGTAAAGCGCTCTCGCAGACGGGAGGGCATGGCGATGTTCGCGGCCCGGGCAGGCAGGCCTACGATCTCTGTCACTATTGCCCCAGCCTGGGAGTCATCTGTGATGGCGTGGAGGAGGTGCGCAAGGCAGCCCGCGAGGAGATTCGACGCGGTGCCTCCCATCTCAAGCTCATGCTCAGTGGTGGGGTTGCTTCTCCAACCGACCGCGTTGATTCGGTCCAGTTCTCGCGCGAGGAGATCCGGGCCGCCGTCGAGGAAGCCGAGGCAGCCAACCTTTATGTCGCCGGACACGCCTATACCTCGCGGGCCATCAATCGGGGCCTGGAGTGCGGCGTGCGCAGTATCGAGCATGGCAATCTCATGGACGAAAGCAGCTTGCCCCTCTTCCAGCAGAGCGGAGCCTTTTATGTGCCGACTCTGGTGACCTATTCCGCCCTGGCCACTCGCGGGCGCGAGTTTGGGCTGCCGGAACACAGTCATCGGAAAGTGTTCGAGGTCCTGGATGCGGGCCTGCATGCCCTTGAGCTAGCGCACCGGGCGCATCTTCCGATGGTGTATGGGACAGATCTGCTGGGCGGCATGCACGAAGAGCAACTCAGCGAATTCACGCTGCGCCGCCAGGTGCAGCCGCCAGCCGATATCCTGCGCTCGGCGACAACGGTAGCAGCACGCTTACTGCGTCTGGAGGGGCAGGTGGGCGTCGTAGCGCCTGGAGCGTCTGCCGATCTGCTCGTTGTTGATGGTGACCCCCTGCAAGATATTGCCGTCCTCACCGATCCGCAGCATCGGCTCAAGCTGGTCATGGCGCGTGGTCGGATGACGGTCAATCACCTCGGGTAGGCGCGCTCGCTGTCCTCCTGCATGCTCCACCAGGGCTATCCCAGAGGGAGATAAAAAGCCGGAGGATGCGACGACCGTCCAGGAGCGGGTCGAGCTGTACCAAAGCCAGAGTAAGACAGGAGGCCGCTAACGCATCATTTTCGCCGGCACATCACAAGATCCGCGGCGAGTGCTAGCGGTGTTCCCCGCGTCGTCACGAGGACGGCCAAAGTCGACCCGAGGCGATCTGCGCTCCCTCGACCATGGCTGCCAGCTTGGCCCAGGTGATGTCCGGGTCAACCGTAAGCGCGCCAGAGAAGGTGGCAAAGCCACAGTCGGTTCCGGCGATGACGCGCTCACGTCCCACTACCGAGGCGTAGCGTTCGATGCGCTGGGCGACCAGTTCGGGGTGCTCGATGAAATTCGTGGTGGAATCCAACACACCCGGCATGATGATCTTCCCCTCGGGCAGCTTGACCTCTTCAAAGACCTTCCATTCATGCTCGTGTCGCGGGTTGGCCCCCTCGAAAGAGAGGGCCACCGGGCGCGCCTCCAGCACATCAGGCAGAATGGTCCGCAGCGGAAGATCACGGTGGTGCGGCCCCTCGTAGTTGCCCCAACAGAGATGGAGCCGCAGGCGATCGGGTGGGATATCCCGCACCGCCTGGTTGAGTGCCTGGATGTGCAGGGCGTGGTAGTCCTCGCGCCAGTCCTCACCGCGTACCCGGCTGACGCCGAGATCGGGACAATCCAGTTGCAAGAGAAAGCCGGCTTCGACGATGGTGTCGTATTCCTCCTTCATCACCTCGGCCAGCGTGTAGAGATAGGCTTCGTGCGTCGGGTAGTACTGGTTCTCCAGGAACAGCGCGATGACTCCCGGCGAAGCTGCTGTCAGAAAGGCCTCAGCAACCTGCACGCCTGTTAAGGCGACGGCCAAGTTGGTGAGATCGCGCGCCACCTCCGCCTGCCCGCGATAACGCACCGGGCCATTGCAGGCGGGCATGGTCGAGACCTGGCTGATCGCGGGAAGCCGCGCGGCGAAGCCCGGAAAGTCGGCGATATCGGGCGGGAGCGCTCTCGGCTGCGTGCTCTGTCCTTCAAATCCGGTCAGGCGGTCCTTGACAAAGAAATGGCTTCAGCCCGCCGCAAGCCGCGCCGTTTCAACGGCGGTTAGGCGTATGACGGCTTTAGTCTCTGCCATTACTGGTTTTTGCCCGATGAAAAAGAATAGATAAGTAAAGAGCCCATTCAGAGGGACATGAGAAGTGCGGAAAGGCATGTAAATTTGGTGAAGGCAATCACTACCATCAAGCAGGGTTTGAACCACTCTGCCGAACACGGCGCGTGGTTCTGTGCTCATCAAGCTCTTTTCAATCAAGTCCTCGCCTTTTACTTTGAAGTTATCCAAGCTCATGAGCGGGTGCTTGAGTTGAGTAGCAAAGAGGCTCTTACGGCGCTAGAAAAGCTCACTCATGCGACAGAGCGCAACCCACAGCCGGTCATGCCCCTCTCCGCGATTGGTGAAGATATCCCGGCCATGTTCCGGCGCGCTGCTATTCACGCTGCGCTGGGGTCCGCCCGCTCCTTCTACGCCCATCTCAAGAAGTGGAGAGAGCGTAAAGAAAAAGCAGAGGTAAAGGGGAAAAAGTTTACGGAGCGTCCGCCCGTTCCGCCACGCACCTGGAACAAGTCGGCCACGCTCTATGCAGGTATGTGGAAGGGTCGCACGAAGAGTAGCCTGGTCATTAAGGTGTGGACGGGAAGGTGTTGGAGTTGGCTGAAATGCTATCTTACTGGCCGAGAATTACCCGAGGGGGCGAAGTTGGGCAGTCCCTCTCTGGTGCGCCATGGGGATCGTTGGTGGCTCCATACTCCGCTGGCGAAGCGAACTGCTTCGCCGCCCAAAATCGCCCAACAAGTCACCACCAACCCAGGAACGAGAATCTGCGCCGTCGATCTGAATCTCGATGGACCCATAGCCGTATGCACCGTTCAAACTGCTGAAGGTACGATCCTCTCCACCCGCTTTATTGGCGGAGGGCGAGCGATATCCGGCTTTAGGAAGAAGCAGCTTGGACGGATTGCACGCCATCGCCAGCAGACTGGCATCATAGCAGAAGGTGAACAGGATAATACAGCACTCTGGCGCAAGCTACGAAGCCGCGATGAGTCCTTTGCTCACCTGGTTTCACGTCGCATTGCCGATTTTGCGCACGAGCAAGGCGCGGCGATCCTGGTGTTTGAGCACCTGGCAAACCTCAAGCCCACCAAAGGCAAGTACAGCAAGCGAGGGAACGAAAAGCGCGCGTATTGGATGAAGGGACGCATCTTCCGCTATGCCAAATACAAGGCGTGGCATTGGGGCATCCTTACCAGTCGCGTGAGCCCACGGAATACAAGTCGTGAGTGTACGCGCTGCGGAAACCTTGTTGCTCGCTACGCTGAGGGAGGCCCAGCAGAAGGCTACACGCCTGGTGCGCCTCTCGTGCTCTGCTCTGAGTGTGGCATGCGTGGCAACGCGGATAGAAATGCCAGTCTTAAGATCGGCCAGCGATTGATAGAACGCTATCAGGAAAAGCCTCCCACTCTCCTGATAACAGAGAGGGAAGAGAAATCTTCAGGTGTTATCGTCTGCCAGGAAGTCAAAAGCAAAGAGCAACCATCTATTGCTCCAGCAAGGCACGCAGATGATAATGGGCATGGCACCGCCCAAGGGAGAACACGCATGGATGGATGCGTCCTCTCAGCTTTTCCTCCTCCACTACGATGAGCAATGAGTCGGAGCCACGCTCCATTTCTCAGCACGTCGCGTACAGAGGAGAGGCGAAAGAAGCCGCGCGGATTCATCCGCTGGCGGAGTGTCACATAGGTGCTGTAGCTGATTTTACTCATCTCGCCGTCATTGAGCACATCCATGCCGCAGCGTGCCTGCTGCTGAAGGAGTGCCTCATGCTCGCAAAGCGTGATGGACTTCATTCCTTGCTGCTCACTACCCGCATCATCGAGGTCATGTTTCTTGGTAAAAGATGTGACAGAAGTATCGTTGCCGTAATCAACGTAATCAGTGTAATCAGCTTGTCGTTTTACCGGATTATCCACACCATCCCAAGTATTATTGTCGTAATCAGCGTAATCAGTGTAATCAGTCTCATCACGCTGACTTGCACTCTCATGGTCATCACTCCCATCCACACTACCAGAGGCAAGACCCATCATTTGGTGAGACTCAAGGTGTTCCTGCCGATCATCGTTCCCTTGAGATGGCTGTCTCTGCCCCTGATGATTCCTCTCACCCGAAAGGGCGAGGTAGCGCCCATGCAGTCGCATGACCTCACCAGTTTCCTCCATCTTGCGCAGAATTGAGCGGGTGGTGTGATAGTTCTTCTCCAGCGCTTCGGCGATCTCGCGCGGACTCATCCCCTCTGGCTGCTCACGAAGCAGGTCGATGATTTCCTGGCGGGCTCTTGTGCGACCAACTTCCTCGGTGTTGCCTATTACGGCCCACAAGGCCGTCGTCGCATCAAAGCTCAGGGCCAGTTGTTGTTCGCGTTCGATATCGCGCCCGGTCACAAAGAGCGACGCCTCGGCCTGCCCGCGCTCACGTTTGAGGATCAGTGTCCCATCCACTGCCCCGGTCATACCGATCGAGCCGGTAATCTCATCGAGCGCATCAGCGGAGCCGGTCTTGCGCAGGTGATGCACCGCTAGGATCGAGACGTGGTAGGTGTCGGCCAGGCATTTGAGGGGGCTGAGCGCCTCGTAATCCCCCTCGTACTGCGACCGGCGCTCTCCCGATGGTGGCGCTACTCTGGCCCAGGTATCGATGACCACCAGCCTCACGTTGGGATGCTCCTTGAGATAGTCTTCAAGCGAGGCCAGGCCGCCTTCACCCAGGCGCGGCCAGTCGAGAGCAAAGTCGATGCCGCCCGGAACACTCGACATAGAGGCCAGCAGTTGCCTGGTGCGCGCTTGCAGGCGGCGCGCGTTGTCTTCCAGCGGCAGGTAAAGGACGTCGCCCTGGGTGACTGGCTGCATGCCGAGAGCCACGCCGCCCGACGCGATGGACAGGGCGGCGGAGAGCGCCAGCCAGCTTTTCCCCAGTTTGGGTTTACCAGCCAGCAGCGTCAGCCCTTCCGGCAAGATCTCCGGGATGGCCCAGCGTGTGGGCGGCAGTTCCCAGGAGAGCAATTCCTTCAGGCTGAAGATCTTCGGCTTTGGCATGGCGGGAGGCACCACCCGATGAGTGCGGTTGAGCGCGAGCGGTTCGGCGTGCTCGAGGGCCTGTTGAAAAGCGGCGCGAAACCCCTTGCGATCCTGTGTATAGAGATCGCTTGGGTCTTTGGCACCTGGGAGACGTATCACGAAGGCTTTCCCCTGCCACTGCCACCCTTTCAGACGATTGGCCAGACCCTTCACGAAGGTGGCCCCTGCCGTATCCGGTTCCTGGATGATGTAGAGCCGGTCGATTCCCGCGAGAGCCGACTCCTCCAGGACCCCGGCCATCTCAGCGCCGGGGAGACCCAGTGCCGGAAAGCTCTGGTACCAGAGCGTCCAGCAATCCGACTCCCCTTCCACCAGCACCAGGTAGCCCGCCTTTCTCGCATCATTCAGCCGCTCCAGGCCGTAGGGGACAAGCTGGCCTTTGCCCTTGCTCCAACGCGACCCTTCACGAGCGATGAGCGCCGTGCGGATGCGGGAACGAGGCGCAAGTATGCCGTCTGCCAGGTGATACGGAATACACAGGCCGCCGGAGGGATGCTCCATCACGCCCAGGTGGAACAGGAACTTCCAGGGCAGCTGCTTTTCCAGTGCCAGGTCGAGGAGCGTGATCGTCGTGTGATGCGCACCGTTTGACGAGGCTTTTTCAGATGCCGAATCTCCATCAGGAAAGAGATCGGTGAGGGTGAGCCCCATCGCCTCGGTGATCCGTTCAAGGGAACACCCGGCAAAGCATTTGAGCAGCACCTGTCCGTGCTCGCCCAAGCCAATGCTCAAGCTCGGTTCGCGGTCCGCATGAGCGGGGCAGCAGGCTGTCCACCCGCGTAACGAGGGACGTACCCGTTTGAGATGCGCCAGCACGTTGTCCAGCACGGGAGAGGATGGTTCTGCAGGAGACATGACCATCGGAAGTGCTCCTTATATATATGTTACTTCCAGTTCTCGACGATGGCAGTACGGAAGCTCCCCACCATCGCCATGACTCGGGTGTACGACATGTGGAAAAGCTGTGGATAACTCATCATGGTAGACCTGAAACGAGCGCCCGGTTTGTTCGTCCCGTGCAACGATGTTTCGCTGCTCACGCGCCTGTGGCTTGCTCGTGCGATCTGGGCAGCAGCAGGTAACCATAGCCGGTCAGGCAGAGGATGTCCAGGTCAAAGGGCCAGAGCCGCGCGCGCAGGCGGCTGATATGCTGCGTCAGGTTACGTCGCGTATGCCACTCCACCACCTGTTTCGCCGGCCTGCCGAGCAGGCGGTTGGTCGGCACGCCCTCTCCTGCGTGCTGGAGTAAGGTCTGCAATATGCTGTATTCGGTTGGGGTGCAGGGAATGACCGTCTCATCAATGATGAGCAGGTGCAGCGCATCGCTGTACTGGATGCGATGACCCTGCAGCTGCGGACGCTCCAACAGGCGAAGGGTCGCGTTAGCTGCCATCATCATCCTCGGTAAAGGATTCTATAGGGCCTTCGCTGCTCAGTTCGATAAGGCGCACCTGCGGATAGGCCCGTCTGGCATACTGCCGGATCAGCGGGCGCAGGGGCAGGGCCAGGCTTTCCCACAGGGACAGCGAAAGAGCCACTTCGCGCTCCTGGGCGTCCCACCGCTCGCGCCAGGGCAGCAGGACGAGCGCCGAAAGCCTCGCAGCTCGCTCGGGATGCAGGAAGGGCGAGACCATCCCCGGCTGCATGGCGAAGGTCTCCACCGAGGTGTGGGCGGAGGAATTGATAGTACACCGCTTGAGGGTCCGAAACGGCAGTGCCAGAGCAGCAGCGATGTTTCGCAGATGCCAGCGCATCAGGCTCCCGGTCCCGACGCCAGTACAGAGCAGCAGGCGCTCGCCAAGGGTGACGGAAATGGTCTTCTGAACCAGCACCTCGGGTGGAAGCAGCGCCTGGGTCTCGGCGGCGCTTTTCGAGGGACCGTGCCGCAGCAGACGAGCGTGCAGCGGGCGGCTGTCCCAGGGCGAGTAAACAGGCAGCGGAAGGCGGCGGAGGCAGTCGGCCGCGCACTCATAGAGCAGCCTGATGCTGGCCCCTGAGAGTGTGGCCATGCCAAGCATCTGCTCTCGTCGAGCAAGCAGCGAGGTGATGCCTGGGATGGTTGCGGTGGCGCCGTGGATGTGCCAGTGTAAGAAGACCCCTTCCAGGGGAGGCAAGTCATAGAGCACCTCCTCCGCCAGTTGGAGGTTCAGGGAAGCAGAGGGAACGGAAGCAACAGAACGCATGATGACGACGATCCTTCTCTAGCAGAGCGCCGAAGGCCAGGGGTCCGGACGCTGATAAAACGCACGACGACTACACTCGGTTCACAATGTGACTGAGCAAGCTTTGAGCGCATCACACCGTGACGAGATAGAACTAATGTACTACATCGGGCGGCGAAAAATCCTGATGAAGTACACGTCTTTTCCAGAGTAATGTCTCGTTTTTTCCCTGAACGGAAAAGAGAGCTTGACAGCAGGTGTAGGCTGAAGGAAAGCAAGAAGGAGGATGAAAAGCACAGCAGGAGAACGAGCATGGTTCGACGAACCCGACCCCCGCGTCCCGACGCGACGCATGCGATGACGCTGACCCCGTTGCAAGAGTCTTGCCAGCAGTGCGGTCAACCCCTGTGGGTAGGCTATCACGGCCATCGCACGGTGACCAAGTTGGATGGCCTCTGGAAGCTGACGATTGTAGTCCGTCGCTGTATGCAGCCGGAGTGTCCGCGCTATCATGTGGCCTACCGGCCCGAAGAAGAAGGACAATGGGCGCTGCCACACGGGGAATTTGGCCTGGAGGTGATTGCCTTGATTGGCCACTGGCGTTTTCGCGAACACCGCAGCGTGCCGGAGATGCATCGGGCGTTGCTGGCTCGTGGGGTGAGCATCACCGAGCGCAGTGTGACCAATTTGATGCAGCGCTATGAAGAATTGGTGGCGTTGCGTGTGATGGATCACGAGCGCATCAAGGCGCGGCTGCAGAAGCAAGAGCGTGTGATTCTGGCCATTGATGGCTTGCAGCCAGATGTGGGACATGAGGTCCTCTGGGTAATACGGGATTGCCTCTCGGAGGAGATTCTGCTGGCTCGGCCCCTGCTCAGTAGCTCGCAAGGCGATCTGACCACGCTGCTCACCGAAGTCAAGGACCAGTTGGAACAACTCGAGGTGCCAGTCCAAGGGGTCATCTCCGATGGGGAAGAGACGATCGGCAGCGCGGTCGCCTTTGTCTTCCCAGAAGTGCCACATCAACTCTGTCAGTTTCACTACTTGAAGGATGCCACGGAGCCGCTCTACGACGCGGATCGACATGCCAAAACACAACTGAAAAAGTATGTCCGAGGCGTGCGCCCTC
>WNGQ01009688.1_pt1 | contig 10866 bp, 9 predicted proteins | sample 5407661 | NCBI WGS metagenome assembly WNGQ01 (sample SAMN13153382, study PRJNA577476) | soil metagenome | isolation source: 60 cm soil or saprolite under Garry oak tree replicate 2 | place: USA:California | collected 2016-06-15
GTCGTCACGGGTGTGCCCGCCGCGGCTCTCCGTGCGGGCGATCGCCCCCAGGGTGACCGCCTCCGACACCGACAGCATCGAATAGAGGTCGAGCGCGAGGTGCCAGGCAGGGTTGAACTCGCGCCCGCCGGCCACCGTGACGCGCGTGAGGCGCTGCTTGAACACCGTGATCTCCGCGAGGGCCTTTCGCAACTCGCCCTCGGTCCGGATGATGCCGACCAGGGACTGCATGCAGTCCTGGAGGTCCGCGTGGATCGCGTAGGGGTTCTCCCCGCCCGTCCGCTCGAAGGGCGACAGGAGCTCGCGGACCGACGCCTGCGCCTGGCTGGCGTCGACAGCCGCCGCGCCCTTCAGGCCCTTGACGTACTCGGCGGCGTAGAGCCCGGCGCGGCGGCCGAACACAATAAGGTCGGAGAGCGAGTTGCCGCCGAGCCGGTTGGCGCCGTGCAGGCCGCCCGCAACCTCGCCCGCCGCGAAGAGGCCGGGCACGCACGTGGCCGTCGTGTCGGCGTCGACCCGGATACCACCGTTCAGATAGTGGCAGGTCGGCCCGACCTCCATGGGCTCCTTTGTGATGTCCACGTCGGCCAGCTCCTTGAACTGGTGGTACATGGACGGCAGACGTTTGCGGATGTAGTCCGCCGAGCGGCGCGTGCAGATGTCGAGGAAGACGCCGCCGTGGGGGCTGCCCCGGCCCGCCTTGACCTCTGCGTTGATGGCTCTGGCGACTTCGTCGCGCGGCAGGAGATCCGGCGTCCGCCGGTTCTTCTTGTCTTCGTACCAGGCGTCCGCTTCCTCCTCGTTGTCCGCCGTCTCGCCCTTGAAGTACTCGGGGATGTAGTTGAACATGAAGCGCACGCCCTCGGAGTTCTTGAGGGTGCCGCCGTCGCCGCGGACACCCTCGGTCACGAGGATCCCGCGCACGCTGGTGGGCCAGACCATCCCGGTCGGGTGGAACTGGATGCACTCCATGTCGATCAGCTCGGCTCCGGCATCGAGGCCGAGCGTGATGCCGTCGCCCGTGGACTCCCAGGAATTGGACGTGAACTTCCACGCCTTGCCGACGCTGCCCGTGGCGAGGACGACCGCCTTGGCCTTGAAGACCACGAGCTTGCCGTTCGGCCGCCCGTAGCCGACGGCGCCGCAGACGCGATCGCCGTCCTTGAGAAGGCGCTGCACATTGCACTCCATGTGCACGTCGAGGCCCTTGTGCACCGCGTGCTGCTGGAGCGTGCGGATCAGCTCGAGGCCGGTCCGGTCGCCGACGTGGGCCAGGCGCGCGTATCTGTGCCCGCCGAAGTCGCGCTGGCTGATCAGGCCGTCCTTGGTGCGGTCGAAGAGGGCGCCCCACTCTTCCAGCTCGAGCACGCGGTCCGGCGACTCCATGGCGTGGAGCTGGGCCATGCGCCAGTTATTGAGCATCTTGCCCCCGCGCATCGTGTCGCGGAAGTGGACCTGCCAGTTGTCCTCCTTCCACACATTGCCCATGGCCGCGGCGATGCCGCCCTCGGCCATGACGGTGTGGGCCTTGCCGAGGAGGGACTTGCAGACGAGCGCCGTCCTCACGCCCGCGGCGCTGGCCTCGATGGCCGCGCGCAGCCCCGCGCCGCCGGCCCCGATGACGAGGACGTCGTACTCGTGGGTCTCGTAGCTCTCGTTCGTCGCCATTAGAGAATCCTCAGGTCGCGGATGACGCCCATGGAGACCAGCCGGATATAGAGGTCGGTCAGGCCCACGCTCAACAGCGACAGCCACGCGAAGAGCGGGTGGCGCTCGTTGAGGCGCGTGATGAAGCGCCAGAGCCCGTAGCGGGCCGGCGCCTTCGAGAAGACGTTGACCGACCCGCCGCAGAGGTGCCGGCACGAGTGGCAGGAAAACGTATAGCCGGCGAGGAGGATCACGTTGATCCACATGACGATGGTGCCGACACCGATGCCAAAGCCGTTGGGGAAGCGGAAGGCCAGGATGGCGTCCCACGTGAGCAGCACGACGAAGATCACCGCGACGTACCAGGCGTAGCGGTGCAGGTTCTGGAGGACCAACGGGAAGCGCGTCTCGCCGGTATAGCGTCCGTGGGCGTCGCGCACCGTGCAGGCCGCCGGCGCGAGCCAGAAGGAACGGTAGTAGGCCTTGCGGTAGTAGTAGCAGGTGAGGCGGAAGAGCCCCGGACCCCAGAGGATGAGAAAAGCCGGCGAGACGAGGCCGATGATGGGCAGGCTGATGTCCGGCAGTCCGATCCCGAAGGTCGAGTGCAGGCAGGACTTCGATATGCAGGGCGAATAGAAGGGCGACAGGTACGGCGGGGCGAAGTAGTGGGCGTTCTGGAGGGCCGCCCACGTGGAGTAGACGATGAAGCCGCCCAGCACCACGACGACGGTGGCCGGCAGCAGCCACCACGCGTCGGTACGCAGCGTTGCGCCGGGGATGACTTCTCCCCTCTGGTTGCCGAAGGCCCGTCTGAGCATCGGTCAGTCCCTCGCGTATTGCTTCATGCCGTCCTGGTAGAGGTCACCACCGTGGCAGTCGTTGATGACCATGGCCGGAAACTCCTCGACCTCGAGCCGGCGGATCGCCTCGGTGCCCAAGTCCTCGTAGGCGACGACCTCGAGCTTCTTCACGAAGGCCGCGAGCACGGCCCCGGCGCCGCCGATGGCGCCGAAATAGACCGCCTTGTGCTCGCGCATCGCGTCCTTGACGGGTTGCGAGCGCGCGCCCTTGCCTATCGTCCCCTTCAGGCCGAGCGCCAGGAGCTTGGGCGTGAACTTGTCCATACGCCCGCCCGTGGTCGGCCCGATGGACCCGACGACGTGGCCCGGCCGCGCGGGCGACGGTCCCGTGTAGTAGATGATCTGCCCCTTGACGTCGATGGGCAGCGGCTTGCCGGCTTCCATCAGCGGCATCAGTCGCTCGTGCGCGGCATCGCGCGCGGTGTAGAGAACACCCGTGATGCGGACCCGGTCGCCGGCCTTCAGCGCCTCGATATCGGCATCGCTCAGCGGCGGCCTGACCTCCTTGCCACCGTCCGGCGCAGTGGTGATCACAGTCTCCGCTCCCCTCTCCCCTCAGGGGAGTGGGTCAGGGTGAGGGGCGAACATACGCGCACCCTTCCACCCTCACCGGGAATGTCGCGCGTCACAGCGTCACTTCCTTGTGCCGGTGCGCGTGGCACTCGATGGTGACGGCCACGGGCAGGCTCGTGATGTGGCACGCATAGCTCAGCATGTGGACGCCGAAGGCCGTGGTGTCGCCGCCATAGCCCTGCGGGCCGATGCCGAGCCGATTGGCGCGATCGAGAACTTCCTTTTCTATCGCGTCCAGGGCGGGGTCCGGATTGGGCGTCCCGAGCTCGCGGAAGAGGGCCTTCTTGGACAGGATGGCCGCCTTCTCGAAGTTGCCGCCCACGCCGACCCCGGCGATCAGCGGGGGGCAGGCATCGGGGCCCGCCGTCCTGATGCACTCGAGGATCCATCCCTTGACGCCCTCGGCGCCGTCGGCGGGCGTGAGCATCCTGTATTTGGAGCGGTTCTCGCACCCGCCGCCCTTGGCCATGACCTGTATCGTCATCGCCGCGCCCGGCACCATCTCCAGATGAATGACGGCCGGCGTATTGTCGCCGGTGTTCACGCGGTCGAGCGGTGAGCGGACGATGGACGCGCGGAGATAGCCCTCGGCATAGCCTTGCCGGACGCCCTCGTTGATGGCATCGGACAGCGCGCCCCCCGTGACGTGGATCTCCTGCCCCAGCTCGATGAAGCAGATCACCGTGCCGGTATCCTGGCAGTAGGGCAGCTTCTTGGTGCGGGCGAGGTGGGCATTGTCCTTCAGGATCTGCAGCACGTGCTTGCCCGCGGGCGAGCGCTCCGCTCCGAGCGCCCGGTCGAAGGCGCGGAGCATGTCGGGGTCGAGCGAATAGTTCGCCTCCATGCAGAGCTTCTTGACCGCGTCGGTGATGGCGCTCGCGTGGATGTCGCGCATGAGCCCTTCGTCAGGGTTTGCCGACGGCCTGCGCGTAGAAGGCCTGCGCGCGCTTGGCCATCTCGCGCGGCGCGACGTTTTCCTTGTGGGTCGCCAGCGTCCACTTCTGGCCGTAGGGATCCGTGACGCCGCCGATCCGGTCGCCCCAGAACATGTCGCTCACCGGCATCAGGGGCTTGCCGCCGGCCGCCAGCGCCCGCTCGACCGCCGCATCCACGTTCCCGACGTAGATGTAGAAATTGACGGGCGACCCGCCCAGGCTCTGGGCGGACTGCGCGCCCATGGCGGCATCCTCTTCACCCAGCATGAACCGCGAATCGCCGATCATGAGCTCGGCATGCGCGAGCGTGGTGCCGTCGGGCTTCATCAACCGCATCCGCTCCTTGGCGCCGAAGGCCCGCTTGTAGAAGTCGATGGCCTGGGCGGCGCCGCGGACGCAGAAACCGGGGGTGAGCGTGTGATAGCCGGCAGGTATGGCCTTGACGTGGGGCGCCGCCTTCTTCTGCGCCCGCGCCGCTCGGGACGTCTTCTTCCGGGCCTTGGACTTCGCCATGATGTCGTCCTCCCCTACAGCTTGAGCTTGTCCACGAGCTCGCGCACGGCGCCGGCCGACTTGTCGAAGGCGGCCTGCTCGTCGCCCGTGAGCTTGATCTCGATGATCTGCTCGACACCGCTCCGGCCGAGCTTCACCGGCACGCCGACATAAAGCCCCTTCACGCCGTATGGCCCGTCGAGATAGGCGGCGCAGGGCAGGATCTTCTTCTTGTCCTTCAGGATGGCCTCGATCATCTCCACCGCCGACGCGGCCGGAGCGTAGTACGCGCTGCCGCTCTTGAGCAGCGCGACGATCTCCGCGCCGCCGTTGGCCGTGCGGGTGACGAGCGCCTGGATCTTGTCGGCGGGCAGGAGGTCGGTGATGGGGATGCCCGCCACCGTCGAGTACCGGGGGAGCGGGACCATGGTGTCCCCGTGGCCACCCAGGACGAAGGCCGTCACGTTCTCCACGGAGACCTTGAGCTCCTGCGCGATGAAGGTGCGGAAGCGGGCGGAGTCGAGAATGCCCGCCATGCCGATGACCCGCTGGGGCGGGAAGCCGGACTTCTTCCACGCCAGCTGCACCATGGCGTCGAGTGGGTTCGTGACGAGGATGAGGATGGCGCTCTTGGAGCGCGCCACCACCTGCTCGACCACGCCCCCCACGATCTCCGCGTTCTTGAAGAGCAGGTCGTCTCGGGTCATGCCCGGCTTGCGCGCGAGCCCCGCCGTGATGACGACGATGTCCGAGTTGGCCGTCTCCTCGTAGCCGTTGGTGCCCACCAGGGTCGCGTCGTAGCCGTGCACGGGCCCGGCCTGGGCGAGGTCCAGCGCCTTGCCCTGCGGGATCCCCTCCACGACGTCCACGAGGACCACGTCGCCGAGCTCGCGCTCAACCGTATATTGCGCGACGGAGGCGCCGACATTGCCGGCGCCGACCACGGTGATCTTTGGGCGAGCCATGTTCGCTATCCTCTCGCTCTCAGAGCGACTTCATGCTTTCGATGATGGCCGTGCCGAACTCCGAGCACTTCACTTCCTTGGCGCCTTCCATGAGCCGGGCGAAGTCGTAGGTCACGATCTTCTTCGCGATGGTCTTCTCGATCCCGGCATTGATCCGATCCGCCGCCTCCGTCCAGCCCATGTGCCGCAGCATCATCTCGCCGGAGAGAATGACCGATCCGGGGTTGACCTTGTCCTGGCCTGCGTATTTGGGCGCGGTGCCGTGGGTCGCCTCGAACAGCGCGTGGCCGGTGTCGTAGTTGATATTGGCTCCCGGCGCGATGCCGAGGCCTCCGACCTGCGCGGCGGTCGCGTCCGACAGGAGATCACCGGTCAGATTGCAGCACGGAATGACGTCGAACTCGTCGGGGCGGGTCAGGATCTGCTGGAGGAAAGCGTCGGTGATGGCGTCCTTGACGAGGATCTTCCCCGCCGGCGGCTTGCCGCCGCAGTCGTCCCAGGACACGAGCTTGTCCGAGAACTCGCGCTTGGCAAGCGCGTAGCCCCACTTCATGAACATGCCTTCCGTGTACTTCTGGATATTGCCCTTGTGGACCAAGGTGACGCTGCGGCGGTTGTTCTCGATCGCGTAGCGCATGGCCGAGCGGATCAGCCGCTCCGAGCCCTCCTTCGACACGGGCTTGATGCCGATGGACGAGGTGTTGGGGAACCGGATCTTGGTGACCTTCATCTCCTTGACGAGGAAGTCGACCACCTTCTTGGCCTCGGGGGTGCCCTGCTCCCACTCGATGCCGGCGTAGATGTCCTCGGTGTTCTCCCGGAAGATGACCATATCGATTTTCTCTGGGTGCTTCACCGGCGAGGGCACGCCCTTGAGGTAGCGAACGGGCCTGAGGCAGACGTACAGGTCCAACACCTGGCGCAGCGTCACGTTCAAGGACCGGAAGCCCTCGCCGATGGGCGTCGTGAGCGGACCCTTGATCGCGATCAGGTATTCGCGGATCACGTCCATGGTCTCGTCCGGCAGCAGGTTCGGCGGGCAATCGCTGCCATACACCGCGTGCGCCTTCTCGCCGGCGTAGACCTCGGCCCACGCGATCTTGCGCTTGCCGCGGTAGGACTGCTCGACGGCGGCGTCGAGGACGCGCACCGAGGCCGCCCAGATGTCCGGGCCCGTGCCGTCTCCCTCGATGAAGGCGATGACGGGATGATCGGGCACCTGCAGCTTGCCGTGGCTGATCGTGATCTTCTCGCCGGCAGGGATCTTCACGCGGGATGCCATGTTCTGGTCTCCTCCAGAGGGGTTATGTCAGGGCGTTCAAAGCGGAGCCCGCCTTGAACCACCCGATCTGCTCGTCGGTCATGGTGTGCTGGCACTGGATGGTGACTGTCTTCCCGCCGGGCTTCGTGAGGACGACCGTCACGGGCTTGCCCGGGGTCAGCGCGGCGAGCCCCGTGACGCTGAGGCGGTCCCCTTCCTCGACGAGATCGTAGTCCGTCGGCTTCGAGAACGTCAGGGGCAGGATGCCCTGCTTCTTCAAGTTCGTCTCGTGGATCCGCGCGAAGCTCCGGACGATGACGACCTTGCCGCCCAGATAACGCGGCGACATTGCGGCGTGCTCGCGGCTCGAGCCCTCGCCGTAGTTCTCGTCCCCCACCACGGCCCACGACAGGCCCTTGGCCTTGAGCTCCCGGGCCATCTTGGAGAAGTTCTGCCCCTTCTCGCCCGTGATGGGATTCGTCCCCTTGCCCACCTCACCCGTGAAGGCGTTGTTCGCGCCGAGGAACATGTTGTCGCTGATCTTGTCGAGGTGGCCGCGCACGAGGAGCCACGTCCCCGCCGGGGAGATGTGGTCCGTGGTCGTCTTGCCCTTGGTCTTGACGAGCACGGGCAGCTCCGTGAAGTCCTTGCCGTCCCAGCGCGGGAAAGGCTGGAGGAGCTGGATGCGCTCGCTGGTCGGCGAGACCACGACCTGCACGACGTCCCCGTCGGCGGCGGGCGCCTCGAACCCCTCCTCGCCCCTCGCGAAACCCTTGACCGGCAGCTCCTCGGACTCGGGCGGGGTGAAACGGAAGGCTTTGCCGTCGGGGCCCTGAATCGTCCCGTGCACGGGATCGAACTCGAGCGAGCCGGCGAAGACGAGCGCCGTCACGATCTCCGGGCTCGTCAGGAAGGACAGGGTGGCCGCGCTGCCGTCGTTCCGGCCGGGGAAGTTGCGATTGAAAGAGGAGACGATGGTGTTGGCCTCCTCCTTGCCGACGTCGGAGCGCTTCCACTGTCCGATGCAGGGGCCGCAGGCATTGGCGAGCACCGTGCCGCCGATCTTTTCGAAGGTCTCCATGATGCCGTCGCGCTTGATAGTCTGATAGATGCGCTCGGACCCCGGGGTGACGAGGAAGGGCGTCTTGGCCTTGAGACCCGCCTTGAGCGCCTGCAGGGCCACGTGAGCGGAGCGCTTCATGTCCTCGTAGGAGGAATTGGTGCAGGAGCCGATGAGGGCGGCCTTGATCTGGGCAGGCCAGCCTTCCTTCTTCACTGCGGCGGCGAGCTTCGAGACAGGCCGGGCGCGGTCGGGCGAATGCGGGCCGACGATGTGCGGCTCGAGCTCGGAGAGGTCGATCTCCACCACCTCGTCGTAGTACTTCTTTGGATCGGCCAGCACCTCGTGATCACCCACGAGGTGCTCACGGTATTGCTGGGCGGCCTTCGCGATGTCCCCGCGATCGGTGGCGGCGAGATAGGTGGCCATCCGATCGTCGAAATGGAAGAGCGACGTGGTGGCCCCGAGCTCCGCGCCCATATTGCAGATGGTGCCCTTGCCCGTGGCGCTGATCGACTCGGCGCCGGGGCCGAAGTACTCCACGATCTTGTTGGTGCCGCCCTTGACCGTGAGCACCCCGAGCAGATAGGTGATGACGTCCTTGGCCGACGTCCACCCCGAGAGCTTGCCGGTGAGCCTCACCCCGATGAGCTTGGGATCGAGCACTTCCCACGCCAGTCCCGCCATGGCCTCGCCGCAGTCGGCCCCGCCCACGCCGATGGCGACCATGCCGAGGCCGCCCGCATTGGGCGTGTGGGAGTCGGCGCCGATCATGAGGCCGCCGGGGAAGGCGTAGTTCTCGAGAATGACCTGATGGATGATGCCGGCGCCGGGCTTCCAGAAGCCGATGCCGTACTTGCGCGAGGCGGAATGGAGGAAGCTGTAGACTTCGTTGTTCTCCGTGACCGCGCGCTTCATGTCGTCCGACGCTCCGCTCTGCGCGCGAATCAAATGGTCGCAGTGCACCGTGCTCGGCACCGCCACCTGCTTCTTGCCCGCCTGCATGAACTGCAGGAGGGCCATCTGCCCCGTGGCGTCCTGCAGAGCGACACGGTCCACGCGCAGGCGAAGCTGCGCCTTCCCCCGGCTCCATTCCTGCGCGGCGAAGTTGTCGGCGTGCGAGACGAGAATCTTTTCCGCGAGAGTGAGCGGCCGTCCGAAGCGCTTGCGCGCCTCGTCCAGCTTGGCCGCCATGGATTCGTACAGGCGCTTGATCTGGTCTACCGCCATGGTGGGCCTCCCTGACCGCCAAGTATCCGGAATGACAACCCTACACACACGTATCGCCTCCCACCCACCAGNNNACGGGTGAATATCCAAACGAAACGCTAACATAGCGATACCCCGAGGTCAAGGGAAGGCAGGCGGCGAGGCCCAGTCGGGATGCTGCTCGCCCATGCCGGGAACCTGAGTCTAACGCGGGCTCACGCCGAAGAGGCGCAGGACGGCCCGCCGGCGAAGGGCCAGGATCGAATCCGTGGGCGAGATCTCCATCGGGCACACGTCGGTGCAGTTCGCCTGGCCGTGGCAGCGGGCGAGGATGTCCTCGGAGAGGAGCGCCGTCCCGCGCTCCGCGTGGGCGCCATCCCGGCTGTCGCGCTGGAGCGTGAAGACCCGATTGAGCGCGGCCGGCCCCGGAAAGCGCGGGTCGTGACCGACCATGGTGCAGGCCGACACGCACATGCCGCAGCCGATGCACTCGACGGCGCCGTCGACGGCGCGCCGCTCGCGCGTGTTCGATCCGATCTGAGCGAAGCCGCCGTCCTCGGTGGCGCGCCGGCCGGGAACGAAGACGGCCCGCGTGGCGAGCATCTTGTCCTTGATAGGCGCCATGTCCACCACCAGGTCGCGGATGAGCGGGAAGTTGTAGAGCGGACGGACGGTCACCGGCCCCCGGGGGAGCCGCGAGAGCAGCGTCCGGCAGGCCCAGCGCTCGCGGCCATTGATGACCATGCCGCAGGAGCCGCACATGCCGACGCGACACGCATAGCGGAAGGCGAGGGTGGGATCCGAGCCACGTTGTATCTCGACGAGCGCGTCGAGCACGGTCATGCCCTGGCGGGCCCGCACCCAATACTTCTGCAGGCGCTCGCGCATGCCGGGAGCCCAGCGAAAGACTCTCAGTACCATCGCCAGCCCCAGAAGAGGGCGAACGCCGCCCCACCGCAGAGCAGAGCCAGCAACAAGAGGAGACGATGCCAGCGCGCGGGCAATCCGAAATCGAGGAGGATGGAGCGGAGGCCCAAGACACTGTGCAGGAGCACCAGTCCCAGAAGGGCCGCCTGCACCGTGCGCAGAAACGGATTCTTGAGGTGCAGAGCGATCACGGCGAGGAGGCCCACGGCCGCCACACGCTGGACCAGCCATGCCCACATGCCCGCCTTGGTATCCCGCCACGCTTCGGCCGAATTCATACGACGCCTGAGGGTCTTCCGGTCGCGCATGGAACCTAGTCGCCCGCGTCCACGCCGATCGGCTGGCTCACACCATGGGGGGAGAGCCGGGAGAGGCGCACGGGCTCGGTCCACACCCGCAGCCCCGCCGTCTCGTCGGAGGCCACGAGAACATTGTAGAGATCCGGGCCCGCGTCGGGATGGTCGCGCCGGAAGTGGGAGCCGCGGCTCTCCGTGCGCTCGAGCGCGCTCCGGGTGATGAGCCAGGCCGCCGCCACCTGGTTTTGCAGATTCATCCAGTCTTGCCAGGCGAGATTGTAGGCGGTGCCGCCCGGCACCAGCACCGCGGGCGCTCGCTGCCCGATCTCTTCGATGTCCCGGAGTGCCGCCTTGAGCCCCGACGCATGACGAATCAGCCCCACGTGCTCCCACATGACCTCGCGCAGCTGCTGCTGCAGGCCGTAGAGACTCTCGCCTTCGCGCCGGCCCAGCGGCGCGGTGAAGCGCTCCGCGGCCGTGTCGAGCGCGGGCGTGGCCAGCCGCGGCAGCGATCGGCCCACCACCCAGTCCGCCATGACGTCGCCCGCGATGCCGCCGAACACGGTGGAGTCGGCCACGCCGTTACCCCCTAATCGATTGGCGCCGTGAACGCCGCCCGCATCTTCACCCGCGACGAAGAG
>WNGQ01022049.1_pt1 | contig 10866 bp, 9 predicted proteins | sample 5407661 | NCBI WGS metagenome assembly WNGQ01 (sample SAMN13153382, study PRJNA577476) | soil metagenome | isolation source: 60 cm soil or saprolite under Garry oak tree replicate 2 | place: USA:California | collected 2016-06-15
GAAGCGGAAAGGATTACGCAATCCCAACGCAAAAACCTTGGAAGCAGGATCGTCAGCATTCCCGGTCCAAAACGGGTTTGTGGCGATCCCTTTTCCGTCCAGTGTCATCCGGTAGATTTTACCGACTGTCTGGTCCGCCTGCTGCGAACGGGTGGAATCAATTGTCGCCGTATCAAAAGGAGAAGAATCCCCATCAGAAGCATACAGGGTATTATTTGGACCAAAGTGGATATCACCAACCATATGCGAAGTATGATCAGCAATAGTCGTCAACAAAATCGTCTCAGAAAGCGGATCGACGGTATCGCCGTTCATTTGAAATCGAGATAAATGGCCTTCTCGGGGATTGTTATTGGTATAGAGAAGGTAAATAAAACCAGTAGTCGCAAAATCAGGATCGACTGCGCCACTGATTAACCCTCCATCTCCTACCGGTGAAACCTTTGCAGTGAAGTCAAGAGCTGCTATAGGTTGAACAAGGTTATTCTTGATCAGACGCAGCTTGCCACCTTTTTCAGTGACGAGAAGACGTCCGTCAGGGAGAAAAGCCAGGGTCACCGGCGTGTTGAGTTGAAATTGGATAGGTAAGTCTGAACCACCAGCAACCCGTTCATCACGGAACCCGGTGGGCAATCCAATTGCACTAGTAGGACCAACTACGGCTGCTTGATGAGCAACATGGACGATATCATTTTCTTTCATTTTGGCTAATTTCTAAAAATACCAAATGACTGCCCACACACAATCGAGGCTGAGATCTTTTGTTCTGTACATACTTTAAAAGCCGCGTCTCCCGCTTCTCTGGCTCTCTTTTGAGCGAGCGAAATCACAGCAGCACTTGTATGCTCTTGCTCCCCTGGTGCCTGCTTCGATAGATTGATCTCTTTATATGTAGTCTATATAGTTTTTGCTGCATCTGTCAATGCTTGGGGTCCCAATTTGCAGTCAATCACGACCCAGCTCCCTCATCACTTGACTCTCTTGCTTTGAGCCAGTTGAGTTGTGTGCTCAACCGGCTCAAAAAATGGGAGTAAGTTATCGCTCGCGTCTTCACAACGGGCTATGTGTGATATACTTGCAAGAGCCACAGGGAACGGTCGTCCAGCTCTTCTTCCTTATTTAGAAAGAATGACAGGAGAGGGCTAAGCGAAATGAGATAAACTTATGATAATGCCAACTCCCGATCAGACGGAGGGGATATGGATTGAACGTACCTCAGGGCGCGGATATCACCACGTACAGGATGTATTCCCAGAAAATACCCCCCGTGACGAATGGCATCGCGCAAATTGCCGCGTACTGATTGCGCGAGGACACCTGCAAGCAGAGGGTAAAGACGGTCGTGTTCCACCCCTGGAAGAGTGGGCGCACACGCAGCGATACACACGAGTACATACATAACGGGAGCAAACGGCCTTTCGTAGGCTACTTGCTCCCGCCTCATGGTAATCAGGAGGTGATCTTAGCCGATCACAGCTTCTGCCTCCCTCGCATGCTCCACCTGGGTCGCTACCTCTACGGGCCGTATGACCAGGATGGGAAGTCTCGTGCTATGCAGGACCTGTGAGATACGCTTTGGACCTGTGCAGAAGGTTGTCGCACCCCCATTTGTCAAGGTAAGCCTGCCATCTCACATGCCTATCACAAACCACTCGCCCTCCACCATGAATGGCATTCCCGCCATTGTGATCTTCTTGTGTACGCATATGCCCGGATGTGACCCATCTGTGAAGCGCATATACAATACTCTCATTGGGGCGGGAAGATATCGCCCAGAGAAGACTCCGGTCGGAATAGAGGAACCCTGCCGGTGGAGCAAAGGAGTGGCACAATGAGCAACAAGAGAGTTCGCACAGCACTTGTCATCATCGAGATATTAATCGGCCTGAGCGCCGTTAGTGGCGGCTTCGCCCTTGTCACCGGCGCATTTGATCAATGGCTGCCGGTGACGTTTCTACAAGGCACACCCTTCAGCGACTATACTATCCCTGGCTTGTTATTAGCCATTATCATAGGAGGCGGAATGTGGCTGGCTGCCGCCATGCAATACAGCAGGCATGCGTGGGCAGTGCTCTTTTCAGCGGCGATGGGCCTTCTCCTCATCTTCTGGGAGACCGTCGAAATAGCGATCATCAATCGGTTTGAGCAAGCCACCATTACCAGTACGATAATACAGCAAGTTCTCTTCTCACTGCTCGGTCTGCTGATCTTCGAGCTATCCGTGTATCTGTGGACGACGGAGTATGCCAGCCGACCCATTGCCATAAAGCAATAAAGGAAGCCCCAGGCTGTGTTATTATTAGTAGGAGCCAGGCTTGTCCCTGCTCGCACCTGATGTAATTCGCTGTCAGTTTGTAGAACAGGAGAAACAACGATCCTATGAGCAATGAAGCAAATCTGGGAAATCGCCTTTGAGCAGAAGGTCGCTCAGGTTACGCAAGACCTCGGAGCGAAACGCACGCTCGGATTTGTCGCCGACGTGACGGACGAAGGACGCATCGGTCAGCTTATTGCGACCACGGTCGAGCGGTTCGGGCAGGTGGATATTTACTACAACAATGCAGGCATTCCCCTGGCGGCCACACCTGTGGAGGAACTGAGTCTGGCAACCTGGCAGCGCATTATGGATGTAAATACGACCGCGCTCTTCCTGGCGGCGAAGGCGATCGTGCCACAGATGAAGCGCCAGGGCGGGGGCAGCATCGTCGTGACGGCATCGACCGCTGGCATGCGACCACGACCAGGGCTGAGCGCCTACAATACATCGAAGGGCGCAGTCATTACACTCACGAAGACCTTAGCTATTGAACTGGCCCCCTTCAACATTCGTGTGAACGCTATTTGTCCGGTAGCCACCAACACGCCCATGCTCGAACAATTCGGCTTCGGCGCCACCAGGGAAGAGGCCGTCCAGAGGTTCGCGGCAACCGTCCCCTTAGGCCACCTGGTCGAGGCTGAAGATGTCGCCAACGCCGCACTCTACCTGGCCTCCGATGAAGCACGCAATATTACCGGCATTACCCTTGAGGTGGATGGCGGGCGGAATATTTGACATCCTCCCCATGCCTAGAAGGCAGGGGATTCCCACCCTCACGAGTGGGATTTGCTGTTTCGCTGAGTCTTGCCAGTGCGAGCTTTCGCCCGCCCAGGTCTTACGGACTCTCCGCAGCCTGATACGACCGTCTGTCCAACGGCCAAAATGTTCTTAGCAGCGTTGATATCGCGGTCATGGTGGACGCCACACTCAGGGCAGACCCAGTAGCGAATATCAAGAGAAAGGGAAGCGAGAATATGCCCACAGTCAAAGCAGCGTTTAGAGGACGGATACCACTTGTCAATCTTGACGAGCGTTCGTCCAGACCATCCTGCTTTGTATTCCAACTGCCTCACGAACTCAGACCAGCCCACATCAGAGATGGCTTTAGCAAGACAGTGGTTCTTGACCATATTCTTGACGGAAAGGCTCTCGACGCATACGACTTGGTTCTCACGTATGATCTTAGTCGAGAGCTTGTGCTGGTAATCTCGTCTGCGGTCGGCAATCTTCTTGTGGAGACGAGCTACCTTGAGACGAGCTTTTGTACGGTTCTTAGAACCTTTTTTCTTTTTTGCGTGATGCCGCCCAGCACGTGCCAGTTTCTTTTCATCTTTCGCAAAGAACTTAGGATTGCCATAGGTCTGACCATCGGAGGTGATGACCATGCTTTTCAATCCCAGGTCAAGTCCCACCTGCTTAGTGACTACTGGCAAGGGTGCAATGTCCTCTTCTACCAGAAAGGACACAAAATACCGGTTGGCTTCATCTTTCGTGATGGTCACGGAGGAGGGTTTGCATCCATCGGGCAAGGGACGAGACCACACGATTTCAAGTGGTTCATCCATCTTGGCAAGGGTGAGAGAACTGTCCTTCCAGGTAAAGGCATTGGAGGTATAGGTAGCAGCTTGTTGGTTGCGTTTCTTTTTGAAGGTGGGGTATTCTGCTCTGCCCTCAAAGAAATTGCGGAAGGCACGATCCAAGTGGCGAAGGGACTGCTGAAGGGGAACAGAAGAAACTTCATTGAGCCAGGCATACTCATTCTGCTTTTTGAGAGCGGTCAAGCGTTGTGCGGTACCTTCATAGTAGAGGCGTTCACCGTGCTTATAATAGGCATCGGTCCGTTGTCGCAACGCCCAATTGTAAACGAAGCGACAACAGCCAAACGTCTTGGCAAGGATGACAGCTTGTTCCTCGCTCGGGTAGACCCGATACTTGTAAGCCTTTTGCTGTTTCATACTTTACAGGATAGCATATATTCTGTAAAGCATCAAGAAGGGAAGGTGGCCCCGTTGCCCCGGCCCCAAACAAGGAACGGCGCTCATATCCCCATGTCTGAAGGACAAGGGGTTTTACGCGCCGGATCGATAAATAGGCAATAGTGAACGGAATCGCTAGAACGCGATGACCGCTTTAATGATGCCACTATCGCGGTCAAACCACCGTGGAAACACATCGACCATCGTCTCCGCTGAGGCGCGATGCGTAATCCAGGGTGCAAGATTGATCTGGCCCGCTTCAAGATAGTTGATGATGCGGCGGAAATCATCGGCGGTCGCATTGCGGCTGGCAAAGATGGTCATCTCATGACTATGAAATTGCGGATCGTGAAATGTGATATCGCCTGGAAACAGTCCGACGAAGATCAGACGGCCACCGTAGGCAACGTAGTTAAAGCTGGCCATCATGGAATGAGGATTGCCGGTAGCGTCAAATACCGCCGTGGGCAGATCGTCCGAGGTCACGTGCTGCAACGCGGCCAAACCACCATCGCGGCTATTGACGCAGGTCACCTCGGGCCACTGTTGCTGGCAAAACGCCAGACGCTGATCGCTGATATCCATAACGATGACCCTGGCTCCGGCCAGCAGGGCGAACTGCGTCACGGCCAGGCCAATAGGGCCAACACCTACGACGAGCACAGTTTCGCCTTCTGCTAGCCAGGCACGCGAGACAGCATGTGCGCCAATCGATAGAGGCTCGACCAGCGCGAGTTGCTCGAATGAGAGCGCGGGAGAAGGATGGAGATGGGTAGTAGGGACGATAGCAAACTCGCGCATGCCACCATCGATATGTACGCCAAAGACCTTGAGGTTCAGACAACAGTTGGGCTTACCGCGACGGCACGCGGGACAGTGGCCACAGTTGAAATAGGGCTCCACAGCACAATGCATAGCAACCGCCAGACCCGGCTCCCTTGCACCAACCTCCAGCACCTCAACACCCAGTTCATGTCCCAGGATGCGGGGATAGGAGAAGAAGGGCTGCTCACCCCGAAAGGCATGCAAATCGGTGCCGCACACCCCAACCTGGTGTATAACTCCTGATACAGTGATGCAGAAACCGATGATATGGGGACACGATTGTGACCCCATACCTTCGTAGGGAGCGGATTTTATCCCTCCGCGATTTATCGCCCCCCTTCACCTGTCACCCCTAACATCTCGGCAGAGAGTGAAGGGGGAGATGGTGTGGACCAGAGCCATAAATGGCAGAGGGATAAATCCGCTCCCTACGAAGCCTGATTAAACGTTATCCCTTACGAGAAACGTCTCTCTTGATCGACGTTACACGGGTGGGTTTGCGCAGCTTGGGGTGAGAACGGCCTGCACCTTTGGATCGTTCAGGTTACTCTTCTGAAGGAAGGTTACACCTGTGTCCTCATTAGCAACCTGCTCCCCCGTACGAATCATCTTGACGACCCCATTAAGTCCATCATACCCCATCTTGAATGGATTTTGCACAACCAATGCTGAGATTTCACCATCCTGTACCCCTTTGACCTCGTCCGGGGCCGCATCCCAACCAATGATCACAACCTTGCCAGCTTTACCTGCCTGCTGGACTGCCTTCGCAGCTCCGATAACTCCGGGTTCATTGGCCGCGAAGATGCCGTTGATATCAGGGTGAGCACTCAAGATATCCGTTGTTACCCTGAGGGCCGTGTTGGCGTCACTCTGGCTATATTGCTCGGCAACCAGTTGTAATCCTGGATACTTCTTCAAGCCCTGTTTGAAACCTTCCGCACGCTGATCATTCGTGTTTGAACCTGCCTGGAAGGGAATAAAGGCGATCTTTCCTTTTCCGTTCAGAGCTGTCGAGAGGAGATCAGCGGCCTTCACTGCCGATGCTACGTTATCGGTCGCGAAGAGCGGTACATTGGAAGGCTGCGGATTCGTGCCCGAGTCGAAGTTCACTACCGGGATCTTCGACTTCGTTGCCTGATCCGACACCTGTGCTAGCGCCTTGGCCTCGGTTGCTGCGTAGACGAGACCGTCAACACCCTGGGTCAAAAAGTTCTTCAGCAGATTGACCTGGCCGGTGACATCCGTATCAGCAGTCACGCCATCCCATTGCACACTAACATTCTGCTGTTTAGACGCGGCACACACCGCTCCCTTGTGCACCTGTTCCCAGAAATCAGGACCAAGCGACTTGGGGACAACCGCGATCTTGAGAGCTTTAGTAGCAGAGTTTCCACTACTACTTCCTCCACTACTCCCCGTCGATTGCTGCACGACCTGACCACAGGCGGCCATCTGTAATGCGAGCATCGCGAGTACAAAGATGGTAAATCCCTGAGCAAATAATCGCCGCATTGCTTTCTCCTTATCTTGCCTGCTAGACAATAGATCCAAAAACATCCGATAAGAGCCTAAACCAATGAGTGACAGACAAAGGGTAGATAGAACGTCCTGTCTTGATAATGACAATCCACGACAATAACTTACAAGTGACAATATTATGAAGAAATCCTCTCCCTACGATGCGCTGGTCATGAGTCTGCGTCGTCTGAATTGATCCCAGAATACGGCTACCCAGATCACCACGCCGATGATTACGTTCTGGTAGAAGATATTAATGCCCAGCAGGACGGAGCCATTACGGATGAGCGCGATCAGAAATGCACCGATGAGTGTGCCGATAATCGTGCCCTGCCCACCAAAGAGGCTGGCGCCACCAACCACTACGGCCGCGATCACGTCTAACTCTAAACCAACGCCAAAGTTGGGTTGTCCTGATGTGACGCGAGAGGATGCAATCATGCCAGCAAATCCTGCCAGCAGCCCTTGTAGCACATAGATTACCGTCAGATAACGACCGATGGGGATACCAGAGAGCCGTGCGGCTTCTATGTTGGAACCGATGGCATACGTGTAACGCCCTAGACGTGTCCGACTTAAAATAATATGCGCCAGCACCGCTACCACGACCAGGATAATCAGAGGAATGGGGATGCTCCCGATGATACCCTGTCCCAGCAGACCAAAGTCATCTGACACCCCATAGACGGCTACTGCCCCTGTAACAATATAGAGCACACCGCGCGCGACACTCATCATCCCCAGCGTCGTAATAAAAGGACTCAGGCGCGCCACGGTTATAAGTAGCCCATTGACCAGCCCCACAACAGCTCCAATTACAGCTCCACACACCACTGCTAGAGGCCAACTCATGCCATGTAAGATCAAAGTTACCCCAAGCACACCCGCTAGAGCTGCCGTTGAACCAACAGACAAATCAATACCGGCAGTGACAATCACGAACGTCATGCCAATAGCAATGACTGCGGTGACTGTGGTCTGAGCCACAATGTTGAATAAGTTATTGAAGGTCAGAAATACCGGAGAGGCAAACGAGAGATAGAGAAATACGATGATCAAGGCTCCTCCGGCCGCTAACTGTGTCGCCAGGTCTAACGCGCTCATGCGGAACCGTTGGAGGATCGAGAGCCGCTCCTCTCCATTTCCCTGAGCCTTGTCTGTCTTATCGATTGGCTTGACTGTATCCTTCATAATGCTTCAACCTCCTTCGCCCCCGTTGCCAGGGCAATGATCCTCTCTTCGGAGAACTGCTGACGGGGAATGCTTCCGACAACCCGCCCCTCCCACATGACCAGAATGCGATCACACATATTCAGAAGTTCCGGCAAATATGATGAGATGATAACGATTGCACGCCCCTCTTGCGCCAATGCCCCGATCAGTTCAAACATCTCCGCCTTTGCCCCCACATCGATGCCACGGGTAGGCTCGTCAAAGAATAAGACCTGCGCTTTGGTTTCCAACCAGCGTGCCACCACAACTTTTTGCTGCGTGCCACCTGAAAGAAACTGCACTTTCTGGCGCACCGATGGCGTGCGGATCCGCAACTGGTCGCGCTCGCGCAGGGCAATACGCTTTTCCTTGCCCAGATCGATGAATCCCGCCATCATGGGCAAATTAGCTAACGTGATGTTCTGATCAACCCCAAGATTCATGGCGAGTCCGTTCTTCTTACGATCCTCGGTCAGGTAGCCAATGCCATGATCGATGGCATCCGTCGGACGCCTGATGCGTATCCGGCGTCCATTAAGCCAGACAGTTCCCGCGTCAATGTGATCCGCTCCAAAAACAGCTCGTGCCAGTTCTGTACGCCCAGCACCAACCAGACCTGCAAAACCAAGTATCTCGCCCGCACGCACCTCAAATGAGCAATTATGCAATATGTTGGCTCGCGTGATTCCTTCGACCCGCAGCATCACATCGCCGATGATCGTTTCCGGTTTAGGGTAGAGATTTTCGAGTTCACGACCAACCATCAGACGAATTAATTTCGGCTCATCTATCTCCTCCCTCGGTAACGTCGCGACGACCTTGCCATCGCGCATCACGGTAACGCGGTCAGCAATGCGAAAGATCTCGTCCAGCCGATGTGAGATATACAGAATGGCTATCCCCCGCTCGGTGAGACGACGGATGACCGTGAATAGCTCCTCGATTTCGTGTCCGGTGAGGGTCGCAGTCGGCTCATCCATGATTACGAGCTTCGCATCGACGGCCAGCGCTTTGGCGATCTCTACCATTTGCTGCTCGGCCACGGAGAGGTCGGAGACCACCCTGCGGGGATTAATATTCAAGCCGACCCGCTTGAGCAGTTCGCGTGCCTGGCGCACTTCGGTGCCACGCTCAATCAGACCCAGGCGCGTTGGTTCTTGCCCCAGAAACATGTTTTGCGCAATCGAGAGATGAGGTGCAAGAGCAAACTCCTGATAGACCATCGCAATGCCCAGAGATTGCGCGTGGCGAGGTCCAGAGAAATGGACGGGCTGGCCGTTGAGCATGACCGTTCCTCTGGTGGGATACTCCACCTGCGAGAGGAGCTTCATGAGCGTCGATTTGCCTGCGCCATTCTCTCCGGCAACCACGTGGACTTCACCTGGATAAATATCCATGCTCACATCATCAACTGCGAGCACACCCGGAAAATGTTTCGAGATGCCCTGCAATTGGATTAACGGTGCCTGCTCTGACAACGGCATGTCATATCCTCCTACAGTTATGTATGATTACAGCAATGGATAGATACATCTATTTCCCACATCTCCTGGCTCACAATAGCGACTTCATCATATTGCAACGCCCTTATCACGGTTTATCAATATATGCTGCAAGTAATCTCCTTACCTCGCTCTGGTAGGCATTCTTCACCCTCTGTATATGCGCCCTCATTGCCTCCATTGCATCCTCCGATTTGCCATCTTTGACGGCCCGAAGAATTGCAAGGTGCTGCTCGGCGCTGATGCGAAGTGAGTCTGGTTCCCTTCCAGTAATCATCTTAATTGTCCAGTGCTGGAGACGGAACGTTGTGGCAACCGTCTCTATCAGAAAATGATTGCGCGAAGCTTCCGCGATCTTTTGATGAAAGGCAATATCACTCTCAAGGAATGTTTCAAGTTTTCCCGCTTTCGCACTCTGCTGATTGAGAATCATAATCTCCTCCAGAGCATGTAATTCACGCGGGGTAATGAATTCGGCGGCCATCTTTGCCGTCGCCGTCTCCTGGATGCAACGAAAATCGAAAAGAGCAAGAATGTGTTCAAGATCGATAGGCATCGAAAGATCGATAGTGGCATTGGCGATGTGATCATTGCCATTACCAACATACGCGCCACTTCTGCGCCGAGTGCGCACGAGACCCCTGGCAACCAGCAGCTTCATGGCTTCACGAACCATTGAGCGACTTACTCCTAGCTGCTCAGCAAAATGCAGCTCGGTAGGCAGTCGATCACCCGGTCGCAAGCCGGAGGTCATGATGAACTGGTTAATTTTCTTAGCAACGATTTCATAACCAGGCTCATATATGATCCCTGATGGCTTGCTATCGCTAACCATACGCATTCCCTTTGTAGACACAGTAGAGGCAGGGTTCATCCCCGCCCGTTACACGCGCAAATTGAACTCCTGCCCATTACATCACACAAATTAAACATCTACCCGTTGAGCATGCAAATTGAACGCCCACTTGCTACGCAAGAGCTAAACAAATCAGGTAAAATGAACAGACAAGATGTATGCTACAAATCTGCTGGTAATGATGAATGTGGTGCGCGAGAGCGGTAAAAGAACCTCCTTGTTCTTATTGCTTCACTGATATCGGAATAAAAAGTAAGAGCGCTTTCGCTATAAGAGCAACAATTCTGTGATCATCTCCAGAACTATCCTCAGTTTGAATGGGGAATATCTTATTAGTATGTGTTATTATATTGTACTACTTTCCCTCATTTGTCAAGATTAATTGTCTGACATATCAAAGAACCTTCTTTACATCTTTTGCAAGCATATTATGTTCCATGCAAATTATTGCCGGGAAGTCTGGCACTACACCCTCCTATCCATACCATCAGTTGCCCGGTAACTCTTCCGATCTCCTCGCCGCCTGCGGCGGCTCGCAAGCTGTTTTGTATGTTAAGAGAAGATAGTTGCCGGGCGAGTAGCCTCCTAAAGATCGGCCCTACAGCAACGGAGTGCTCCGCTGCTGTAGGGCCGATCTTTAGGAGGCTACTCGCCCGG
>WNGQ01018657.1_pt1 | contig 10865 bp, 11 predicted proteins | sample 5407661 | NCBI WGS metagenome assembly WNGQ01 (sample SAMN13153382, study PRJNA577476) | soil metagenome | isolation source: 60 cm soil or saprolite under Garry oak tree replicate 2 | place: USA:California | collected 2016-06-15
TGGAGACGTCGATCGACGGCGCCCAGGGCATCCTGTTCAACATCACCGCGGGCAAGGACATCACCCTGCACGAGTGCGAGAAGGCGGCCGAGATCGTCAAGGCGTCCGCCGACCCCAACGCCAACATCATCTTCGGCGTGGTCAACGACGAGCGGATGCAGGGCGAGGTCAAGATCACGGTCATCGCCACGGGCTTCGGCCGCAAGACCCGCGCCACGACGCAGACGACGATGACCCCAGCGGCGGATCCGACGCCGGCGCCGGCCCAGCAGGAGTACCAGCGGCCGCTGGTGGAGACCCGCCCGCAGTTCACGACGGACGAGGAGGACCTGAACATCCCGGCCTTCCTGCGCAACCGCCGCGTCTGAGGCGACCACGGCGGTCCATTTCGCAGGTTCAGTCGTAGAGTCGGGAGGGTGGGAGCACCATGAGATGTCCGTATTGCGGTCACCACGACCTGAAGGTGGTCGACTCGCGCGACTCGGAGGTGGGCGAGGCGATTCGCCGGCGGCGTGAGTGCCTGCAGTGTGGGCAGCGGTTCACGACGTACGAGCGCATCGAGACCGTGCCGTTCTTCGTCATCAAGAAGGACGGCCGCCGCGAGGACTTCGACCCGCACAAGCTGTTCACCGGCCTCAAGAAGGCGACCGAGAAGCGAGACATCTCGCCGGAGCGGCTGAACGCGATCGTCGACCAGATCGAGGCCGAGCTGCGCCGGAGCGGCCGCGTGGAGATCCCCAGCGGGGAGATCGGCGAGATGGTCATGGAGCGGCTCAAGGACCTGGACGAGGTGGCGTACATCCGCTTCGCGTCGGTCTACCGTGAGTTCATGGACCTGCAGCAGGTCAAGCGGGAGATCGAGCAGGTCCTGTCCGCCCGCACCAACGCCAAGGGCACCGCCGCCACCGCCCGCCGCTGAGGCGGGCCCGGCGGCGGTGGGCCGGCGCTCGCGCGGATGCGTCTGCGCCCCGGCGCCGGCCGTCCCGCGTCGTTCGCGGGGCCGGGTCGCCGCGCTCGCCGGCGGTCCTATACTCCCAACCATGCCGGGCGGGCGGTTGTGGCTCTGGGCGGCAGCCGCGGTGATCGCGCTGGCGGCGCGTACGCCGTCCGTCGCGTCGGCCAGCTCACCGCTGGTCGTTCACGCCGACCTGGAGGGTGAGATCAACGCCGCCACCGCCAGCTATGTGAGCCAGGCCGTGCAGCGCGCGGACTCCGAGCACGCCGACCTGCTCGTCCTGACCCTGAACACGCCGGGCGGTCTCTCGACCTCGATGGACGACATGGTCGCCAGGCTGCTCAACTCCCGGGTCCCGGTCGCCGCCTTCGTGGCTCCGGCCGGCGCCAGGGCCGACTCCGCGGGCCTCTTCGTCGCCCAGGCGGCCGACGTGGTCGCCATGGCGCCCGGCACGAACATCGGCTCGGCGCACCCCATCGAGTCCAGCGGCGCCAACATCGGCGGCGAGCTGGAGCAGAAGGTCGTCAACGACGCGGTGGCCCGCGTCCGCGACGTGGCCGCCAGCCTCGGTCGCAACGCGGACTGGTGCGAGCAGGCGGTGCGCCAGAGCGTCAACGTCGGCGCCGGCCAGGCGGTCACGCTCCACGTCGCGGACCTGCAGGCCAGGGACCTGCCGTCGCTCCTGGCCGCGCTGGACGGGCGCTCGCTGACGCGGCCCCACGCCACGCCGGTCACGCTGCACCTGGCCGGGGCCCGGGTCGAGGACTTCGGCATGCCCTGGACCCTGCAGCTGCTGCGGTTCATCATCGACCCGAACGTGGCCTACCTGCTTCTGCTGGTGGCGATCTTCGGCATCATCGGCGAGGTGACCACACCGGGCGCCGTCCTGCCCGGCACGGTGGGCGTGATCAGCGCGATCCTGGCGCTGATCGCCTTCGCCAGCCTGCCGGTCAACCTGGCCGGCGTGCTGCTCATCCTCTTCGGCTTCGTCCTCTTCGTGGTCGACGTGAAGGCGCCCACCCACGGCGTCCTGACCGCCGGCGGACTCGTGGCGCTGGTCCTCGGCTCCGCGCTCCTGGTCGACGCCGGCCCGCTGGGCGCCGGCTTCGGGATCAGCCCGTGGCTGATCGCGGTGGCGGCCGTGGCCAGCGTCGTCCTCTTCGGGTTCGTGCTCGGCAAGGTCGTGGGCGCCCGGAAGCGACCCCCCTACGACATGGAGGTGACACGGTGATCCAGGTTGTGGTGCTGGCCGTGGTGCTCGTCCTGGTCCTGCTGCTGGCGTACTCGAGCATCCGCATCGCGCGTGAGTACGAGCGCGGCGTGGTGTTCCGGCTGGGCCGGCTCATCGACCTCAAGGGCCCCGGGCTGTTCATCATCCTGCCGTTCGGCATCGACCGGCTGGTGAAGGTCGACCTGCGGGTGGTCACGCTGGAGGTGCCCCCGCAGGAGGTGATCACGCTCGACAACGTGACCGTGAAGGTCAACGCCGTCGTGTTCTTCCAGGTCATCGACGCCCGCGCGGCGATCACCCGGGTGTTCAACTACGGCAACGCCACCTCGCAGATGGCGCAGACGACGCTCCGGGCCGTGCTCGGCCAGTCCAGCCTGGACGAGCTGCTGGCCGGCCGCGACAAGATCAACCGGGAGCTGCAGCGGATCATCGACCAGCACACGGAGCCGTGGGGCATCAAGGTGAGCACGGTCGAGGTCAAGGACGTCGAGCTGCCGGCCCAGATGCAGCGCGCGCTGGCCCGGCAGGCCGAGGCCGAGCGCGAGAAGCGGGCCAAGATCATCGCCGCGGACGGCGAGTTCCAGGCCGCCCAGCGGCTGACCGACGCGGCGGGCGTGATGTCCAGCCAGCCGGCCGCCCTGGCCCTCCGCTACATGCAGACGGTGCTGGACATGGGCCCCGACCGGACCTCGACGATCGTCTTCCCGATCCCGCTGGAGCTGATCCGGCCGCTGCTGGCCGGTCTGGACGGGGTGGCGCCGGCCGCCCGCCGCGAGCCCGCGGCCCAGGCCGGAGGTACAGTCGTGACATGAGCACACGCGTCGAGAAGACCGAGCAGGAGTGGCGCGAGCAGCTCTCGCCCGAGCAGTACCACGTGATGCGGGAGCACGGGACCGAGCGCGCCTTCACCGGTCGCTACTGGGACACGCACGAGGACGGCACCTACCACTGCGCCGCCTGCGGCGCCGAGCTGTTCAGCGCCGGCACCAAGTTCGACTCCGGCACCGGCTGGCCCAGCTTCTCCGAGCCGGTCAACCGCGAGAACGTCGAGCTGCACCAGGACCGCAGCTTCCTCATGGTCCGCACGGAGGTCCGCTGCGGGAGCTGCGGCTCGCACCTGGGCCACGTCTTCGACGACGGCCCGCAGCCGACGGGGCAGCGCTACTGCATGAACTCCTGCGCGCTGGAGCTCCGCGGGGAGTAGCCGCGGCCTATGGACTGGATGGGCATGTTCGTGCCCCGGCTGCCCCTGCGCCGGCGGCGCGCCGAGAGCCTGAACCCGGCCAGCGAGGAGGACCTGGACCGGCTGGCCGAGCTGCGCGAGCGGGGCTCCCGGCTCAGGCTGCCCCACCCGGTCCGCGGCTTCGTCGAGTTCGACAGCCAGGCGGCCGCCAGGACGGCAGCGGAGAAGCTGCACAAGGACGGCTTCGCGTGCACGGTCCGGGCGACCTCGGACGGGTCGTGGATGGTGACCGCAGTCCGGTCCCTGGTGCCCACCCCCGGGGCGATCACCAGGCTGCGGGAGCAGATGGAGTCCCTGACCGCCACCCACGGCGGCAGCTACCGCGGCTGGGATGCTCCCATCGTCTACTGACGAGCACGGCCCCGGCACCGCCGCGCTCCTCACGATCCCGGCGCTGGCGGCGGAGCCGGGCCTCGTCCACGGCTTCTCCACGCTGGCGCTGGGCAGCATGCGCGGTCCGGCCCCCGGCGGGTCGCCGCTGACGCCGGCCCGGCGCGCCCTCGCGACCGCGCTGGGCCTGGCCCCCGGCCGGCTGACCGCGGCGGCCGCGGTGCACGGCGCCGAGGTCGCCCGGGTCGACGAGCCGGCCGGCGTCGTGCCGGGCCGCGACGCGCTGGTCACCGACCGTCCCGGCCTGCCCCTGCTGGCGACCTTCGCCGACTGCTACCCGGTGCTGCTCTTCGATCCCCGCCGCCGGGCCCTGGCGCTGGTCCACGCGGGCTGGCGCGGGACGGCCGCCGGCGTGGCCCGTGCGGCCGTGGAGGCGCTGCGCCGCGAGTACGGCTGCCGGCCCGCCGACCTGGTGGCCGGCGTCGGGCCCGGGATCTGCGGCCGCTGCTACGAGGTGGGGGAGGAGGTGGCCGCCCGGTTCGACGGCGGCTGGGTGCGGCCGTCCGGGGCGCCCGGCCGTCACCACCTCGACCTGGCCACGGCCAACAGGGCCCAGCTGGAGGCCGCCGGGGTGCCTGGCCACCGCGTCCACCTGCACGGCGCCTGCACGCGCGAGAGCGCCGCGCTGCCCTCGCACCGCCGCTCGCCGGACGGCAGCCGCTTCGCATGTCTCGCCGCGATCAGGTAGACGCCAACCTGGCGGTCGTGCGCGAGCGGATCCGCCGGGCCGGCGGCGACCCCGACGCGATCGCGCTGGTGGCGGTCACCAAGGGCCAGCCCGTCGAGGCGTGCCGGGCGGCGGTGGCGGCCGGCCTGACCGTCCTGGGCGAGAACCGGGTGCAGGAGGCGCTGGGCAAGATGGACTCGGTGCCGGGCGCGGAGTGGCACCTGGTCGGCCACCTGCAGACCAACAAGGCCCGCCACGCCGCCCGGTTCGCGCTGGTCCAGTCGCTGGACTCGGTGCGCCTGGCGGAGGCGCTGGCGGCCCGGGGCGGCGCCGCCGCGCTGCTGGAGGTCAACGTCGCCCGGGAGCCGCAGAAGCACGGCGTGGCGCCGGCCGGGGCGGTCGAGACGGCCGTCCGGGTGGCGGGGCTGGTCGACCTGCGCGGGCTGATGGCCATGGGGCCGGCGGTCGGCGACCCGCGGCCGGCGTTCGCGGAGCTGCGCCGGCTGCGCGACGAGGCCGAGCAGCGGCTGGGCCGGCCGCTCCCCGTGCTCTCGATGGGCATGAGCGACGACCTGGAGGCGGCCGTGGCCGAGGGGACGACGATGGTGAGGATCGGACGGGCCCTGTTCGGTTTCCGGAACGGCCCCTGAGGGGTAGGCTGTTAGTCGCACATGACCTTCGCCCTCTCGATCATCCTCTATGCCTTCATGCTGTGCCTGCTGGTCCGGGCCGTCTTCAGCTTCATCGAGCCGCAGCCCCGAAACCGCGTCCACCGCTTCGCCTACGACGTGACAGAGCCGTTCATCGGCCCCGTCCGGCGCCTGGTGCCGCCCATCGGCGGCTTCGACATCGCGTTCCTCCTCGTCTTCATCGCGGTGTCGATGGTCCTCCAGCTGGTCCAGCGCTTCTAGCACGACTGCCGCGCCTCCCGGCCGTGCCTGGCGAAGGCCGGCGTGGCAGCTCGACGTCCTCACGTCGCCCGATCCCGGCTCGCCTGCCCGGCTCGCTTGCCCGGCGCGGCGGCCTCGAGGCGGCGGAGCCGCCGGGCGGCCGCCGCCGGCCGGGCGGCGGGAGAACCAGGGCCTCGGCGGTCCGGTAAACTAAGCCGACCCTCGGCGACGACGGAGACGGGTAGGGTCGTCATCAGCCGTCAACAGAGAGCCCGCGCAGCTGAGATGCGGGCGGCGGCCGGCGATTCGAGATCACTCCCGAGCCGAAACCCCTGAAGAGCGCCCGGTGCGCTGGGCTCCCCGTCGGGAGCCGGGCAAGCCGGGAATCTGGGTGGTACCGCGGGCTGCGTGGCAGCTCGTCCCAGAGCGGTGCGTGAGAAGGACGAGACGCATGCAGACCACGAGGATGTTCGAGGAAGTCACGGCCCGCCCCGACCTGCCCGAGGTGGAGCGGGAGATCATGGAGCGCTGGGAGCGCGAGGGCACCTTCCAGGCCAGCCTGGAGCAGCGCCGGGACGCCCCGCGCTGGGTCTTCTACGAGGGCCCGCCGACGGCCAACGGCCGCCCGGGCACTCACCACGTGCTGGCGCGCGCCTTCAAGGACCTCTTCCCGCGCTACCGCACGATGAAGGGCTTCTTCGTCGAGCGCAAGGCGGGCTGGGACACGCACGGGCTGCCCGTCGAGCTCGAGGTGGAGAAGAAGCTCGGCATCTCCGGCAAGCAGCAGATCGAGGCGTTCGGCATCGAGCGCTTCAACGAGCTGTGCCGGCAGAGCGTCTACGAGTACGTCGACGCCTGGACTGACATGTCGAGGCGGATGGCGTTCTGGCTGGACTACGACCACGCCTATGACCCCGCTCTCCAGCCACGAGCTGGCGCAGGGCTACAAGGACGACACGCCCGACCCCAGCGTCATCGTCCGCTTCCGGCTGCGGAGCGACCCGGCGACGAGCCTGCTGGCCTGGACCACGACCCCCTGGACGCTGCCCGGCAACGTCGCGCTGGCGGTCCGCGCGGACGTCGACTACGTGAAGGTCCGGCAGGGCGACGAGCGGCTCGTCCTGGCCGAGGCGCGGCTCCAGGTGCTCGAGGGCGAGTACGAGGTGCTGGAGCGCCTGAAGGGCTCCGACCTGGTCGGCCTCGAGTACGAGCCCCTCTACCCCTACCTGCGCCGGTGGCTGGGCGAGGACGCGAGGGCCTGGTACGTGGTGGACGCGGACTTCGTCTCCACCGAGGAGGGCACCGGCATCGTGCACACGTCCGCCGCCTACGGCGCCGACGACCTCCGCCTCTGCCAGGAGAAGGGCATCCCCTTCCGCCACACGGTGGACCTGCGCGGGCGCTTCGTGCCCGAGGTGGAGAGGTTCGCGGGCCTCCCGGTCAAGGAGGCGGACCCGCTGATCGTCGAGGACCTGCGCGAGCGCGGCCTGGTCTACGCCAGCGGCGAGATCCGCCACCCCTACCCGTTCTGCTGGCGCTGCGACACCGCGCTGATCTACTACGCGCTCGACTCCTGGTACATCCGGACGTCCTCGCTCAAGGACCAGCTCGTTGCGAACAACAACGCGACCAACTGGATCCCGCCCCACATCAGGACGGGCCGGATGGGCGACTGGCTGGAGAACAACGTCGACTGGGCGTTCTCCCGCTCGCGCTACTGGGGCACGCCCCTGCCCTTCTGGGTCTGCGAGGCCTGCGGCGTCCAGCGCTGCGTCGCCTCGGCCGAGGAGCTGGGCATCGACCCCGAGAGCGACCTGCACCGGCCCTCAATCGACACGGTGAAGCTGACGTGCGAGGCGTGCGGCGGCGAGATGAGGCGCGTCCCGGAGGTGCTCGACGCCTGGTTCGACTCGGGCTCGATGCCGTTCGCCCAGCGCGGCTACCCGCGCCGGGGCCGCGAGGAGTTCGAGGCCAGCTTCCCCGCCGACTTCATCTGCGAGGCGATGGACCAGACCCGGGGCTGGTTCTACTCGCTCCTGGCCATCTCCACGATGCTGTTCGGACGCAACGCCTACCGCAACGTGATCTGCCTCGGCCTGGTCGTCGATCCCCAGGGCCGCAAGCAGAGCAAGTCGCGGGGCAACGTGCTCGATCCCAACTACCTCTTCGACACGTTCGGCGCCGATGCGCTGCGCTGGTTCTTCTACACCGGCGCGCCGGTGGGCGAGAACTACCGGACCGGCGAGAAGGCGCTCCAGCAGGTCGTGCGGCAGTTCCTGCTCACGCTCTGGAACGTCCACTCCTTCTTCGTCACCTACGCCAACGTCGACGGCTTCCAGCCCGGCCGTGAGCAGCCGGTGCCGCTCGCCGAGCGCCCGGCCCTGGACCGCTGGCTGCTCTCACGCCTCAGCCACCTGGTCGAGACGGTGGACGGCGAGCTGGAGCGGTACGACGTCATCGGCGCCGCGCGGCCGATCCAGGACTTCGTCGAGGACCTCTCCAACTGGTACGTCCGGCGGTCGCGCCGCCGGTTCTGGAAGTCGGAGTCCGACGCGGACAAGCTGGCCGCCTACCAGACGCTCTACGAGACGCTGGTGACCCTCTCGCGGCTGCTGGCGCCGTTCACCCCGTTCATCACGGAGGCGATCCACCGCAACCTGCGCGACGGCGAGAGCGTGCACCTGGCCGACTTCCCGCAGCCCGACCTGACCGCCCGCGACCGGGCGCTCGAGGAGGAGATGGCGCAGGCCAGGGAGGCCGTGCAGGCGGGCCTCGCCGCCCGCGACGCGACGCGGGTCAAGGTGCGCCAGCCGCTGCCGGCGCTGACCGTGACCCGCGAGCTGGTGCCGGAGCTGGCGGCGATCGTCCGCGACGAGCTCAACGTGAAGGAGCTCCGCCTCGGCGACGAGCTGGCGCTGGACACGACCATCACGCCGGAGCTGCGCCTCGAGGGCATGGCCCGCGACGCGGTCCGCGCCATCCAGGAGCTGCGGAAGCGCAGCGGCCTGCGGGTCGAGGACCGGATCAGGCTGTGGTATGACGGGGCGGGCGACTGGCCGTCCGCGTTCGAGCGCTTCGGCTCGACGATCGTGGCGGAGACGCTGGCGGTGGAGCTGAACGCCGGCCGGCCGGCCGGCCGGGCCGACCTGGACGGCGAGTCACGAGGAGGGGACCTCTGGATCGGGCTGAAGCGCGTGTAGGCGGGACGCCGTTGCTCACCGCCGGCCGGCTGCTGTTCGCGACGCTGGCCGTCCTGGTCTTCATCGTCGACCGGGTCACGAAGGCCCTCGTGGTGGCGAACGTGCCGATCGGGACGGAGCAGCAGGTGCTGCCGCACGTCTGGATCACCAACACGGAGAACGCCGGGGCGGCGTTCGGGGTGGCGCAGGGCGGGACCCTGCTGCTGCCGTTCGCCATCGGGTCGACACTGGTCGCCATCGGGCTCGTGGTCTACGTGGTCCGCACCCCCGTCAGCCCGTGGGTCGGGACGCTCCTCGGGCTCATCCTGGGCGGCACGGTGGGCAACGGCTACGACCGGCTGTTCCTGAGGACGGTGACCGACTTCGTGGCCACGCACGTCTGGCCGGTGTTCAACGTCGCCGACTCCGCCATCACGGTGGGGGTCGGGCTGCTGCTCGTCGGGTACCTCGTACGGTCGAGAAGCGCCGACTGATCGCTGGCACCGGCACGCCGGCACGGCTCGACCGGGTGCTGGCGGAGCTGGACCCCGACGTCAGCCGGTCGGCCGCCGGGCGGCTGGCCCGCGCGGGGCTGGTCACGCTCAACGGCCGGCCCGGGCGGCCGGCCGACCCGGTGCGCGAGGGCGACGTGCTGGAGTACGAGGTGCCCTCCGCCGAGACCGTCGAGCCGTCGCCGGAGGCCATCCCGCTGGTGGTCGTGCACGACGACGAGGACCTGGTCGTGGTCGACAAGCCGGCCGGGATGGTCGTCCACCCGGCCGCCGGCCACCGCTCGGGAACGCTCGTCCACGCCCTCCTCGGCCTGGGGGGCGCCTGGTCGACGCTGGGCGGCTCGGCCCGGCCGGGCATCGTCCACCGGCTGGACCGGGGGACCTCCGGGCTGATACTGGCCGCCCGGACCGACCTGGCCCACCGGGCGCTGACCGCCCAGCTGGCGGATCGCACCCTCTCGCGCACGTACCTGGCCATCGTCCGCGGCAGCCTGGCGGGCGCGGAGCGGGTGCTGGACGGACCGATCGGGCGGCACCCGCGCGACCGGCTGCGCATGGCGATCGTCGAGAACGGCCGGCCGGCGCGTACACGCGTTCGGGTGGTCGACCGGCGCGGCGGCCATACACTCGTCCAATGCGACCTGGAGACCGGCCGGACACACCAGATCCGCGTCCACCTCGCCGCCCTGGGCCATCCCGTGGCCGGCGACGCGCTGTACGGGCGGCTGCGCCCGGGTGACCCCGAGCGGCCCCTGCTGCACGCCACGAGGCTGCGCCTGCGCCATCCCCGCACGGGAGAGGCCATGACGTTCGAGTCGCCGCCTCCGGCCGACTTCGCGGCTTTCTGGGAGGGCCTGCGGTGAAGCGAGGCCTGCTGATCGTGATCTCGGGTCCGGGCGGGGTGGGCAAGGACACCCTGATCGAGATGCTGCGCCGGCGCGATCCCCGGCTGGTCTACTCCGTCTCGTACACGACCCGGCCGCAGCGCGCCTACGAGGTCGACGGCGTGCACTACCGGTTCGTGGACGAGCCCGGCTTCCGCCGCCTGGCGGCCGAGGGCGAGCTGCTGGAGCACGCCAGGGTCAACGGCCACCTGTACGGCACCTCCACCAGCCGGGTGGAGGCGGCCCGCGAACGAGGGCTGGACGTCATCCTCAAGATCGACGTGCAGGGCGCCGAGCAGGTGCGGGAGCGGCGGCCGGACTCCGTGTTCATCTTCATCAGCCCGCCCTCGATGGACGAGCTGCTGCGGCGCCGGGTGAACCGGGCCAGCGAGCCGGCCGAGGTCATCCAGGCTCGGCAGCGGCTGGCCGAGGTGGAGATGAGCTACGCCCCCCGCTACGACCACGTCGTCGTGAACGACGACGCGGGCCGGGCGGTCGACGAGATCCTGGCCATCGTGGAGCGCGAGCGGAGGAGGCGCGGTGAGCCCGCTGGAGCCCGCTGACGTCCCCGTCGCGCTGCGCGGCCTGCGCATCGCGGTGCTGGTGTCGGGCGGCATCGCCGCCTACAAGGTCGCCGACCTGGTCTCGCAGCTGGCGCAGGCGGGCTGCGAGGTCCGCGTGGCCATGACCGCCGCCGCCACCCGCTTCGTCGGCCCGGCCACGTTCCAGGGCCTGACCGGCCGGCCGGTGCGGACCGACCTCTTCGACGCCGGGGGGCCGGCCGAGCCGCACGTCGAGCTGGGCGACTGGGCCCAGCTGGTGCTGCTGGCCCCGGCCACCGCCGACACGCTGGCCAGGGTGGCCCAGGGCCGCGCCGACGACCTGGTGGCGGCCACCATCCTGGCGGCGCGCTG
>WNGQ01007004.1_pt1 | contig 10861 bp, 13 predicted proteins | sample 5407661 | NCBI WGS metagenome assembly WNGQ01 (sample SAMN13153382, study PRJNA577476) | soil metagenome | isolation source: 60 cm soil or saprolite under Garry oak tree replicate 2 | place: USA:California | collected 2016-06-15
CAAAGCCATAAGCACGGCGATGAGCAAATTCGGGCAATCTGGATGCATGGACATGCACTTAAAGACAGCCACGATGATATGAACTTTACAGCTCCCTACCTGTCAACAATAACTGCCCGAACGCTGATCGTCTATGGTGACCGTGATCCGCTCTACCCAGTACACATCGCGATAGAAATGTACACAGCTATCCCTCGCTCATATCTCTGGATCATTCCAAACGGAGGTCATACCCCTATTTTCAGCGGCCTGAATGAACCATTCATTAACGCTGTATTGCCATTTTTGCACGGGGACTGGGAAAGTGAGTAGGGCGTTACCTGGGGCAGAAAACCATCTCGCCTGCCACAATAGTGTTTTGTCAAAACTCTAGAAGTCGGAAAGAGCATCTGAAGAAAGGAGTCCACTTTCAAAGTGGAGCCGATGGTCGGACTCGAACCGACGACCCTCGCTTTACAAGAGCGACGCTCTACCACTGAGCTACATCGGCATGAGAATAGTATACTACGGGCAGTCAAGATTCTCGGCAATGTGTTGATGTTCTGATATAAGGAGAAAGGGGTTGCGGGGAACTCTAGACCCTGCGCTTCCTCATACTATTATTGAGCGCAAAAGGCCAGCGCCATAGCAGGAGTAGCACCAGGTTGAAAAGCAGAACTATGATGGCAAAACTGAGCGGTGGGATGCCGTGATCATAAAAAATTCCGCGTAGAAGCATCGCTACCGGCCAGGATAGCAGCCAGGCCAGCGCGGTACGTATAACCATAGCGCGAGGTTGCGCCAGGATTTCACGACGGAACGCGCCCACAAATGGGGAGACGAGGAACCAACCTGCAGCAAAAGGTAGAGCGGTTATGATAATCTGGGGTATGGCTGCGAATCCCGAAGCCTCCCCATGAGTATTGCGTCCCAGGGCAGCAAAAATGAGAAAGCACACTAAGTCGCCGATAACCAGCATGATAACTGCCTGATTATATGGTAGTTCTTTTCTAGCTCTGACCTTTTTCGCTGTATCAGGTTTGTTCGTCTCTTCTGTGTTGGACACGGTGACTTACTCCTTTCTCCTGCTGCTCGCGCACCAGTTCCTCAACTGCGGCAAGTTCGGTGCGCACACCGTGAATACGTAGCATGACCACTGCTAAGTAGACAAACAGGCCTACCCATACGACTGCATAAGCTGCGACAAGATAACCAAATCCTTGCATGTATGTCCTCGCTTCGCTCGCCCCCCGATAAATCGGGGGTCTACATTTATTTGCCCCTGATAAATTGGGGGTCTACATTTAATTATTCGATATTGGCACGCAGTTGTTGTGCTAGCGCCTGCGCTCTCTGCAATTGATAGAGTTGGATCATCAGAAAACTATAAAGCAACGTAAATGTAGCCAGTGAAACCATCAGTGTGAGTACCACCGAGGGTGGCAAGGCACCCTGAACGCCAACCTGTGCGGATGGATGCAGTGTACGCCACCAATTGACGGACTCGTAAATAATTGGGACATCGATTACGCCAATAATTGCCAGCACTGCACCGGCACGAGCACTGGCGGGAGTCCGACCCATGTAGCTACGCAGCATCAGATAGCCAATGTAGATAAACCAGAGGATCAGGGTTGTGGTCAATCGGGCATCCCAGGTCCACCAGGTACCCCAGATGGTCTTGCCCCAGATGGAGCCTGTAATCAACGCGAGTGAGATAAAGAAAGCCCCTAACTCGGCGGAAGCACGCGCTGCCCAGTCCCAACGTTCATCCTTCTTCACAAGATAGCCGGTACCAGCAATGGCCACTATTACAAAACCCAGCATACCGAGCCACGCCATGGGTACATGGAAATAGAAGATACGCTGGGGCTGTCCCTGAACGGCATCGGTTGGCGCATACAGGAAAATCATCCAGATGGAAACCATCATGCCTATGAGTGAAAGTGTGCCCAGTATCAGGGAAACAATGGGAAAACGAGTTTCTTGCTGCTTCGCGCCAACATTGGCCTCCTTTTGCTCTAGAGACGCTTCTCTTTTTACTAATTCCATATCTTTTATTCCTCAATCACATATTCAAACATGAGCATGGAGACGCTCAAAAAAATTACATCAAAGGCCGCCATCAAACCTAACCAGGGTGGTTCGTTTACCGCCGGTACCATTAACGTACCTGTGGCGCGAACCGCGCCGATAACAACCGGTACGATCAATGGAAAGACCAGTATTGGTAACAACAACTCACGCGCGTGTGTTGCAGCGGCAATGGCCGAAAATAGTGTGCCAATTGTGGCAACACCAAGAGTGCCAAGCAGGACAATTGGCAGCAGCGCTCCGGCAAATAATGGTACATTGAACAGGGCTGCAAAAACCGGCAGCGCCACAACTTCTACCACTCCGATAAATAGCATATTCCCCAGTAGTTTCGCAAGGTAGATAGCTTTGCGATCCACCGGGCAAAGCATTAAGCGATCCATTGACCCCTTTTCCTGTTCGGAGGCTATGGTACGGCCCAGTCCGAGCAAACTTGCGAAAACAAATGCTACCCACAAAGCGCCAGGAGCAATAGCAGCTTTATTGTCCACGCGCAGATCAAAGGCAAAGTTAAAGATCACCAGTACAAGCAACGCAAACAGTCCCATGCTTGTCCAGGTCTGCTTGCTTCGTAATTCGCAGCGGATATCTTTCCAGAGGATTGCCAGGACTTGTACCAGAAAAGTCATCGCAGCACCTCCTGGTACGCCTGTTGAATACCACCCGGTTCTAAGCTGCCAGTTTCCTGCTGATAGACCACGCGCCCACCACCCAACATGCTGATTCGATCACTGAACTTCAACGCCCGTTCAATGTTGTGGGTTGTAAAGAGTATTGTACCACCACGCTCCGTATGTTCTTGTAGCAATGCTTCGAGTAGTTCAATCCCTTCATCGTCGAGTCCCGCATCTGGCTCATCGAGCAAGAGTAATTGAGGTGAGTGTAACAATGCCCGCGCCAGTGCCAGGCGTTGAAGCTGGCCACGAGAGAGAACACCTGCTCGCTCTCCAGCACGTTTTGCCAGCCCTACTCGCTCTAGCAATTCGGCAGCCCGCTCTTGTGCTCGCTTCACCGTATATATACGGCCAAAGAAGAGCAGATTCTCCAGAGCCGTCAGCTCATCGTAAAGGTAGGGTTGGTGGCCAACAAAGCCTACAAGATGGCGTACCTGTTGGACTTCTCGCTCGATATCCCAACCGCCTATGCGTACCGTTCCCGCCCCGGGTTTGGTCAGACCTGCCAGAATACGCAGCAGCGTTGTCTTCCCCGCGCCATTTGCTCCCAGCAGCGCCATACGCTCGCCTTGATCGAGTACAAGCTCAACGCCGCGTAAGATAGGCTTTAGACTAAAGCTTTTCTTGAGTCCTTGTATCTCCAGGTACGGAGTGTTCACGATGCCCCCTTGCTGCTGCTTCTGGCCGTTTTCTTAGATGTAGCTGGCTTCTCAACAAAATCATTACTCATCAGACTACGTAGCCGTGCCTTTGTTCTGGCGCGACGTTCCTCGTATTCCGCTTTCTTTATTGTACCAGTTTCATAAGCTGTATCCAGGTTCAGTAGTTCCTGGAGAAGTGACTCTTGTTGATCGTTTTGTGTTGGCCTGGTTGTTGCTTGACGACGTGAGAGACGATAAAGAAACCATGTCACAGTTACAATTGCCAGCATGAATAAAAGCGCCAGGATGATCCAAAGTGTATTCTGGTTGAGCGGTTGAGGATTGGCAGCAGGCTGGGATAGGGGCAAGCCTTCTAATTGTACATGAATCTGTGCGCCCGCCAACAGTTTTTGGGCAGTAAATTGCTGGAAAGTGCGCTGGTTAGCGTTAACTGGCCCCTGCGAATTCATCCCGGCGGAACTGGCATGAATATTCAATGGCACCAGCAGCGAGAGATCCACGGTTGGATAAACAACGGTATAACTGAAATCATAACTTGACGTTGTGTAGAGTACTTGAAATGAAAAAGCGAACTGCGACGTGCCAGGTGGAAGAGCAGCGTCAGTTGCGAAACCGGGATCCACCTGGATTACCTGGTACCCATTAAAGCCCGATCTAAGTGATAATTTCCGCGCATTGTTTGGCAGCGAGAAGCGCAGCGCATTCGGCTTACTGCCATTCGCCTGGAGTGATCCTACGTAAGTAGTTGTACCCAGGTTCTCGAAAAAGAAGTTTTCAGAAATGGTGATAAGGCCATTTTGTGCAGCCGCCTTAGCGATCAGTATATTGGCCTGCACAATGGCGATGTTGGCGATGCTTGTTGTTGCATCATAGACCGTGAGGTTGATTTGTTGAACGGGCTTTGCGCTCAAGTCGATTAAATTCGTGTAATATTGCGCCCCCTGATAAAGCGTATAGAGAGCGTAGTTGATGGTTTTGTCTGTATCCAGGCTGCTAAAGGAGAACATGCCATGAGCATCGGTGGTGACACTCGTGAGGTCACGCGCATTATTTCCCTGAGCCATTTGTAAGGTAAGGCTTTGTCCCGCCAGCGGGGCGTTGTGTTTCGTGCCATCCAACAGTTGTCCGTAAATGCGTCCCGTACCAGTAGCGGCATGCGCAGATGCAGGTAATGGGAATAGGAAAAGTACAAGGGCAAGTAGGAGGACGAGTGTAAGGGTCCCAGGGCGGGGGCAAGCCCCGCCCCTACTATATACGGCCAGGTGATTAAATTTCGTATATAGTAGGGGCGGGGCTTGCCCCCGCCCTGGGGTTGGGCGCCGGGTCTGGGTATAGGTATGCCCATCGTTAATTGTAACCATACAATGCTCACTCATTCGGATGCCCACCCTTTTCTTTCATCCTGCGCAACTGCTCTTCAATCGTCTCATCGAGTCCCTGCTCGCGTTCCTGGCGGGATTTCATCGCCAGGGCTGCCCGCCGCATATAGCGTGTACGCAAGGAGCGATAATCAGCCTCTCCCAGGTTGCCAAGCTGATAATCAAAATCGACTTCTTGCAGGGCTGTGCGTGCTATCTGCTCACGCTCAGCTTGAGAGGAAACCAGCGTATTCAAGGACGCGACCTGTGATGTCTTCGAGGGCGTGCGATGATAGATCGGGTAGAGAACGAAGGCCAGCGCAAACGTACCCAGTAGTATAGCAACAAGGGTTGGTAATACTTGCATCAGTTATCCTCGCTTCGCTCGCCCCCTGATAAATCGGGGTCTACATTTGTTCCGGGATGCGCAAATACGGGGTCTTCAGCGGCAAGTTCTTGTTCAACTTGCTTCTGGTAGTGTGCTATTTCGTCCTCATCTGTGTCTTCGGGGTCAGTGACATCATCAAGCGCGCCTCTATCTGATGATGCATGCCAGCTTCGCAGGACAAAGAAGAGTAAGAGTATGCCACCAAGCAATAATGCAATGGGAACGAGCCAGGCCAGCAGCGTGAAACCTTGCCATGGAGGAGACCACAGAATGCGATCACCGTAGCGCGACACAAAATACTGGATCACCTCCTGCTCGGATTTCCCAGATTGTAATTGCTGGCGAATAATCCCGCGCATTTGTTGTGAGAGCGTTGCAGGAGAATCAGCAACAGATTCTCCCTGGCAGACAAGACACTTCAATTGCGAAGCCACGTCATGCACGCGTTGATCCAGTGTTTGCTGGGGAGGCGTGATGAGAAATACGTAGAACCAGATGGAGCCTATAATTGCTGCACCTGCAAGAAATATGAGGAGTGAGCGTCGCTTTCTCATGTCGTGGCCTCCCCATCATTTTCAAGCGGATCCATAGTAACCCCTACCGAGGGCGACGCAAGCGTCCCCACACCACCCAGCACCACCCCCGCCCCTACACGATCGGATACCGGTTCCTTCTCTGTATCGGGTTTGGTAAGAACAATTCGCGGCTTCCTGTGCTGCGGCCACCAGCATATAATGCCACCTAGCAGCATCAGGAGTCCCCCTAGCCAGACGAGGGGCACAAGTGGGTTAACAAAGACGCGAATGGTAGCCTCAGATGGCCCATTCCAGTTGGCAAGGAATACGTAGAGGTCGGTCAGGCCATAGGTTGTGATGGAGATCAGGCTTGTGGACTGGTTGGCAAAGCTAGTATAGAGCTGGCGGCCTGGGTAAATGTATTGTTGTAGCTCTCCGTCGCGCCATACCTGCAACTGAGCTGTCATTATCTCCACATCGGGATAGATTCTGTCGATATTGCCGAGATACACCAGCTTATAGTTCGCAATAGCAATCTCCTGTCCTGGTTTGAGCACAGCATCTTGCTGAACCTGGAAGAAGTGCGAGCCGACGACTCCCACAGCGAGCATTACCAGTCCCAGGTGTACCAGGTAGCCTCCGTAACGCTGCCGGTAGCGCTCGAAGAGCATATACAGCGCGAATGGGTAAGGCTCTCCATGGCGGTGTCGTACGCGTACCCCACGCCACATTTCGTAGAGCATCGCACCAGCAGTAAATGCACAGACGGCAAAGGCGATGTTTGCCCAGATGTCGCGAATACCCAAAAGTGGCAACACGGCTGCACAAATGGCAGCGGCAAGCGCTGGAATGCCTAGATTGCGCCGCAAAGCACGAGTAGAGGTGCGTCGCCATGCCAATAAGGGACCAACGCCCATTGCCAAAATCAGTACAATAAAGATCGGCCCATTAACCTGGTTATAGAAAGGTGGCCCTACGGTCAGGGTTTGATCGCGCACAGCGTTTGAGATGAGCGGGAAGAGGGTTCCCCACAGGGTCGCGAACGTTATGCCGATCAGCAGAAGATTGTTAAGCAAGAAACTCCCTTCCCGCGAAATCACCGAATCAAATTCTTGTTCAGGCCGCAGCTTAGGTAAACGAAAAATGAATAGTCCGATGCTAAATACAATTACGATGCCAAGGAACGCTAGAAAATACCCGCCGATGGCTGAATAGGCAAACGAATGGACAGAGTTGATGATGCCACTACGCACCTCAAAAGTACCAAATATCGAAAGAGCAAAGGAGGCGATCACCAGGCTTAGATTCCATACCTTGAGCATGCCGCGCCGTTCCTGCACCATCGCTGAGTGAAGAAATGCGGTCGCCGTCAACCAGGGTAATAGCGCTGCATTTTCCACCGGATCCCAACCCCAATAGCCTCCCCACCCCAGGACGTGATAGGCCCACCATGCTCCCAACACCAGTCCCAAGGTCTGGATTGACCATGCTGCCAGCATCCAGCGACGAATGGAGCGCAACCACTCACTATCGAGTTTTCCGGTAATCATGGCGGCAACAGCGAAGGCAAAGGGTACTGAAAAGCTCATATAGCCCATCAATAACATAGGGGGATGTATCAGCATGCCTGGATCCATCAAGAGCGGATTCAGCCCCACTCCATCAGCTAAAGGCACAGGCAGGCGTACAAAAGGATTACTGACAGTTGTCAGCACTATCAAGAGGAAGGTCTCTATGCCCATCAAGGTAGCCATCACGTAAGGCACAAGTACAGCGGGAGCGCGTTTTGCAGTAAAGACGAATATTGCACAGAAGATTGAGAGCATCAATGCCCAGTATAGCAAGGAACCCTCTTGCCCGCCATAAAAAGCAGAGGCAGTGTAGTACCAGGGCATAGCTAGATTTGAATGCTGCGCGACGTAGCTCAAACCAAAGTCATGTGTAAGAAATGAAGCAATCAAAGCGGCTGAAGCCAGTATCAGAAAAAAAGCAACGGTCAGAACACCCCGTTTGGAGCTGGCTACGAGTTGGGGTATTTCGCGTGTTGCACCCAATATGGCTACGACCATCGTGAAGACGGCAAATCCTAAAGCAAGTATAAGTGAGATGATGCCTATATCGGAGAAATACACGATAAAACCTTACTACCGGGCGAGGATAAACCTCGTCCCTACGGCTCTGGTGTTGCAGCCTGAAACTTTGATGGACATTTGGCAAGTAGCGTTTGAGCTTGAAACGGTCCCTGGCCTGTATAATGACCCTCTACAACAACCGTAATGCCGGGACGAAAAATATCTGGCACTATGCCGCTATAGACGACAGGCAGCGAATGTCCGCCGTCTGAAATCACAAAACTAATCTGTTGTTGCTGGTCGTTGCGCACAACCGATTTCTTTTGAACGACACCAGCCACACGCACCGACTGCGAGGTACAAATGGAACAGCTTTTCAGCTCAGAGACAGTCAAATAGTAAACTGCATTAGCCTGTGTATTCGCATAGACGAGATAGATCACGGCTCCCAGGATGGCAAGTCCACCCAGGATGAAGCTAATCGGCAGCCGCCTTCGTCGTCGTGATTTAGGCTTTTCTTCTTCCTGTGGCACACTCACAGCAGTTTGCATATTGCTACCTTACTAATCGGGCCCTACGTTGGTGCGATGGTCACCTCGAACAATCCGTTGAGGAGCGCACCCAGCAAAAATACTAGTATTCCCAGGGCTAACATCAGTTGCGGCGCAGCCTTAGAGAGGCGCGTCGTACGCTTTGCCAGTCGGCGAATATTACTCTGTCCAAGATAGATTGCCAGCACAAACATACCCAGCGCAACTATAATCTTCACGCCCAGGACCACCAGATACAGCCATCCTAAAGATGTTGATGTCAAGCGGTCGAACATCAGATAAGCGCCACTCAGAAGAAGCACTCCTATACACATATTCACCATACGCCGGAAAAGCGTAGCAATCTGCGTGGATACTTCTGGAGTAATCCCTCCACTACGCAATACGGGCAAGACTGCAACAAGATACAGGATACTACCCCCTACCCAGGCAGCGGCGGCCAGTAAATGTGCCGTCCGAACAATCAAACGAATTTCAAACATCATTTCCCCTTAGCGGGAAATCAATTGCAGGTTGCTCTGCAACGTTTGCTTGGTAAGCTCGTAGGGTACTCTGCTGATCACCACTCCTTGACGGTCAATAAAAATCGTTTCAGGCGTGCCTGTTACCCCGTAACTAATGGCAGTTGAGCCACTTGCATCTAACACATTCAGGTAGGTGATGCCATATTTCTCCAAAAAGCTCAGCCCATCGCTTTTGGTATCTTGAAAATCGATACCAATAAAGACAACTCCCTGAGACTGTAGGCGCTGCCACTGGGATTGCAAGAGCGGAGCTTCATTCACACACGGCCCACATGTTGAGTTCCAAACGTTAAGCACAACAGGCTTCCCTTTGAAGCTGGCCAGAGAAATAGATGCTGCTGGATGCAAGCTTAAAGCATCTAACGTAAAATCCGGTGCGCGATGCCCTACGAGCGGATCATTGGCCCGGCTCTGGCCTTGAGCAGCATTTTGAGCAGGTGTCAGCAGTTGTGTCCATAGAAAAACAAGTAGTGCGATATTCAACAGGCTTACACCGATAAATATTGTAATGCGACGCTTGCGTGAGCCCTTGCTCTTTGATGCCGGTGCTTGTTTTTCCACTTGTGAGATTTCAGGGGCTGTACCTTTTTCTTCCATACTTGCCATTCGTTTCCCGCAGGTTAAACGATACCAGATTGATTATTGTGCCTGGGCCTGATATCTGACTTGCAGCTTGAGAAGCTTTCCTTACAAGAACCTGAACATTCAGAGAAGTTTAGATATGCTCATTTCAACAGCTAACGGGTCAGGCTCTGCCTTTGTGCCGAGTGTCCACCATAACAGGGCAGAGATAAAAATGAGAAGACCCAGTGCGCTAATAGTGATCTGCGTCATCAGGCCAATGAATGATAGGAGCAAGCCAACAGCAGTGATAAGAGGCCAGATACTAGGAGCAGTGGTTACAGAACGCGCAGCAAGCAATGCCTCTTGTTCGGCAGTAAAGCTGCTCTCTTTACCTGGACCAGGTATCTGCTCGATCGTCGCGTGCAGGGTGCGTGCATCAAATGGCTTAGTCAGGCAGGTTACCTGCGTCTGCGAGGAATTGTGATAACTTCCAATTGGTATCAGGCAATCCCAGGCCAGTATAACCATAGGTATGGTAGAAAGGTATGGATGCGACTGTATAGTGGAAAGGAGCGTATGATTGCTACCGGCTACACCATCAATATCGAGCACTACAACATCCGGCAGTTGTGATTCAAGAATTGTCTGTAGCCACACCTCCAACGACGCTGGCGCGTCTATTTTTGCGGAGCAAAAATCAGGAGGTGTGAAATGACTGGGTAAATTTGTAGGAGAGCTGGCTTCGATAATATGCATGCCACGATACTGTAAACCAAGAACAAGCAATCGCCGTAATGATCTGTCGGCTTCAATAAGGAGCACTGTATGTCCTGCTCTGTGCAGCATGTTTACCTCTCATAACTTGATGTGATTAATCTTGCTACGCGTTTCCATTTGTGTATGACCTTTGTCGAGAGCATACCTGTTGTACATTACGTTTGCTTTGATGAAAGTGGCCAATCCCTTACAATGGCCTGAATAGAAAGCATTATTCAGGTACTATCTTCCCTCACACTCGCCTTCGTCAGATTAAGATTTCTTAACCAAACCCCGGTACTTTACTGCTATCAATCGAGCATAGCATACAAATATATTGAAAATGCTGTGGTAATATCGCAACCGTACAAATATTTCAATAAATATCAAAATGTTTCACTTCAGTCTACAGTGTTTCATCTGTAGCTGCCTCTTTATCAGTACAATAAGCGCGTTGTCAGGTAACTGAATATGCTTGTGTGTGATGCAGACTTTGCTAATGGTCTCTTCACAAGACAAGCGAAGCTTGAGCTTCCGGGTTCTACCTGGATGAAGCAAATAGAACCTGGACCTGTTTAGGGGCGTGACGCGCAGGATTCGACAACATTGTGACAAGTTGCTTCCACAGCGGTGGCGAGCTTGGCATTGCTATGCCCAAAGAAAGGTGGTTATTTCGGCGCTCGCATAGCATAGGATACACAGAGAACAAGGAAAAGGTAGGTAA
>WNGQ01007007.1_pt1 | contig 10860 bp, 7 predicted proteins | sample 5407661 | NCBI WGS metagenome assembly WNGQ01 (sample SAMN13153382, study PRJNA577476) | soil metagenome | isolation source: 60 cm soil or saprolite under Garry oak tree replicate 2 | place: USA:California | collected 2016-06-15
CGCCGCGACCTGCGCCGCGGCCGCGACCCCCAGCACCGCCAGCCCGGCCTGCCAGGCCGCCCCGTGCGCGGCGAGCACCGAGCACTCGGCCAGCCCCGCCCCGGCCAGGACAGCCAGGCACACGGCCGCGACGCCGATCACCGGCACCCTCGACCGCCACGCGGCCAGCGGGTACGCGACGGTCAGGCAGCCCAGCACGACCAGCGTGGGGACCGGTGCGGCGAGCGCCCACGCGAGCGTCAGCGCTGCGGCGACCAACCCGGCCCCGGCCGGCGCCGTGCTCTGCCCGAGCACCGCCCAGGCGGTCAGGGTCAGGGTCAGCGCGAGCAGCCCGGCCACGGTCAGCCAGTAACCGAGCCCGCCGTTCGGCCCGGATGCCGCGACCGCCCCGGCCGGGGCGGCGGCAACGGGCAGCGCGAGCGCGACGGCGTCCAGGCTGGCGCGCCCGTGGCCGCGCCACGCACCGGCGGCGGTGGCCAGCGCCGCCAGGCAGACCGCCAGGATGACGACGGCGAACGCCAGGCCGGGCGTGCGGCCGTCGCCGATGTATGCCAGCATGTGCCCCCGCCAGGGCTGCGCGATCATCCTGCCGGGTGCCAGCAGCGCCCGCGCCAGTGCCCGCGACTGTGTCGCGAGCGCACCGAGCACGGCACCGGCCGCCGCGACCAGCGCCAGTGCCCGCCTGGCACCCGTCCGCTGCCACGCGGTGACGCTCGCGGCCAGCGCCACTGCGACGGTAAGCAGGGCGAACTCCTCCTGCTTGCCCGCCGTCAGGGCGGCGCTGAGCAGCGCGATCGAGCAGGCGCCGAGATCGAGAACTACCGAGTGCACGGGCAGCTTGGTGCGCAGCCAGGTAGCGGCGCCGACGGCGGTGACGGCCACCCCGAGCGCGGCGAACGCCGCGTACCTGGCCGGCCAGCCGCTCGCGAGCGGTATCGCCCAGGCCAGCCCGGTCACGGCGGCCAGAGCGCCCGCGGTGGACAGGGCGGCGGCCATGAGGTGCCTGGCCCGGGCGGCCGCGGCACACCAGCCGATCGTCAGCACGGCCAGTTCGGCGATCGTCATGCCGGGCGTGCTCAGCGACCGCAGCGCGACGCTCGCCGCCAGCACGACGCCGGCCGCCGCGGCCACGCCGGCGAGCACGCCGTCGCTCAGCATCGCCCCGGCTGCGAGCAGGACCAGCGCGGTCGCGGTCGGCGCGCCCAGGGCCGCCCAGCCGTTCAGGTGCGCGGCGGCCGGGAGCAGTGCCCCGGCCAGTGCGACGGCGACCAGACCCGTGGCCCTGGCCGCCTCGCGGAACCGCAGCCGCGCCGGCACCAGCGTGCAGGCCAGCGCGGTCAGCGCCAGGACCACGGCCGCGGCCCGCGCGTCCGGCCAGACCGGGAGTCCGTAACGTGCCGGTCCCGACCAGGCGGCCAGCGGCCAGCGCGCCGGGAGCACGCCGGCGATGGCCACCGGAACGGACAGCACGGCGGTGACCGCCAGCACGGCCGCCGCGCCAGCGGCCACGAGATCGGCCCGCTCGGCCGGCGATGGGCCCGCGGACCGGTCCGGCGCCGTCTCGGCGGGCCCGACGCCGCGCCCCGGAGCCGGCTCGCCGCGGCGCGGCATCCAACGTCCCACCGCAAGCGCGGCGGCGCCGACCAGGCCGCCGCAGCAGGCCACGGCGGCGAGCCTCCAGCCCGCCGGCAGGATCCCGGCCAGCGGCACCGCGAGCCCGACGGCGAGCAGGGCGCCGGAGACGACCGCCGCCGCCCAGGCCAGCGCGGCCAGCCTTCGCCGCGGCCCGAGGATGCCGACCAGCGCCGCCGCCGTCAGGGCCGCTGCCAGCCACGGCCTGCCGTCTCGCTCGGCCCCGGCGGCCAGCACGGCCGCCGCCGTGAGCACGCCGGACAGCCACATCGCCACGGCGGCGGCCGAGCCCGCCGCCGCCTCGGCCCGGTGACCGCGCCGATCTGCCCAGTCCGCGAGAGCCAGTCCAGCCACGGAGTTCAGGACCAGCGCGATCGCTATCGGCCCCGCCACGGCGGCGGCCGGCCCGCCGCCGAGGCGGACCAGTCCGACGGCCGCGAGGGGGCAGGGAAGCTGCGCCAGCCCGATCGCGGCGAGCTTGGGGCCGTTCAGCCTGGTCGCCGCGCCGTAGGCGGCCCAGGCCCCGGCGAGCACGGACGCTGCGACCGCGACGGCGAACGCGCCGTCGGCCGGATGCCAGCCGATCAGCCGCCGCGCCAGTTCGGCGTCGGCGATCGTCAGTGCCAGCCCGATCGCGGCGACCGACTCGGCGGTCGCGTTCAGGCCGCGCCGGACCAGCACTCGCGGCGCGGCCAGCACCAGGGCAGTTGCGGCCAGCAAGATCCCGCATCGTCCGAGCGGCCCGATCCGCGCCCAGTCGGCGACGGTGAACACGATCACGGCGATAACGACAAGCGTCGCACCCGCCGCGAGCAGCAGCCGGGCCGCGACCCGAGCCGACACCTCCGGCCGCCCGGCCGGCCGGCCCGCGACCCACGCCGGCCGCCCGCCGTCCTGTCCCGCCACGGCCCGCGCTGACACCTCCGACTGCATGCTCGCCTGACCCGCCGCGCCGGCCGCGCCCGCCGCGCCCGCCGCCGAGAACTGCACGCCCGCGCCGGCGGCGCCGGGCGCTGGCCGACGGCGCGTCGCCGGCAACATGCCGAGCAGCACCGCACGCCGACCGATCAGCCGCGCACGGGCGGCATCGACCCGGCCGAGCTCACTGTCGATCCAGCGCAACTCCGCGACCTCCGGCCCGGCCAGCCAGATGCCGCAGCACAGGCAGTACTGGTCGGCCGGCCTGAGGTGGCTGCAGCATCCGGGGCAATGCGTCTCATCTCGGAGCAGAGTCTGCATGCGGTCCAGGGTGCCGCGGCGCAGCGGCACCGGTAAGGGTGCACCTACTCGGTTCTTCTGCCGCGCGACTACTCAGGTCGGCATGAGTAGCCGCTACGAGCCGATACGCTCATTTCATGCCTTTCCGGCTCCCCCACCGGCCCGCTCCGCCGCCCGCGGCTCCCCGCTGAGCCTGCGGTGAGCCTGCAGGCGCCGCTCTGGCGCTCGATCGCGGCCTTCCGGTTCGCCTCGCTCGGCTACGCGGCGATCCTGCTGGCGATCAGGCCGAACTATTACGCGCACTGGGCCTGGGCCTGGGTCGTGCTCGCCGCCATGACCGCGTGGACGGTCGTCAGCACGCTCGGCTACTCCCGGCCGGTGCGCTCCGCCCCCGCGCGTTCCTGGCCCCCGGGCCTGACCCGCCTGCTGCTGGCGGCCGACCTGCTAATTACCGTTCTCGCGCTGCTGTCCACCGCGCTGCTTCAGACACGGCCCGCCATGCAGATCGGCGTCATGCCGGTCACCGCGACCTGGCTGGCCGGTCCCGCGCTGGCCTGGGCCGTCGTCGGCGGAGCCCGGGCGGGAGCGGCCGCCGCCGTGGTCATCGGCGGATGCCTGGTCCTGCTCAGGCACCAGCGGGTGACCGGCGCGTTTCAGAACACGGCGCTGGACGGTCCGATCATCCTGCTCATGGCGGCGATGCTGGTTGGCTACGTCTCGATCCTGATGACCCGTGCCGAGCGGGCGTTGCAGCGCGCGACCGAGATCGAGGCGGCCAGCCGGGAGCGGGAGCGGCTGGCCCGCACGATCCACGACTCGGTGCTCCAGGTGCTCGCGATGGTCCAGCGGCGCGGCGCCGAGGCCGGCGGTGAGGCCGCCGAGATCGGCCGGCTGGCCGGGCAACAGGAGGCAGCGCTGCGCGTGCTGGTCTCCGGGGACGACCTCGCGTCGCCCCCGTCCGGCGAGCTTGACCTGAACGCGTGCCTCGCCCGTGCGGCATCCGCCCAGGTATCGGTGATTACCCCCGCCGATCCCGTTCTGCTTAATGAAAGGACGGTAACCGAAACGGCAGCCGCGGTCAGGGCGGCGATCGACAACGTGCGGCGGCACTGCGGCGACTCGGCCAAGGCGTGGGTGCTGATCGACGACGAGGGCGCCACGGTGTCCGTGACCATACGCGACGACGGGCCGGGGATCCCGGCCGGGCGGCTGGCCGAGGCGACGGCGGAGGGCCGGCTCGGAGTCAGCCAGTCCATCACCGGTCGGATCCGCGAGCTGGGTGGTTCGGCCGACATCAGCAGCGCTCCTGGCGACGGGACCGAGGTCCGGCTGCGGGTGCCCAGGATCCCGCGGCCGGCTTAGGGTATCGCTGTGAAGTGGGCTGGGGAGGCGGGTGGGGTGACCGGCGGCGCCGACGGCGATCGCGCGGCGATGGCGAGCCGGCCGGCGACGCGCGTGATGGTGGTCGACGACCATCCGATGTGGCGCGACTCGGTCGGCCGCGACCTTGGCGAAGCCGGCTTCGACGTCGTCGCCGCCACGGGCGAGGGCGCCCAGGCGCTGCGCATCGCCGCGTCGGTCAGGCCCGACGTGGTCGTGCTCGACCTGCAACTGCCCGACGTCTCCGGGGTCGAGGTCACCCGCGGCCTGCTGGCCGCCCGTCCGGCCACGCGAGTGCTGATCCTGTCCGCCAGCGGCGAGCACCGCGATGTGCTCGATGCCGTGAAGGCCGGTGCCGCCGGCTACATGCTCAAGTCGGCGAGCCGCGCCGAGTTCCTCGAGGCCGTGCGGCGTACGGCGGCCGGAGACGCCGTGTTCTCCCCCGGGCTCGCCGGGCTGGTGCTCGGCGAGTTCCGCCGCCTGGCCAGCGACCCTGCTCCCGGCACCCCGCGGCTGACCGAGCGCGAGGCCGAGATCCTGCGGATGGTCGGCACCGGCTTGTCCTACAAGCAGATCGCCGAACGGCTGGTCCTGTCGCACCGCACCGTGCAGAACCACGTGCAGAACACGCTGAACAAGCTCCACCTGCACAACAGGGTCGACCTGGTCAGGTACGCGATTGAGCACGGCCTGGACATCCACCCGGCCTGACCCCCGCCTGACCCGGGCGCCGCCGTGGCCAGCCTTCCCTGGAATGACATTCCCCGAGGAAAGTGCACAACGCAATTCGAACTCTGATCGGCCCAGCTCTGCTTAAATGGCCAGAGTGGCGCCAGAACTCGACGAGACCAAGGGCGGCAAGCCCAATCCGGACTCGCCCGACCACCCCGAGTTACCGGCCCCGCCAGCCCATGCCGACCGGAAGCAGCGCCAGCAGCTCGAGGACCGACTGGCCACGGCCCAAGACACCGACCCGTCACTGCGCAAACTGCGCGAGCGCGCCGAGCGCCTGCCGCCAGGCAGCCCGTCCTCCCCCTACGCTGAGGATGGCACCCCGCGCCCGCACGAACCGTCCCTCAAAGAGATCGAACTCCCCGAGCCCCCGCTGACCGACGCCCAGTGGGCCGACCACCGCCAGGAAGTAACCGACCGCCTCGACAAGGCCCTAGCCGACGGCCTGTCCACGGACCGAACGCTGACGATCAGTCGCGACCGTGACATCTGGAGTGATGATCGTGCCGCTATTCAAGATCAGATCATTGACGATTTCTATTCGTCAGCAGATGATGTGCCATGCGACGGATTGGCGATTATCGCCGGTGGCCTGCCCGGCGCCGGCAAGACCACTGTGCTTGATCAACAAGCAGGAATCGACCGGTCAAACTACCTCACGATAAACCCCGACAACTTTAAGGATGACCTCGCTCGTCGCGGGCTAGTTCCAGAAGTAAATGGCCTATCCCCGATGGAAGCCTCCGCGCTAGTGCATGAAGAGTCGTCCTACATGGCACGCCAACTCTCGCTTCGAGCAATCGCCGACAGGAAGAACGTCATCTGGGATGTAACCATGTCATCCCTGTCGTCCACAGCTAGTCGTATCCACGACTTTCGATCGGCGGGCTATCGGAGCATCGATGGGTTATTTGTTGATATTCCCAACAAAGAAAGCGTCGCCAGGGCGGAGGCAAGGCATCGAAGGGGACACGACCTCTACTTAGCTGGCACCAACCTAGGCGGGCGATGCGTACCGCCAGACGCGATCCGCGCCCAAGCGGACCCCGAATACGGGAGCATCAACCGCAGGAATTTCGAGCAGCTTAAGGGTGAGTTCGATCACTGGAGAGTATATGACAACTCAGTGGGTGGTCGACCAGCGATCCTAGTGGAAGAAGGAGCAGCATGACCAATGATGTCACAGAGCTACTTGACGCACTTCGCGACGGCAGAGTAACCGTCGATGAGGTAGCCCAGCAATTCCGCACTAGGAGGTGGCCACGACGTAGGAGGGCCGAACCAACTACCTTCATGGAACTAGCGGCCCGAGAGCTTGATGATCCAGACCCGTATATCCCAGGCTCCTTTGACGACGTCGCCGCCGCCTATCACCAAAAGAAGATAACCCGCGACCAGTTCCGAATTCTCAGCGAGGCGGTCGCCGAAGCGCAGCGGGCCGAGGATGCGGCCGACCAATGAGAGTCACGCGCGACTCGCTCTTACGACCTGCGAGCACCGGGCCGGGCGCGCCAGCGTGTGCAGTGCGCCTGGGACGACGACGCTGGGGCTCATCGCCGCCGATCACGGCGTGGAGCGGCTGGCGTGTCACTAGCTTCCTCCTCTCGCCAGCCGGGGGACGGCCGGGGATGCCTGTTCCCCAGGCGCCGCGCGGCTGGGCGGCTCTGTGTCCGTCCCGGTCAGGCTCAGCGCTCCCAGGTAACCCGCCAGCATCGCGCTGGCGACCTGCCCGACCATGTCGTCGGCGGGCAGGAACGACGGATGGTGCAGCGCGTGCGGACCGCCGGTGCCGAGGAACAGCATCAGCGCGCGCCCGCCGCGGCTGTAGTAGGAGAAGTCGTCCGCGCCGCAGGAGCGGAACGAGGTGTCGACGCTGAACCCGGCCCCGCGCAGCCACGGCCACGTCGCGACCGTCAGCGCCTCGTCGTTGACCAGGGCGGGCTCGCCCTCGTCGATCCTCACCGAGCCGCGGCAGCCGTTGGCCAGGCAGGTGTGCTCGACGATCTCGCGGACCGTCTGGTGCAGGCCGGGCCGGTCGGCCTCGTCGAGCACGCGCAGCGTGCCGCGGGCGACGGCGGCGGCCGGGATCACGTTGGCCGCCTGGCCGGCCTCGAGCATGCCGATCGACACGACGACCGCATGGGTGGGGTCGGACCGCCGGCTGACCGCGTGCTGGAGCGCGAGCACGGTCTGGCAGAGCGCCACGACGGGGTCGGCGGCGAGTTGCGGATAGCCGGCATGACCGCCGATCCCCTCGACCCTGATCTCGATGTCGTCGGTCGCCGCGTTGACCGTGCCGGCGGCCGCGGCAACGGTTCCCAGCGGAAGCTGCGGCTGCAGGTGCACGGCCACGATCGCGCTCGGAAGGTGCGCCTCAAGCGCCCCGGAGGCGACCAGGTCCCTGGCCCCCGACGGGATCGTCTCCTCGCGCGGCTGGAGCACGGCGAGCAGCGGCATCGGCAGGCCGACCCGCACCTCGGCGGCCCTGGCCGCCCGCCCGACCGCGGTGAGCGCGGCCAGGTGCACGTCGTGGCCGCACGCGTGCATCGCGCCGGTTCGCGACGCCCACGCGACGCCGGTCTGCTCGGCGATCGGCAGCCCGTCGAGCTCGGCCCGCAGCGCGACGCACGGGCCATCGTCCCTGCCGATGCGGATCAGCCGGCCGGTCCCGGCGACCGCGGCCGCATCCGCGCCGCCGAGCGCGGCCGCGACCCTGGCCGCGGTCCTGTGCTCCGAGCCGGACGGCTCGGCATCGGCGTGCAGTTCGTGCCGCAGCGCCACCGCGGCGTCGATCTCGGCGGCCAGGCAGGTCCGAAGCTGCGCCGCCAGTTCCGCGATCGACACGGCCGTGCTGGTCACCTCACCCACCTCCCCAGCCCACTTCACAGCCCAGCCCACTTCACAGCCGGTAGACCCGGTTCGCGTTGGCCGAGCCGATCAGCGCGGCGACCCGCTCGGCGTCGGCCGCCGACCAGGCGCCGTCGGCCACGAACTGCCCGGTCACCTTGGCGATGTCGCGGCGGAACCCGATCGCGCCGAGGTAGTGCAGCTCGGGCAGGCCGAACGCGTCGGAGGAGTAGAGCGTCTTGCCGAACGGCGTCAGCTCCAGCGCCTCGGCCAGCACGGTCGCCGACCGCGCTCCGACGTGGTTGAGTATCGCGCCGACGTCCATGTACACGTGTGAGAAGACGTTGGCGAGGTAACCGGCCTCGCGGTGGAACGGGTAGCAGTGCAGCAGCATGACCGGCGTGCCGGCCGGCTCGGTCGCGATCAGGAAGTCGGTGAGCAGCGACGGGTTGGACCGGTGCAGCCGGACGTCGGTGTCACCGAAGCCGACGTGGAACTGCAGCGGCTTGCCGATGTCGATCGCGGTCCAGATCAGGTGCCGCAGGAGCACCTCGTCGGCCACCCGTGCCGCCGGATCGGTCTCGAGCGCGCGCATCAGCCGCCCCGCGGCGGCCGCGACGTCCGCCGAGCCCGGCCGGACGGGATCGAAGTCGAAGCCGAGCCGGTAGGCGACGATCGACTTGTACCCGACCGCTCCGGTCGACGCCGTCTCGATCGCGAGTTCCTCGGCGAAAGTCATGGCCCAGGCCGCGGCCGTCGTCCCGGCCCTGGCCACCTTCTCGGCTACCGCCTCGAGCCGGACGACGTGCCGGGCCGGCGTGCCGCTCGCCACCGCGAGCTCCTCGGGCGTGGTGAGCTGATCGCCCTGGTAGCCGGTGTCGACCAGCCAATGCGCCACTCCGGCCGCGGTCAGCAGGCGGCGGTTCACCGCGTCGGTGCCGAGCTCGGCGCGGCGCCGCAGGTAGTCCTCCGCCGGGACGAAGGGCTCGAGATCCAGTGCCGGAGCGCACCAGCGCCGGATCACGAACCCGAGCTGGCTGTCGAACATGGTGGTGCCCTGGGCCGGCGGGCCAGCCGCCTCGGTCATCAGCAGCTCGAAGGCGGCCCGGTCCAGGTCGCCGGTAACCACGCCGTGGACGTGGTGGTCGATCAGCGGCAGGGGCTCGGCTGGCGGCGGCGGCTCGGCTGGCGGCAGCGGCTCGGCTGTGGTCACGGTTCCTCCCCGACTGGATCGGTGTCGTCCTCGGCATCCGCGGCGTCCACGGTGCCCGCGTAGAGCGCGTCGTACCTGGCCATCCTGGCCAGCGGCTGGTCGCCGAGACGGTCGACGAGCGCCGCGACCACGGCCTCGACGAGCGCGACCGCCGGGGTGAGCGCGTCGAACGGCGACGGCGACTGCACGCTGGAGGTCAGGATCACGTCGGCGTGCGCGGCCAGCGGCGACAGGTACGGGTCGGTGAAGGCGATCAGCGTCGCGCCCTGGCGCTTGGCGGTCACCGCCGCGCGGACCGTGTCATGCTGGTAGCGCCGGTAGTCGAACGCGACGAGGATGTCGCGGCGGCCGATGTCGAGCAGGCTGCTCGTGCGGTCGGCGCCCGCCGCCGAGACCGCGTGCACCTTCGGGCGCAGCACCCGCAGGTGGGCGGCCAGGTACTCGGCCAGCATGGAGCTGAACCTGCCGCCGATCAGCGTCACGCCGCGGCGCCGTTCGGCGAGCAGCCGGACGGCCTGCTCGAACTCGGCCCGCGGCAGCCGGGCGAAGCTGGACTTGATGCCGTCGCAGAACAGCCTCTCTGACCGGCTCAGCGCGTCCCCCACGTCGCCCGCCGCCCGCTCGGCGTGCATGGCCAGCGGCGACGACAGGCGGGCGGAGACCTCCGACTTCAGCGACCGCTGGAACCCGGCGTAGCTGTCGAACGACAGCTTGCTGACCAGGCGCACGACGGTCGGGGGGCTGACCCCGGCCGCGGCGGCGAGCTTGGCGACCGGCTGAAGCCCGCGGACCGGGTACTCGGCCATCAGCACGCGGGCGACCTTCCGCTCGGCCGGGGTGAGCTCGGCGAGCCTGGCCTGCAGCCGCTCGGCGACGGTCAGCCCGGCTGGCCCTGCTGGCCCGGTCAGGTACGGTCCCCGTGCCACCGGCTCACCACCGCCAGCGGGTGCGCGCGACCACCTCGGCGGCGCTGGCATCGGCGAACAACGCGATCTCGGCGCGGCGCACCGCGAGGAAGGCCTCGAACATTTCTACGCCCATCGCCTCGCGCAGCAGGTCGCAGCCCTCGAGCGCGGCGACCGACTCGCCGAGCGACTGCGGCAGCCTGCGCGCGCCGCGCTCGGCCAGATCGGTCTCGGGCAGCCCGACCGGGTCGCCCTCGGTCTCGCCGGGCAGCGCCGCGCCTGCCCCGATCCCGGCCAGGCCGGCCGCCAGCAGCGAGCCGATCGCCAGGTACGGGTTGGCGGACAGGTCGAAGCACTTGACCTCCAGGTTGGCCCGCACGTCCTGTTCACCGGACGAGCCGGTCACCAGGCGGAGCGCGGCCTCCCTGTTCTCCTTGCCCCAGCACTGGTACGCCCCGGCCCAGTGCGACGGCACCAGCCGCAGGTAGCTGGCCACGCTCGGCGCGCCGACGGCGACCAGGGCGGGCAGCGCCGACAGCACGCCCCCGCCGAACGCCTCCCCCTCGGGGGTCATGCCGTGCCTGCCCGGCCCGCCGGCCAGCAGGTTCTGCCCGCCGCGCCACAGGCTGAGGTGCACGTGGCCGCCGTTGCCGACGCCTCCGGCCACGACCGAGGGCGCGAACGACGCCTGCAGGCTGTGCCGCTGCGACACGGCCCTGATCGTCTGCCTGACCAGGACGCTGTCGTCGGCAGCGCCGACCGGGTCCCGCGGCGCGACCGAGATCTCGAGCTGCCCGGCGGCGTACTCGGGGTGGAACTGCTCGACGGTGATGCCCTGCCGCTCGATCGCCTCGACGACCTCGCGGGAGTAGTCGGAGAGCTCGATGATCCTGGTCATGCCGTAGGCCGGCCCCTCGCAGGCCGGGACGAAGG
>WNGQ01020095.1_pt1 | contig 10860 bp, 7 predicted proteins | sample 5407661 | NCBI WGS metagenome assembly WNGQ01 (sample SAMN13153382, study PRJNA577476) | soil metagenome | isolation source: 60 cm soil or saprolite under Garry oak tree replicate 2 | place: USA:California | collected 2016-06-15
TATCGTTGGCAACCACACGCAGGTGCCGCTCGGCGCGCTCGATCTCCTGGACCAGCCCGGCGGCGGCAAGTTCGCGCGCAATCGTGACGCGCTCCTCGCGACCGATGGCTTCGTTCAAGAGCACGACTGCGTCTTCGAGACCAACCAGACGCGCGCGCGCATCTTTGACCGCCTGCTCGGCCACCGCCAACTCAGTATGGAGCGTTTCAGAGCGCGCTTCTAACTCCCGTAATTCTCGTTTGAAAGCAAGCAGTCCCGCGCCCTCTTCCAACGCCCGCGCGTCGCCGGCATTCACTAACTGCCCGGTCGCGACCCAGTCGCCATTCAGCGTGACATAGATCTCGCCGTCGGCGAGCGACTTCGTCATTGCATCATCGAGATTGGCTGCGAGGCGCGCGTTCATTCTGTGCGCCTGCGTGCGATTGAGCACCCCCAGCAACTCGCGCGGTACTCCCAGAAGATCGCCAACTCGCAGGTTGTCAAGCGCCTCGTCCGCATAAGAAATTGCAGCCGGCGCGCGCTCTTCGATCTTGAACGCCACTGTGCTCGCCTCCTCACTGGCACCGTGCATTCCCGCGACGAGAAAACTGGCGCGCCCGGCATTGTTCTCTCTCAACCAGCGCACGGCCCGCACAGCATCTTCTGGAGTGGGGACGATGATCGATTGCAGCGACGATCCAAACACGCCTTCAACCGCGCGCTCCCATTTTGCGTTCACATTGAGCACGTCGGCAAGTGTGCCGATGAAGTGAAAGTCGCGTGCGACGTCTGTTTGCGAGAAGATAAACTGCACGGCAGAAGAATAATATGCGCGTCGCCCGTCGAGTTCGTTCAGGCTCTCGAGCCGGTGCCTGGTCCGCGAGTATTCGTCACGCACACGCGTCAGTTCCGCATCTGTGTCGCTGACCGCTTCGTGACCCTGGACCACGGCGTCAACCGCCGCCTCGCGCTCGGAATTCAAATTTGCGATGTGTTCGCGCGCGACGAGAATCTCGTCGTTTAGTTTGTCGGCCTCGCTCTTGCGCTCTGCATGCTGGGTGGCGGCCCGCTCGCCTTCGCGCCCCAAACCCTCCGCCTGAATCGCCAGCCGTTCAAGGGTTCCTTCAAGCTGGTGGGCAATCTCGCGAAGTCTTTCAGCAACAGCGGTGTGGGTCAGCAGCTCGGTCCGCGCCCGCTCGATCTCTCCTTCGGCGTTTGCGGCAGTGGCAAGCTTCTCAGCATAAGCTTGCTCGGCGGCGTGAAGCGAAAGCGCGCTTTGTTCACTCTCTGCACGTGACTCTTCGTCCTGCTCGCGCAATCGTTCGCATTCGGCGCCAACGCTGACGACACGCGCGGAGAGCGTCTCGATCTCTAACTGAACTTCGGCCCGTCGCTTTTCAAGCTCGACTACTTGCTCTTCCTGATACGCCCGCTCCCTTACCTGGCGGTCGCGCTGCAACGCGGCTTCGGCAACGGCAGCGCGAGCGTCAGCCAATTCATCTTCGAACCTCCGGGCCTCGTGGGTCGCGTTGCGAGCTTCCTCTTCTCGGCGCGCCAGCTCTTCTGCCAGGCCACGCTCCTGACCGGTCACGGCCTCGAGCTGCGCCTGTGTCTGCTCGAGCAAACCAACCAGTTTGCGATCGTCTGCGACATACACGCTGCGAAGAAGTTCGCGCAACTCCTCCCGCAGGACATGGTAACGCCGAGCCTTGGCGGCCTGACGACGCAGGCTGTTCACCTGTCGGTCGATTTCTGAAATGATGTCGGAGATGCGCGAGAGGTTCGCGCGCGCGGATTCGAGTCGCCCTTCGGTCGCGCGCTGACGCACCCGAAACTTTGTGATGCCTGCCGCCTCTTCAATGATCGCGCGGCGATCCATCGGCTTAGCGGAAAGGATCTGCCCGATGCGACCCTGCTCGATGATCGCATAGTGACCGCCGGACAAGCCGGTTCCCGAAAAGAGATCCTGAATGTCACGCAGGCGGCACGCCCGGTCGTTTAAGAGATACTCGCTTTCACCTGAACGATATAACCGGCGCGTTACCGAAACTGCTTCACCGGGCGCAAATTCAAGCGCGAGATTCCTCCGCCGCCAGTGACGCCTGGGATGAATCTTCTTTGGAGCACTGGTAGCAACTGCGGCAGAGTCGGACGAACCATTCTCGGCGACCGCGGCTTCCGCACTGCTCTCGATCGTTTGTGCCTGCTCCCAGAGTTGGTCTGGCGCAGCGATCGCCTCAATCTCTTCCCCTGCTACATCCTCGAAACTAACGGCGTGCTCGTCGATCTCTTCGAGCGTTGAGTCGATGTCTTCGATATCGGGTTCGTGCTCGACGGTTTCATCGCGCACCAGATGCATTATGACTTCGGCCAGGCCGCTGGGCGGACGATTGCGCGAGCCCTGAAAGATCACATCCTTCATCTCGGCGCCGCGCAGATGCTTGACTCTTTGCTCGCCCAATACCCAGGCGATGGCGTCGGCAACATTGCTCTTGCCGCAGCCATTTGGTCCGACGACGGCGGTGATACCATCACCGGTAAAGATAATTTGTGTGTAGTCCGCGAAGGATTTGAAACCGATGATTTCCAGCCGTTGCAGTTTGAACATGCGTACGAGTCTTATATTACCGGCTAGCCCCGGTCCCGAACAAGCAGGCCACCAGAGGCGACGTACGGGTGAGTCACTATAGGTTGGTCTTGCTTAGGATGTCAACAAAAACTTGAGGTTAGGTGACTTTAACTCTGTGAGAAGCAAGGGTTAAGAGATTCGCTTAACGCCCCTTGGCAGAAGCCGGCTAAGTCGCTACTGCTTGCCGGCCTTCCGCGCGAGCATCAGATCTATCCCCTGACGGATACCTTCCGGGGTGGTAACTTCCGGCCTCAACTGTCGTCCTTCTACGAGAACCGTCGGCGTGCCCTGAATGCCCAGCGAATCGGCGCGCTGCTTGTCCTCGGCAATGCGTTGCTGCACTTCGGGGCCGTCCAGGTCGCGAGCGAAGCGCTTTAGATCGAGACCGAGCGAGCGCGCATACTTCGTAAACGTCGGGCGCGGGTCTTGCTGATCCTTCCAGACATTTTGATTATCGTAGATGAGATCGTGCATTTGCCAGAAATGATCCTGCAGGCGCGCGGCTTCCGCGGCTTGCGCGGCTGCCAGCGCGTTCTTGTGATTCTTTGTCAGGGGAAAATTATGAAAGATGAAATCGATCCGGTTGCCGTATTCCGCTTCAATCTTCTTGAGTTCAGGATAGAGCACTCCGCACGGAGGACACTGATAGTCTCCATACTCCTCGACCGTCACCGAAACATTGGGCAAGTCCCTGGCCTGAACGGGCGTTTGAGCCGGGGCTTGAGCAGGGATTTGAGTGGAAGCTGCGGGAGTTGAACTCGTCGCGACAGTAAACGGAGTTGAGTCTCTAACAGTCCCGGCCTGTCTCGAACGAAACAGAACCGAAGCCCCGGCAATCGCCGCTAACAACACAGCAATAATGATGACAAACGGAAAGTAGCGTTTCATAGATTTCTTCACTCTCTCTCCCGAAAGCGCTCGACAAACTTATCTCCGAAGCAGAAGCCCGCGCGTAAGCAAGGGCTCCTAAACCAAGCCCTCCCTATCCGTCCCACCCCAGCCGAGCTGCTCGGCTGGGGACGCCGGGTCAGGCTTCCGCCCCGCTGTAACTGACAAACTGAAGTTTGTCGGACTCCCAACATCAACGCGCTGGCAAATCGCGCCGGACATAAAGCAGCAGATCCACTCCGGGGCGCAGGGCGAAACTGCCGGCCGAATTGAATCCCGAATTGATCTGTTGATAACGACTACCGAAGGTCGCTTCCATCGGGGCGCCCTGATCCTCGCGAGCGATTATGACCGGCTCGTTGCTGGTAGTCATTTGACCATGGTAACCGGCGCTATAGTCGCGCAGGTACCACGGTAGCGGCCAATACTCGGGTGAAACGATCGTGATGCCCATCTTGACTCCCAGTCCGCTACGCCGCGCGACTTGATCTATCTCGTCAAGCAACTTCAACAACTCGCGTCTCGTGTGCGCATAAACATAGACGTAATACGTGTCGTCGTTATCGTAATTGAAGAAATTAAGATCTATCGTCTGATATCCGGGAATTAAGGCGGCCTGCACCCGGCGCTTCGTGGGAACCGAACCTCCGGGTGATTCAAATTGATATCCAGCAGCAAGACACAACACCAGGATTACGGCGGCCACTGGAAGGCGCCAATCGCGTCGGACGTCCCGATAGAGCGCTTCAATAGCGTAGCCGCCGATCAGTGCCAGAGGCACGATGAAGTTCAGCATCAACCAGGGCGTCTTATAGGGAACCTTCGAATACGCGACGATGATTCCAAAGGCCCATAGCGCCGAGAAAAGGGCAAAGGGTTTCGCCGGCTTCCATACCACGATCGCAGCGCCGATTATCGCCAACAGTAACAGTATTGCTTCCTGATTCATCAGCCAAAGTTTGATATACGTCCACGAATCGTGCTTATGTGCTTCCTGGCCCGTCCTGGTCCAAACCTGAAAGGCCCTAAGCGAGTCGTAGACGCCCTTGGGCCAGTTCGTAAAGAACGATGAGTAGAAGAGCACGCTCACAGCGACAAAGACAACCAACGCGATCAACGACCACATCGCCAGATTCGCCGGGCCCCCAAGTCTGTTGACGGTATGGCCCAATCGATCGGTGACAGTATTCCTTCGGCGGGCTGACGAGCTCTCTCTCAGCCATTGGTACACGTGCGTTGAAACCAGGGCAATCACCAGCACTGGAGCGGTGATGATGAATGTCTCCTTGGTCGCAAAAAGAAGTGCGGCCGACGCCGAAGCGAGGATCAAANNNCAGCGACTCGTGTATGAAGTAGCGCGATAGGTAAACTGCGCCCGGCGAGATCGCCAACAGCGCCGCACCCGAAAGCGCACCGATTGTTCCCAATTGGCGTCTCAAGAGCAGCACCAGCCAGATCGTCGCCAGGCCAAACAGTGCCGGGACAAGCCTGATATTGAAAGTGGTTAACCCGTACTTGTTCTGAGCGGATGGATCAAGAAGATGGATCCACGAAAGAAACCTGACCGTCCAAGGGATGATGGCGGAAAAGTAATACAAAGTCGGGCCGTGATAGTTCTCGGGGTCGTAGTGATAGAACCCGTCGCGCACCAGCCGCACAAGAAAATTACCGTTGACTCCCTCGTCATGGTGCAGCGGCACAAGCTGCAGATCATAAAGGCGCAAGACCCCGCCGACGACCATGATTGAGATCGCGCCAATCAGCCATGTTCGTTCCGAAATCTCGCGCTGGTTCGCCCTATCGGAAATGGCGGGCTCCGCGGCCTTCCTGGCGCGAGCAGCACCACCAGATTGGCGCTTTTTCTTCTTACGGTTGCGTCTTGTAGAGGCGGTAGTCACCTATTTCTCCGACCTTCTCGAAGCGCGAAAAGAACTGTTCATTGACCGGCATCGCCATGCGTTCAAGCGGACCAACGACCGCGTATTCGATGGAATACTTCCTAATCAGGCTCTCGGCGTCGGGTGCGCCCGAATAAATTCTTTTGATCTCCGCTTCGCGCTCTCTGAATTCCAGTCCATGGGTCCAGATGTGCCCGGGGTAGCCCATCAACGAACGCCGGCCGGTCAAAAATATCGGTGTGTTGTGAACCGGCGCATGAACTAACAGAGACCGTGGCCGGGTCTGTTGTTTGACTAATTCCGCAAACTCCAGCCCGTTACGATCAAACACCTGATATTGTCCCGAGACGAAGAACTGCTCGATCGTCGACTCGTCCAGGAACTGCCGGTAGAACGCTTTGTATACTTCCGACCGCGAAACGATGATCGCCACGTCCAGTGCGCCTGCTAGGGTGATGCAAACAAAAAGCGCGATGCTCAACGCGCGACGAATTGAACCCTCGTGCCACAAACGCGAAACTAACAAAGCCACCAATGGCGCCGACGCCAGCCACCAATAGAAAAGAACTTTCACATTGTCCCAGATCCAAGGCGCCAGCTTTAGTACGTTTGGGACGATAAAGCAGAGGGTAAACGGCAGATAGAATAGCAGCAAGCGACGAGAGACCAGAGGTTTCTTGCCGCGCCAGAGCAAGGCGGCAACAATCGCAGGAATAAACAGGCCTGTGTTCTTGAACCAGAACCAGACGGGGTTCTCGTTTCCGTGGTCCCACCCAAACTCCCAGCCAAAGAAAGTCGAGGCGTTGACTGCGCTGCCTCTGGTGGACCACCACATTTGCGGCAAAGCAATTAGTGAAGCAACAGCGGCGAACACGATCCACTCGGGCCAGCGCCGTTGCAATAAGGCCAGGCACGCACCCATGGCCATGACGACGACGAAGCTATGCGCGTGCACGAGTGGCAAGAGTCCGGCAACGAAACCAGCAGCAATCATCCGCCTAACGGAAGGCAAAAGGAAAAAGGAAGAAGGCAAAGGTGAAGAGGTCGACCGCGCTCTCATTCCCTCTTCTTTGAGTTTCGCTTTTTTGCCTTTTGCCTTTTTACTTTTGCTTTCCTTTTTTCCCTTTGCTTCCTCGATATTTTGTGAGACCCACCACTGTGTAAAGACGATCACCGCAAGCGGAAGTCCAAGCAGCATTCCTCGCTGAGTGACCAGTAACGTTGAGAATGCATTTCCCCAACGCCACCCGCTGTCCCCAATCGTGAAAGAAGAGCGCAGGTGCTCGAGCACCCCGGCTCCCTTCTGATTCTTGAAGTCGCTGAATAAAAGAAGCCAGCCGAACCCGCCGTTCAAAAGCACCAGCAGGGGCGTGAGCAGCGCCGCGAGACGATCGCGCAACATCTCCCAGGCCCAGCGATGAAGGACGCCCACGAAGGCCAGCGCCACAATGAAATTCTCGATGAACATCGACCCGCGCAAGCCAGCCCCGCACCGGACGAACATCGCGGAAATGAAATCCGTGAGAAATGGATACGTGAACCGAACACCTGCATAGGTTGGATCTTCGGGCGGAAAGTTGTTGCCGTGCGCGAAGCCCGTGATCACACTAACGTGAAACGGAAGATCGCCAAAGTTATTGCGCACGCAAGTGTAGATGCCTTCCGGCAGCTCAATCATTGCGAGATTGAAGATCTGCCAGAGTAGGAGCGTAGCGATCGCGCAGTAGCAGAAGTAAGCAACAGTTTCGCGGCTTGGATTGAGGGTGGCTCGGCGCAAGGCGCCTAAGGTTGCGGCCAGATCTCCTTGAATTTGCCCGCGATGAGTTGGCTTCAACAGCAAGGCCGTCGGAGCAGTAACCACAACAGCCGCAATCCCGATTGCCAGAGGCGTTAATCCGATAATGGATGCGAGTATGAATCCGATCAGGCCGAATGCCGCCAGACCGACGCAGGCGCCAGAGCAGAGACGTGTAGAAAGGGAGGCGCCTTCGTCGTAGGCGTAAGTAGCAAGCGCGCCGCCAACGGCGGCAAGCAATGCAAGCGCGAGCGAGAGAATCATGGATCAGAACTTACGACGAAGCCGGAACGAAACTTCGACGCTTCCTACCTGGTCGTTTCAACCGCGTTGCCAGAGTTGTATAAATCGATCCTATCGGCGTCGAATTATACGCGAACCGGGCTGAATACCGGCAGCCGCAGGTAAACTTCAGCGAGTACCATCGGGTTGTTGCACGGAGCGCTGACGATTGCGCTCCTGATCTGCGCATCATTGTGTAGTGGGTCAGTCTGAAAACCTGTGTGGGCGAACCCACTACTGAATAGTTCCGTTTCGTTGCATCGCTAATCGTAATCGGTTAGTTTCAAATAGAGGTAATTCATGCTGCGCGCAGGTATCGTTGGCTTGCCCAACGTCGGGAAAACGACTTTCTTCAACGCCGTGACAGCGCAATCCTCGGCGCTCATCTCGAACTATCCATTCGCCAGCAGCAAGGCGAACATCGGCGTCGTGGCCGTTCCTGATGAACGCCTCGCACCGCTCGCGAAGCTGGTGAAGACGAGCGTGATCGTTCCTGCGAGCGTGGAGTTTGTCGACATCGCCGGGCTGGTTCGTGGCTCGTCCAAAGGCGAGGGACTGGGCAACCAGTTCCTTCACAACATACGCGAAACAGACACGATGATTCAGGTCATTCGCTGCTTCGAAGACGAAACGGTCGTGCACGTGGAGGGTTCAGTCAATCCGCGGCGAGACATCGAGACGATCCAGATCGAACTCGCACTTGCGGATCTCTCGACGGTTGAGCGCCGCCGCGAGCGGGTGCAGAAAACAGCCAAGGGCGGCGAGAAGGCCGCGCGCGCGGAGCTTGAAGTTTTGGACAAGCTCCAGCCGGTGCTGGAGGAGTTTATGCCCGCTCGAAGTGTTTCCCTCGACGAGGACGAGCGCGCAATCGCCCGCAACTGCTTCCTGCTGACGATGAAGCCAACGATTTATGCGGCGAACGTCAACGAAGCCATGCTGAGCGCGCCTGACGAGCACGAGCACGTGCGCGTGGTGCGCGAGATCGCCTCGGGCGAAGGGTCGGAGTGCGTGGTAATCTGCGCGCAGCTCGAAGCCGATCTGGTCGAGCTTTCACCCGAAGAGCGCCGCGAATATTTGGCATCACTCGGAGTCACGAGCAGCGGCGCTGACAAGTTGATCAAGAGCGCTTATCGCGTGTTAGGTCTGATGTCGTTTTTGACTGCCGGGGAAAAAGAAGCGCGCGCCTGGACCATCCCGCAGGGAACGCGAGCGCAAGACGCAGCAGGCACGATTCATTCTGACATCGCCCGCGGCTTCATTCGCGCCGAGATCGTCGGCTATGACGAGCTGGTGCGCGCCGGCTCGTATGCGGCCGCGCGTGAACAGGGTTTGTTAAGATTGGAAGGCAAGGACTATCGTATGCAGGAAGGCGACGTGGTGCATTTTCGGTTTAATGTGTGAGATTCTCCCAGGACCTGCGTTTGGAATTCCCGTTACGGCCTTCTCGAATAATATCGATCAATTCATGCAACCGACGATCTGTATCTGCTTGCTATTCGGCGAGCTTTACAAATCTCTCTTCGTTCCGTTTTGAAGTTCGATAAGGTTCGCCATCTTCTCATCCTGGTTGGCGAACTTTTCTTCATGCTTGGCAAATTTCTCTTCATTGTGTATTTGAAGAACGATCAAATGGTCTATCTTCTTATTTTGATCTCGCCCATCGTGGCGCGCACGCAGTCCGGCTTTAACGAATAGCTTCGCGATCCGCTCCAATCGGTCCAATCTTTGTTCAGGTGTCATTGCTTGCGCTTGTTCACTTACCTGCCAAGATATCTTCGCGCGAGTGTGATCAAATGGTCAAGAAGGGTCTCTACTCAACCTGCGCCAACGTCGGCCACGCTGTCGGCCAGGCCCGTTGATCCTGAGGCGCCAAAAGCGTACCAGGGTCGCTGGCAGTATATCCTTGGCTTATAGTCTGAACGAATGTGTATGGTGGGCGTGGAAGGATGCGGGCAACCGCATCCAATTAAGCTGAGCTACGGATTGGTTGCCTGAAACCATTCAACGCAGCAACGCGCGAATGCCGACGAGAATCAGGTATATGATCGCAATGCCAATTGCAACCTTAATCAGAAAAACCGCCAAGCCGAAAACAAAGCCGGCAATTCCTAACGTCACGCCGATCGCTGCCATCAACAGGTGACCACCGACTACGATCACAAAGATGGTTAAGAAGACCAAGCCTGCAAGCCTAAGAATGTCTTTCGCTTCCTTCATTTTTCTACGCTCCCGCTAAGTCGATTTAATGACGCAACCGCCGATATGCTCAGTTTTGCGCGCTCGCTTCCGGTATACGACGATAACCCGCATCCCGTTCCGTATAAGATCCGCAAACCTCTGACGGTTCCTGAAGACGCCGGCCGAAACCGTACTAACCATTGAAAACCGGGGTACCCGAGTGTCTTCGGAAACTTTGTTCGCCGGAAGAGTCGCGTCTGCGATTAGTTTCGGCGATAATTATATAACCATGGCGCATCCTACTGCCAGAAGTCTTTTCGGCGAAACGCCAATCGACCGTCACGCGGAGCAATTCGCTCCGCTGGCCCAACGCATGCGACCGCGCTCGCTCGCGGAGTTTGTTGGCCAGAGCCATCTGGTGGGCGAAGGACGTATTCTGCGGCGATTGATTGAAGGCGGCGGAACTTTTCCGTCGCTAATTCTCTGGGGCGCGCCGGGCACTGGAAAGACTACGTTGGCGCGTCTGCTGGCTGAAAAGAGCCTGGCCCGCTTCGTTCCGCTCTCGGCGGTGTTCTCGGGCGTCAAGGATCTGCGTGCCGCGATCAGTGACGCGCGGGACGAGTTGCGATTCGGTACGCGCACCATTCTGTTTATCGACGAAATCCATCGTTTCAACAAAGGTCAGCAGGATGCGCTTTTGCACGCCGCCGAGAACGGCACAGTGACATTGATTGGCGCGACGACTGAGAATCCTTCATTCGAAGTCACGGGCGCGCTGTTGTCGCGTTGCCGCGTGTTGGTGCTTAATCCGCTGACGGAAGATGAAGTAAAGACGATTCTACTACGCGCCGTTGGCGAGCAGGAGCGCGGTCTGGCCCAACTCAATCCAAACATCGCAGACGAACTCCTCGCGCGCATCGCGCACTCTTCCGGCGGCGACGCGCGCGTCGCGCTGGCGGCGCTGGAGGCTGCTGTTGAATCAACCGAACCTGACGCGGGCGGCGTGCGACACATCACTGAGGCGACGACAATCGAGGCGCTCGGCCGGGCGCATTACGCCTACGACAAAGGTGGCGAAGAACATTACAACCTTGCCTCGGCGCTGATTAAGTCGCTACGGAATTCGGACACTGACGCAGCGCTGTACTGGCTGGCGCGAATGATCGAAGGCGGCGCCGATCCGGTGTTCGTCGCGCGACGGTTATGCATCC
>WNGQ01008352.1_pt1 | contig 10859 bp, 9 predicted proteins | sample 5407661 | NCBI WGS metagenome assembly WNGQ01 (sample SAMN13153382, study PRJNA577476) | soil metagenome | isolation source: 60 cm soil or saprolite under Garry oak tree replicate 2 | place: USA:California | collected 2016-06-15
AGAGGCGAAGTCTTCGAACCGGCCGGCGAGTAGCTATTCAGCCTGAGTCGGGCTTTCATTGCGGACGCGCGAGATGGCCCGCTGACGTGGGGTGCGCTCGTCGGCGGGTGCGCGTGGCGGGGGCGGCGGTCCGCCGCGGTGCTATGGGGTGCGGTTGCGGGCGGGAGCCAGGGGCCGTCGGTGAATAGCCGGGTGAGGGCGTCGAGGGCGTCGATGCCCCATTTGGCGGCTTCTCCAGGGGCCGCTTGACCTGATGCATGATGTGGGGAAACGCGACTCGTAGCGTGGTTTTACTGCCGTCCTCCGTGGGTGCGGTGCTCGTGGCTGGTAGTTGTTCACAGTCAGTCACGAGGATCGGGGGATCACAGTGCGTGCGTTCATGGTGAGGTTGCCGTCCGGTGCGGGGTACTGGACGGTGCTGGATGAGGAACTGGCGGTTGTCCCGTTCGCGGATGCGTTCTTGCGGCATCTGCGGTTCGGCCGGGACGGGGCGGAGTCGACGACGAGGGCGTATGCGGGGGCGATCGCGCTGTTCCTGCGGTGGTGCGCCCGGACCGGGAAGGACTGGCAGGCCGGGGCGGAGCAGCTCGGGCTGTTCATGACGTGGCTGGCGCACGCGGGCCCGGCGGCGTCGGGCATCGACGCTGAGCCGGGGGCGGTGGTGCTGGCCGGCCCGGGCGCGGTGCCGGCGAGGTCGGCGCGGCGGGTCAACGCGGTCCTGACTGCGGTGCGGGGGATGATCGTGCACGCGGTCACCGAGGGGACCGCGCCGGGGCGCCTGGTCCGGCTGCTGTTCGAGGTCGCCGATGACGCGGACCTGCCGGCTGCCGCGCGCGGGGAGGACGGCTCGCCGGGGTGGCGGGTGCGGGCCCGGCACCGGCTGCACGAGCCGCAACGTCCGGTGGACCGGGCCGCCGACGCCGATATCGTCGCGCTGCTGGGCGGGTGCTGCTCGGCGCGGGACCGGCTGATCGTGCTGCTGATGGCGCGGGCCGGGCTGCGCCGCGGCGAGGCGCTCGGGCTGCGCCGCGGCGACGTGCACCTGCTGACGGACTCCCGTGAGCTGGGCTGCGAGGTCGCCCGCGCGCACCTGCACGTGGTCCGCCGCGACGGTAACCCGAACGGGGCCGTGGCCAAGTCGCGGCGGGAGCGGGCGGTGCCGCTGGATTTCCTGGTGGTGCAGGCGTTCGACAGTTACGAGTTCGAGCGGATGGGCGTTCCGGCCGCGGCATCTGGTGATTTCGTGTTCGTCAACTTGCAGCGTGCCCCGGTGGGGGCACCGATGCGGCTGGACGCGGTCAACGACCTGGTCACCGCGGCGGCCAGGCGCGCCGGAACCGGGGCATTGCGCCCCCATCAGCTACGTCATTCGTTTGCCTCGAATGTCATCGATGCCGGCGGCACCCTGGAGGAGGCCCAGGATCTGCTCGGGCATGCGAGCATCACCTCCACGCAGGTTTACGCGCACCCGGACCCGGCCCGCTTGCGTGCTGCGGTCGATGCGGTGCCCAGCCCGCGCGCGCAGGCAGGAGACCAGGCATGAACACCGCGACGGCGCGGGCGCTGCCGCGCGGCACGAGTGAGGGACGGGAATTCAGTCATGTGCTGGCCGGGGTGCTGCTGGACGGCGACGCCGCGCGGCTGGCCGCGGCGCTGGATCCGGCGTTCCTGGACGAGGCTGGCTGGGATCCGGTTCGCCGGATACTGTCCCTGCCCGCCGGGCACCGGCTGCTCGGCCGGATGGTCTGCAAGCTCAGCGGGTGCGAGGCCGGGGTCCGCGACTCAAGGACCAGCGTGTGCTACCGCTGCCTGACCCGGCTGAAGCGGTCCGGCATGACCGGGGAGCAGATTGAGCAGGCAGAGCGCCTGCCCCCGGCACCGGGCCGGACGACGTGGTGCGCGGTGCCGGGATGCCAGCGCGAGCCGGCATCAGCGCACGCTGATCTTTGCAAGGGCCATGCCCAGCAATGCCGGCGCATGCACTCGCCAGGGCTGGAGCAGTTCCTCGCCGATCCCCGGGTCCGGCCGCTCGGGCCAGCGCTTCACCCGGAGTGCGCCGCCAGCGCCTGCACGCGCCCGTCACGCAGCTGCGGTTTCTGTGATGTTCACTACCAGCGGTGGATGAGAGCCCGCAGGGCCGACCCGTGCCTGGACGCCGGGAAATGGGGGGAAACCCAGCAGCCGGCCACGGCCGGCGGGCTGGTGGGCCTGTACGTGCTCGTGCCGCTGGTCGCGGTGCAAGTGCTGGCCGGATTGCAGCAGCGGACCCGGGACGGGGCCAAGACCGGTGCCTCTGACCTGCGGATGGCCTGCCGTGCCCTCGCCAGCCAGCGGGTCGCCGCGATCGGGGAATGCGACATCGAGTGTGTTGCCGGAAGCAGTTCGGTCCGGCCGCTGCTGCGCGCGCTGGCACGTCATGCCCGCCTGGCGGTATCGGACCCCGATAGCGAGAGGGACCGGGATATCTGGGACCTGGCGGTCTTCGGTCATCGTGGCCGGCTCGACTTCACCGGCATCACCCAGCGGTGGCTCCGGGAATCTGCCAAGCGCTGGGCGGCGCACGACCTGCCCCGGCACCGCGGCACCGGGGCGAGCAATGTCGGCAACGTCGTCAGCTCGGCGGCCAGGCTGTCGGAAAGCCTGCGCACCCGGCCCGACCGGGGCGACCAGCCGGCCGCGCTGGGACGCCGCGACATCGAGAGCTTCCTCAGCCGGCTCGCTTACCTTGAAACAGCCGGCACGATCAGCCGCTTCCAGCGCAACCTGATCTGCCGCGGTGCCCGCACCGTGCTGGCCGCAGTCCGCGACCTGAGCCTGGCGCGTGCCGGCCAGCCCGCGTCCGGGCTGGCCGGGGATTTCGGCATCACGCGCGCCGACATCCCCGCCCTCCCCGAACGCGGGGAGCCGGGACGTGACCTGCCGGCGGAGATCATGACCGCTCTGTGCGCTGCCCTGGACGAACTGGCGCCCGGCGAGATCAAGACAGCTGTCCAGATCGCCATCGATACCGGACGGCGGCCCGAGGAGATCATGTCCCTGCCGCTGGACTGCCTGACCCGTGACGCCGGCGGTGCCCCCGTGCTCATCTACGACAACCTCAAGAGGGACCGCGAAGGCCGCCGCCTGCCGGTCAGCGAGCACACCGCCGCGGTGATCACCACCCAGCAGGAACGAGTCACCGGCCGGTACCCCGCCGCCCCGCGCAGCGGGCTGGCGCTGCTCCCGACCCCCAAGTGCAACCCCGGCGGCTCCAGGAACATCACCGTCGACAGGTTCGAAGAGCGGCACCGCGAATGGGTCACCGGCCTCGGGCCGCTGCGCACCGCCGGCGGGACCGTGTTCGACTCCGCGAAGATCGTGCTCTACGCCTACCGGCACACCTACGCCCAAAGGCACGCAGACGCCGGCGTCCCCATCGACGTCCTCGCCGAGCTCCTCGACCATAAGGACCTCGGCGTCACCCGCGGGTATTACCGCGTCGGGGAGGACCGCCGCCGCGACGCGGTCGACAAGGTCACCGCGATGAGCTTCGACCGGCACGGCAACCGGACCTGGCGCGACGCCCGTGCCATGCTCGATGCCGGGCACGCCCGGTACGCCGTCGGGCAGGTCGCCGTCCCCTACGGCACCTGCTCCGAGCCGTCCAACGTCGCCGCCGGCGGCGGCGCGTGCCCGGTCAGGTTCCGCTGCGCCGGCTGCGGCCACTTCCGTATACGTTTCCCGTGTTGTTCAAGGTCGTGTTGTCGATGCGAGGGGCGCGTGTGGTGGAGGAGTGGCAGTTGTTCTGGGTCGGTGGCGGCGATGCGCCGACAGCCCCGGTCGGCGATGCGCCGGCTGGGTGGGCGGATCTTGCTGACCGTGAGCGCGGGCTGGGGTTCCGGGAGCGGCAGCCGATCCTGGTCTCGCCGTGCGGGCGGGTGGACGCGCGGCTGAGCGAGTTTTTCCGCCGCTCGCGGTTTGCCTCGCGGGCGGTCGGCACGCAGGAGTCCTACGTGCTGGATTACCGGTTGTTTTTCTCCTTCCTCTGGCAGGCGGGCCGTAACTGGGATCAGGCGCGGGCGGAGGATCTGGAGGACTGGGAGGACTGGCGGCTGCGCGGGCGGGGCAACCCGCGGCGGATCGGCGGGGCGAAGTGGGTTCGGGAGCTGGCCGCGCTGCGGCTGCTGTATGGGTGGGCCACCGCCCGGGGACATCTGGCGGCCAGCCCGGTGCGGCTGCGGTCGGTGCGCACGCGTGACGGCGCGGCGGTGCAGGTCGCGGAGCTGGCGCCCTCGGACGTGCGCTCGTCGGACGTGAAGTGGCTGACCCCGCGGGCGTTTCGGCTGTGGCGGGACGTGGGCCTGCGCGGGTATGGCGCGGACGGCCGGCCGGACGCTTCGTGGCGGGGCCGCAACGACGGCCGGGACGCGGCGTTCGCGGATGTGCTGTTCGCCAGCGGGATGCGGCGCCGGGAGGCCGGCACCCTGCTCACGGTCGAGCTGCCGGACACCACCCAGGCGCGCCGCTACTACTCGGGACGGATCGCGGCGGCGGTGGCCAAGCATTCCGGCCGCTACTTCTACATCAGCGCGGCGGCACTGCAGACCGTGGAGCTCTACCGGGTGACCACGCGGGCTGCGGCGGTGCGGCGGGCCCGGGCGGAGGGCCGCTACGACGCGCTGGCTGTGCGGTGGGTCGTGCAGGGCATCACCCGTCGCGGCGAGGTGAGCTGGGTGGACGAGCGCGGTGAGCGGGTCACGGCGTCGCTGAACAGGTTGACCGACCGGGACCGGGTAAACCTGTTCATCCGCGGCGAGGATGGTCTGGAGCCGCTGGCGTTGTGGCTGACCGGGACCGGGATGCCGATGCGCTACCGCAGCTGGAGCAAGGGTGTTCGAGCGGGCCAGTGATCGCTGCCGTGAGCTGGGGCTGGAGGTGTTCGCGACCCCGCACATGCTGCGGCACTCGATGGCGTTGCGCAGTTTGGTGTCGCTGCATCACGCCCTGGACCGCCGGCTGGGGCTGACACCAGCCGAGCGGCGGCACTACGAAGCGCTCTACGGCAGCGTGTGGTCGATGGTCAAGGACTTGCTGGGGCATCGCTCGGAGGAGACCACGCGCTCGATTTACCTGGAGCCGGTCCGCGGGCTGCAGTTGGAGAGCCTGCTCAATGACGAGGAGCATCCGGACAATACCGAGCTGCTGGCGCGGCTGGCCGAGCACACCGGCCTGGTCCTGGATACCCCGGGGCAGGTCGTGGCGTGAGCGGCACCGGGCGGCGGGCCGCCCTGCCCTCGGCGGCGTATCGCAAGCCCGGCAACCTCAGCGCGGATGGGCTGGTGGTGCACGCGGCCGGGCAGGGCGGGCAGGACCACGGCACCTACGACTTTCGCGGCGGCCCCGGCCCGGAGGTATTCAAGCGCGAGCTGGCCGCGGCCTTTGCCTGGTGCGCGTCGGCCAGCGGCACCTGGGGCAGCGCCGCGACCTGCGAGCAGTATGCGCAGCGCGTGCGCCAGTTCCTGGCGTTCGCCGCTTCGTGCCGCCCGCCGGTGACCGCGGTCGCGCAGCTCACTCCGGCGGTCTGGAACACCTGGACGCTGCCCAGGCCCCGACGGCGGCAGCTGCGCGTGGTGCTGCTGGAGATCGCCTCGCTGCCGGCGGACACCCGGGCGAGGATGCAGGCGCAACGCACCCGGGTCGCCCCGGGGACGTCGCAGGCGTCGTACTCGCTGCGGGAGTTCACTGCCATCCGGGCCGCAGCCGGCCGGACCGTCCGGTCCGCGGCGGGCCGCATCGAGGCCAGCACGCTGCTGCTGCGGCGGTGGCGGGCCGGAGAGACATCACAAGATTCCTCCGACTGGTGGTGGGGCTGGCTGCTGGATCAGGTCAGCCGCACCGGCGAGCTGCCCCGCAGCACGGTGTCCACGACGGGTCACCGGTACTTCTCCAAGCCGGTGCGACGGCTGCTCGGGTCCGGCGGCGGACCCGGCGCGCTGGCCAGGCTCTACCCGACCTACGAGGAGATGGGCGCGGCGGCGGTGCTGCTGATCTGCCACGAGGGGTGGAATCTCTCGGTGCTGCAGACGATGCAGCTGCCCGGTCAGTGGCCCGACGCCGACGCGGACGCCGGATCGCCGGTGATTCACCGGGTGGACACGGACAAGCCCCGGCGGGGGCCGGGGCGCCGGCACGGCAGCAACAACCTCGCCGACCTCGGGGAGGGCAGCGCCGGCCGGGCGATCCGGCAGGTTCTGGCGCTCACCGCGCAGGTCCGCGCCACCTTGGACCAGCGGGGAACGCCGAGCACGAGCCTGCTGCTGGGCCGCCGGGCCAAAGCGCTGGAGGGTGGCAGCGTCTTCGCCGACGGCGCAGCTGCCGAGCTGGCCATCAAGGCCTGGTCCGATGGCGCGGGCCTGGCGGGCGGCGACGGGCCGCTGCGGGTGCGCGCCCGCCGGCTGCGTCGCACCGTGCAGGTGCTCTACGGCGGGCCTCGCAACAACACCGTCCGCACCCACGAAGACATCTACCTGATGCGCGACGAGCAGGTCCGCGAGGAATCCGCCGACGTGGTTGCCGCCGGGCTGGCCGAGGCGGTCGAGCACGCCGAAACCCGGGTGCGGATGCGCACGGTGCCGCAGGCCACGGGCGCCACCGCGCACGACACGGAGCGGGTCGCCCGCCAGGCCGGGCTCGCGCACGGCACCGCCGCGCAGGTCGTCGCGGGCCAGCTGGACACCGCGGTGGCCGCCTGCACCGACTTCGCGCACAGTCCGTTCACACCCTCCGGGCCGTGCGCAGTGTCGTTCCTGTTGTGCTTCGCCTGCCCGAACGCGGTCGCCACCGGCCGGCACCTGCCGCGCATCATCTACCTGCACGAGGCACTGCAGGCTTTGCGCTCCGCGGTGGACACCGCGACCTGGATGGCGGACTGGGCCGGACACCACGGCCGGGTGGCCGACCTGGTCCGCGCGCACACCACCGAGGCCGAACGGGCCGCCCTGCGAGCCCAGCTCACCGAGGGCGACCGGGAGCTGATCGACCGCATGCCCGACCGGAGGCTGGACTCATGAGTGCCGCACCACGCCAGCTCGGGCATGAGGGACCGGGTCTGGTCAACCCGACCCCGGACGTCCCGGTTTTCCCCGCAGGCCGCGCGCGGCCGGGCACCCGCGAGTCCGACCTCCCGCGCTTCGGTGACCTGCGCTGGCAGCTGGCCGCCCTGGACCACGGCGCCTCCGGCCGTTCGCAGGCCGTCAACTGGGAGAGCGTCCCGGTATCCCTGCGAGCCGGGTTCATGCGCGCGGGCTGGGCAGTGATCAACCTCCCGACGCCGGAGATACTGCTGCACCGCTCGGGTTCGTCCACCCGGCCGCGGCTGTCACCGGGCAGCCTCAAGCGCACCTTCTCGGCCTGGAGACGCCTCGCCCGGTGGCTGGCCCAGCACCAGGTCACCTGCCTGGACCAGGTCGACCGGAGTCTGCTTGAGAAGTACCCGCAGTTCCTGGCCGAGCGCGGTCTCACCCGCGGCCCGGTCACCACCGAGATGTTCGCTATTACCAGGCTATGGGCCTACGCGCCCTTCCTGCTGCCGGCGGACCGGATCACGATGCCGCCCTGGGACGAGCCCGGCGCCGAACCCGGGGACTTCCCCGGCGCACCAGCCGGCGGAGCGGGCGAGAACACCACGATCCCGGTCCATCCGGCGGTGATGTCCCCGCTGCTGGTCGCCGCGCTGCGCACCGTGACCGACTTCGCGCCCGATATCCTGGCCGCCTGGCGAGATGCCCGCAGCCTGCTCGACCGGATCCCGCCGGCGCCCAGACCGGGCGGACGCGCCGACATCCGCGCATACCTGCAGCGCTTGCGCGACACCGGGCAGCCGCTGCCCGTGTTCACCGGGCGCCAGACTGGCGCGCTGGCCCGTGCGCACCGGGTGACGCAGCCAGGCAAGACCGGCCCTGGCCGCCCCCTTGCCCACAATAGATTCATCGCGGGAACGCTCGGTGTCACCGCCGTGCAGGTCACCGCCCTGCTGGCCGCTGAGCCCGACGTGCTGGAGGGTGTGCGGTCCGGCGCGGGCGCGCCGTTGGCGACGCCGGTCACCGCGCAGGTGGGCGGCCGGTCCTGGCGGGACGGCATCGATGTCGAGGACGTGATGGACCTGGCCGTGCACCTGGCGGCCGCCGCGCTGCTCACCGTGGCGTATTTGTCCGGCATGCGCCCCCAGGAGGTCCTGAACCTCGAACGCGGCTGCTGCACCGCCGGGCAACGCGAGGACGGGACGGTGCGCTACCTGATCACCGGACGGCACTTCAAGGGCGTGACCGACGAGGACGGCAACACGATCCCGGGCGGCCAGACACGATCGCAGCCGTGGACGGTGATCGAGCCGGTGCATCGCGCGATCACCGTCCTGGAGGAGCTGACCGAGGGTCCCTTGCTGTTCCCGCGGCGGTTTTCCAAGGCCGCCAAGCCCCGGGCCTACCTGGGCGACGCCATGAGCGTGATCACCGCCAACGCGCGGATCGCACGGTTCGCCGCCTGGGCCAACACGCTCGCCGCGGAACACCGGCGCGAGCACGAAGTGATCCCCGCCGACCCCGATGGCGCGGTCACCATGCGACGATTCCGGCGCACCGCCGCCTGGTTCATCAACCGCCAGCCCGGCGGCCGCATCGCGCTCGGCATCCAATACGGACACCTGCGGGCTTCGTTCGGGGAGTCCTACGGCGGACGGTCCCGAGTGGACATGCTGCAGATCCTGGATCTCGAGCAGGCACTGGCCACAGCCGACACCCTGACCGAGGCTGCCGGGCGGCTCAACGACGGGGAGGGCGTCAGCGGCCCGGCCGCCGGCCGCTACATCGCCGCCGCCCGCGAGTTCCAGGCAGCCTACGCGGGCGGGTTCGCCTCCAAGCGCCAGTACAGAGCCCTGCTGGACAACCCGCGCCTGCAGGTCTTCGACCCTCCGCAGGCGCTGCTGACCTGCAACCACGATCCGCTCAAGGCGCTCTGCGATCCCAACCGCGGCAAGCCCGGCGGCCAACCGCAGCGCACCCCCAGCCAGGACCGGTGCCACAGCGCCTGCGCGAACATCTCCCGCACCGACACCCACGTTGAGCGCATTCAGGCCGAGGTCGGCCGGATCGAGGCCGAGATCGCCGACGGCCCGGTTCCGCTGCCGATCCAGCAGCGGCTGCGGCAGCGCCAGGCCACGCTGAACGAGATCATCGGCCGCCACCAGGCCACCCGCATCCACCCGTACTCGCCGGAGGACCCCAGTGACCGAGACCCAGGAGAATGAGCGTCCCACGGCGGCCGATATCGCCACCGCCATCGGTGACGCGCTGGTCCAGGCGACCGAGACCACCGGCACCAGCCGGACCGAGGATCGCGCGGAGGTCCGGGCGATCACCGAGGCCATGGTTCGCCTGCTCGCCGGTGTTCCGCTGCGTTCCGACGGCATGCTCACCATCAAGTCCCTCGCAGAGGAGGCCGGGCTGCGCCGCAACAAGCTGACCCACAAGCACACCGGGCTGAAGGACCTGTTCTACGCGCTCGTCCGATCCCAGGACCACCGCCCCAAGATCGCCGACAGCCTGCAAGCCGGCAACGACCGGCTCCGTCAGAAACTCGCCCACCTCCGCGCCGAACACACCCGGCTCAAAGACCAGGTCGCGACCTTCGCCCGCGTCATCCACGTCCTGGAAGTGGAAAACGCCCAGCTACGCGGGCAAAGCCAGGCCGGCGATGTCATCCGTCCACTGCAACGACAGACCCACTGAAACCCGACCTTCCCTAGCTGGTCCCAGCCGGTCCAGCACGCCCAGAATCGGTTCCGATCCGAGGAAGCAGAGCTTGACCGACAACACGCACAGACTTGACACGGAAACAGACTTGACACGGAAGACCACTTCGCCACCGACCGCAGCCACCTTCCGGAGATCCGCCGCCAGCTCGCCGAAACCGAGCAGCTGATCGAGCACCGCAAGGCCCAGCACCTGGCCCGCTACGGCGAGCCGATGAGCGAATCCAACATCTGGCTGGAACAGCGGCACGCCGAGGTCCGCAGCATGCGCCTGGAGATTACCGCCCTGGAAACCCTCGCCGACGATACCGCCGTCATCCGCGGACCCGGCGTCTGCGGCAGGCCCGGCTACCAGGCCGGCCCGGTATCCGTCAGCATCACCAGAAAGCCGCCCGGATCATGACTGCGACCGTCTCCCGGCAACCAGGCAGTTCAGCCGCGCAGCGCCGGGCCGATGCCTTGCGCCGCGCCGCCCAGTCCAAGCGCCAGGCCGCCACGGCCCGCGCCGACGCCGCGATCCGCCAGCTCATCAAGGAAAAGAAAGACATCAACTTCAGGTCAGTTGCCCGGGCCGCCGGGGTCAGCCTCGATTTCCTCTACGCCAGCACCGAACTGCGGCAGCGCATCGAGAAGCTCCGCGCCCAGCAAGCCGCCAGGACCGCCAGCCATGTCCCAGCACAGCCCGCAGCCGCGGAGCACGACGACATCGTGCACATCCTCACAACCAAGCTCCGCCGGGAACGTGACACCCGCCGCGCCGCGGTCAGCGAACTCGAGCAGCAGCTTGCCGCCGCCCACGGCGAGCTGCTCCGCCTGCGCCGCCTTCTGCACCAGCACGGCGTCAGCACCGGCTAAGCTAGCACGCTCCAGACGCGTCCGCGACGTCACTACCAGCGGAAACACGGCAATTTCGAAGATCAACGCCAGATAAATCGACGACTTCGCGATCAGGCACGGCCAGCACTACGGCACGCTGCTGATCGACTGCGAAACCGGCGCGCCGCTGGACCTGCTGGAGGGCCGCGGCGCCCAGCCGTTCGCGGACTGGCTCTCGGCTCATCCCGGCGTGCAG
>WNGQ01009005.1_pt1 | contig 10855 bp, 6 predicted proteins | sample 5407661 | NCBI WGS metagenome assembly WNGQ01 (sample SAMN13153382, study PRJNA577476) | soil metagenome | isolation source: 60 cm soil or saprolite under Garry oak tree replicate 2 | place: USA:California | collected 2016-06-15
TCCAGCTAAACGTCCCCGCCGGAACCATGATCGTGTCGCCATCGACGGCCTGATTGTTATGGATCGCCTGAATATTTTGTACCGTGCCGTCTGAATTATAGACGACAGCAGAAGCAGAAAGGACAGTGAAGCTGAGTAGCGTTGTTAGTAATGTTTTCATGGAATTGAGCCCAAAACCGCGCTTATCACGTCGCGGGCGGACTTCATAAACGTGGTTCGCTTTCACTTTCGGCGCGGCTCCAGATTCACGATCACCGCCAACGGGACTGCTAGGAAGATCGTCTGCAAGACAAGTTGTTTTACGTCGATCTGGCTACTGGCCACGAAAATCGGTGCGTGTGCATAGCCTTGAAACCGCAGAAGATTGCCCCCGCTGTGCGGCGCAACCATCAGCGAGATCAGGACAGCGATTACGACTGCTAAAAGTGTTCGTTTCATCAGACCGCGTCAGAGATTCAATCACAAAGCGCCGTGAGTCATTCCGACGAGTGCGAAGCACACAATACTCAATCGAGTATCGGGGCAAATATTTTTCACCAACAGCGCGACCGCCGGGAGTTCCACCGTCTTTACCAACAACGGAGGCGCGGGCTTCAACGAAATTGGAGGATCGACGGAGTTTTTTGATACGTCATCCGCGGCCAACGGCACGTTCATTAATAACGCCGGCGTCGCAGACGCAGCAGAAGGTGGTTTCACGGAATTTCATAACAACTCGACCGCAGCGAATGGCACCTTTACGATCGACGGTGGTGACGGACAGAGTAACCATTTCGGTGGAATCACTCTGTTCAGGGACACCTCCACGGCCGGCAATGGCGTATTTATCAATAATGGGGGTACGATTGTGCCCGGTACCACGTCGATCATTGACCACGCAAGCGCCGGCAACGGTACCTTCACGAATAACGGCGCGCCTGCGAGCGGTGCTCGTCCTCACAACCTCTAGCACAAAGGCGTGTGCTCGAGCTTCATTACGAGAGGTGAGGAAGTCAGACGCACCAGATTTCCAGTCTGGTAGAACCAGGCAACGCGACGTCTTTCGAAGGCGTTATCGAGTGTTACTGCGTGGTAAAATCTGACTTCGTCACTGCAATCAGATCGTTGTGATGGGACGAGGAGACGCGGGCCAAGCTCATCGAGAAGCGCCGCCAAGCGCGTGCGCTCATGCCGGGGTCTGACGATCCCAATCCGTGAGTGTGCAACGTTGCACAGGTGGACAGCGAGGGGACGGACGAACCGCACCACTGAGTTGATGCAGCGGTGTGGCCGGTGAGTGGGGTGGTGCTTGGACACGGCCATCGACTGAGCGCCGCCGCCATCGCACCGCTCAGATGGCACGCGCAAGGAATTCTTTCGGGTTAGTGATATAGCAGGACATCCCGTTTTTGCGTGCTGGGCTACGAAAGTCGATATGGTTAGGCTCAGCAGATTGTTCCTCCATCTTATTGGATAAATCGATGTCCTGACGGGATCCGTTGGGTCGAAGTCCGAGACTAAGCAGTTTGGCGATCGTGATCGCAGAACGACACTGACCGGAACCATCGCCTTGGTCCGTTAGGAAATGGAAATTGAACTCGACTAGGAACGGGGCCAGGGAAATGACTGCCGGTCGCAGCAGCACAAATTGCGTAGCCCCAGTTTATCAAGCGATCCTGGTATTTCGACTCCAAGCGCTTCAGCCGGGTCGGAGTAGATGCAAGCTCTGTTACTCGATCGTCCGCACACTCCAATGGAATCGCCGGTAAATAATCCTTTGTATGACTGCGAACGCTCCAATACGTCCCGTCGTGGTCCGTTCGGGCCTTGAACGCCTCAATCAATTGCCGCTTCCGCAAACTGCGAACCTGATTATCAATAATGTCGTTAATCCGATACGCATGACGGGCCCAATCGCGTTTGGGTTCCGGTTGGGGCGGCATTTTTCCGCCGCCGTCACTTACGAGAATGCTCTTGTACCGCTTCCAAGCTGTCTCGAGTCCTAGATTATCGTAGACTCCGCCATCGGATAAGACGACTTCGGTTGTAAATGGGATTTTCTGAAGTGGGCAGCCAACATCTGCAGTAAAGTCGGCGTGTTTAAGCTTCATTACCAAGGGAGAGAGGACAGGGGGAAACGCGGAGGATGCGGCGACGGCAATCGCGACAGGCGTCTGCGGATTCAAGATTCGGCCGACCCTGTAATCAGCCATGAATGGCCGCGAAAACCTCCAGAGTGCGCCGCTTTGGACGTTTGTTGCGTTGATTACGAACCGCGGCCCTTCATTGTCAGAAGGCAAGTCTTGCAAAGTTGAGTTGCCGTAAAGGAATTTCCGATACGCGCCAACGATGTTGTCGCTGATGGAAACGCCAGGCATCAGAATCCCACTAATAATCGAACCAACGTCGATTGTGCGCTCACCCAAATTACGAATAGGATCGATGACCAGTTCTTGGAGATTTTTGGCAACGCCGTTTTGAAACTGGAGATCGCGCCATTTCAAACCCAGCCGCGCAGCGGTAATCGAACCGCCCGAAACGCTCGACACACGGTTCAATTTCGCAAGGAGGCCGATCTCATTCAGTCGGATCAACGCCCCCAGGTGAAATATCATCGCTCGGTACCCACCTCCAGAGAGGCAAAGAGCAATCCCGGGTTCGATGTGTGTCGCGTCGGTATTTACATCAACAACGCTGACGGGCTGTTTAGCAGGATCAGCCATGTGAAGGCACGCACACGAGAGTCGTGCGGGGTCGATGTTCGAATCGGTGGCTAGCCATGGGGGGCGTTCGTTGCGATTTAATCGATCGGCATTTTGTTTGCCAAGACAATATTTTGGTTTTGGGTCGGTCAGATCACTTGAGCGTAGCGATTCAAGGGAACTCTTGGTCTACTTTCCGCCTCGAAAACTACAGGCTTTGCTATACCTTGAAGGCGAACCATATGCAAAAGCAGGAAGAGCGTGATAAAAACGCGGAAGTACCGCGGCAAGCAGATAAGTCGCACCTCCGAAAAGATCTTCTCTCACCAGCAGAAGCCAAGGAGGAATATCGTCGTCGTTTGACAAATGTTCTCCCAGACCTGCCGGCACTTGTTCTCGTTGTTATAATGGGTGGGTTAGGAGCTGCGCTGGGCCGTTTGTGGCACTTAGATATTGGTGAAACGGAATTCACCTCCGCGGTTTCCACCTTGTCTATCTGGCTGGTCATATGCCTAGGAAGCTTGGGAGCAACTGTCACAGTTTTTCTTCTAGCGAAGACTGATACAAGTAAACTGATTCACTGTTCGCTCATCGCTATTTTATCTGGAATGGCTGGCCCCTATCTCGTTACAAAGGCCCTTAGCACGGTACTGAGCGTTAACCCCAACTTAGTGAAGGTAAACGCGGCAATCACCGTTGTGAAGTCGACGACAGACACGCTTGAGCGTGCAATCCAAACGTCCACCGCGGAAGCTAATCCTCAGAAAATTATTGACGTGTTTGACCAGACAGCTCAAGCCACTACGAGCTATCTTTCCGTGGTCAAAGGAGCATCGGGAAAGGAAAAACAACAGGCGCTAGCTACTTCGAAGCAACAGCTGCAAGACACCTTAAAAGCGTTGGATGCGGCTGCCACTATCTCACCAAGGCAATCACTTCCCTTGCTAGCGAAGGTCGCCACTGAGGCCAAAGACGCTGGGGTGCCAGAGATTGCTCAAGGCGCTCAAAAGATCATCGATACGAATCCAGCGGTGCGATCAGCTGCAGAAACAGCTGCAAAGTCTGGAAAAGTGTATTTCATTACTCCAGAAGAGCTAACAGATACAGCACTACATGAGTTACACGACCGCATTAAAGCTCGATTTCCTCTGGCAGATCTCCAACCCGCCGTTCATCCAACTCGTCGAATGGATGCGGGTTTGGAAGTTGTGTATTATCGGGATGCCCCTTTAGACAAGCAGATCGCGGAGGATTTATCGAAACTGGTTACCGAGTACCTTAAGGTATACAAAATCGCTCCAAATACTCCGAGCGTTAGAAAAGGGTCACCTGACCAGCCAACAGCACCGTTTCAATTCGACATCCACATTGGTCCAGACGTAACGTCGAAACTCATCAGCAATTTAAACGCAGGGACCCCGGGGCTCCCATTGGGGCCGCCTCGATGACGTTAGCAGCGCTCCGCACAGGCGCAGCGTTGCCATAGTGCAGCGCTTTTTGACCAATTATTGATGAATAGGGCAAATGCGATCGGGTTTAGACGTGCCAGACTTACACTGCCGAAACGCCTAATCCTTGCCGTTGGGGGACCAAATCAGCCAACCAGGTCCTAACCGCAAGCTCGCAGAACAAATGACTTTGAATCACACGCTTGAGTTCGAGTCAGATGCCGAAGCGACCTGCCACTGCGCGAAAGAAATCCTGCTACCGATTTTGCAACGTTATCACGCCGATTTCTAATTTGGGCGGATGGAATTAGGCGTTATTGAGCATAAGGGGGAGAGGTCTCTTTTCCACGCGGATGGTCGAATGAAAAGACGGATTCCTTGGTAGAATTTTTTAGACAAATGCGCCAGTCAATATAGGCGCCGGCGATCGACGCAACCGTGGAAGGCGATCCGGACCGGCGAACTGATTCGGAATCAGACGTTTCAAGCCCGATTGCCCAGGGGGCTTGCCGCGGGCCAAAGGCGGGGGACGCCTCGACTGATAAGCCTGCTCAGAAATTTTATCCTAATTGGGATCTTCCATGAGTGAAGCGGCCTAGTTCTGAATCGTTCGTTGCCGTCGCCGCCATGCGCGCGCCACAACGTTGCCTGATTGACAGTCGCTCGCGATCGTGTGAAAATTTCTGCAGCCCCGATTCACTACACGCCGGGGGAGACCATGGACTTCATCGAACGCATCTTCGGCATCTCGCCGGACGGCGGCTCCGGTTCTCTCGAGCTGCTGCTCTTTCTGATCCCGCTCGCCGGAATCGCCTATCTCGCGTGGCGCGCGCAGGGCAGCGCAAGCGCTGAGGCATTCGCCGAAGCTTCGCGTCGGACCGAGAACGCACGTCCGGCGCGCATCCGCGGCGGCTCGCTGCACTCCGTCAGCGTGGCGATCGGCAGCCCGAAAGTCGATCGTGGGTACGCGCCTCTCCTGGCCTGCGCCAATTGCAGTGCGCTGGATCCGTCGTTCGGTTGTACCGCAGCAACATAGGAGGCGCCCGTGGCACTCATCCAGGATGTTAGTCCGACGTTGTCCAACACGTCGTTCAATTCGTCGTTCAATTTCGCAACCGGGCGGATGCTTTCGCTGGCGGCCTCGGAGGACGGGAAGCTGGTCTTCGCGGGCTCGCTTTCGAGCAACGTCTGGGCGTCCGAGGATGGCGGCGACACGTGGGCGCAACTCGAGTGGCCGCAGCCGAACGCGGGTCAGTTCGGCGTCCCCGGTGCGATGGGCGGCTCGTGCGTGACGGCGTTGGCTGTTGCCCCCGATTCCTGCCGCTTCCGGGTGGAGCGCAATCCGCGCTTCATCGCCGACATCACAGGCGACAAACGCGGCGACATCGTCGGGTTCGGCGACACCAGCGTTTGGACCGCGCGCGGCAACGGCGATGGCACATTTCAGTCGCCGCAGGTCGTGCTCCCGGACTTCGGGCAAGAGGCCGGAGGATGGCGCGTCGACAAGCATCCGCGCTTTCTCGCCGATCTGCGCGGCAATGGCCGCGGCGACATCGTCGGGTTCGGCGACGCGGGCGTCTACGTCGCGCTCAGCAACGGCGACGGCACGTTCGGACAGGTGCGGTTCGTGCTCGCCGACTTCGGCGAGGAAGCCGGTAGCTGGCACGTCGACAAGCACCCGCGTTTCGTTACCGACCTCACCGGCAACGGTCATGCGGACATCATCGGCTTTGGGGATGCGGGCGTCTACATCGCGCTTGGCAACGGCGACGGCACGTTCCAGCAACCGCGGTTCGTGCTTGCGGACTTTGGCTTCGAAGCCGGCGGGTGGCGAGTCGACAAGCATGTGCGATTGGTTGCCGACATCACCGGCGATGGCCGCATGGATATCGTCGGGTTTGGGGATGCGGGCGTCTACATCGCGCTCGGCAACGGCGACGGCACGTTCCAGCAGCCGCGTTTCGTGATCGGTGACTTCGGCTTCGACAGCGGGTGGAGGGTCGACAAGCACCCGCGCTTTCTCGCGGACCTGCGCAGGACGAAGCGCGCCGACATCGTCGGCTTCGGCAATGCGGGCGTCTACGTCGCATTGAGCAACGGCGACGGCACGTTCGCATTTCAACCGGTGCCTGTTATCGCGGACTTCGGTCTCGAAGCCGGCGGCTGGCAGGTCGACAAACACCCGCGATTTCTCGCCGACATCACGGGCGACGGTCGCGCCGACATCGTCGGGTTCGGCGACGCGGGAGTCTATGTTGCGCTCAGCAACGGCGACGGTACGTTCGGGCCGGTTCGGTTCGTGCTCGCGGACTTTGGCTTCGAGGCCGGCGGGTGGCGAGTCGACAAGCACCCGCGCTTGCTCGCGGACCTGCGTGGCGGGCGTGCGGACATCGTCGGTTTTGGCGATGCGGGCGTGTACATCGCCCTCGCCAATCGCGACGGAACGTTCGAAGCGCCGCGATTCGTGCTGCCCAATTTCGGTTTCGAGATCACCGTGCTCGCGCTGATGCGAGACGATCGCGAATTGAACGACGCCGGCATATGGCGCTCCAGCGACCGCGGCAGGAACTGGTCGCTCGTGCATTCGTTTCCGCGCGGGCTCGGCGGCGCGACCCTGCCCGGCGCAGGCGAGATCGAGTGGGCACCGGGAACCGCAAACTACGTCTTCGCCGCGGGACGCAGCGCATTGGCGGTGAGCCGCGACGGCGGCGCAACGTTCCAGAACGTGATGCCGATGCCGACCGGTGGTTTCCAGGCGATCAACCATGTCGCGGTCGCCGCGACGCCTCCGGGCACCCTGACGCCTCCCGTCGTCTATGCGCTCATCGACAGCCAGATCGCCGTCTCCTTCGACGCCGGCACGACGTGGATCAAGGACAACGGCGACATCCCGCCGCGGATCGGCGGCGCAGTCGGTCTGGCAAACGCGCAGTCGTCGAAGGTGATGGTCATTTCACCGCGCTCGCCGCTCGAAGTCTTCGTTACCGCGAACAACGTCGGCAACGCCGACACGCAGAGCCCCGGCGTTTTCCGCGGCGATTATCTGCAGTTCCTCGGCACGAACAAGTCGCTGTGGGAACCGGTGGTGCTGCCGAATCTCGGAGGACAGTTCAGCGGCAACGTCTTCATGGAAGCCACACAGCCGCGACACGGGAACGTGCTGTTCTACAGCCCGCAACGCTCGAAGACCTTCGTCGCACCGCTCGATCCGACCAGTGCATCGGATTGGCATGAACTCGACGACGGCCAGCACGTGCACCAGGACCTGCACGGGGTTTATCTGTCCGCCGATTTCGAGGCGACGTTCCGGGATGGCGCGTACAAGCATTTGAAGGGCACGATGTGGATGACGAGCGACGGCGGCGTTCATCGCAGCACCGACGGCGGCAAGACGTTCACCCGGGGTCGCAACGTGAACTCGCTCTCGTGCGTGAACATCGCGGGCGTCTCCGGGCAAGACAAAGGTCCCGTTATTTCGCTCAATACCGGCGACAACGACGGTTTCGCATCGGCCGACGGAGGCGGCCACTGGCGTCGACAGCAGTACGGGGGCGGCGACAACGACTGCTCGTTCTCCGATCCGCAGCGGCCGCATTCGATGCTGCTGTTCACGCCACGCTGGGACACGAACGGCGATGCCGTCGCGGCGAGCGCAGGCAATACGCTAGCGCTGTATGAAGCGGACCCAGGCGGTCTTCCCGACATTCAGGCCGGCAGCGATATGCGTCACATGGTCCCCGGTCCGCCGCTGCGCAAGGGAAGCACGCTGTGGAACGCGAGCAGCGGGTTCGGCTTGCGCGGCTTTCGTCCGATCGTACTCAACATGCCGGGCGAGGATCCCAAGCAGCCCGGCGACTACATTTTCATTCGCTTTTTTGGCAACTTCAGCGACAACACCATCACGCTTCCGAACAATCTGGCCATTCTGCTGCGCGCCCGCCGCATTCACGACATCAAGAAGCGCACCGACTGGGACACTCCGGGCGGCTGGCGCGTCGATAAGCACCCGCGCCTGCTCGCCGACATCACCGGCGATAAGCGTGCGGATATTGTGGGTTTCGGCGACGACGGCGTATGGACGGCTCTGAGCAAGCTCAACGGGACGTTCGCCAATCCGCAGTTCGTGCTCGCCGACTTCGGTTACGAAGCGGGTGGATGGCGCGTGGAGAAGCACCCGCGCTTTCTTGCCGATCTTCGCGGCAATGGCCGCTCGGACATCGTCGGCTTCGGCGATGCGGGGGTCTACGTTGCGCTGAGCAACGGCGACGGGACGTTCACCTTCCAGCCGCAGCCGGTCATCCCCGACTTCGGTCATGACCAGGGCTGGCGAGTCGACCGGCATCCGCGCTTCGTGGTTGACATCACCGGCAATGGGTTTGCGGACATCGTCGGCTTCGGCGACGACGGCGTGTACGTCGCATTCGGCAACGGCGACGGCACGTTCAATTTCACCCCCGTGCCGGTGATCAACGACTTTGGCTTCAATGCGGGCGGCTGGCGCGTCGACAAGCATCCGCGGTTTCTTGCCGACGTGCGAGGTACTGGCCGCGTCGACATCGTCGGTTTCGGCGATGCCGGCGTCTATGTCGCGTTCAGCAAAGGCGACGGGACCTTCGACTTCACGCCGGTGCCCGTGATCAACGATTTCGGCTTCGATGCCGGCGGCTGGCGCGTCGAGAAGCATCCGCGCTTTCTCGCCGACGTGCGAGGCAACGGCCGCGCCGACATCGTCGGCTTCGGCGATGCCGGCGTCTATGCCGCGTTCAGCAAAGGCGACGGGACCTTCGACTTCACGCCGGTGCCCGTGATCAACGATTTCGGCTTCGATGCGGGTGGCTGGCGCGTCGACAAGCATCCGCGCTTTCTTGCCGACGTGCGAGGCAACGGCCGTACGGATATCATCGGCTTCGGCAACGACGGCGTCTACGTCGCTTTGAGCAACGGCGACGGCACGTTCACTTTCCAACCGATACCGGTCGTCAACGACTTCGGCTTCGATGCCGGCGGCTGGCGCGTCGACAAGCATCCGCGCTTTCTCGCTGATCTCAGGGGCAACAAACGCGCGGACATCGTTGGCTTCGGCGACGCCGGCGTGCTGATTTCGCTAAGCAACGGCGACGGCACCTACACGCAGCGGCCGCTCTTCGTCATTCCGAACTTCGGTTTCCGCGACAGCGGTCCCGTCGAGCAGCAGGGACCGTTCCTGCCGTCAGTCAACGCGGGCGTCGTGCAGGCATCGGGCGGACACACGGGAACCGTGTTCTATGTCGGCGACATCGGCGCAAACCGACTTTGGAAGTGGACGGAGGGAATGGCGAGCTGGCAGCAACTCGTTCCGGGCGGTGGCGCGAGTCAGGCTCGCCGGTTCTTCGTGAACCCCTATGTCCCCAGCATGATCTACCTGCTGGATCAGCAAAACGTGATGCGCTCCGACGATGGCGGTCTGAATTGGCAAGTCGACGCGAACCTCGAGCAGCAACTCACCTGCGGGGGCCGTATCCCCGCCGGTCGCACCGAGGACGCCGACGGGCAAGGCGACCACCTCGATCTGATTCTGACCGACATGCAGTTCGACCCCTTCGATGCGCAACGGCGGTTCGCCGTGGGCCTCGGGGGCGCATTCTGGACCTTTGACGGCGTGAACTGGCACCGCCTGCTCGACACCGGCGCGTTGCGCGGCCGGCCTTCGAACTGCTACTTCGACTGGATCTCGAACCCTTCCGATCCGGCGCTGTACGTGTCGTTCGCCGGGCGCGGCATCGTGAAGATCACCGCATTTGCGAACATCATACTGCGCCCACAACGGCAAAACATCAAAGCAGTTGAATCACACGCAGGCAGTACGCAAGCGATGCCCGACAATCGCGTATTGCTCACGCTCGACGACGGCCGCTCGTTCGTGATCGACGCCGAGAGGCTCGACCCGCAGCCAGACGGCACCTACGTCGTCGAGCTCGTCGCCGCAGACCACCGATAGCCCGCTGTTCGCATCGTCGAGGGGGCCGCGAGCGGACGGCCCCTCTGCGGGTGTAACTCGGTAGCCGTTGTCCGCTACCCTTTATGGCGCCCGAAGGGGCCCGTGGGAACAGTCCTTGCCCGAAGAGCAACTGCCGCCCGTGCGGGATTCAGGGAAGCACCTCAATCCTGGCCTTCCGCTGGAATCCGTTTTCGGCTAAGACGCGAAAAATCTCGGCAACGATCGACGTTTTGTTTCCAATCGCAGCTTATCGACTCGCATCGGAAAAAGGTTTTCCGTGTCGTATTCTGGGTTGCATAAAAATCATCCCGCGAAAACCGTGGTTCTTTGTAGAGGAGGAAATAAAAAAGCAAGCGTATGCATATAAATCTATTGATTTATATGCATGGCTGATTACATTGCGCGTTTATGAAACCAAGACGCATCGCAGTTTATGGGCGCGTTTCAACCGACGCGCAGAGTCACGCCAGCCAGCTTCGTGAAGTCCGCGCTTACGTGCGACGACGCTGGCCGAAAGCAGAAGTCATCGAATATTTAGACAAAGCAAGTGGAGCACGGTTCAGCCGCGAACGTTTGGATGCCCTAATGGCAGAAGTGCGGCAGGGCCGCGTCGATGTCCTGGCAGTTTACAAACTCGATCGGCTTGGCCGCAGCTTGCAGCATCTCGCGCAACTCATTGGTGAGTTTGAAGCGCACGGCACGGCACTCGTCGCCACGTCGCAAGGGATCGACACAAGCGAAAGCAATCC
>WNGQ01013760.1_pt1 | contig 10855 bp, 11 predicted proteins | sample 5407661 | NCBI WGS metagenome assembly WNGQ01 (sample SAMN13153382, study PRJNA577476) | soil metagenome | isolation source: 60 cm soil or saprolite under Garry oak tree replicate 2 | place: USA:California | collected 2016-06-15
CAATGGGCACGTTGCTGGGAGAATGGGCGGCCACTCAGCCGGATGACTTCGATCGCGCGGACGACCCGCCGTGGGTTTTGATGATCGATTCGCCCGAAGGTTTCCGGGTCGCGCTCAGCCAATTCCTGAAGCAATTCCGTCAGCGGTGCGCTCTCCAATTCGGCGCGCAAAGCCGCATCAGCGGGCGGCGCATCCCCCAATCCCTCAAGAAAGGCCTTGAAATAAAGACCCGTCCCACCGCAGAGGATCGGCAATCGGCCGCGCGCTTGGATTTGCGCAGCGGCCTGGTGCGCAAGCCGCGCGAATTGCGCGGCGTCGAACGGCTCGGTCACTTCCACCACATCAATCAGATGATGCGGCACACGGGCGCGCTCGGCGGCTGAAGGTTTGGCTGTGCCGATGTCCAGCCCGCGATAGACCTGCATCGAGTCAACGGAAATGATTTCGCCGCCGATTTTTTCAGCCAGCAGCAGCGCCAGTTCAGATTTGCCCACGGCAGTTGGACCGGCCAGCAGGAAAGGGCGAAGAAAGGAGGGCGAAGACGGAAGTGGGAAGGGGGCACCCTGAACATTTTCCGCGCCTTGTGCCCCTGAACCCGGGGGAAGCGGCACCCCCTCACCCCATCCCTCTCCCCCGCTCTGAGCGGGGGAGAGGGTGTCCGCAGGACGGCAGAGGGGGAGGTTCACGGAAAGGGTAGATGTAAGCGGGGAAGCGGGCGCCACGTTTTGTGTTCCATCCTTTAACCTCGCCTTTGCGCCGGGCGAGGCAACACGCACAACAGAACCACACCCGCAGCCAGAATGGCGACGCTGGCCACCTGCGCCGGTGTGAACCAGCCGCCGACGAAGTACTGGTATTGGGGGTAATCTCCGCGGAACATCTCCACAAAGGAACGCAGCACGGCATAGCTCACCAGGTAGGCAGCGAAAACCTGGCCATCGAATTTTTTGTAGCGATACAGCCACGCCAGCGCCCCATATAAACCGAGATTTAAGAGCGATTCATAGATTTCTGTCGGATGCACGGCGAGAGACTCGCCGGCACCGGGTCCGAGCTGGCCATCGGCGAGTTGTTGTTTGAAGGCCAGTGAACTTTGCGGGAAACGGATGGCCCAGGGCAGATCGCAGGCGCGCCCATAACAGCAGCCGTACAACAAACAGCCGATGCGCCCGAAGACGTAGCCCAAGGCAATGCTCGGGGCCAAAATATCGGCTCCTTTCCAGAGCGGAAGTTTTTTGCGGCGCGCATAGAGAATGAAGGCCAGCGATGCCCCGATCAATCCGCCGTAATAAACCAGCCCGCCGTGGTGGATCATAAAGATTTCCGAAATCGGCTGGCCGGCGAACTGTTCGCGCCAAAAAGTGATCACGTAGAGCGCGCGGGCGCCCAGAATCGCGCCCAGGATGAGCCACGGCCCCAGATCGGCTATCTTCTCGGAAGCAATTCCTTGGCGTGGGGCCCGCCGGCTGGCGGTCCATAGGCCAGCCAGAAAACCCAGCGCCACCATGACGCCATACCAGTGGATGGGGAGAGGGCCGAGTTGAAAAGCAATCGGATGCACAACTTGGAAGTCGGTCAGTTGCCGTTGGTGCTGGCCACTGAGTGAATGCCGCGCGGCTGGCCAGACGGCATGGGTGGCGGTGGCAAAGGCGGGAAATCGAACCCCGGGGGAAATGGCGGCATCTGGGGTATTTTATGGACCAGCTCACGCCAGGCCTGGCGCTGGCCGGGCGACATCAGCTTCCAGCTCTCGGCATTTTTGAGAAACTGCTGACGATCTGCCAGGCTCAGGCTGGCGAATTTGTCGAACGAGCGAATGCACTGTGCCCGTTGTGCCGGAGTCAGATTGCCAAACGCTCGCAGCGTCTTCTCGATTTGTTGCCGCTCAGTCTCCGACAGCGTGCTGAGGGCCTTCTGCTTCTCTTCGGTCGTCAGGTCGAAGAATCGGTTGAAACGGCGCATGATTTTCTGCCGTTGTTCTTCGGAAAGCGCCTGCCACTTGAGGATGCCGGCCTGGAGCGTCTCGCGCTGTGCCGGTGAGAGGTTTTCTGTGAGTTTGCCTTTTTGGTCTTCCGGCGCGGTCATGATACGGACGGCGGCCTCGTTATCCAGAAGCTCCTTTTGCACATCCGCCGGCAGCTTGTCCCATTCCCGCAAACGATCCTCGACCAACTTGCGGTCCTGCTCCGGAACCATCGCCAGTTGCTCCAGGCGATTGGTTGCGGGCATCTGCATGAGCGGCCACAGAAACCAGCGCAATTCGGTCGCCCGCAGCCGCAGTTCACGCTCGTCGGGCGGGAGCGACTCGTATTCACTGACCTTGGCCAGAATTCGCCTCTGGATCTCCGGCGGGCGCGCGGCCAATAACTGTTTCCGCTCGGCGGCGTTGAACGCCAGCAAGTCGCGGAAGAAATCAACCGGCGATTTAGCCACCAGCGGCGGCGGCGGCGGCGCGTTGGCGGGGGCTGCGTGGGGCTGGGCGGAGGCCGGCCCGGTTGTCGGGGCCTGAGCGGGCGCCGAGCCACAGACCAACAGGCCGCCACAAAGCCACGCGGCCAACCAAAAACCCTTGCGGACGACTAAGGTCATTTCAGCAACGCCAGCAAATCCACGTCTGCGGGAGGCGTCTGCTTGAGCGCACGGACGGCGTCGAAATCTTCGAGGATGTCAGGGCTGGGCAGAGAGGCAACATCCGAGACGGCGGCCACACTCAAGGCCAATGCTTTTCGTTTGGTGAGTTGGTGGTTTTGGTAGGAGACCAGACCGGCACCCACGATCAATGCCGCCAGCGCGGCTTTGGGCAGCCAGCGAAGCCGCCACCACAGCCGCCGCCCGGCAGCCCGACCGCGCGACGCCGCAGCTTCTTCCAGCCGCACAGCTTCCAACACGCGAGCGGTGAAATTAGAGGAAACTGCCAGATCGGGCGTCCGCACAAGGACCTGGTTCAGCGCGGCTTCGGCCTCCCAATCGCTTTCCGCCTCCGGATGCGCCGCCAGCCAGGCGCGCAACCGCGTTTCCTCGGCGACGGTCAGCTTCCGCCGCCAACTTAGCTCAAGCAGCTGTTGGTAGAATGGGTCGTTACTCATAAGGTCACAAATATCATTTAACCGGTTGCGCCAAAAAGTTGCGCTCAATTTGGAGCGTGCCATGCGCCCGTTCGCAAGTAAGGTTTGAGCTTTTGCTTAAGGGTTTCGCGCCCGCGGTGTATCAGCGATTTGGTTGCCGACAACGAACAGCCCATCACTTGGGCAATTTCTTCGTAGCTCAGTTCGTCTTGACGGCAGAGCAGGATGGCATATCGCTGGTTTTCCGGCAACTCGGCCAGAGCTTGTTCGATTTTTTCTTCCAACTCACTGTGCAACAGGCTGTCGGGCGGCGAAAAGGTTCGTTTGTCCTCGAACTGCTGAACCGGTTGGTCCTGCTGCAGCGGGTGGGGCGCGTCTATCGAGTCGGCTGGGTGCCGGGAGCGGCGGCGGATTTCGTTCAGACCCAAGTTTCGCGCGATTGTGAACAGCCATGTGGAGAATTTCGCCGAGGCGCGGTAGCGATGGGCAGACTTGTAAACCTGCACGAAGACATTTTGGGCGACGTCTTCGGCCTCGGTGGCATCGCGCAGGGTCCGGTGAAGCAGGTTTATGACCGGCCGCTTGTATTTGTCAACCAACTGTGCAAAGGCGCCACTGTCGCCTTGCTTGACGCGCAACATCAGGGCCGCATCGGGATCCAGTTCGGCGGACATAATGAATCAGTTTAACAGACACCCCGATGGGGACAAGGTATGGGCAAGCGCAAAATCCCAAGGGTTGTAACAGGAAATCAGGCGCCAAAGCCAGGGGAAAGCCACTGCCCTTTCAATAGGAGTTCGGACCGGCTCTGCCGCTCGGCTGGCGAACCTCGCGAAGCGTATGGAATGCGTCCAGCTTGCTGGCGCTTTCGGGCCACCCACCGCGCCCAAAGCGGGAGCAAGCTACAAGCACTCCATGCGCTTCGCGACATTCGGTTCCGGCTTTGCGGGCTTTGCCGTGCTATGGCAGTTAGTGCTTTCTTAGAGCGGTTTACGCCGCCCGCTGCCGCTGCGGGCGCCGGTAAACAGTTGCCCCAGCCGCTGCCATGCGGCAGAGTGGTAGGCCATGTCTGCTGCCCGGATGCAACAGTCAACTTTGCGCCTGGAACGGGCCGAATCGTCGCGGCTGGCCGCGGCGTTCGCCTTTTCGCTGGCCGCGCACCTCCTGGTCTTCTCAAGCTATGAGACCGGCAAAAAATTCGGCTGGTGGCAGCAACTGCATTGGCCGGCTTGGATGCAGTCGGTCAAGATGCTGAGTGAGATTTTGAAGAAAAAGGAAAATGCGCCGCCGCCCGTCCAACAGGAGCCGCCGCTGATGTTCGTCAATGTCAGCCCCGCCCAAGCCACAACTGAGCCGCCCAAGGATACGCAGTATTACTCCGACAAGAACTCGCGCGCCGCTAACCCTGAAACAGACCTGGACTCAACCACACTAAAAATCTCCGGCAAACAGACGGATGTTCCAAAGACAGAAGATGTCCCACGCGAAAAATTCACTCCGCTGCAGCCCGCCCGGCCCGTCGAATCAGCCAAAGAAGCCCAAGAGGAAATCAAGCCCAAGACGACCTACGTACCGGGCGATTTGACCCTGGCGAAGCCGGACCTAAACCCCCGCAAGGACGATGGCCAAGCCAGCCAATCCCGGCCCCGCACCATTAAAGAGGCGCTGGCCCGGCAGCAGGACAACCGTTTGCCGGGAGAAAAGCTGAAACAGGAAGGCGGGGTGCGGCGCCACTTGGAGATTTCCTCCCTGGACGCAAGAGCCACACCGTTCGGCGCCTATGACGCGGCGCTGGTGGAGGCGATTTCTCAGCGGTGGTTCAGCTTGCTCGATCAGCGTGATTTCGCCTTCGATGGCCGCGGCAAGGTAGTGCTCCAATTTCGTTTGCATTACGATGGCCGCATCACCGACCTGAGCGTGGCGGAAAATAGCGCCGGTGAACTGCTGGGGTTGATCTGCGAGAAGGCCGTCCTGGACCCGGCGCCGTTCGCGGTTTGGCCAGGCGACATGCGCCGCATGCTGGGCGACCTAAGGAGTATTCAATTTACATTTTACTACTACTGAGGCCACCGGCGGCCTGTTCCTCCGCTCATTTAACGGCTTGACCTTTTAACACCCTTAACGTTCAACCCACTAATGGAACCATTTGTCTATGCACTGCTGATCCTGACTTCGGTGGTTGGCCTGGCATTTATCGTCGAACGGGGTATTGCCTTGCGCTGGCGTCGAGTTGTCCCGCCGCAAATCGAAGCTGCCGTTGAGTCCTGCCAATCGCCCAATGACGTGCCGATGCTGCAGCGGGTTTGCCAGCAGCACAACTCGCCGATGAGCCGGCTGCTGCTGCTGGCGGTCGATCATCTGCACTGGCCCAAAGCCGACAATGTGGACGCCGTCCAGACCCGCGCGCGTCACGAAATCACCCGGCTGGAACGGGGACTGGTGGTGCTGGAAATCATCGTCGGCATCGCTCCCCTGCTGGGGTTGGTGGGAACGATTGCCGGGATGATGACCCTGTTTGGGGACATCGGCCAGGCCGGGTTGCCGGAGGCCGCGCCGTTGGCCAAAGGTATCGCCCTGATCCTCAATGCCACGCTCATGGGTCTGCTCATCGCCATCCCTTCGCTCATCTTCTGGAGCTATTACAGCAAGAAAGTCGAGACCATCGCCGTGGAAATGGAAACGCTTTGCGACGAATTCATCCGCCGCCAATATCGCGAGGAGGCCAAGAAGACTTAACCCATGCGGTTTTATGTTCGCAAACGGCGGCAAGCGCCCGCGGTCATCATTGTCGCGCTCATTGACATCCTGATCGTGCTGCTGATCTTTTTGATGGTGACCACGACCTTCAAGCAACAACCCGCCCTAAGGCTGGCGCTGCCGGAGTCATCGCACGCCCAGAAAACCGGCGCCAACGAGGCGGCGCCACTCGTCGTCAGCATCGATCCTAACGGCAATCTACGTCTGGGCGCGGACGCAAAGCCGGTGACCCTCGAACGGTTGACCTCCGAGTTGCTCGCTGCTGTGGCCAAAACTCCGGACCTTAAACTGAGCATCAACGCGGACAAAGCCGCGCCGTGGGGTCAAATTGTCAAAGTGAGGGACGCGGCCCAGGAAGCGAAGATCAAAAGAGTGGACGCGAACATCAAAGAGGCGGGAAAGCCGTAAAGAAGTTGGAGCGTTGAGGCCTTAAACGGTGGCGTATTAACGCGAATTGTTCATCAATTCTTCGGCGATCTGCACAGCGTTGAGCGCGGCGCCTTTGAGGAGTTGGTCGCCCGAAACCCAGAAGGCCAGCCCGTTATCGAATGCGCAATCCTGCCGGATGCGGCCCACCGCGCAGTCGTATTGCTCGGCGACATGAAGCGGCTGGGGATATTCATTCTTCCCGGGGTCGTCCACGACCTGGAGTCCAGGGGCTTTCCTGAGCACGGCGCGGGCCGCATCCACGGTTACCGGCTTGTCGAACTCCGCGTTTATGGCCACCGAATGGGCACGATAGACCGGCACGCGCACGCAGGTCACGCTGGCGCGGAACGTCGGGTGATGCATGATTTTCCGGCCTTCGTTCTGCAGTTTCATCTCTTCCTTGGTGTAGCCGTCCTGCAGGAATGAATCCACCTGCGGCAGCACGTTAAAGGCAATTTGGTGCGGATAAACCTCTTTGGTGACCGGCTGGCCGTGGACGATCTGCTCGACCTGGCGCTTAAGCTCCGCGATGGCCCTCGCGCCGCTGCCCGACACAGCCTGATAACTGGCCGCGAAGATTCGCTTCACCGAAAAGGCCCGATGCAAAGGATAAAGCGCCATCAGGGCGACCGCCGTCGTGCAGTTAGGATTGGCGATAATACCCTGATGCCCTTTGAGATCAGCGGCATTGATCTCGGGAATCACCAGCGGCACCTGGTCGTCCATGCGGAAGGCGCTGGAATTGTCTATGACGACGCACCCGGCCCGAGCCGCCAGCGGCGCAAACTCCTTGGAAATGCTCCCTCCGGCACTGAACAACGCAATATCAATGTCCGCAAAAGAATTCCTGGTCAGTTCCTTTGCCGCAATCTCTTCGCCTCGAAACCGCAGCTTCTTGCCCACCGAACGAGCCGACGCCAGCAACGTGAACCCACCCACCGGGAAACTACGTTTTTCCAGCGTTTTGATCATCTCGACGCCGACGGCGCCCGTCGCGCCGACCACAGCCACATGCGGATTTCGATTCATACTAAAGCCACGGAACATAACCCCAGGCCGCCGTTTGTGTCAACGCACCGCTCGGGCGCGGCAGCAATTCTCATTATGGCCGCTTCGATCCGCGCCGGGCAGTCTTGGGACTTACGGCTTCCTTACGCCTCCTTACGGGTTACCTTACGGGTTGGAACTCAAAAACAACCCACGTTTATGCACCTCCTTACGGGTTTGGGAACGCCGCATTTATGCGGCGGCGAGGCGTCAAAGCGAGAATTGCCGGGCTCCGAAAGCCAAAATGAGAATTGCTGCGGGCGGGCAGTGTCAGCCGAGCGTTCCAAGGGCGTCACCCCGTTTCTCTCTACGCCGCCGGCGGGTTGTGTTTCACCAGCAGCGGAACGTTGGTCTGCGATTGGTCATCGAGCCGGACATCAATGGAATAAAGACCCGGGTTCTCGAACTTGAGTTGCTGGATGTTCACGATGAAGTTGCGCGTGCCAAAGAGCGAATCGCCGGGTAAGACCACCTGCACCGGAATGTCAACGGACGGCATGATCGCGCGCCCGTCCGCATCAACAAAGTTCAGCCGCAGTTTGTGGTCGCCTTCGTCCTCGTGCCCAAAGGTCGCGCGTAATGCGATTGAGCATTGCGGGTGCACCGCCGGCAACTGTTGCGTATAGATGGTGTCGAAGGCGCCGAGCAAATTCAACTTGCCGTTGTCCTCCGTCGCCGCGTCACATAGAACTGCAACTTGAATGTTCATGGCATCTCCACGTCAGGAATCCTGGTTCGGCAAGGGCGCGTTCGAGCGCGCCTCCAAAAATGCTTTCAATTCCGCCGCGGCTTTGCCACCAAAACCGAGCACTTCCGTTATCTGCTCGACGCTGGCGGCGCGCAGCCGCTGCACCGAGCCGAACTTCTTGAGCAGCGCCGCCTTCCGCCGCTGGCCGATATTGGGGAACTCGTCGAGAATGCTTTCGGAGATCTTCCGCAAACGCAATGTTGCGTTGTAGGTATTGGCCAGCCGATGCGATTCGTCCCGCACGCGCTGGAGCAATTTCAAGGCCCCGCTCTCTTGCGGCAGCCGCAGCGGCTCCTTTTCACCTGGCTGATAAATCTCTTCAAATTCCTTCGCCAACCCGATGATTGGGATATGAGCCAAACCCAGTTTCTGTAACTCACCGCACGCCGCGTTAAGCTGGCCCCTGCCGCCGTCAATGAGTATCAAATCCGGCAACGAGGCTGGAGCCCGGCGGCTGGAGCCCGATGAATCCGCGCGCTTAACCGGCAGCCCGCGGCGCACCGCCGCGCTGGTCTCATTCACCAACCTCTGCAATTCTTCTGGCACCGCTTGTCCCCCTTCATCGCTGGCGGCTTGCTTGTCGGCTCTGAACTGCGAGCTGTGTACCGTGGACTGTGGGCCCTGGACTCCGGATTCTGCCCCCTCGGCCTTAGACTTTAGACTCAAGACTCCAGACTCGTTGAGCACCCTCGTATATCGCCGCCGCACTACTTCCGCCACGCAAGCAAAATCGTCCTGCCCTTCGACCGTTTTGATTTTGAATCGCCGGTAATTCGCGCGGTCTGGCCGGCCATGACGAAAACTGACCAGCGAAGCCACCGCGAACGTTCCGCTGATGTTGGAAATATCGAATCCTTCGATCCGCTGGGGGGGCCCGGGCAGGGCCAGCATTTCTGCCAGCTCCGCCAAGTCCTTTTCCGGATCGATGGCCAGCGGCAGACTGTAAGGGACGCGCTCGAATTTTTCGGTCTTGCGAGTCGTGCGCTGCAGGTCGGCCAGCAAATCACGCAATTGGGCCGCGCGCTCATAATCCTGCGCGCCGGCGGCCTTCTTCATCTCCTCAGTCAGTCGCTCCTGCATCTCCTGGCACTGGCCTTCGAGGAAGTCGCACGCCGCTTTGACCTGCTCCAGATACTGCTCTCGGGTCACATTGCCGATGCACGGCGCGGTGCAATACTTCAAATGCGCGTAGAGGCAATGTTTGTAATCGCGCTCCCCCGGAGTCAGTGGCCGGCAGCCGCGTAAATGGTACTGGCGGCGCACCAGCGCGAGTGTGCTGCGCAACGCGCCGGAGTTGGGGAACGGTCCGAAATAGCGCGCGCCATCATCCTGTTTGAGGCGCGTCAGCGTGAAACGGGGGATGGGATCATTCAGGTTGAGCTTCAAGAGCAGAAACCGTTTGTCGTCGCGAAAGCTGACATTGTAACGCGGGTGAAGTTCCTTGATCAACTTGCTTTCCAGCAACAGGGCCTCCGGCTCGCTGCGGACCGGGTGAACATCGAAATCATGGATGGCTTCGACCAGCGCCCGGAACTTCAGGTCCCATCCCAGCCGTCGCGACGGCTGGAAATACTGGCTGACCCGTTTGCGCAGGTCGCGCGCCTTGCCGGTGTAAATCACCGTTCCGAAGCGGTCGCGCATCAGATAAACGCCCGGCTTGTGCGGGAGCCCGCTAAGCTTCTTGCGAATGTTCTCGGCCACTGTCATGCCGCAGATACGTTACAGGTCGCAGGGTGCAGGTTGCAAGTGGACGCAACCAGAAGTTCCAAAGCAGTTTGCCGCGAAAAATGCCGGCTGGGTGCTTGGGGTTTGAAGTTTCTCCGCTTTCTTGGGCTTGGGATTTGGAGTTTTTATTTGGCCCACTCCGGGTGCTCGATGAAGGCGTAGCACAGCATGTGGCATATCCCCATCTGCGCATCCTCCACCCTCCCATAGTGCGTGTCGTTGATGACCAGCGCTTGCTCCGCAATCTCCGCCATGCGCCCCCGCTTCGCTCCGACCAGCGCCACGGTGCGCAGCCCGTTCTTCCTTGCCCATTCCAGCGCCTTGACGCAGTTGGGCGAATTGCCGCTGACACTGATGCCCAGCGCGATGTCGCCCGGCCGGCCATAATTCTGCAACTGGCCGGCGAACGCCTCCTGGTAAGCGTAGTCATTGGCCAGCGCCGTCAGCCAACTCACGTTGTCGTTGAGCGAAAGCACGCGAAAGCGTTTGCCGACTTTGTCCGACGCCCCTTTGCCGAGGTCGGTCGCGAAATGCGACGAGTTGGCCGCGCTGCCTCCGTTGCCGAACACAAAAATTTGCCGATCTTCCTTGAGGGCGTCGCGCAACTGCTCGATAAGCTGGGCCACCGCTTCGACTGGGATGGAATCATGCGCAGCTTTCTGCGCCTTGATGTACTCGGCAATCCATTGTTTCACTGCGGCCTATCATAAGGATTGGGACGGGGTTTGTCAGGTCAATTCACGCGCCCCTCCCGCGCGCCACATGTTCAAGGTCCAGGATTCAAAGTTTCCTCAGATCTTTGCAGTGCCCGGTGAGGCGAACCAAACTGCGAGCGGCCCACCACCTTTCACTCGTCACGCCTCACGCATCTCGCATCACCTGCGCGTCCATCCTCCATCATAGCTCTCGCCAATTCCACGGCCCCCACTGGCACAGCATCCTCACCCAGCCCGGCCAATGCAACGCGCGGGCCTGGCGCGAAGGCATCCATGACAAAATTGCGCAGCGCCTTTTCGACCGTTGCCCGCAGCGGTTCGCCAACTCCCGATAGCCCGCCGCCGAGAACGATGATCGCTGGATGGAA
>WNGQ01010813.1_pt1 | contig 10852 bp, 9 predicted proteins | sample 5407661 | NCBI WGS metagenome assembly WNGQ01 (sample SAMN13153382, study PRJNA577476) | soil metagenome | isolation source: 60 cm soil or saprolite under Garry oak tree replicate 2 | place: USA:California | collected 2016-06-15
CCATGCGCACGATGCGAACTTTATCCTGCAGCCCGTTCTCTTCCAATAACTCGAGCACGGCCGAACCGAATCCGCCCGCCAGGTACGCCTCTTCTACCGTAACGATCAGACGTTTGGTGCGGGCCAGCGCCAGAAGTAAGGAGCTGTCCATCGGCTTCACAAAGCGCGCATTTACTACAGTGGTTTCAATACCCTCTTTTGCGAGATTCTCGGCCGCTTGTAACGAGGGATGCACCATCGAACCGTACGCGACTATCGCGATTTCGCCACCATCGCGCAGCAGCTCCGCTTTCCCGATTTCCACCAGTTGGGGATCGCGATCGAGGGGAACCCCGACTCCGTTTCCGCGGGGATAGCGCATTGCCGCCGGGCCATTGTGCTCGACCATCGTGAACAGCATGTCCCGCATTTCGCCTTCGTCTTTCGGCGCCATCAAAATAATGTTCGGCACTCCGCGCAAATACGCGATGTCGAGCAGGCCATGATGGGTCGGGCCATCACCCCCGGCGATTCCCCCCCGATCCATGCAGAATTTCACGTTGAGATTTTGAATGCAGACGTCGTGAACCAGTTGATCGAACGCCCGTTGCAGGAACGTCGAGTAGATGGCACAGACTGGCTTCAGGCCTTCAACCGACAAGCCGGCAGCGAAAGTTACACAATGCTGTTCGGCTATGCCGACGTCGAATGATCGGTTTGGAAAGCGCTCAAGAGCTTCGCAGACACCCGTTCCGTCGGGCATCGCGGCAGTCAAAGCGACGATCTTTTCATCACGGCTCATTAACTCGCACAGGGTGTCGCCAAAAACTTTTGTGTAAGTGGGCGCTTTCGCTGCCGGCTTAACCGGCTTGCCCGTCTTTAAATCGAATGGTCCGGTCGCATGCCATTTGTAGTAATCGTTTTCCGCGGCCGGATGGCCCTTCCCTTTGGTAGTCAACGCGTGAACAATTACGGGGCCGTCTTTGATTTGCTGCGCCTCGCGCAGCGCGGCGACCAGCGCGCGCACATTGTGGCCATCGACATAGCCGATGTATTTGAACCCAAGCTCATTAACCAGCGCGCCGGGCAGGACAGCGGCGGCGATGGCATCTTTCATTGCTTTGGCCGCGTGATGCAGTCGTTCTCCGACCGACGGAATTGAAAGCAATGTTTCCTCGACTTCGTCCTTGAAACGATGATAACCATGCGCCTCGCGAATTCGATTCAGGTAACCAGTGAGCGCGCCGACCGCAGGCGCGATCGACATTTCATTATCATTGAGAACGACAATCAGGCGCGTCTTCAGATGTCCCGCCTGATTCACTGCTTCCATCGCCATGCCACCCGCGAGCGATGCGTCGCCAATTAAGGCGACGACATTGTAATCATCGCCCTGACGATCGCGGGCGATGGCCATTCCCAGAGCCGCCGATAAGGACGTCGAAGCATGGCCGGCGCCGAACGTGTCAAACTCAGACTCGTCGCGACGCAGAAAGCCACTCAGCCCGCCGTACTGCTTAATCGTGGGTAATTGATCCCGGCGGCCCGTGAGAATCTTATGCGCATAAGCCTGGTGACCAACGTCCCACACCAGACGGTCCTGCGGCGTGTCGAAAGCGTAATGAAGAGCGACCGCCAGCTCAACCGCGCCCAGCGACGCGCCGGTGTGACCGCCAACGCGCGACATGGTTTCCAGAATGTACTCGCGGATTTCGTCGGCGACTTCCTGTAACTGATCGGGCTGCAGTCGCCGGAGATCGGATGGTGAATTGATTTGTTCCAGCAATTTCATCGAAGGCGCATTGTAACGCGATTCCCGCTGCTTTCACATCTCAAAAATTTTCCAGGGTTTGTTGCGCTGGACCAGCCAGCCGCGCTCTGCCATGCAAAGCCCTTTATATCGCAGAATGCGTAGCCTGGTCAAGGCTGAAAATGTCTGGACGGTAATTTGGTATGGGCCGGGTCGTCATCCTATGTGTTTGGGTCTGAGCATTCTGGCCGATGTCGCACGGCGTCACTGTCAATCCGTAATGTTGTTGCGCCTTCTTTTTTCCGGCCAATTATTCAGACCATTCCCGCGTTTCGAGCATCTAAGCCGTCACAACACGACGGCAATGGTCAATCTCCCGGCCGAACGGTACCGTTAATAAGATAATCAAGAAGGAGTAAATCAAACGATGTTTTTAGGAAAGAAAGTCTCCCTTGCGCTTTCAGGAGCGGCTTTGTTCGTGCTCGCGGGAGCCAGTGCTTTTGGGCAGGAACCTCAGCAGCCAGGCCAGAGCCAGACCCCCGATGCGGGCGCGCCGCAGCGTCCATTCGGCCGCGGAGAACGGCGTGGGCCCGGTCATGGATCAGGCATGTTTGGCCCGCGTATTATGCGCGAACTAAATGTGACCGACGATCAGCAAAAGCAGATTCACGCGATCATCGATCAGAGCACGGAAGGCAACAAGACCCAACGAGAAGAACTTGATGAAGCTCGGGCCAGGACGCTCCGCGAGCAGATGCGAGCATCGATGAAGGAAACTGAATCGAAAATTGCTGCGATCCTGACTCCAGAGCAGAAAGCCAAGCTCGAAGAGTTAAAAAAGCAACGTGAAGCAAATCACGAAAAATTTAACCGAGGTGGCGGCGCTCCAGGAAGACCGGACCGAGGAACGGCGCCCGTACAGAAACCACCTACGACCCCTCAGCCCTAACTGACCATAGCAGTCGAATTATCAGGCATCGCCGATTTTCTCGGCGGTGCCTTTTTCTTCTTCAACAAACGTCAGAATCCGCCGTTGCAATTCGTCCCTGGCGGCACGGAATGCTTCGAGATGCCCTTCTTCACTGCCGCCGATTACCGGATCGTCAATGCTCCAGTGAATTCGTTTTACAGTGCCCGGAAAGACAGGGCAGCGCGCGTTAGCATCATCGCAAACAGTGATTACGTAATCGAAATCGTCATTGGTGAATTCGTTGACTGATTTAGAATGGTGGGCCGAGATGTCGATCCCCAGCTCATTCATAACCGTGATGGCCTGAGGGCGAACAAAAGTGGCGAATGTGCCGGCGCTGAAAACGTCAAAGCGGTTGCCGGCCAAAGCCCGGAGCAGTCCTTCAGCCATCTGGCTGCGGGCCGAATTACCAGTGCAGATTATGAGCACTCGCTTTCTGTCCTTGTCAGCCATGATTCAAAACCCCTGCGCTCGAGACCGCGGGAGCATAGTATCGTCGCTGAAACCAGAGCGCCACATTAACGAGTCCTATCAACGCCGGGACTTCCACCAGTGGTCCGATAACCGTGGCGAAAGCCGCGCCCGAGTTGATGCCGAAGACCGCAACGGCAACTGCAATCGCCAGCTCGAAATTATTACTTGCAGCAGTGAAAGAAAGGGTCGCCGACCTGGAGTAGTCCGCGCCCACCTTGCGTCCAAGATAAAAACTCACGAGGAACATGACGCCGAAGTAAATAAGGAGGGGGATAGCTATACGAAAGACATCCAACGGAAGACGCACAAGCAAATTACCCTTAAGGCTGAACATCACGACGATAGTAAAGAGAAGTGCGATGAGCGTTACCGGGCTGATCATCGGAATAAAGGTCGAGTGATACCACGCTTTCCCTTTGGCCCTGACCAGCACAAGGCGAGTCAGCATCCCGGCAACGAAGGGGATCCCAAGATAAATAAAAACGCTTTCGGCGATCTGCCCAATGGTTACATGTACAACGCCACCTTGAAGGCCGAATAGCGGCGGAAGTACCGTGACGAACACCCAGGCGTAGATGCTGTAAAACAGCACCTGAAAGACACTGTTGAAGGCGACCAGTCCCGCGGCGTACTCGTTATCGCCCCGGGCCAGCTCATTCCAGACGATAACCATCGCGATGCAGCGAGCCAGGCCAATCATGATGAGCCCGACCATGTATTCTGGGTAACTGCGCAGGAAGGTGATGGCCAGCGCAAACATCAGGACCGGACCGATGATCCAATTCTGCACCAGCGAAAGGCCGAGTATCTTCCAGTTTCGGAAGACTTCGCCCAATTCTTCGTAACGAACTTTCGCCAGCGGTGGGAACATCATCAGGATCAACCCGGCGGCGATCGGAATGTTCGTCGTGCCAACCTGAAAACGATTGATGAGATTTTCGAGGCCAAAGTTCAGATAGCCGAGGAGCACACCGGCGGCCATGGCCGTGAATATCCAGACCGTCAGGAAGCGATCGAGGAACGACAACCGCCTGGTTGGATTACAATTTTCGTTTGCCATTTAACTTATGAGCAACACATCGTGACGGCGGTTTTTGTACTTCCATTCGCCTCTTCGTCGCAGCAAGCAGAAATAAGGTCACTTTGTGCCAAGACATTATCCCCGCACTCGCATGGAGCAGTCTCGGCTAGATTGTCCTCCAGCACAACAAACACTTCCCACTCGTATCCATCGGGATCGCGCACCCATGTCTTGTCCTGGACTGCATAACAACAACTTGTTTGCATCTCGTCGCGAGTCGTCAAACCAGCTTCATTCCATCTATTCCTTATCGCCAGTACATCGTCGGTCGAGCTGACCTGGATGCCCAGATGCGACAGCGCGCCGCGATTGCTCACCACACTTTCGTTCAAGGTAAAGTTCAACGGCGGATTGTGCACATCGAACTTGGCGTAACCAGTTCTCACCTTGCTTGGCTCAATGCCAAACATGCGCCGATAAAACGCAATGCTTTGCTCGACATTGCGCACGTTCAGCGCCAGATGGGCTTTCAGAGCTTTGACCGTTTGAATTTCTGTCGTCGTGGTCGAATTTGGCTTGCTTTCCATTCGTGTTCTCCTTTAATCTCATATACGCCTAAGCGAATGCGACCCATAATAGACGGTCGAAAACATATCTGTCAAGGCAAATATGACAACTGATTTAAGCATCGAGCAGTTTCGGCGGGGCGACTGGGAGCAGGTGCGAGAGATTTATCTCGAGGGAATTACGACCGGCCATGCCACTTTCGAGACGGTCGCTCCATCGTGGGAAGCATGGGACGCAGCGCATCTCCCATTTGCCCGGTTGGTGGCTCGCGACCACGAGTCGGTCGCCGGTTGGGCGGCCCTCAGTCCCGTTTCCCAGCGCTGCGTGTATGGCGGCGTCGCAGAAGTCAGCGTCTATGTTTCGACGGCTTATCGAAGGTCAGGCGTGGGGCGCGCCTTATTGAAATCGCTAATCGAAGAATCTGAACGAAATGGAGTTTGGACCCTCCAGGCGGGAATGTTTCCCGAGAACACCGGCAGCCTGGCATTGCATCAAAGTTGCGGCTTTCGCGAAGTCGGCCGGCGCGAACGAATCGGAAAATTGAGCGGCATTTGGCGCGACACGATCTTGCTTGAGCGCCGGAGTTCAGTTACAGGAGTCAGCTAATATGGCAAAGAAAGATTACAACCTCGAAGATTTGTTCAGGGCGCTCGCCGATCGCACGCGACTTCGCCTTATCAATCTGATTGGAGATTCGGAAGTCTGCGTTTGCTTTTTTGTCGAGATTCTAAAAACCAGCCAGCCAAAGATCTCGCGTCACCTCGCCTACCTGCGGCGGGCAAAGATTGCCACCGCCCGGCGCGAAGGTAAATGGATGCATTATCGGTTGACTGAACCGCCGGACAGGCACGCTGCCAGGATTCTTCGCGAGGTGCGCGCTTCGTTAACTGAGCATCCCGAGTTTCTGCGCGATCGCGAAAGACTCGGGAAGATTTGCTGCGCGACCCAACTTCCCGTACAGCTACGTCACGCTCCAAAGCCGCTGGAGATGGCGGCGTAATTGCCCGGGCTGGTGGGATTCTTTGGTCTTGCCGGCCATGAATCTTGCCGGCTCATAAATAGATAAGGGGTCTGAATGCTGATTAACAGGATCGCTAACAGGATCGTCAAACGAATCATTATCGTTCTTGGAATCTTTGCGGTGCTCTTTGTTATCGTCGGCGTGATAACTATTGTCTCTCTGTTTACAAACTCGGGAAAAGAGTTATCGCCGCGCGACGAAGCGAGGCAGCACGAAGGAGTTGAATTCGGTAAGACAACGGATCAACGAGGCTGCATTGACGAAGGCCTCAAGCGCGGCAAAAAACTTGGGCTGCTGGAGTTCGACGCACAGATTGAAAACGAATACTTTGTTCGGGGCTGCTTAGAGTCGAGCCGTGCGACCCCCGGATTTTGTGATGGCGTTCCGTCGGGCGTCCGGAACATATTTAATGATTGGGACAAGGAGCAATGCGAAAAGACCAATGTGATAACCCCAATTTGCACCGGCGTGCTTAAGGAACAAATCAGGTATTGCGAACACTGAAACGTGCAGAAATAAGACCTTGATCGATTTTGATGTTCTTGACTTTGCACGTGCGGCGCTTAGAATAACTGTTCGACATGGTCGCGGAGATGTGGCCGAGTGGCTGAAGGCGGCGGTTTGCTAAACCGTTAAGGGTCAAAAGCCCTTCAGAGGTTCGAATCCTCTCATCTCCGCCAGAAAGGCAGAGGTCAGAGATCAGAAGTCAGATGTCAGAGATCAGCGGTCAGTAGGCAGCGCATAGCGGCTTTGCTAACTGACATCTGACCTCTGAACACTGACCTCTGATTTCTGACCTCTAGTTCTATGGTTCGCGTTCGTTTCGCTCCATCACCAACCGGTTATTTGCATATCGGGGCTGCGCGCTCGGCGCTGTTCAACTGGCTATTCGCGCGCAAGATAGGCGGCAAATTTCTGCTGCGCATCGAAGATACCGACCTCCAGCGCTCAACCGAGGAATCAACCCGTTCAATCATCGAAGGGCTCGAGTGGCTCGAGCTTAATTACGATGAGCAGCTCGTCTTTCAATCCGACAATGCTGAAAAGCATCGCGAAGCGGCGCGGCGTTTAGTCGAGGAAGGCAAGGCTTATCGCGACTTTAGTCCGAAAGAACGCCGTGAGGACAAGTCAATCAAGCAGGACATTGCTGAGCGGGCGCGCGCGCAAGCGGCCGAGGGAGTTAACCATCGCAGCAATCCATACCGCGAATTACCAAAAGCAGAATCTGATCGGCGGGCGGCGGCGGGCGAGCCGTTTGCCATTCGCCTGAAAGTTTCGCGCGAAGGTTCGTCTCAATTCGCAGACATTGTTTACGGAGAGCAGGAGCGCGCGCATTCCGAGATCGAGGACCTCGTGCTGCTGCGCTCGGACGGTCATCCTCTCTACAATCTTTCGGTGGTGCTTGATGATATTGAAATGCGCATCACGCACGTCATTCGCGGCCAGGATCACCTGACGAACACTCACAAACAGATATTGCTTTACCGGGCCTTAAACGCCTCAGCTCCTCAGTTCGCGCACCTGCCGCTGATTCTTGCGCCGAATAAATCGAAACTATCCAAGCGCAAGCACGGCGAAGTAGTCTCGTTAACAACCTATCGAGATCGCGGATTCGTACCTTCCGCGTTTCGCAACTTCCTGGCCTTGCTGGGCTGGTCATCGCCGGATGGAAAGGAAATCCTCTCGCGCGAAGAACTAATTGAGCGCTTTACGCTGGAAGGGATCGGCCGAGCGAATGCCGTCTTCAATTTTCATGAAAGCGACCCGCGCCGCTGGACCGATGACAAAGCAGTCTGGATGAACGCTGAGTACATTCGTACGATGCCTCTCGCAGAACTGATCCCCATGATCAGGGCAGAGTTGCGATCGGGAAGGCTTTGGCGCGAAGAGTACGATGAAGACGAACGCCGGTGGTTCGAGAAGACGATAGATTTGATACGCCAACGCTTTTTTACTCTCAAAGATTTTTCTTCTCAGGGCCGCGCTTATTTCTCTGAAGATTTTGATTTCGAAGAAGCAGCCGTGCACAAGAACATCCTGAAAGAGGCAAGGCTGAAAGAGCTCCTGCCGGCGCTGGCGGATCGCCTTGAAGCCGTCAATCCCTTCACAGCCGCAAATGTGGAAGCAGCGCTCCGCGCATTCGCCGATGAGGCCGGAGTTAAGGCTGGACTTTTCATCAACGCATCGCGCACCATGTTAACAGGCCAGGCCGTGGGCCCGTCGATGTTCGAGGTATTTGAGATCATGGGACGCGAACGCTCAGTAATGCGGCTGCGCAGCGAGCGCCCGTGGAATGAATTCCACTAGAGAGTCCACTAAAGAGTTAGTCACCGAGGCACGGCGGCGACAGAATCACCAGGACAACGCGGCGGCCTCGTTACAGCAATGGAGCCTCCACGACTTATTAAGGAGTAAATCATGACGAAGAGATTTCTTGCGATCGTTTCACTCGCATTCACATGCGCCGCTTTGACCGTCGCGCAAAACGCTAATCAAAACGCCAACCCAGCGAGTTCACCGACGCGCACCCGCACAGTCGCGCCCAAGCCATCGCCCACTCCAAAGCCGGTCACAAAGTCTACCGAGACGAGGGCGGCGCCGGCCGCCGGCCCGCAGACGCAGAAGCCGAAAACCGCTTCCGCTCCGGTAGCCGGTCCGTCAACAGGCGTACTTGCGGCGTTCGACAAAATCATTGAAGGCGTGAAGCGAGCGAATGTGGACCTGGCAACCAGCGGATACTGGAATTCTTCCGCGCTGGTCCTTTTCAACTACAACGGATCGGTAACCAAAGGCTGGGCGCAAATGCGCAAGAATCGCGAGACGTCCTATCCCGATATCAAGGATATCAATCTCGACGTCCGAGATAAGCACGTAATCATGCTGGGTCGCGACGGCGCGGTGGTGACCTGTCTTTGGACGCAGTCGCAAACTTACAAGGGACAACCGGACACGGCGTCGGGAAGAATGACTTTAGTTTTCAAGCGGGTAGGGACCGAATGGAAAGCAGTTCACCTGCATACCTCTCCGGACAAACCAGAACCCGGGCGCATTCCGGCTTCAGAGCAGACGCCGCCGACCGCCAATGAGGATTGAAATCTACCTCGAGACAGGCAAACGTGATCGGGGACGTGGTGCCGGCGCAGCTGACGGTTCCTCTTCCGTAATTCGATCCAACACGTCCTGATAGATCTTAATTCTTCCGTCACGCTGTAACCGTTGTTGGGCCGCCGACAGATAATCGTCGAACACCTGCCGCTTGCGATCGTCGAGTGCCGATTGCATCAGCGTATCGCGCTGTTTGGCAAACTCTGCCAGGTCGGCGTCGGTGCGCTTGTTAACGCCAAATACAAAAAAGTTTTCGTTGAGTTTAACCGGAGCTTTGCTGACCTCGGCCGTGTTCATAGCGTAAATCGCGTCATCGAGAAGCACGCTCGACCCCGCGTCGCCCAATGGGGTTGCGATCTTGTAAGCCGATTCCGTTTTCGCTTCCAAACCGAGCCTCGCGGCCGCGGCCTTAAAATCGGTGGGACTCTTCGCGTTAGTGATCAGTTCTTTAGCTTTGGCTTCCAAACTTGATTTGGCGCGCTCGAGTTTTACCGCTGCCAGGACTTTGTCCCGCACTTCACTGAATTCAGGAATGCGCGGTTCGCGTTTTTCAACCATCATTGGAATCGCAAAGCCGTTCTTGATACCGACCCGTTCACCGACATCATTGGGGTTATTGAGCGGGGCAATCGCCTCTTCAAATTGCTGCGAGACGCCGACGTCCTTGACGTCGTCTCCGGGTTTGATGAATCCGGTCTCGCGCACTATTTCCTCTGGTTTCATATTCGCTTCGGCGGCCAGTTGTTGCGCCACTTTTTGCGGGTCTTTCAGATCTTTCAGGAGATCCTGCGCGTGCTGCGCTACTTTCTGCGCCGCCGTGTAACCACGACGGTTGCGCAAGCTCACTTTCAACTCTTCTTTGGCGACTTCAAAAGTTTTCGGGACGTCCTCGCCGCGCCGCAAAATGTAGTAAGCGTTCTTGTACTTAATCGGATCGGTGACATTGCCCGGTTCCAGATCGAGTACCTTCTGATAGGGATCGTCAGGTTTGTTTGGGTTCTTTTTCACAATTCCAGCAACGCGACCGCCGTTTTGGGCCGTCGCCGGATCTTCAGAGTTCCCTTTTGCAAGATCGGCAAAGGCTTCTTCAGTTGCCGACCCGGTCATGCCGCGCGCCTTCGACACCAACTGATCAGCTTTGGTTTTCACTGCAGCATCGAGCTTGTCATTGGCAACTTTGAGTACGATTTGTTGAACTTTGACGCCCGCCTGTTTGTACTTTAGTTCCAGTTTGTCGTATTCATCGTGCAGTTCCTTATCGGAGATTTGCAGCTTCTCTCCTGACTTTTCCTGGCTGATAAAGACGTAACGAATCTTTTTCTGCGGCACGTCAATGTGGTAGTCGTTCTTGTGTTGTTCGAAATACGTTTTCAGCTCGTCTTCAGTCGGCTGAATTGTCGCTGCGATTTTCTCCGGAGTGACGACTACGTAAGTCAAATCAAAGGTCGTGTTTTTCTTTTTATAGTCTTCTTTGACCTCGTCTTCGGAAACCCGTACGCTCGCCGTAATGAACGCTTCCAGCTTTTCGCGGGCGATGTCCTGGCCGATGCTGCGTTCAAAGGCCGGGATGTCACCGACCCGTTCCTGATAGCGGCTCATGTCGAATTTGCCGGACGAGTCGGTCAGCAGAAACTTGCCCGACGCATCGCTGAACAATTTTGCAATTCGCTCTTTGATTTCCGCTTCCGAAGCCCCAAGCCCGAGGCGCGTGGCTTCCTGTTCTGTGACTCTTTTCATGATCAGCCCGTCCAGGATCCGCTGGTCGCTGAAGCCCATCTGCGCGAGGTTGAATTGCGAACCGTATTGGCTGAATTGTCTCTCGAAATTCTGCTTGCTGGTGGCGAATTCGCCGACCGTAATTTCGTCACCATTCACTTTGGCGAGGACTTCGGGACTTTTGGCCGGATCCAGCACGCTGGAGTTACCGCTTGGCCTGAAAAACAGGACCAGACTGACCGCCATCAG
>WNGQ01008306.1_pt1 | contig 10851 bp, 14 predicted proteins | sample 5407661 | NCBI WGS metagenome assembly WNGQ01 (sample SAMN13153382, study PRJNA577476) | soil metagenome | isolation source: 60 cm soil or saprolite under Garry oak tree replicate 2 | place: USA:California | collected 2016-06-15
GGCCCGTTTGAACGCTCTATTTTATCAGAGCGGAATGACCGCCCCGCCGTTCTACCAATCGCGCCAGACGGGACTCAGATCGTCGGGGAGTTGCGGAAGCGCGCCGAGATCCGCCTTGCTCTCCCCCTTTCCGTGATAATCGGAGCCGCGCGATGCGCTCAAGCCGAATTCGCGCGCAACGCGCGCGAACTCCAGGTATTGCTCGGGCGAGTGGCTGCCGGTCACGACCTCGATGCCGGCGCCGCCGCAGTCCCTGAACTCCGCGAGAAACGCATGCAGCTCGGGCTTGGGAAACTTATAGCGACCCGGGTGTGCGACCACCGCGATCCCGCCGCTTGCGCGGATCCAGCTCACGGCGTCGGCGAGAGAGGCCCACTGATGCGGGACATAGCCCGGCTTGCCTTTCACGAGGTAGCGCTGAAACACGCTCTTTACGTTCGGCGCCCGGCCCGTCTTCACCAGGTGACGCGCGAAGTGCGAGCGGCTGATGAGGGTCGGGTTCCCGGCGTAAATTCTCGCCCCCGCGAGGCTGCCGGGAACGCCGGCAGCGTCGAGCGCTTCGCCCATTTTCTCCGCCCGCCTTGCGCGGCCTGCGCGGACCGATTCGAGGCCGGAGCGCAGGACCGGATCTTCGGGATCGATTTGCAGACCGACGATGTGAACCGTGCTTCCTTCCCAGGTCACCGAGATCTCGACGCCTTCGACGAAGCGAACGCCTTCCGATTCGGCCTTCGTGCGCGCCTCGGCAAGGCCGGACAGGTCGTCGTGATCGGTCAACGCGAGCACCTCCACGCCGTTCGCCGCCGCCCGCGCGACGAGCTCGCCGGGCTTGAGCAATCCGTCGGAAGCCGTCGAGTGGCAATGAAGATCGATATTCATCGCGGCATCTTACCCGAGAAACTCCTCGATCACCTCGGCGACACGCTCGGGCTGGTCGTGATGGAGCATATGACCCGCGTCGGCGATGACGCGTTCGGTCAACTGCCGGAAGCACGCCTTGCGCGCGGCGAGATCCTGAGGCGAAAGCTTCAAAAACTCCGCCGCCTTCGATTCGGCGCCGGCAACCCAGAGCACGGGCGCGGCGACGTTGCGCCAGCAGGCCTCGGCTTCCTCGAGGCGATAGAGCACCGGATTCACGAGCTTGTGCGCCGGATCGCTCGCGAGCTGCACGCGGCCCACCTTCTCCGTGCCCCAGTGCCGCGCGAGAAATAATGCCTTCTCCCGGGAGAGGCGCGGATTGTTGCCGCACAGCCGGTCGGCGAGCGCTTCGAAGGAATCGTAGTCGCGAAACGACGGCTTCTTGTCGGCAAGCTCGCCGAGCCACTGCGCGTAGCGCTCGGGCGCCTCTCCGGCGCGCGCTCCCCGAAGGCCAAAGCCTTCGAGGTCGATGAGCTTCGCGACGCGCTCCGGGCGGATGCCGGCATACATCGCGGCGACGTTGCCGCCCATGCTGTGGCCGATGAGTAAGGCCGGCGCCTCCGGCTGGAAATGCCCGATCAGATACTCAAGATCGGCGAAATAATCCGGGAACCAGTAGCCGTCACCCTTCGCCCACTCGCTGAGGCCGAAACCGCGCCAGTCGGGCGCGATCACGCGCCAGTCGCCTCGCAGCGCATCCACCACGAACTGGAACGACGCCGACACGTCCATCCAGCCGTGCAGCATGAAGAGCTTGGGCGCGCGTGCGTCGCCCCAGCAGCGGCAGTGATAGCGCAGGCCGCGCACCGGAACGTATACAGATTCACTGGGCTTCATGGAAGCGGGTGATGATAGCAGGGGCGCTCTGATATGATCGAGCCGCAATCATGGCGGTCTATTCACTGGGCGAGCGCAAGGTCGCATTCCGCGGCGAGGAGTGGTTCATCGCGGACAACGCCACCGTGATCGGCACCGTGGTCCTGCACAACCAGGCGAGCGTCTGGTTCAACGCGGTCGTGCGCGGCGACAACGACATCATCACCATCGGCGAGCGCACCAACATCCAGGACGCCGCGGTCCTGCACGTCGACCCGCGCGTTCCCCTCACCCTCGGCAAGAACGTCTCGGTCGGCCACCAGGCGATGCTGCACGGCTGCACCATCGGCGACGGCACGCTCGTCGGAATCGGCGCGATCATCATGAATCATTCCGTTATCGGCAGCGGCTGCCTAATCGGCGCGGGCGCGCTTATCCCCGAGGGCAAGGCCTACCCCGACGGCGTGCTCGTCGTCGGCTCGCCGGGCAAAGTCGTGCGCGAGCTTACGCAAGAAGAAAAGGATGGGCTTCTGGAGAACGCCGACATTTACGTCCGGCGCTCGAAGCTCTACCGCGAGCAGCTCAAGCGCTAGCCGCTCAGTCGCGGCGCCGGCGCACAGCGCTCAAGCCGCAGAACGAAAAAGGCCAGGCGCAGCGTTTCCCGCCGCACTGCTGCTCGGATCCATCTTCGACACTTTCAGACGAAAGCCGGACCTTCGACACGCGCCACGCGTAATGAATCGCCGCTCACCAGCCGACGCAGGCCACCCCGAGCCGCCCGAATATTTTCACGAGGCGAATCAGCCCGTTGACGCATTTTTTGCGTGATATGCAAGCTATTGCGCAACCATACAGTCCGATAACGCATTGATTCAGAGAGCTTTGATCCAATCATAATCCGGTTATGATTATGCTCAACCGCACTCTTGCGGGCTATTGGAAGTCAGACCGCTGAAATGACTATGTACATCAAGGGCATTGGAAGGGCGCGCAAATCGGTGGAAGACCCGTGGCGCGACATCACGTGCTACGTCACTTACTCAGATGCCGCGCACCATCGCTCCATTGTCGATGACTCATTTCGCTACCACCTAGAACTTGACCTTGAGTACATGAAGCGCAATCACCCCGATCACTTCACCGAACCTCACAATGTCGCTCGTGCGATAGCGCTCTACCATCATTTCCGTCCGCAGCACACGTTTTTCAAAGATGACCGCTGGGAATACATTGGGCCGCAACATCTTCCTCAACGTCCACCTAATGCCAATGGACCAGATTTTTCGTTCTGGGTTGATTCGACGGTCTAACCGCACGCCCACCCGGACGCGCGGCGAGCGTCGCGCCGTGGTCAACTATCGCAGCCGCGCGCCGGTGGGCGTGGACGTTAGCTGTCACATCCTGACCGAATGAATCTGGTGCGGGCATTTACGATCATCATCATCATCATCGGTGCCTTTGGCCTCCCAAGCGCCAATGGACAGTCGTTAGTCATGCCGAAGGAGCTAGTTGAGATCGCCAAATCTCGATCGTGCGAGCCTTTGAGTGACTTTTTTGACAGGGAGGGGTTAGTCGACCCACCGTATGCTCTCGGCTATTTGCCGGGGTCTCGGGACGCAAGCGCGGTGTTCTATTGTCGCCGCGCCCGAGAGGAGATTCTACTTATGGTAGCTATACTCGATAAACGCTCGAAATTGTCCTGCCCAACAGAAATTCCATATCCCGGAAGCTCGGGCGGATTGCGGATATTTCATGGAAAGAAGGTACCCCTGAATCAGTTCTATTATATGGAACCGCCGCACAGATATGGTCCAAAATCAGAATTTACCCGTGGCCCGATCATTGAGAGCTACTACGATGGAGTTCGGGATTGGTTCTATTGTCACAACGGAAAATGGCTACGGCAATTTTGGCACTAGTGACAGCTAACCACGGCCTCCACACGCGGACGCGGAGAAAAGCGTTTCCGCGCCGGTGAGGCCGAATCGTTAGATTGCAGTGACACATTTCCCACTTCCGCTAACGCAGCTGGTACACGAAAACCTGTCGGTCGTGATGAATTTCGCCTTTTCTCGCGCACCGCTTGAGCAGCTGATTGAGAAGAAATTTCTTGGTGAATGGAAATATCTAAGAAAGGTCATCTTTGATATCTCTGAAGAGCGTGTAGTCAAAGCTTGCATCGAACTAGCCATCTACCTACGCGCGCTCGATGACGAAGAGAAGATGTCCGCTTGGTTAAAGGAGAATAGCGGGCGGACGTTTGGGCAAGTTACGTCACCTAACGGCTCAACACAGCCGCTTGTCCTGCGTGAAGTCGCGAACAAAATAATTCACGCAGCCGACTTCACGTGGGACTTCGCAACCGAGAACAAGCCTTTCCTCATATGCGCGCCGCGCGACAATCAACGGTGGACGGAGGCGCGCATTGATATGGTGGCAGTTGCTGCGTTCTGTGGAATGCTCATATCGTGAAGCGGCTGCAATCTAACCTCACGCCCCACCGCAACGGGCGAGAAGCGTCGTACTTCGGTCAACCGTCTTCCGCGCCCGCGCGTGGGCGCGAACGTTATATGGCAAAAACGCAAATGAAATCACTCTTTGTGGCTGTTCTGTTTTTATCGATGGTACTTCCTTCTGTGGCCGCGGAGTACGAACGATGCTACAACGCGGGAAATACCGTTGAAATTAATGATTGCCTAATCGACGAATTCGGGAAAATCGATCTACAGCTAAATCAAACGTACCAAAAGACAATAAAAGGGCTTACCGCTGACAGTAAGAAAGCGCTTACTGAAGCCCAACGTGCCTGGATTCAGTTTCGAGACAAAGAGTGTAGTGCTGTGTATGAATTTTGGAAAGAAGGAAGCATTCGTAATACCAAACACATGGTCTGTAAAATTGAAAAGACGAGACAACGTACGACCGAACTTCGTGAGTGGCCATCAGGGTAGCCATATAACTTGTGCCTTCAAGCGGACGCGGCAAACAGCGCCGCGCCGCTTAAGGCAGTGTTTGATCGTCAATGGACGCAAGGCCCTTCGTGGTTCGAGAAGCTCGAATGGAAGACCTCGAGGGTTATCACGCCTGCGTAGCTTTCGTGGCGGCAGAAAGAAGGCACATTGGAAGGATAGAAGCTCCGCCCCGGGAAGACTCTCGTAAGTGGATGAGATCAGTGATCGAAGCGAGCTATCCGTTTTTCGTAGTGACCGACGCCTCAACTGTTGTAGGTTAGTGCGATGTTGGTCGCCGCGACGCTGAAGGATTTCGTCATACGGCGTGGAAAAGCTCGAATTGCAAGTTTATGCGAGCAATGTCGCAGCTCGTAGACTTTACGAGCGTTTCGGTTTCGTGGTCGAGGGAACGCGAGTTCGGGCGCGCAAGTTGGACGGAAAGTACGACGATGTGATCTTGATGGGTCTGTTTTTGACAGCCAACTCCGAGGCAGACTCACGCAGAAGCAGCGCGCGCCGGTTGACGCGAACGTCAGCGTTGTCAAGAAAGCACGACGCAAAGGGAGGGCTGTTCGATGACCGCGCGCATCGCCGCAGCACTGCTCATTTCCCTCGCAGGTTTCGTCGGCGCCGTTAATGCGCAGTCGTTCCCCTCGAAGTCCCTGCGCATCATCGTGCCGTTCCCGCCCGGCGGCGCGGCCGACGTCACGAGCCGGCTCCTGGGGGAGCATATGGCGAAAGGTCTGGGGCAGCCGGTGATCGCGGAGAATCGCCCGGGCGCCGGGGCGGTGATCGGCTACGAGCTCGCCGCGCGCGCCCCCGGCGACGGCCACACTCTGCTCGTCGTATTTCCGAGCTTCATCATTCAGCCGACGGTCAAGCAGGGACTCAAGTACGATCCCCTGAGAGATTTCAAGGCGGTGGGCCAGACGATCTCGCTGTCGATGGCGTTCGCCGTCAACCCCACGGTTCCGGCGAAATCGATCCAGGAGCTCGTCGCGCTCGCGCACGCGAAGCCGGGCGAGATCGCCTACGGAACGCCCGGCGCCGGCACCACTCACCACGTCATCGGCGAGATGTTCAGGCTTGCCGCGAACATCAACATCGTGCACGCGCCGTTTCAGGGCGAGGCGCCGGCGCTCACCGCCGCCGCCGGAGGCCACATCCCCATGGTGTTCGTCAACGCGTCCGCGGTTGCGCCGTTCGCAAAGAGCGGCAAGATCCGGCCGCTCGTCGTAACGACGCCCGAGCGCGCCGAAGTGTTGCCCGATGTGCCGACGATGCGCGAGGCCGGATACCCCGAGATCGAGTCGACGAACTGGAGCGGGCTGGTCGTGCCGGCCGCGACACCGCCGTCCGCGATCTCCCGCCTCAACGCCGAGCTGGTGAGTGCCCTGCGCAATGCGGAGATACAGGAAAAGCTCAAGACTTACGGAATGTCCCCTGCCCCGGGCACGCCGGAGCAGTTCGGTACGTTCTTGCAGTCCGAAGCGGCGAGGTACGCGAAAGTCGTGCGTGAAGCGGGAATCAAGGCCGATTGAGCGGCCCTAAGGCAAGCGCACGCCGCTAAAGCCCGGACGTTTAGCTCGCGCCGGAACTAACCTGGTGTATCCTTTGCAGAAGCAGATGTGGGAAGGTTCACTTCATGTCCGAGCTTGACATTGCAAAGGAAAAAATCGCCTACCTCAAGATCTGGTTGGGAATTCTTCTGGTAACGGATATCAGCGTCTTTGGGTGGCTCGTTTCCAGTCTTGGCACTGCTCCGGCAGCCCTTCTGTGGGGGGCTGTCATAGCCGTTGTAGTTCTGACCGCTTGTATCTTCCTACTCCATCGGCGGATCGAACGTCACATTAGGTCGTTGAAAGGAATGTAACCATGGATATCGTCGTCGCTGCGTTGATGGTTATCGTTTCATTTGTCTTCTTAGGCATAGTCATAGACGCTACTCGCGATCCCAAAGACCGCGACTAGTCGCGCTCGTTATGCGGCACGAGAACGGACTGTGACATGAACCACAAGCGCAAACGCCCCAAGCAACGACGGGCCGGGTGTCTCCTTTGTAAACCGAACAAGCTCGGGAAAGGCATGGAGAAGAAACTGGGTCACCGAGGATTCGGAAAGCTGCGGAAAGAGGCGGCAGCCAAGCAAGACTTGAGCGATGCCACATAGAAGGCGCCAAGCACCCGGTCTACGTGAACCTCCTCCGTTCCGCGTCACCGCGAGATCAACGACTTCCTCGCCCGAAAGATCTCGGAGTGCCGCAGCCATGACGCGGCCCAACCCTCTGTTGCTGCAGCCATCAAGCTAAAATGCCGGTAAATAGGGAGGAGTCCATGTCCCATCTGCACATCGCCCAGGTCAACATCGCACGGATGAAAGCGCCTCTCGAGGATCCCGTGATGGCGGGTTTCGTCGCCCGGCTGGAGGAGATCAACGCGCTCGCCGACCGCAGCCCCGGCTTCGTCTGGCGCCTGCAGACCACCGAGGGCAACGCCACCTACCTTCGTCCCTACGATGATGACCGCATCCTGTTCAACTTGTCGGTCTGGGAAACGGTGGAGCAGGTGAAGCGCTACGTGTACTACAGCGCGCATGCCGAGGTGCTGCGGCAGCGGCAGGCCTGGTTCGAAAAATTCGCCGGCGCCTACGTCGCCCTGTGGTGGGTACCGCAAGGCCACATGCCGGGCGTGGACGAAGCCAAGAAGCGTCTCGCGCATCTCGAGGTGCACGGTCCGACGCAGTTCGCGTTCACGTTCAAAAAAGTGTTCGCACCGGACGAGGCCTTCGTTCAGTCGATCGACTGGTCGTCCTTCAAGCCGTGTCCAGCGATATAGGGAGCTTTCGATGAATTCCAACGATCCGACCGCAGATATCTCCGTCGCCACTCGGCGCTTTCTGCAGCGGTTTGCAGCAAATGACCTGACGAGCGTCGCCGCCTGCTACACCGAAGACGCTCAAATGCTGGTCGCCACATGGATGCGATCTGCGGGCGCGCTGCGATCGAAGCCGTGTTCAAGTTCACGAGCGTTCAGGGGCATACGCTGGAATTTCAGACTCACGAGCTCGATGTCCACGGGACGACTGCGGTGGAAATCGGCAGATACGTCCGCAGGCGGAGCGACGGCTCGACCTTCGATCACGGCAAGTACCTCGTGATCTGGAAGCGTGTCGGAGGCGAGTGGAAAATCCATCGCGACATGTTTAGTACGAGTTTGCCCAAAGACGCTGCTCCAGCGCTGCGCCGCGCGACGGATCCGGCAGAGGTTGGTTGACGGCTAGCTTCCGGAGGTACGACCCGCCTCGCGGCAAATCACTTCGGCGCCATGCGGATGGCGCCGTCCAGGCGGATCGTTTCGCCGTTCAGCATTTCGTTCTCCACGATGTGCTTGACCAGCGCAGCATATTCCGCAGGCTTGCCCAGGCGCGGCGGGAATGGCACCTGCTTGCCGAGCGCGTCCTGAACGTCCTTCGGCATGCCGAGCAGCATCGGAGTCTCGAAGATGCCCGGAGCGATGGTGCACACGCGGATGCCGTCGCGCGACAGATCGCGCGCAACCGCGAGGGTCATGCCCACCACGCCGCCCTTCGATGCCGAGTAGGCCGCCTGGCCGATCTGGCCGTCGAAGGCTGCGACCGAAGCGGTATTGACGATCACGCCGCGCTCACCCGCCGCATTGGCCCTACCCTTCGCCATCGCGACTGCCGCGAGCCGGATCATGTTGAAGGTGCCGATCAAGTTGATGTTGATGACGCGCGCAAACGAGGCGAGGCCGTGCGGCCCGTCCTTTTTCACGGTGCGCTCTGCGATCGCGATGCCTGCGCAGTTGACCAGCCCCTGAAGGCCGCCGAAATTCCCGAGCGCCGCATCCACTACGGCTTGCCCGTCGGATTCTGTCGTCACGTCGCATTTGACGAAGCGCGCCGCTGCACCGAGCTCCTTCGCCAGCGCCCCGCCCTTGTCGGTCTGCAAATCCGCGATCACGACCTTCGCCCCCGCCGCAGCGAGCATTCTCACCGTGCCTTCGCCCAGGCCGGAGGCTCCGCCCGTGACGACGAATGCGCTGCCCTTGATTTCCACGGTCAGCTCCTTTTCGTTTTCTTTTCCGGCAACAGCTGCGAGCGGTCGCGAAGCAGCGGCTCGACGACGTTCTTCCCGACCAGATAAGTCCACCTGTCGAGCTTCTTCTCCCGCTCGAGCTTTTCCGCGAGCTTCTTGCGCTGCTCCTCGAACTCCTTGTCCTTCTTCGCCTTGTCCTCGGCTTTTTCGTTCTTTTCCGGGGTGCGGGTCCTACGTGGTTCGCCCGAGACCGCGATGCGCACGTAATAGTTGTCGCCCGCCCGGTTGCCTATCCTGAGGGTATAGCTCGGGCCGTCGAAGGTCTCCGCTTTGATCACGACCGCATGATCAAGACCGGTGTCGACCTTGGCGGGGTCGGCGACGACATCGACGAGGTTCACCCAATTGAGCGAGCTCGCGAGGTCGGTCGCTTTCTGCAAATCGGGTTTTTCCCCCGAGCCCGCGAACTTCCAATCGGCGGACTCGCGTTCGCGCGTCACCGTCCAGCGCGGCTTCCCGTCTTTCGATGAGGCGATCGACCTCGCGCCGTCGGCGCGGATCAGGTCCTTCACCAGCCATGCGTCCGCCTTCGACTCGACTTGCGCCAGGGGCTCCGCGACCACCAGCATCGTGCCGGCGTCGCCTCCCGCCGTGAGGTAACGGCCGGTCGCCTCCGCCTCGCCGCGCCCAAGCGAAGCGACCGCGGTGCCTTTCACCACTTTCTTGCCCAGAAGCAGCCGGGCAAGCGTGCCGCCCTTGGCGTCCTTCAGCTCGAGCAGCGTTCCCGCGCCCTTGTCTTTCGGTTCGACCAGTTCGAGGCGCGCGCGCTGGCTCTCCGGCAGGGACTCGCTCTGCACGACTTTCAGCTCCGCGATCTTCACGAGAAGCTCGCCGATCCGATCCGTCTCGGCGGCGAAGCCGGCGCGCTCGCGCGCGTTCCACCCGGCCTCGACGCGGTCGAGGTGCAGCTCGCCCGCGGAATCGCGGATCGCGATCCCGGCGACGTCGCTGATCCGCAGACCGGCGACCACCTTTTGCCCGGCGCGCGAATCGGTCGTATTCCAACCCGAGCGGTCGGACACGATCACGCCGGCTCCCGCCGCGGCGAGGACCACGAGCACGGCAAGCGCGATAAGGAACTGCTTGCGGTTCATAGAGCGGGCACAGCGCGATGTTGAGGACCTTGGTCCAGAACTGCAGCGCCTCGCTGTCGGCGCGCAGCTCGCGGCGCACCTCCTTCAGCACGAGGCGCGTCTCGGCCGCTTTCTTGCGGAAGCTCTCGAGCTCCACCTGCTGCTCGGCCGAGAGGATCGCGCCGGCTCCGGTCCCCCTGCCTTTTTGCAGCGCGTTGAGCTTCTCCTGCGTCTGGGTGAGGTTGTTCTCGAGCTCCTTGATCTTGCCGAGGTAGGCCTGCTGCGCCTTCGCCTCCATGTCGCGGATCACGGTGAACGGCCGGGCGGCGCTCGCGCGGCTGCGCAGACTGATAAGCGCCGGATCCCCCGCGAACTGGTCGACCAGAGCCTGCGCGAAGGCGAGGTTGCCGTTGCGCGGGATCACGATCCTCTGTCCGAAGATCTCCTGGACCTGCACCGCCGCGCCGTCGTTGATGAAATCACTGTCGCCGACCAGCACCACGGCGTTTTCCGCCGCCGATTCCTTGAGCGGAGCCGCCTGCGAGACCTGCGCGGCCGAGGCCTTCTTGTCGCCCTGGTCGTCGGCCTTCGGCGGACCCTCGGGAAACGCGGTCCTGAATTTGCCGCTCAGCCGGACGGCAAGCGGGTACTCGGTTCCGGAAGGCGCAAACCCGCTGACGGCCGCCTCGCCTTGCGTCATGGCGGAGAACGAATCGACGAGCTGCGAATAAGCCGAAGTCTTCATCAGCACGGTTTCGTTCAGCCCCTCGACGGGCTTGCCGGTAAATACACCGGCAAACGGCATAAGGAGCGACCCGAGCCGCGCGGTCGTGATGTCGTGGGGATCGAAGGCGCTATCGTTGAGCGAGAGCAGCGTCGGCAGAGTGCGCGCTCCCGCTCCGGTGAGGTAGCGCATGTCGAGCACCACCTTGCCCGAGTCGAAGGCGAGGCCCCAGGCCTTGAGCAGCTTGTCGAG
>WNGQ01007022.1_pt1 | contig 10849 bp, 10 predicted proteins | sample 5407661 | NCBI WGS metagenome assembly WNGQ01 (sample SAMN13153382, study PRJNA577476) | soil metagenome | isolation source: 60 cm soil or saprolite under Garry oak tree replicate 2 | place: USA:California | collected 2016-06-15
TGGGCCAGCCGGTCGTCGTCGTCGGCAACCCGGCCTCGTCGGGCCAGCTTCGCGCCGCCTTCACCGGCGTGCCCGGCATCACCGCGGTCACCCAGCCGCAGGTACACGCCGGTCACGCGTTCCTCGAGGGCACCCTCACCAAGCCACCGGACAGCAATGCCGCGTACACGACGATCGACCGGGTCCGAGCGGCCGTGGACACAGTGCCGGGCGCGCATGCCCTGGTTGGCGGCACGACCGCGGTCAACCTCGACATTCAGCGCGCCGCGACGCGCGACAGGAATGTGATCATCCCGCTGATCCTGGCCGTGGTGTTCCTCATCCTCGCCCTGCTGCTCCGCGCGATCCTCGCGCCGGTCATGCTGATCGCCACCGTGGTGCTCTCGTTCGGAGCGGCGCTCGGCGTCAGCGCGCTGGTGTTCGACCACGTATTCCACTTCGGTGGCGCCGACACATCGTTCCCGCTGTTCGTGTTCGTCTTCCTGGTCGCACTGGGCATCGACTACAACATCTTCCTGATGACCAGGGTCAGGGAGGAAGCCAAGCGGCACGGCTCGCGCCGGGGCGCGCTGATCGGGCTCGCGGCGACCGGTGGCGTGATCACGTCGGCCGGGGTGGTGCTGGCCGGGACGTTCGCCGTGCTCGGCACCCTGCCGATCACGTTCCTGACCGAACTCGGCTTCGCCGTCGCCTTCGGCGTGCTGCTCGACAGCATCATCGTACGGTCGGTTCTGGTCACGGCGCTGAACCTGGACATCGGCAGCAAGGTGTGGTGGCCGAGCCGGCTGGCGCGCGAAGCCCGGCCGGACACCGACCTGACCGGGGAACTGGAAACGGTCGGCAGTGCCGCCGACTGATCCGGTGGCGTGGCCAGGGCGCGGTCCCGTGCCACGCGCGATGGATGGCACATGCATCCGGGGTTTCCGATGATGGATGGCACTCTCATCGGGTGGTCATCCGATCCAAGCGCACGCGGGCTGAGTGATTTGCCGGGAATGCGAAGAACGGGCGGAGGTCGGCGCATCGCGGACGTGCTCGCTTAGTCCCCGCCGCCCGGGCCGCCGGCGCGTCGCTGCTATATTCACCAGGCGCCAGGAGAGGCGCGGGTCATCCGGCAGGCCGCGAACAGATCCGCGCAGACCGGGCAATAAGATTGGCCGCATGCGATTCGGTGTCTTCGTACCGCAGGGCTGGCGACTGGATCTGGCCGGCGTTCCGGCCGCCGAGCAGTGGGCCGCGATGCGCGACTTCGCCCAGGCCGTCGATGCCGGGCCGTTCGAGTCGGTCTGGGTCTACGACCATTTCCACACGGTGCCGGTGCCGACCGACGAGCCCACCTACGAGGCCTGGTCGCTGATGGCGGCGCTCGCCGCCTCGACCTCGCGGGTACGGCTCGGCCAGATGTGCACGTGCATGGGCTACCGCAATCCCGCTTACCTCGCGAAGGTCGCGGCCACCATCGACGTGGTCTCCGGAGGCCGGGTCGAGATGGGCATCGGCGGCGGCTGGTACGAGCACGAGTGGCGCGCCTACGGGTACGGATTTCCCGGCGCGGGCGACCGGCTTGGCATGCTCGACGAGGGCGTGCAGATCATGCGTCAGCTCTGGACGACCGGCACGGCCACCCTGTCGGGCAAGCACTACCAGGTCGACGGTGCGATCGGGCGGCCCCTGCCACTCCAGGACGGCGGGATCCCGCTGTGGATCGCCGGCGGCGGCGAGCGGAAGACCCTGCGGATCGCGGCGCGGTACGCCCGGTACACGAACTTCGACGCGACCCCGGAAGATTTCACGCGCAAGTCCGAGATCCTGGCCGGCCACTGCAAGGACGTGGGCACCGACTTCGACGTGATCGTCCGGTCGTCCAACTTCAACGTCATCATCGGCGAGACCGAGCGGGACGTGGCCGACAAGCTGGACCGGATCCGGGCCCGCTTCGAGCCGCTGGTCCCGGCCAAGGCGGTGGAGCGGAACATGAACATGCTCTCCTCCGGCCCGCTGGTCGGCACGCCGGAGCAGATCACCGAGCGGCTCGCCGAGGTACGCGATCTGGGCCTGGCGTACGCGATCTGCTACTTCGCCGACGCGGCCTACGACCGCGGCAGCGTCGACCTCTTCGCCGACAAGGTGATCCCGAACCTGGCGGGCTAACTGCCGGGAACCGCGGGGCCTGGGGCGGGCGCAGGGGCGCAGGCGTCGGCAAAGTTACCGGATATTTGCCATTTCCCGGGCTTTCTTAGCCCGGGCACCGGGTACTTCCTCGGTGTTTTGGCAGGCAACAACCGCTCCACGCCGCTAGCGTGGCGCAAGTCAGGCGCTGGTCAGCCGCGTCAGGCGTGCCAAATAGCGCCTTTCCCCGCCGGCCCGCGCGAACTCCGCGTGATCGGACGTGAATGTCCCCACTGCTTCATAAGGTTCGCAGCATGTCCGCAGTCGCGGTAGTCCCGGTCGGGATGGCTGCGGCTTTCGCATTCCAGGCCCCGGTCGCCAGCGCGGCACCGGCGGCAACCGCGAACCAGGCGGCCGCAGGCACGCCGCCCGCCGCGGGCCAGCCGCGCGCGCTGACCACCAGGCACCGGCACCGCCTGTCCCGGCGGATGCGGGCGTACCGGTGGGCGGCTCACCGGGCTGGCCATCCCTACGTGTACGGCGGCACCGGGCCGGGATTCGACTGTTCCGGGCTGGTCATGATGGCCTACCGCCACGTGGGGATCGGCCTGCCGAGGACCACGTACGGGATGCTGGGCAGCCGGAAGCTGGTCAGGGTCATTCACCCGCGGATGGGTGACCTGGCCTTCTACGGGTCGGGGCACGTTGAACTGTTCCGCAGGTGGGGCTACACGTTCGGCGCCCACGACTTCGAACTCCCGGTCAGCCTCATCCACTATGGATGGGGCTGGAAGCCGACCTCCTTCTACCGGGTGCGCTAGGAGCGCCCGATGCCGCGCTAGCCGGGCCCGCGCTCCAGCCCGCCCTGCACCGCTAGCCGGCCTCCGTTCTCCATGATCGTGGTGGATCGGCGTCACATAGACCGGTCGATCCACCATGATCATGGAATGGGCCGGGGCCAGTCAGTGGAGTCGGCGTCGCCGGCAATGAGCTGGTACAGGACGTGGTCCTGCCACAAGCCGACGATCCGCAGGTAGGCCGGCGCCAGGCCGAGGCGGACGAACCCGTTGCGCTCGAGCACGCGCTGCGACCTGACGTTGTGCAGCAGCGTCGCCGCGCAGTGTAAAAGTCCTCGTCCCTGGCCGGCTCCCACGGGGCGAGGAAGTCGCGGTTGGCCCGGTGCAGCTCGGCCAGGACGGGCACGTCACCGAGTTCGACCAGGCGGGTGGCGCTCGTCGATCCAGTCTGCCAAGTGGACATCGGCCGCGACGCGCGGGGACGATGGCTGACATGCCAGTTGGAAGCTCGGTCGAGCTCGTCGCCGATCGCGACCGGCCCGCGGGCTGGACGGTGCTGGCGGACGGTTTCCCGCAGTCGCACGTCGATCTGGACGATCCGCGTTACCTGGAGTTCGAGTACGTGCGGCGGCTCGGCCACCTGATCGACCTGGCCGCGCCCGCCGGCCAGCCGTTGCGGGTGCTGCATCTTGGCGGCGGCGGCCTGACCCTGGCCAGGTACGTGGCGGCGACCAGGCCGGGCTCGCCGCAGCTGGCGGTGGACTCCGACGCCGCCCTGGTGGACCTGGTCAGGCAGCGCCTGCCGCTCGATCAGCCCGCACGCCGTGCGAGCAGGCCAGGGCCGCGGGTACGGATCCGGGTCAGGGTCGGCGACGCGCGCGCCGCCCTCGAGCAGGCCGGCCCCGGTTCCTTCGACCTGGTGCTCGCCGACCTGTTCGCCGGCGGCCGGACCCCCGCCCACCTGATCTCGGCGGAGTTCACCGCGGCGGCCGCACGTGCCCTGGCCGCGCCCGGCATCTTCGCGGTCAACATCGGCGACGGCCGGCCGCTCGCGCACGCGGGCCCGGGTGGCGACGGCGAGCTCGGTCTTCCCGCGCGCCTGCCTGATCGCCGACCCGGGCGTGCTGCGCGGGCGCAGGTTCGGCAACCTGGTGCTGGCCGGCTCCCGGCGGGACCTGCCCATCGCGGGGCTGGCCCGCCGCGCCGCGGCGGACCCGTTTCCCGGCCGGGTCGTCGCGGGCGAGGAGCTGGCCAGGTTCGCCGCGGGCGCGAGGCCGATCTCCGACGAGTCGGCGCAGCCCTCGCCGGCCCCGCCGCGGGACCGACCGGAGTAACCCAGACCGCGCAAGACCAGCCGCCGGCTCAGGCGGAGCGGATCAGATCTGCGGCTATCTCCGCGATCATGGTCGTCGGGGCATTGGTGTTGCCCCTGATCACGGTCGGCATGACCGAGGCATCCACCACCCGCAGGCCACCGACGAACATGACGGGCACCGCGTGGATCTGGCAGTCCGGCGCGTCCAGTCCGTCCTGGATGCGGAAGAACCCGCCCGCCTCGCCCACGTTGGAGGGCAGCGGCCGCCGGCAGGTTCGCGCGCGGCTCGATGCCGTACGCCTGCAGCTCGGCGGCGACCCCCGATGCCAACCGAGAGGCTTGTCCAGGCCCGGTGCCGCGGCACACGCAGACCTGCTGGCACGGGCCGGGAGGCCGTAATATTGGCCGGTGACAGAAGCTGAGCAACGTTCTGAGTCCTTCGATTCCTCGCAGCCGCATATTTCGCGTGTCTACGATTTCCTGCTCGGCGGAAAGGACAACTACGCGGCCGACCGCGCCGTCGGCGAGAAGATCATCGAGTCGCTGCCGACCGTTCAGGTCGGGGTCAGGGCTCAGCGTGCCGTGCTGAGGCGGGTCATCAGGTTCCTGGTCGGCGAGGCCGGGATCCGGCAGCTCATCGACATCGGCTCGGGGCTGCCGACGGCGGAGAACGTCCACCAGATCGCGCAGCGGCTCCAGCCGGACACCCGGGTGGCGTACGTCGACAACGATCGGGTCGTCCTGTCACACGCCAGGGCGCTGCTCGCCAATGACCCGGTGACCATCGTCGTGGACGGCGACCTGCGGCGTCCGGCCGGCATACTGAACGACGCCGAGGTCCGCGCCCACCTGGACTGGGACCGGCCGGTCGGCCTGCTGCTCTGCGGCATCCTGCACTACATCCTCGACTCCGAGCGCCCGCGCGAGCTGACCGCGACCCTCATCGACGCACTGCCGCCCGGCAGCTATGTCTTCATCCACCATCTCGTCGACTCCGGCGACCCGGTAGTCGCCGACGTGCAGGCGGCCATGCAGGCGGGAATGGAACGCGGCCAGTTCAGGCGCAAGGAAGAGATCTTGAGCATGTTCGGCGGACTGGAACTGGTCGAGCCCGGCCTGGTGCCGGTCTCGCAGTGGCGGCCGGACGAGAACGCGACGACGGCCGACAGCAGCCCGGTCATGCGCCTGGCCTGCGCGGGAGTCGGACGCAAGCCGTGACCGGCCAGCTCGGCGCGGCTACCGCAGCGTGACGCCCTGATCCACCGCCTGCCCGTGACTGACCGCATCCCTGGAGGCAGGCAGGTGCAGTTCGAAAACCGAGCCCTTGCCCTCGGCGCTGCTGACCCGGACCGAGCCGTGGTGCGCCTCCACTATCGCTTTCACGATCGCCAGTCCGAGCCCGAAACCGCCGGCCGAGCGGCTCCTGCCCGTGTCGACCCGCGAGAACCGGCCGAAGATCCGCTCGGCTTCCGCCGCCGGGATGCCGGGGCCCGAATCGCTCACCGCCAGGATGATCGTCTCGTCCTCGTACCGTGAGCTCAGCTCGATCTTGCCGTCGGCATCGGTGTGGTCGACCGCGTTCTCGATCAGCGCGTCGAGCGCCAGCGTCAGCCGGTCGGCGTCGCCCTGCACGTGGGCGTCGGCCACTCTCCCCAGCGACCAGCGCCGCGGGAGGTGACTCCACCTGTGCAGCGTTTCGACCAGGACCTCCTCGACGTCTACCGGGGCCAGGTACAGGAAGTCGGGGGCGTCGGTGGAAGCCAGGAGCAGCAGCCGGCTGGTGAGCCGCCGGATCCTCAGCAGTTCGTCAGCGGCGACGCGGGCGTCCGCGGCGATCGCCTGATCGGTGGCGGCCTGCTCGATCAGCTCGACATGGCCGAGCGCGATCGCCACCGGGGTGCCGAGCTCGTGCGAGGCGTCCTGCAGGAACTGGCGCTGCTGGTCGAGCAGGACCAGGTTGTGCTCCGATACCCGCCGCATCTCCTCCATCGCCGTGACCCGCCTGCGCGAGTGCCAGACCATGATCACGAACATCACGGCGAGCAGCGGCACCTCGGCGAGGTAGTCCCCGTCCTGCTTGTGACGGAGCACCTGCCAGCCGATCAGGCCGCCCGTGGCCAGCGTGACGGTCAGCACCGTGATCAGCGTCGACCCCAGATGCCAGAGCCGGAACCCGTAGATCGCGGTCAGCGTCAGCCAGATGATCAGGAACGGGACGGTCTGCCACTCGGGGATCAGGTGCATGGCGAGCAGGTTCAGCCCGATGAAGACCACCAGGGCAATGTCCACCCGGTAGGCCCTGGCCCAGCGCAGGATCCGGCCCCCTCGCACTCAGCCGACCCCGCCCGGCAAGCCGTGCCGCGGCCTTGCCGCCACCATGTCCGCACACCGCCCCTTCCGGCGCATGACGCACGCGCCAAGCCGAATCCTACGATGCCGGCGCCGAATTAGGTAAGGCGTGCTCAGAGGTGGTCTTTTCGTGCAACCGGTCACCGGAGCGGTGCGTCTGAGGTGGCGTGAGGAAACACCGCGCGACTAAGCCCCGTGCCGCGATCGCCGTGGCGGCGGCCGGCGCGCTGATCATGACCGGCTGCAGCGGTCACCCCGCCTTCCGCCACATCGTCACCGGGCGGCTCGTGCGCGTCGGCGGCCCGGCGGCCGCATCGCCGGTCCCGCTGCCAGGAAAGATCGAGGCTCGCAGTGCCGCCGGGGACATCTTGGCCGCCTCGGCCGGCCGGAACGGCCGGTCCGCCCGCCTCCGCCACCCGGCGCGCCTTACCAGGCCCGCGGGCCGCGACGCGGCTAAAGCCCAAGCAGCTCAGGCAGGCGGTCGACCGGGAAGCCGGGACTGCGGTGGCCGTCGCGGCCCGTCATCGTCGTCCCGGCGACCAGCACGTTCACCACGGCCTCCTCGACGCACTGCACGACCGCCTCGAACAGCGGGTTCATCTGTCCCCACGGCACGAACTCGATGCTCGGCAGGCAGTCGTCCTCGCCCCGCCCCAGCGCGTCGAGCGAGCTGTCCAGCGCCCCGACGTTGGTCGCCGAGAACGCGAGGAACAGGTCACCGGAGAAGTGACTGCCGGTCGTCCCGGTGCGGGCCAGGCCGAGCGGCACCCGCCGGGCCAGGGCCTTGCACTGGCCGGGCAGCAGCGGGGCGTCGGTGGCCACGATCGTGATGCACGACCCGGCGCCCGGCGGGGCGAGCCAGTTCGTCTCCTCCATCGGGTTGTCCTGGCCGAGCAGGGCGCCCAGGCGGCGCCCGGCCACGACCAGCTCGCCGCGGCTGCCGAAGTTCGCCTGCATCAGCGTCCCGACCGTGTAGCGGCGCGAACCCACCTGGACCCGCCGGGAGGCGGTGCCGGTGCCGCCCTTGAACGCGTAGCAGTTCATCCCGGTGCCGCCGCCGACCGAGCCCTCGGCGACCGGACCGCTGCTCGCCTTGTCGAGCGCGCGGATCGCGGTCTGCTCGGTGACGTGCGCCCCGTTGATGTCGTTCAGGTAGCCGTCCCAGGTCTCGGCCACCACCGGCAGGTGCCAGCGCCGCGCCAGGGCTGGGTGCTCGCGGATCGACCAGTCGATGATCCCCCGGTGCACCGGGCCGATGGCGTGCGTGTTCGTGATGCCGACCGGCAGCGACAGCGCTCCGGTCTCGTCCAGCCAGGCCGTGCCGGTCATCTCGCCGTTGCCGTTCAGCGAGTACCAGCCTGCCGGGCAGGACCGGCCGACCTGCGCTCGGCCGAGCGGCAGGACGGCCGTCACCCCGGTGCGGACCGGGCCGCGGCCGACGTCGAGCGGGCCGTCCCCCGAGATCAGGGTCTCGTAGCCGACCTGCACGCCGGCCACGTCGGTGATCGCGTTCTGATCCCCCGGCTCCCCCTGGAACGCGATCCCGAGGTCGCGGGCGCGCGGTCGCGCCGAGGCGACCCCGCCGCCACCCGAGCCGTGCGCCGCGACCCCGCCACCCGAACCGTTCCGCATCCGCTCAGTGCTCCATCCGCTCAGTGCTCCGTCTCGTACCCGCCGACCGGTGGATCTCCAGCGCCGGTCCCATCAGGACGCCGCCGGGCTCGTCGACCGCGTGCTCGTCGTGCGGCGCGGCCGGCATCGTCCGCCGCGTCTCCAGGTGCCGGCGCAGGTAAGCGTAGTAGTACGCGTAACCGGCGGCCAGCGCTCACGCGCGCAGCAGGTCGCCGACCGCGGCGATGCCCGACGCGATCGCGCGATCGCCCAGGTCGCCGAACCCGAGCACGAGCTGCGCGGGGAGCTCGGACCCGCTCGACCGGTGGCTGCTCATGCCGTAGAGGCCGACCGACCGCTCCCTAGCGGCCGCGACAACCGGCTGCTCGGCGAGGGTGCCGGGCAGGTGAGCCACGGCGTGGAAGCCGGCCGCCAGGCCGGTGACCGCGACGTCCGGAGCGTGCGCGGCCAGAGCGCCAGTGAGCGCCGAGCGCTTCCTGGCGTAGCTGGCGCGCATCCGGCGCAGGTGCCGGTCGTAGCGGCCGGACTCCATCAAGATCGCGAGCGCGAGCTGGTCGATGGCCGGGGATCCCCGGTCCTGCCTGGCCTTCTCCGCCCCGACGGCGGCGGCCAGCCACGGCGGGCAGAGCACCCAGCCCAGCCGCAGCGACGGGGCGAGCGACTTGCTCACGGTCCCGATCGCGGCGACCCGGTCGGGGGCGAGTCCCTGCACCGCGCCCACGGGGTCCCGGTCGTAGCGGAACTCGGCGTCGTAGTCGTCCTCGACGATCGTCGCGTCCGCGCCGGCCGCCCACTCGGCGAGCTGGAGCCGTCGCTGCGGGCTCAGCACGACGCCGGTCGGCCACTGGTGCGCGGGGGTGAGCACGACCGCCCTGGCGCCCGTCGCGGCGAGCGCCGCCACGTCGATCCCCGACTCGTCCACCGGCACGGGAACCGCGTCAACGCCCGCCGCGACCGCCGCCGCCGCGACGGTCACGCTGTAGCCGGGGTCCTCGAAAGCCACCAGCGAGATCCCGCCGCCGGCCAGGGCGCGGAGGACGATGTTCAGGCCCTGCGCGAATCCGGCGCAGACGACGATCCGGGCGGGGTCGGCGACCGCCGCCCGCACCCGGCGCAGGTAGGCGGCGAGCACCTCGCGCAGTTCCTGGCCGCCGCGCGGGTCGCCATAGCCGAGCACCGCGTTCGGCGCGGCACGGCACGCCTCCCGCACCGCCCAGGCCCAGTCGGCGCGCGGGAAGCTGGCGAGGTCGGGCACGCCGGCGGCGAAGTCGACGCTGACCAGCGGGCCGCGCGGCGCCGCATGATCCGCCCAGGCCGGCGGCGCCGACCCGGGCTCGGCCTGCGCGGGCCGCGACGCTGCGGGTGCGGACGAGGGCGCCGTCGGCGGCGGGGCGGCCGCCCCGGCGGCAACCCTGGTGGCCGAGCCGACCCGGGATTCCAGGTATCCCTCCGCGATGAGCTGCGCGTAGCAGTCCTGTACGAGACCGCGGGAAAGGCCGAGCTCGCGCGCCAGCTCTCGCGTCGAAGGCAGCCGCTCGCCCGAACCCAGCCTGCCCGACCTGATCGCGTCCCTGAGCTGGAGTTCGAGCTGGGAACGCAGCGGCTCGGCGGCCCGCCGGTCCACGGCGAGCAATAGCTCAGGCCCCAAACCGGACCACTCCACCGGCACAAAATTGGAGCTTACCAGTAGACCAGTCCGCTCCTAACGTGATGGTCATGACAGCTATCACGCAACAACGCGGCGGCAACGGACTCGGCCGGTACGCCGACGTGCTCAGGACTCCGGGCGCGCTGGGGTTCGCCATTCCCGGGGTCATCGGCCGCATGCCGATGGGCATGCTCAGTATCGCCCAGGTCATGCTGGTCGTGTCCGTCACCGGACGGTACGGCACCGCCGGCGCCGTGTCGGCAACGAGCGCGGTCGCCTACGCGATCGCCACCCCCCGGATAGCCCGGCTGGCCGACCGGTTCGGGCAGGCCGGCGTGCTGCGCCCGCTCGCCGCTGTCTTCGCCGTTGCCACCGCGGCCTTCGCCGTCTGCGCGGTCGGGCGGGCGCCGACCTGGGCGCTCATCGTCACCGGCGGTCTCAGCCGGGCGAGCATGCCGTCGCTCGGGCCCATGGTCCGCGCGCGGTGGAGCCAGCTTCTCGCCGGGACCAGCGGGCTTGACTCCGCGTTCTCCCTCGAAGGAGTCGCCGACGAGCTCATCTTCGTCGCCGGGCCGGCTCTGGCGGTGACGCTGGTCACCGAGGTGCAGCCGGTCAGCGGCGTGCTTGCCGCCGTGGTGCTGAGCGTCGCCGGGGTGGCCGGCCTGACGAGGCAGCGGCGCAGCCAGCCGGACGTCCTTCCCACCTCGCGGGGCCGGGGGTCGGTGCTCCGCAGCGGCGGCCTGCGCGCGCTCATCGGAATGCACGTCTGCCTGGGCGCACTGTTCGCGGCCGTCGACCTGGCGACCGTGGCCTTCGCCGCCGAGCACGGCGCCGGCGCCATGGCCGGGCCGCTGCTGGCACTCTACGGCCTGGGCAGCGCGATCGCCGGCCTGTGGTACGGAGCGCGGCGCTGGCGGGCGCCGCACAGTTCCCGGCTTCGTGCCGGGCTCGCGGCTACCGCGCTCGGCGTCGGCCCGCTCGCGTTCATGCCCGGACTGG
>WNGQ01013374.1_pt1 | contig 10849 bp, 10 predicted proteins | sample 5407661 | NCBI WGS metagenome assembly WNGQ01 (sample SAMN13153382, study PRJNA577476) | soil metagenome | isolation source: 60 cm soil or saprolite under Garry oak tree replicate 2 | place: USA:California | collected 2016-06-15
GCCAACAGCGTCGTATTCATTTCAGACGCAGAACGAAGAGGCTGACCTGCTCTTTCACATCGTACCTCCCTCCAACTTGGAGGATGTGGAATACCACATTCAGGCCGTGGCTGAATCCAGTGGCCGGACTTATCGCAACAGCTTTGTGCCAGTGACCGAGCCAGGCCTTCAAACCGTCTATATGGAAGAGCCGGCAAGGCTGATTTTACGTCCGGTCGATGTTCAGATTCCATACGTGCGTGTGGGTTACGTCATGGGCACCGGCGATGAGGTTCCTGCGGCGTTGCGCCTCCTTGGGTTCGACGTTGACCTCCTAGATCGTGATGCCCTGGCGCTGGGGAATCTTTCGCGATACACCACCATCGTCCTTGGTGTGCGCGCGTATCTGGCCCGTGAAGATTTGAGGACATACAACTGGCGACTACTGGATTATGTGAAGAACGGCGGAGTCCTCGTCGTCCAGTACAACACTGAGGAATTCGGCAGCAGCAATTATGGTCCTTATCCTTACTCAGAGGCTGGCGCTGCGCAGGACGTCACTGAGGAGGATTCGCCGATCAAAGTACTCGAGCCGAATCACCCAATCCTAAACTATCCCAACAAGATCGGGCCGAAAGATTTCGACGGTTGGCTAGAAAAGCGGGGACTGCGATTTGCCCCCTCTTGGGACGAACGATACGTTGCTGTCCTCTCCACTCATGATCAGGGCCAAAAACCTCAGGCAGGGGGGTTGTTAGTGGCTCGGTACGGAAAAGGACTTTACGTCTACAACGGTTATGCGCTCTATCGGCAGATTTCATTCGCAGTGCCGGGTGGTGTCCGCCTGTTCGCAAATCTCCTTGCGCTCGGCTTGCCCGACGCCGGCTGGCGGAAGAGTGTCTCGCCCAATTGACATATCGCGTCCAATAAGGGGCGCAGATCAACCTCATATATGCAAAACCGGACGAGTTTTGACGAAATCGCGGATTGTTTCATGATTCCCAACGTCCGTAGCAGGCGAAGTATAGCGCCCTGTCACTCCACGGTCAAAGTAGACAGCGTGTTACTCCGCGCTCTAACCCGTTTGTCATGAATGGCTATCCGCGTTATCGACACTTGTTTTCGATGTGATGCATAGAGCATTGTGATGCTTTGGCGTTTTGACGCAGAGTACAAGCTAAGGGGTTGCCCATGCGATAGCCGCTCGGAACAGACGTGTCCACCCAGAAGCGCGGTTAGCACGGTCCGAGGCTCTTTATGAGCGGAGGGGACAGGTTCCTTTCGCTAGCGGTTGAGTGCTCCGATGACATCGCGTTTGATGCCGAAAAGGGAGGCATCTACGTCCCGGGCAGCGAAGGATTTACGTCAGTGCTCCAGCAGAAGTCCGCGGACCAGTATGAGTTGCTAGCGAAAGTTCCCGGCGAGCCGGGCGCGAAGACGTGCCTGCTCGTGCCGAGTCTCGCTCGTTTTTGCGTGGCTGTTTCACCTGGTGACACTAAGGCCGCCGGAAAAGTTTTGATTTATCGAGTGGTGTCGTAGCGTGGCGTCTGAGGCGCATGTAGCAGCACGAAAGTTCCTCTGTTCGCGGAACATCTGTCGAGAGTGTTGACGTTCGAATGGCAAGGGAGGTCGTAATGATCAATCACGGGGCAAGAGAAGGGTGGGGGCCGGGACTCCGGACCTCTGTCGTGATGCTGCTTTTGTTCTTTGGCTCAATCAGCCCCGTTGCGGCTCAGGAGGCGGGCGGAACCATCGTCGGCACTGTGACGGACCCGAGCGGGGCCGCCGTGGCAAACGCCAACGTGACCGTCAAGAATGTCGCCACGGGTGTCGAGCGCAATTCGACAACGAATGCCGACGGCGTCTACGCTGCGCCCAATTTGATTCCAGGCGCCTACGAAATCACCGTGACTGCGACGGGATTTGCGACCGCCGCAGTGCAAGGTGTCGGTTTGTTAGCGGGCGAACGGCGCGAAGTCAACGTCGACATGAAGCTCGGACAGGTCTCCGACAAAGTCAGCGTAGTCAGCTCGGAAATCTCCGACGTTCAATTGGCTTCTTCTGAAGTGCGTGGCGTGGTGGATTCTCACACCGTTAACGAATTGCCACTCAACGGACGCGATTGGACCTCGTTGACCCTCCTGGAGCCCGGCGTGGCGCAGGTGCGGACGCAAAAAGCCTTGGGCGTGAGTAACGACCGGCCCAACCGTGGGCTGGGCACGGACGTGACGATAGGCGGGAACCGCCCTCAGGGAAACAACTATCAGCTCGACGGAGTCAGCATCAATGATTATAGCTCAGGGGCGCCGGGAAGTGTTACAGGTGGAGTACTGGGGGTGGATGCCGTGCAGGAGTTTTCGGTGGTGACGAGCAACGCGCCTGCCAACTATGGAAAAACTTCTGGAGGCGTAATCAATGCGGCGTCCCGCTCCGGTACGAATGCCCATCATGGATCGGCCTACGAATTCATTCGGAATAGCAAGCTCGACACTCGCAATTTCTTTGACACGGCGAAAGATGCGTCCGGAAACCTGATCGTGCCACCCTTCAAAAGAAATCAGTTCGGCGCAACCGCCGGAGGACCAATCATCAAGGATCGCACTTTCTTCTTCGGCGATTACGAGGGCTTGCGCCAGAGTCTCAGTCAGACCAATACCATCACGGTCCCTTCGCAGAACGCCCACAATGGCATCCTCGTCAGCGGTAACGTCACCGTGGATCCAAAGGTCGTGCCATACCTTAACCTATTTCCCCTCCCGAGTTCCCCGACGACAGGAGATACCGGTACTTTCAGTTTCGTCGCGAAACAAGTCACCAATGAAGATTTTGCCACCGGGCGGATCGATCACAGGATATCAGCGTCGGACAATCTTTTTGGAACCTACGTCTTTGATAGGGGGCAGCAACAAAATCCGGACGCCTACAATTTCAAACTGATTGGGAACCATTCGAGCCGCCAGACCTTTGCGTTGGAGGAATCCCATATCTTCGCGCCGGCACTCGTAAGCACGGCACGCTTCGGGTTTAATCGCGACGTGGTGATTGCCTTCACTACCCTGTCTGCGATTAACCCTGCCGCCGCAGACACGACTCTCGGATTCAATCCGGGCCTGCCAGTCGGAATCATCACCGTGGGTTCAGGCGTTACGCAATTCTCCGGGGGCTTGGGTGCGATCTCCGCGTACCGCTTTCACTACAACTCTTTTCAGGCTTATGACGATCTCTTCTGGACGCGGAACAAGCACTCTTTGAAATTTGGTTTTTATGCCGAACGCATGCAATCTAATCAATTCACTCAGGGGGCCAGTCCCAACGGCTTTTACACATTTGGGTCACTGTCGAACTTCTTGCAGAACATACCCACTACGTTTCAAACGTTGCTCGGTACATCCCGCACGCCACGTGATCTTCGACAGAGTGTGTTTGGCGGGTACCTCCAGGATGATTACAAGATCAGGCCCCGGCTGACTCTAAATCTTGGGCTTCGCTACGAGATGGCCACCGTGCCGACGGAAACAGCCAACCAACTCTCTACTCTTGTCAATTTTACAGATACGACGCCGCATCTCGGCTCGCCGTACTATTCGAATCCTACATTGAGAAACCTCGCGCCTCGCGTGGGATTTGCTTGGGATCCTTTCGGGCGCGGGAAAACGTCTGTTCGTGGCGCGTTCGGCATTTACGATGTGCTGCCGTTGCCCTACCAGTTCCAACTCCTGACCTTGCTTTCTGCCCCGTTTACGGAAGGTGCGAGCACCCCCGTCGTTGCTGGCGACTTCCCTTCTGGGGGCTTCGCAAAAGCAAGCAACCCTACCAACCTGCGCAACGCGTACGTCGAACAGAACCCGCACCGCAGCTACGTCGAGCAGTGGACTTTGAACATTCAACGCGAGGTAATTCGCAATCTCACGGTCACGGCAGGCTACGTCGGTTCACACGGCGTCCACCTGCCTTTCCATGCAGACGAAATCAACGATATCCAGCCCAGCCTTACTTCTGCAGGGTACCTTTGGCCGGGTCCGGGCGTCACCGGGACGCGCCTCTTCCCTAACCTCGGCGGCCAAGTCAGCACGGGCCAATGGTCTACTTCATCGACGTATCACGGCCTGAATCTTTCGGCGATCAAGCGTCTCAGTCATGGGGTTCAATTCCAGGGCTCCTACACTTTTTCGAAGAGCATCGATACGGGATCGTCAGGAATCGCGGGTGACACGTTCGGGAATTCCGTTTCCAGCCCCCCGCTGTTCAATCCCCAAGTACGCAGAGGTCTTTCGGACTTCGATGTGCGGCACGTTGGCGCTATCAATGCTATTTGGTTGGTTCCAAGTCCTGCGAACTGGAGCGAGGTCTCGAAGTGGTTCGCATCGGGTTGGCAGATCGGTGGTATTTACACCATTACCAGCGGACTACCCTTCACTCCCACGATCGGCGGCGATCCACTTGGCCTGAAGGGTGCGGACCTCTACGCGTTCCCGAATCGTGTTTCTGGATGCGATCCGGTCAATTCAAACTTCAAGAGTAACGGGCTGCATTATCTGAACTTGAATTGCTTCACCCTTCCCACAGCGCCGGCGTCCATGGCATCGTCGTGCAAACCATTCGCAGGGGCTACAGCGGCTGCACCTGCGGGCCAGGTCTATTGTGCCAATCTCTTCGGCAACTCCGGCCGCAACACCGTGAGCGGTCCAGGTCTCCAGGATTTTGATTTTTCCTTGTTCAAGAACAACCCAGTTCATCGGATCTCGGAAACGTTCAATGTGCAGTTTCGCTGGGAGGTCTTCAACATCTTCAATCACGCAAATTTAAATCCACCCGCGCCTGGCGCGCGCCAGGTCTTTGCGACATCGGGAGCTTTGAACAACGCCGGACTGCTGACTAGTCCCACGATCACAACTTCACGTCAGATGCAGTTCGCCTTGAAGTTTATTTGGTAGGCGGTGCAATGGAATTCCAACACTAGCTGCATTCAATTAAAGGAGAGTGAAATGGGAGTCTTGAAGAGAATGAATTGGGCATTGACGCTGCTGCTGGTTTTTGGGAGCACGCTTTTCGTCTCGGCGCAGGAAGGCAAGAACATCTATGCGCAGAAGCTTCTGGATGAGACGCTCGCCAAGCACAAGGATGTGGTGATCATGGCTATGCACGTCACACCGCCGGGCAAGACGGAAAATGTCATCATTGCCTCAAACATCGGACGGATCGGCAAGAAGGCTGACGAGGACGACATACGCGTGATCGAAACAGGCAAACCCAACCTCGAAGTCAACAAGAAGGGCGATCACTTCGAAGTCGAACTTGTGCTGCAGGATCAATCCGGCAAGACCATTGGCGCGGTCGGGATTGTCTTCATGTACGAAAAGGGAAAAGAAGCGGAGTTCCAGAAAAGGGCCGAACAGGTCCGCGACGAGATGAGGCAGAAAACTCCAACCATCGCAAAGCTGTTTGAGCCCGACTAAGGCGACGGCGGAGCCTGATGGCTCCCCTCGCGATCAAGTTTTGTCATGCGTCTTCATCCTCATCGATCTGGAAGGTCAATCCGTGTGTACTATCGTCGGCTACTCGAAGTTGGCGGGAGCAAAGGCCGATTTCTGGCAACAATGAGATCCCATGATCCCGCCTTCTGATCGGAAATCGAAGCTCTGGTCCGTGATTCGCGTCTCCAGCGGAAACTTTCTGGAGATGTACGACTTCATGGTGTTTGGGTATTACGCCTCGGCGATCGGCAGGGCGTTCTTCCCAAGCGGGAATGCCTACCTATCGTTAATGTTGTCGCTGATGACGTTTGGAGCGGGCTTTCTGATGCGGCCCCTCGGTGCGATTCTGCTGGGGGCCTACACTGATCGCCACGGACGTCGCGCGGGACTGCTGCTGACGCTAGGCCTGATGTCGGTCGGGATCTTTTCCATAGCGTGCATGCCCGGGTACGCGACGATGGGCCTGCTGGCCCCGCTGCTTGTGCTGGTCGGCCGCCTGCTTCAAGGCTTTTCCGCAGGTATGGAACTCGGTGGTGTCTCCGTCTACTTGTCGGAGATTGCTACTCCAGGCCGCAAAGGCTTCTATGTCAGTTGGCAGTCGGGGAGCCAGCAAGTGGCGGTCATGTTCGCCGCACTGATTGGAGTGGTGCTGAGCTCCGTGCTTCCGCCGGACAAGATGACGCTGTGGGGATGGCGTGTCCCCCTGCTCCTCGGTTGCGTAATCGTTCCGTTTCTCTTCAGGCTCAGGCGGTCCCTCCAGGAAACGGATGAGTTCATCGCCCGCAAGCACAGGCCAAGCACGTCGGAAATTCTCCGCTCGCTCACTGCCAATTGGGGAGTCGTGGTCATCGGAACCCTGATGGTAACCATGACCACGGTTTCCTTCTACATGATCACCGCATACACACCTACTTTCGGGAACTCCGTTCTTCACCTTGCGAGCATTGACAGTCTGATCGTCACCTTGTGCGTGGGAGCATCCAATCTTTTCTGGCTCCCGATAATGGGCGCCTTATCCGACCGGATCGGACGCCGGCCGCTGCTCTTTACGTTCACAACCTTGATGCTACTTACCGCCTATCCGGCAATGTTATGGCTGGTTAAGGATTCATCCTTCGCGAAATTGCTGGGGGTCGAACTCTGGCTGTCTTTCATTTACGGGAGCTACAACGGCGCCATGGTTGTCTATCTCACAGAGATCATGCCGGTCGATGTGCGAACCACTGGATTCGCGCTTGCGTATAGCCTTGCCACGGCCGTCTTCGGTGGATTTACTCCTGCGATTAGCACTTATCTGATTCACTTCACGGGGAACCGCGCTGTTCCCGGGTTGTGGCTGTCCTTTGCGGCCGCGTGCGGCCTCATAGCAGCGCTGCTCGCCAAACCTCAGAATGCCGCCATGGAAACCTGTGAGAACGCAAGATTCGTGTAGCTCAAAGGTTCGGACACTTATCTAGATCTTGATGAAGTAAAACCGCTGCCACGTTTCCGCTCGAACGGCGGCGCATTCGAGAGGGAAGCAAGGTCTCGCTTGAGTTATCGCGTTCACATAGTGGATGTTATACCTCGCGACGGTCTCCAAAACGCGGCGAAACCGGTCTCCGCGAAGGAAAAAATCACGTTGATCGAAAAATTGGTCAACGCGGGAATCAGAGAAATTCAGGCCACGAGTTTCGTCCATCCGCGTTGGGTGCCACAGCTGGCGAATGCGGAGCAAGTGGCGGCCGAGCTCCACCGTTTTCCGCGTATACGGTTTTCCGCACTTATTCCCGAACCTCAAAGGATACGACCGCGCTGTAGCAATTCAGCCGCTCGAGGAACGGTAGCCGGGATACAGAGGTGTAGGGAGACACTGGAGCCTCTACTCGTTGGCTTTGTTCTCGCTCCACCCCAATCCTTAAGACTTCTTCAGCAAATCTTCAGTGGTGTTATCCGATTGGCGGGTGTAAGAAGGACCCTCTCATTGGTTGACATTTCGCCTTTACAACCGCAGGAAAGGGGGACTGCATGATGAGACCACTGACAATCTGCCTAGCTCTGCTTTTGAACTCTGGAGTCGGCACGCTGTCCGAGAGTGCTGGAGCCAACGATTCAGGATCCGCCGCGGCAAAAGTCAAAGAAACGACAGGTCCACTACGGCTCCTGCCAAACTACTCGTGGTGGATGGGGGCGTGGGTGAAGTGAAGTTCCTGAAGGGCGACAACTACGAACCGATTGATTCCGCGAAGCTACTTCTGGATGCCGACTCTTCCGCCTTTGACACCCCAACCGGCTATCTTTATACGGTTAATGGAGGCAAGGACACCGGTAATATGGACTACTCCACGATCGCCATTACTGATACGAAAGCGGACAAGCATTTGGGGGACATTCGCATCAATTCCCCGCAGGTTGAAGCAATAGCGCTGGAAAAGTCGGGCCCAAGAATCTTCGTAAATGGCCGCGCGCACAGTCAGGTTGCTGTCGTGGACCGCGAGAAGCGCGCCTTGGTCGCCACCTGGCCCATCTCCGGAGGACAGAACAATGTTCCCATGGCACTAGACGAGCCCCATCACCGTCTTTTTCTCGTAACCCTCACCAATCCTCAATTCACCGTTCTCGACACGGTGGACGGAAAGCAAATCGCCAGCCTGCCGAGTAGCGGCGGTGCCGATGATATGTTCTTCGACGCGGCTCGCAAGCGGATTTGCGTGTCCACACGCGAAGGCTTCATAATGGTCTATGGACAAAATGATCCTGACAACTACGAATTGATGGCGAAAGTTCCCAGCGCGGCTGGTGGAATGACGTCAATCTTCGTTCCTGAATTGAATCGGTTCTATGTTGCGGTTTCTTGCCAAGATGGTCCCAAACTGGGGCAAAAATCGCGAAAATACAGATTTTTGATTACAGTAACCGCCCCGATGAGACAGCAAGGCGGTGAAATCGGTTCTGCCTGAGCCGCTAGCACCAGCGTATCGTAAAAGCCGTCTGATAATAGACACGGATCGTATGGATTCCGTTCTATAGTCCGCGGGCGGGCGTGGCTGGCAGACACTATGCTGAGAGTAAAGAACTTGTCGAAGTGTTATGGAGATGTTCGCGCGCTTGAACACGTTGGCTTTGAAATTCCTCCAAATTCCATCGCGGGTGTCATCGGACCGAATGGCGCAGGAAAGACCACTCTGTTGCTTGGTTTGGCCGGGCTTTTGCCCATAGATGGTGGCACCATTTACTGGAATGACAGAACCATATCAGGATATTCTCGGTCTCACACGGTGTTCTATGTGGAGGACGCGATCCGACCCCATGCACTCCTCTCTCTTGCTTCCACGCTGGGTTTCTACGGCTCCGTGTTCCAGAGAACCAAGGCGCACTGCGACGATGTCATCGACCGGCTGAGGCTCCGAGATTTTCTGCGCTCCCGAGTGTGTGATCTTTCCAAGGGCACCGCCAAACGTTTTCTGATCGCCATCGGTGTGCTATCGACTCAGCCCGTCCTCATGCTGGATGAACCGTTCGACGGATTGGATCTAAAGCAAACGCTAGAACTCGCGCCGATGTTGCGTGGGATTTCTGCGGAAGGTCGAACTTTATTGGTATCGATCCACCAATTAAGGGACGCAGAAAGAGTGTGCGACCGTTTTGTACTTCTAGACAACGGACGAATCGCGGGCCACGGTACGCTAGCTGAACTCGCGGCGCATGCAGGTCGTCCGCAAGCCGAGCGGCTAGAAGAAATATTTCTCGCACTCACCTAAGGATGCGTTCTTACATCCAACTCGAACTGCGTTCCCTGCTGGCCTCGCGCGGAGTGTGGGTTCTCTTGCTGGCGACTGGTCCCTTAGTTGGTTTCAGCCTGATCCAAGCAATCTCGCTCTATAACGAAGCCAGCCGCACCGCACTCGTCACACCACAAATGGCGGCGGGGCTCAACCCCTTTGACGGCGTTATCATACCTACTTACGGATCAATTTATCTGACACTGACTTTGCTCTTTCCCTTTGTAGCGATCCGGACCATTGCAGAGGATAAGCAGTCGGGCGCACTCCGACTCCTTTTGCAGCTACCCTCGCAGCTCACTACGCTGCTTCCTTCGAAAGTTGCGGGAGTGATCTTCGCCTGGTTGCTCGTCGAACTACCGGGCCTTCTAGCACTGTTGTTGTGGGGATATTTTGGCGGCCACCTCTATGCTCCTGAGATTCTGTGCCTGCTACTGGGGCAGTTTCTCTATGGGATGATCGTGATGGCCATTTGCTTTGTTTCCGCTGCTGCGACTGATACTGCATCTACAGCAGCGCTGCTAGCGCTCGGTTGCACGCTCGGTTCCTGGGTGTTGGACTTCGCCGCGAGCGGGGGAACTTCCTGGCTAACCAAAATTTCCGGGTTTTCCTTAACGGCTTCGCTTAAACCGTTTGAGCAGGGCCTGTTGGTGTGGAAAGTCTTCGCGGGTATTGCGCTTGCCGCTCTGATTCTGTTTGGGCTGACGGGATTATGGTGGCACCCAGGACGATCCATGTCGCTGAAGTTGAGCGGGTCTGCCGTGGTGCTGATTGTGTGCTCTGCGCTTTGGTTGCCGGTGCACCGATTGGAAAGGTCAATCGACTTAACCGAAGATCAAAGACATTCCTTCTCGCCCGCGGTGCGCGCAGCCCTGAAGCAGATTAAGGAGCCCATCAGAATCGAGGTCTATCTCGCAGCCGAAGATCCTCGCTTCATGGATTACGATCGATCGGTCTTGGCAAAGTTGAAGCGGGTTCTTCCCAAAACGGAAATTGTGAATATGGAAGTTAACCAAGCCGCTCTCTTCAAGACAGGAGAAGACCCAAAGTACGGCTTAATTGTCTATCAAATTGGAACGCGGCGTGCCGAGAGCCGGTCCACTTCGCCCGAGGAGGTCTTGTCGCTGCTGGGGAGCCTTGCCGCCGTGCCTCCAGCGGTCGGTGATGACCAAACAGCCTATCCCGGCTACCCTTTGGTCATTCAGTCATCCCATACAGCCGAGTTTGTCTTTTATATTCTCTGGCCCGCAGTGTGTTTCGCAGGATGGTTTCAATTCTCTCGAAGGTGATAAATGCGATTCGCAATAGGCTGTTTGCTGGCACTCACGATGGCTTCGTCTTCACAAAAAGTCATCGATTTCTCGGCGGAGACCGTTGGCGCTGAGCCTAAAAGCATGACGCCGGTGGTTGGCGTCTGGACAGTAGCGCAGGACGGGGACAACAAGGTCCTGATGGTGGACGGCACCCGTTGGAAACATGGGCAGCCGGCCGCAAATATCGCGGACAAAGCGCGCGCTCTGTATGGTGACCGTTACGCAGAATTCCTCGATAACGTGCAATCCTTCGCGTACTTCCCCTACGCCGTCGCAAAAGATATCGACGATTTTCGCGAAGGGGAGATCAGCATGCGCTTCA
>WNGQ01007023.1_pt1 | contig 10848 bp, 11 predicted proteins | sample 5407661 | NCBI WGS metagenome assembly WNGQ01 (sample SAMN13153382, study PRJNA577476) | soil metagenome | isolation source: 60 cm soil or saprolite under Garry oak tree replicate 2 | place: USA:California | collected 2016-06-15
GAACTGATCAGCAGCTCCACATCCTTTTCGCATTTTCCACAGTGGTAACTATAAAGTGGCATGGCCGCGCCTTCCGTTCATTTGGAAACGTTCACCAGAGACGGCATTGCAGGAAGCGGACCAATCCGAGGGCTTCCTTGCCGTACCTCGTCGAGCGCTCACAGGCGGTTTTGCCGGTATGCGGCCGGGCTTCCGCTTTGTGCCGAATATGACGTGAATGTCGGAACATCGACATTCCATTGAGCCGGCCCTTCAAAATCGGTTTTCGAGCCGCGTCCAATCATGTGACTTCACGCCCGGAAACTCATTTCGCCGGGTTGGCCCGGATCGTGCAAATCCCAGCATGTCGGGAAATCCCGACGATATGTGCTGCAAACGGCACCGGGCCGCCATGATTGTTGATATGCGCAATGCCGAACCCGAGCGGCGATCCGAGCTTGGATCGGTGCCGGAAAATGCTGGGCGCTGTCCGTTCCCCGGCACGTCACCGCAAATCGTGCGACCTGCGGCCGGGCAAAGGACCATGGTACTGACCGGCGCATCGCGCGGGATCGGGCACGCCACCGTGAAACTGTTCTCGGAAGCGGGCTGGCGAATCATCACCTGCTCGCGCCAACCTTTCGACGGCGAGCTTTGCCCCTGGGATGCCGGATCAATCGATCACGTCGAGGTCGATCTCGGCGACCATCGTGCCATGCCGCGCGCGCTTGCCGCGATCAAGGACCGGCTCGCCGGCATGCCGCTGCACGCGCTCATTAATAACGCGGGCTTCTCCCCGAAGAACGCAGAAGGGGGCCGTCTCACATCGCTGACCACGCCGGTCGATACGTGGATGAATGTCTTCCACGTCAATTTTCTGGCGCCGATCCTTCTGGCCCGAGGCCTGTTCGACGAGTTGAGGGATGGCTCCGGTACGGTCGTCAACGTCACGTCGATCGTCGGCTCGCGCGTGCACCCTTTTGCCGGAACGGCGTATGCGACGTCGAAAGCCGCGCTTGCCTGCCTCACGCGGGAGATGGCGCACGACTTCGCGCCCCACGGCATCCGGGTGAACGCGATAGCGCCAGGCGAGATCAGGACCGACATCCTGTCACCGGAGACCGAAGCGCGGCTTGCTCCCGCCATCCCCATGGGCCGGATCGGCTCGCCCGACGAGGTCGCCAAGGTGATCTACTTTCTGTGCTCGGACGCGGCGAGCTACGTGACCGGTGAGGAAATCAAGATCAATGGGGGACAACACGTCTGAGGCGTCGGGCCTGGAAAAGCCGGCTGGGTCAGGCTTTCGGAGCGTACCGGTGCTGTTAGTTTAGTCGAGCCGGTTTGATCCAGATCAATGCGGATGCTGAAACAGCCTTAAGGACGGCGCAACTGCCAACAATTACTGGGTTCGGACCCGGGACCATGTCGAATGGAAATTGAGCAATTCGCGCTGTTATGTTCCGCAGGAATGCGGTGAACTTGAGCACGACATTTGAGTGAAGATGGGACAGGATAACAAGAATTCTTCAGAAAAGTCGGTGGGGAAAGTCCGGGACGATGGAGAGATCATCATGGCCCATGCCGATGCGTCTGTTGTCGAAAGCTTGGAAGGGCGGTCCAAGGCGCCGCTGATTCCCCTGAGTGAGATTGCGCTCACTGGAATCTATGAGATTTCCAAAATTCTCAACGCGCCGAACAGGCTCGAGACCACGCTTTCGAACGTTCTCAACGTTCTATCGTCGTTTCTGCAGATGCGGCATGGCGTCATTTCGCTGCTGGCGGACGACGACGTCCCGGATGTCACGGTCGGCGTCGGCTGGAACGAAGGGACCGACGAGCGCTACCGTGCCCGGCTGCCGGAAACGGCGATCAGGCAGATCATCGCGACTGCGGTTCCTTTGGTCGCAGAAGACGTCGCGACCCATCCGCTGTTCACGACCGATGCGACCGCGCTCGGCGCAGATGGGGATGTCCGGGTATCGTTCATCGGGGTGCCGATCCGGATTGGCGCGAAGGTCGTGGGTACGTTGACCATCGATCGCGTATGGGACGGTCGATCGGTGTTTCGGCTCGATAACGACGTGCGCTTCCTCACCATGATCGCCAATCTGATAGGCCAGACCGTTCAGCTCTACCGCGTCGTCTCGCGCGATCGCGATCGGCTGATGGCTGAGAGTTACCGTCTGCAGAAGGAGTTGTCGGAGCTCAAGCCGGCGCGGGAGCGCAAGAAAGTTCACATCAAGGGCATCGTCGGTGACAGCCCCGCGCTGCGCTCGCTGCTCGAGAAGATCACGATCGTCGCCAAATCCAATTCGACCGTGTTGTTGCGCGGAGAATCCGGCACCGGCAAGGAGCTGATCGCCAAGGCGATCCACGAGCTGTCGCCGCGCGCCAAGGGTCCGTTTGTCAAGATCAACTGCGCGGCGTTGCCGGAGTCGGTGCTGGAATCCGAGCTGTTCGGCCACGAGAAGGGAGCATTCACCGGTGCGATCAATGCACGCAGGGGGCGCTTCGAACTCGCCGACAAGGGTACGCTGTTCCTCGACGAGATCGGCGAGATATCTCCGGCATTCCAGGCCAAGCTTCTGCGCGTGCTGCAGGAGCGGGAATTCGAGCGCGTCGGCGGCAACCACACCATCAAGGTCGACGTGCGCGTGGTCACGGCCACCAACAGGAACCTCGAGGAAGCGGTGTCCCGCAAGGAGTTTCGCGCCGACCTCTATTATCGCATCAGTGTCGTGCCGATCTTGATGCCACCGCTGCGCGATCGTCGCAGCGACATTCCGCAACTTGCGACCGAGTTCCTCAAGCGCTTCAACGGCGAGAATGAACGGACCTTGACGTTCGACGCCAGAGCCATGGACGTGCTGATGGGTTGCGGCTTCCCCGGCAACGTGCGCGAACTCGAGAATTGCGTTCAGCGGACGGCGACCTTGGCGCATGGTCCGTCGATCGTGATGGATGACTTTGCCTGCCGCCGGAACGAATGCCTGTCTGCGATGCTGTGGAAGGGTCGATCAGAAGTGGCGCCGCCGCGGCTGCGGCCCGCGATTCCGCTTCCGGTGCTGCCGGCAGCGTCCGCCGGCAGCGCGGCGCACACCAGTACGTCACCAAGCCAGCCCGCGACCGATCAGGCTCCAGAGCCCACGGGCTCCACGCAAGCAAATTGGGGACAGCTGCCTGAGCGCGACCGTTTCATCGCCGCGATGGAGAAATCCGGCTGGGTCCAGGCCAAGGCGGCCCGCATCCTCGGCTTGACGCCGCGCCAGATCGGCTATGCGCTGAAGAAGCATGGCATCGAGGTCAAGCACCTCTAGAGTGTGATCCGGAAAAGTTAAGAACCGGTTTTCCGAAAAGCAGCCCTCGGGCTCGGCCCGAGGGATCATGCTCAAACCAAGAAGCAACCTCTCCGTTTCGATAGGATCGATGCGGGTCTGTGGAGCCTTCGGTTGGCGCCGTGGCTTGACGCGAACCGGTCTCGATTCCGCTCGAAAGCGCTCGAGTAGTCCCGACTGTCGCAGTTGCGACAGCCTGTCGTGGCCGCGACAGGACGGTGATCGGTCAAAACCGCAAATAACGATTACAAATCAACGGTCTGATTTCTGGCATGCCGCTTGAAAGGGAGATGTCGTCCGGCATCGACGCGCGGGAGTCACGAGATGGCCTACAAGATCATTGCCTCACAATGCACGGTATGCGGCGCTTGTGAATTCGAATGTCCCAACGCCGCCATCCGTCTCAAGAACGACATGTACATCATCGATCCCAAGAAGTGCACCGAATGCGTCGGGCATTTCGATACGCCGCAATGCGCAGTGGTTTGCCCGGTCGAAAATACCTGCGTGCCCGCGTAAGGATCGGTCCGATGGCAAACGACGGTAGCAATACTAGGACTCCGCGCGAGCTCATTGCCCGGCTCGGTGAACTGCTCATGGTGCTGGTCGCCGGCAAAGACCTGCGGGTCCGGCAGGTGATCGCGCGAAGGGCGACACATGCGCGATCAAGTCGCGATCTGCAATTGAATACACGGTGGCATACCCGGCACGATCCGGTAGCTGGTCCGTGGGTGGAGTGACGAATGGCAGCCGTACAAGAAACCGTCGAACGGGTTCGGAGCGTCGACGTCGAGCAATACAAATACGGGTTCGTTACCGAGATCGAGTCCGAGAAGGCCCCGAAAGGGCTGTCGGAAGACACCGTCCGCTTCATTTCAGCGAAAAAGAACGAGCCGGCCTGGATGTTGGAATGGCGTCTGGAGGCTTATCGCCGTTGGCTGACCATGACCGAGCCGACCTGGGCGCGGGTCAACTATTCCAAGATCGACTACCAGGACCTCTATTACTATTCGGCCCCGAAGCCGAAGAAGACGGTCTCTTCGCTCGACGAGATCGATCCGGAAATCCTCAAGACCTACGAGAAGCTCGGCATTCCCCTGCGCGAAGTCGAGGTGCTGGAGGGCGTCGTGCGCCCGGAAGGCGAGCGCAAGATCGCGGTCGATGCCGTGTTCGATTCGGTCTCGGTTGCAACCACCTTCCAGAAGGAGCTGAAGGCGGCCGGCGTGATCTTCATGCCGATCTCGGAAGCGATCCGCGAGCACCCTGAGCTGGTGAAGCAATATCTCGGCAGTGTGGTGCCGACCTCGGACAATTATTTCGCTACGCTGAACTCGGCGGTGTTCTCCGATGGCTCGTTCGTCTACGTGCCGCCGGGCGTACGCTGCCCGATGGAGCTGTCGACCTATTTCCGCATCAACGAGCGCAACACCGGCCAGTTCGAGCGCACGCTGATCATCGCCGACAAGGGCGCTTACGTCAGCTATCTCGAAGGCTGCACCGCGCCGCAGCGCGACGAGAACCAGCTGCATGCGGCGGTGGTCGAGCTGGTCACGCTCGACGATGCCGAGATCAAATATTCGACGGTGCAGAACTGGTACCCCGGCAATTCGGAAGGCGTCGGCGGCATCTACAATTTCGTCACCAAGCGGGGCGACTGTCGCGGCAGGAATTCGAAGATATCGTGGACCCAGGTTGAGACCGGATCGGCGATCACCTGGAAATATCCGAGCTGCGTTCTGCGCGGCGACAATTCATGCGGCGAGTTCTACTCGATCGCGATCTCGAACGGCCACCAGCAGGTCGATTCCGGCACCAAGATGATACACCTGGGCAAGAACACAACCAGCCGGATCATCTCCAAGGGCATCGCGGCGGGCGTGTCGCAAAACACCTATCGCGGCCTCGTCACTGCGCATCGCAAAGCCACCGGCGCGCGCAACTTCACGGCCTGCGATTCGCTCCTGATCGGCGACAAATGCGGCGCACACACCGTGCCTTATATCGAAGCCAAGAATTCCTCGGCGCTGTTCGAGCACGAAGCGACCACGTCGAAGATCTCTGAGGACGTACTGTTCTACTGCATCCAGCGCGGCCTCTCGCAGGAAGAGGCCGTCGGCCTCATCGTCAACGGCTTCGTAAAAGATGTGCTGCAGCAACTGCCGATGGAATTTGCAGTTGAGGCGCAGAAGCTGATCTCGATCTCGCTGGAAGGCAGTGTCGGGTGATGGTGTCAGTTCAAACAGACAACGGAGGCAATTCGCGATGACGCCACTGCTCCAAATCCGCGATCTTCAGGCCGAAATCGGCGGACGGAAGATTCTCGACGGCCTCGACCTCACGGTGAACGCCGGCGAGATCCACGCCATCATGGGCCCGAACGGAGCGGGCAAATCGACCCTGTCCTATGTTCTGGCCGGCAAGCCCGGCTACGCCATCACGGGTGGCGAAATCCTGTTCAAGGGCGAGAACCTCCTTGAGATGGGCCCTGACGAGCGGGCCGCCAAGGGCGTGTTCCTGGCGTTCCAGTATCCGCTGGAGATCCCCGGCGTCGCGACCCTCACGTTTCTGCGCACGGCATTTAACGCACAGCGCCGCAAGCGCGGCGAGGAGGAATTGTCGTCGCCCGATCTCATCAAGCGCGTTCGCGAGATCGCAAACAAGCTTGGCATTGACGCCGAAATGCTGCGCCGGCCGCTCAATGTCGGGTTCTCCGGCGGCGAGAAGAAGCGCAACGAGACGCTGCAGATGGCACTGTTGGAGCCGCTGCTCTGCGTGCTCGACGAGACCGATTCCGGTCTCGACATCGATGCCCTGAAGATCGTCGCCAACGGAGTCAACCAGCTGCGGTCGGGCGAACGCGGCATGATCGTCATCACGCATTACCAGCGGCTGTTGGATTACATCGTGCCCGATGTCGTGCATGTGCTCTCCGCCGGCCGCATCGTCAGGACCGGCGGTAAGGAGCTCGCGCTCGAGCTCGAAGCCACCGGATACACACAATATCAGAACGAGGCGGCTTGACGGTCATGAACGCTGGAATCCGCCCCGTCAGGACCCAGGCCGAACTCGGGCTGGTCGATGTTTACACGAGGTCGCGGCAGGGCCTGCCCGGCGGCAGCGATGTCGCAGCGGCGCGCGCCGCGGCGTTCAATCATTTCGCGCTTGCGGGCCTGCCGCACCCGCGTGTTGAGTCTTGGCGATACACCGACCTGCGGCGCTTGATGCGGGATGCCAAGCCGCTGGCTGCCCTGCCCGACGCGGAGGTAAAGGCGCGGGCGCATGATGCGGGCGGTGTGTTTACCGCGCTCGGCTTCCGGCGGCTGGTCATCATCAACGGTTCGTTCGTGCCCGAGTTGTCCGACCTCGCCGGTCTGGAGACCGGCCTCACGGTACGTTCCATGGCCGATGCCCTGGCTTTGGACGAGCCGTTGCTGTCGCAGGGCCTCGGCCCCATGGTTTCCGCCGACGACCCGGCGCTCGCGCTCAACACCGCGCTGGCCGGCGACGGCGTCGTGATCACGATTTCGCCTGGCGTCACTGTCGAAAGACCGATCCACCTCGTGTTTATCAATTCGAACGAAACGGCGGCCGCGATGGTCACCCGATCGCTGGTGGTGGTCGGCGGCGGCGCCCGCGCGACCTTCGTCGAGACCCACGAGGGGCGGGATCATCAGGACTACCAGGTCAATAGCGTGCTGCAGTTGGTGGTCGGTGATGAGGCGGAGGTCGATCACATCAAGATCACGCGCGAGGGGAATGCGGCCATCCACGTCGCGACGCTGCTGGCCAATATCGGCGCGCGGGCCAAGTTCAATGAGGTGGGTTTTACGGCCGGCGGCGCCGTCGTCCGTAACCAACTGTTCGTGCTGCTGACAGGCGAAGGCACCGAAGCCAACCTGCGCGGCCTGAGCCTCTTGGCGGACCGGCAGCACGCGGACAACACGCTCGCGGTCGACCACGCCGTCGCCGGCTGCCAGAGCCGTGAGATCTTCAAGGCAGTGGTCGACGATGAGGCCCGGGCCGTGTTTCAAGGCAAGATCACCGTGCGGCCGCAGGCGCAGCAGACGGATGCGAAGATGATGTCCCGCGCGCTGCTGTTGTCGGACAGCGCGGAGGCCGATTGCAAGCCGGAACTTGAGATTTTTGCCGACGATGTCCAGTGCGGCCACGGCGCCACGACCGGCACCCTCGACGACCAGCTCAAGTTCTACCTGATGGCTCGCGGCATTCCTGAGAAGGAGGCGGAGGCGCTGCTGATCCAGGCCTTCGCCGCAGAAGTGCTCGATGCGATCGTGCACGAGGGCATCCGCGATGCCCTGATGGACGCGACAGTGGCCTGGCTGGAGCAACGAGGATAGTGCGATGCATCCGGCAGTAAGCAACGGCAGCTATGACGTCGGTCGGGTCCGCGAGGACTTCCCGATTCTCGGAATGCAGATCCACGGCAAGCCGCTGGTCTATCTCGATAATGCTGCTTCGGCGCAAAAGCCGAAGGCGGTGCTGGACCGCCTGACGCAGGCCTACACGTCCGAATATTCAAATGTCCACCGTGGGCTGCATTATCTCGCCAATGCAGCCACCGAAGGCTACGAGGGCGCGCGCGAAAAGGTTGCCGGCTTTCTCAATGCCGGGCGTAGCGATGAGATCGTCTTCACCCGGGGCGCGACGGAAGCGATCAATCTCGTCGCCCAGACGTTCGGGCGCGAGCGGATCGGGCCGGGCGACGAAATCGTGCTCTCCATCATGGAGCACCACGCCAATATCGTTCCCTGGCATTTCCTCAGAGAGCGCCAGGGCGCGGTGATCAAGTGGGCGCCGGTGGACGACGAAGGCAATTTCCTGCTCGACGAATTCGAGAAGCTGCTGACCGAGCGCACCAAGATGGTCGCGATCACGCAGATGTCGAATGTGCTCGGCACCGTGGTGCCGGTCAAGGAAGTGGTTCGGATCGCGCATGCGCGGGGAATTCCGGTGCTCGTCGACGGCGCGCAAGCGTCCGTGCACCTGGATGTCGACGTCCGCGATACCGATTGCGATTTTTATGTCATCACCGGCCATAAATTGTATGGACCGACCGGCATTGGCGCGCTCTATGGCAAGCACGAGCACCTCTCGGTCATGTCGCCATTCAATGGCGGCGGCGAGATGATCCGCGAGGTGCACCGGGACTACATCACCTACGGCGACCCGCCGCACCGGTTTGAAGCCGGGACCCCGCCGATCGTGCAGGCGATAGGGCTTGGCGCCGCCATCGACTACATCAATTCCATCGGCAAGAGCCGGATCAGGGCACATGAAGCCTCGCTGCTCGCCTATGCGCAAGCGAAGCTGCGCGAGATCAATTCATTGCGCATCATCGGGACAGCGGCCGACAAGGGCGCCATCGTGTCGTTCGAAATGAAGAGCGCCCACGCGCATGATTTCGCGACCGTCATCGATCGCGCCGGCGTTGCAGTGCGGGCCGGCACGCATTGTGCCATGCCGCTCCTGGAACGCTTCGGCGTCACGGCCACCTGCCGCGCATCGTTTGCTCTCTATAACACCCACGATGAGGTCGATGTTCTGGCGCGAGCGCTGGCCAAGGCCCAGGAGTTCTTCGCATGAGCACCCCAACCCCCAATCCAAAACCTGAAACTATCGGCCGCGTGGTCCATGACGCCCGCCGGCGGCACGTCGGGCGAGGTCCAGGTGTCGTTGGCAAGCGCCACTTCAAACGGGGCGATGCAGTGCGCTCGCTGACGCAGATCGTCAATGACGGAATCTACCCTCACAGGGAAATCGGGGAGACCTTGGTCCATCGAGGCGATGCCGGTATCGTCCGCGAAAGCTGGAGCTTTTTGGGCGAGATATACTACACGGTCGAATTCCTGACCCGCGCGGCCGTCGTTATCATGCTCGGCCGGGAAATGAAGCGAGCCGCGGCGAGGGGTTAGCCTGCCGCCTGAAGCTTGACGGGGGGAATATCCAAAAGCGCCTGCTGCGCATCGGCGCGGATACGCGCGACCATGGAACGAAACCCGTTGGAACGCTGCGGCGTGAGGTGTTCGCGCAAGCCTAGGCGATCAAACAAGGCGATTGGGTCGGCCGCCAGAATCTCGCCGGCCTGCTTGTCGGCGACAGTCGCGAGCAGGATGGCGACGAGCCCGCGGACGATGTGAGCGTCGCTGTCGCCAACAAAATTGAGCACGGGCTGATCGCTGTCGAAACTTACCGTCGTTGCCAGCCAGACCTGGCTGGTACAGCCCTGGACCTTGTTGGCCTCGGTGCGGTGAAGCTCGGGCAGCGGGCTCATGCCGCGGCCGAGCTCGATGACATAGCGGTATCGATCGTCCCATTCGTCCAGCAGTGAGAAGTTGTCGATGATCTCGTCGATCGCGGGAATACCTGCAGATGAATGTTCCATCGGGGTCGCAACCTCTTTTCACTCTCGCCTTGCCTATAGCCGTTCTGCGCTCATTCACCACGCCGCCGATTGCGGTAGCAGCCCAAGCATGGTCGGGGAGATTTCGTGACGATCGAGCAGTGCGTCAACCTTGCCGCGAACGGAATCGAAGCTGATCGGCTTGCCAAGCACATCGTGGGCGCCCCATCTCAGGCTCGCGCGAGCGATCGGGTCGTTGACGGAGTTTGCCACGATCAGGATCTTCGTGCCGGGCAGCCGCATCGCGATTCCGGCCAGAGCCCTTTCGCCGTTGTTCTCCACGAAGCCGATCCCGAGCACGACGATATTCGGCTCCCGGTCCGCGGCTTTGGCGAATGCCTGGTCGAGGTTCGCGAATGAGTGGGTTTCGTTCCGGTCATCCAGAATGAAGTGCAGCGCCGACCGGACGACCTCGTCGCCCTCGACCACAAAAATGATGTCGTCTTGCTCCGGGAGCAAAGGCTTTAAATCGATCGGCATGTTCGTCCTCGCTGACCTGGTTTGGTCTACCCAAGCAAACGCCGTACCGCAGCGCGGAATCGCGATTCCGCCGGTTTTCTCGCAGCCGGCGTCAATACTCGCGTCCGCAGATCGCAAAGTTGTTTTGTTTGAGACAGCCGCATGGCCTGACGTCGGGTGACACGCAGCGATGTCGGGTTTGCAACAAGCCTCGAGCGACGCCGGTCGACTCCGTTATGTATCTAGAATCAATGAAATTTTCGTCGACGACGGACGCTGGCACAGTCGTTGCAATCCCTATTTGCGCAAGGCGATGGTTGCTGGCTGCTAGGCCCCTCGAAGCGGAAAGCAAAGTCCGTAACCGCGTCGCGCAACAGGGATCTATCGAGATCAAGCTGCGCGGCTTGTGTGTATCGGCGAAATGACAATCAGGTTCCGAGGAGAACAAAATGGCTGCACTACGACAAATCGCGTTCTACGGCAAAGGCGGCATCGGCAAGTCGACGACCTCGCAGAATACCCTGGCGGCGCTGGCGCAGATGGGGCACCGGATCCTGATCGTCGGTTGCGATCCGAAGGCCGACTCGACCCGGCTGATCCTGCACGCCAAGGCGCAGGACACCATCCTGAGCCTGGCGGCTGCCGCCGGCAGCG
>WNGQ01007024.1_pt1 | contig 10848 bp, 8 predicted proteins | sample 5407661 | NCBI WGS metagenome assembly WNGQ01 (sample SAMN13153382, study PRJNA577476) | soil metagenome | isolation source: 60 cm soil or saprolite under Garry oak tree replicate 2 | place: USA:California | collected 2016-06-15
GCCGAAGATTGCCGTGGCGTAACCGGCGTCGCGCAGCACCTCGGCTAAGGTGATTTCACTCGCCGGCAGCGAGATGGCGGTACCCGTCACGGCAACCAGCGACAGTCCGGAGCGGATGGAATAGCGTCCTGTCATCAACGCGGCACGTGACGGCGTGCAGCCCGGCTCGACCAGGAACTGCGTCAGCCGCAGACCTTCGGTCGCAAGCTGATCGATGCGTGGTGTCGGAGCCCCGCGCAACTCCCCGCCGCCGTAGACGCCGATGTCGCCGTAGCCGGTGTTGTCGGCGAGAATGAAGAGGATGTTGGGCTGCAGCTGTTGCTGCTGTTGCTGCGCGGGCGCGCGTTCAACCGTCGTGCAAGTGACCGACACCAGCAGAGCAAGCCAGACGTTCCAGCGCCGGTTCATTGTCGATCTCCTGACTGAATGATTGCTCGATCGGAGTGCGTCGTTTGCGGACGCCCCAGCGTGCGGGGCGTCCGCTTTGGTGAAGACGCCGTTTGTCTCACCGTCACTCGCCTTGGTGACTGACCGTCGAGGCTTTCTTCACTTCTTGGTAGACCTGAGTGAGGTTGTAGCTCGCCGGATCCTGCAGCGGCGGGAACGCCTGGTAGGTTTCGAGTTCCTTCAGCCACAACGCCTGACCGATGGGCAGGATATTCCAGTCGTAGATATAGGCGGTCACAGGGCCGGCGAGTGCGCCGCCCATACCAAGCATGGTTCCTTGGTCAAAACCGACGGCCGACTCGAAGGGATCGCGCCTGAGGTTGCCGACCTGGGCCCACTTGTAGGTTTCGACGCCCTTCAGGCCGCAGTTCGCGCAGGAGCCCACCATCGAGAAGTAGATCTTCCAGTTCCTGTACCGCACCGCCGACGGCGTCGGGCCGGTGTAGTAGAAGAACGTGTCGCGCGCTGATTTTTCCGACTTGCCTTCCAGGTAGTCGCGCTGGTCGACGCCATCGAGCGTCGTCTTTACGATGCCTGGATATTGGCCGGCTTCGATCTGCTTCTTCAGCGCATCGCCCTTCGGGCCGCCAGCGATATTGACCAGCGTGGGCAGCCAGTCGAGGGACGCGAAGATGTCGCTCTTGACCGTGCCGGGCCTGATGTGTCCGGGCCAACGAACGACGAGCGGAGCCCGCATGCCGCCTTCCCAGGTGGTCAGCTTCCCACCTTTGAAGGGCGTGGTGCCGCCGTCCGGATAGGTGATGACCTCGGCGCCGTTGTCGGTGGTGAACACGACGATCGTGTTATCGAGCTGGCCCATGTCCTCCAGCTTCTTGAGGACGTAGCCGATGTTGTCATCCATCTGTTTCATGCCGGCTTCGTTGACGCCCCAGTCCTTGCCGCCGGGCTCGCCCACCATGGCCATGTACTTCTCGGGCAGCACGGTCGTGATGTGCATGCGCGCCGGGTTGTACCAGACGAAGAACGGCTTATTGGTGCGGCGGGGGTCATTGCGGTCGAGGAAGTCGATCACTTTGGCGGAGATTTCCTCGTCCACCGTCTTCGAGCGCTCCAACGTCAGCGGGCCCTCGTCTCTGCACATCTGATTCCTTGACGAACCGTCAGATGTGCAAGACAGGACGTTACGCGGAGGCGTCAGACAGAGCGTCGTTCTCGGATCCACCGCGCCAGGAACCTCTGGAACGCCGGGGATCGGCGTGTTCCTGCATGGCGGAACGATGGTCTGCTGGGTCGGGGATTTGTTGATGTCGGGGAAGCTCACCCCCTGCATGGCGTCGAGGTGGTAGAGATAGCCCCAGTATTCCTGGAACCCGTGCGCGGTCGGCAGCGCGTCGGTGTGGTCGCCAAGGTGGTTCTTGCCGAACTCCCCAGTGTTGTAACCGAGATCGAGCAGGAACTTGGCGAGCGCCGGGGTACCTGGTCGCAGGTAGGACGGGCTGCCCGGGAGCTGCGGCGGGATCATGCCGGTGCGCAGCGGATGCATGCCGGTGAAGAAGGCGTTGCGCCCAGCAGTACAGCTCTGCTCGGCGTAGTAAGTCATGAGGATCGCACCCTCCTGCCCGATGCGGTCGATGTTGGGGGTTTCCCCGACCATCAGGCCACGGTGATAGATGCTCGGCTGCATCCAGCCGATGTCGTCGCCCATGATGAAGAGGATGTTGGGTTTCTCGAGTTGCTGCGCGGCCGCCGGCATGCTCGACGCGATCACGGCGGCGAGCAGTGTCGACAAACCGAGCCAGCAGGTTCTGGCCGGCATTCTGCGTTTCATCATTTTGCTCCTGAGTTGGACGCACTTCGGCCGCCGCGATCCCAAGCCCGCGCGTGGCCAACACAGAAACTTTGCGTACCCGTGCTACAGGAGACCATTGACTCTTGGTGTAGCGTGACTGGACTTAGGTTGAATGCCGCCCGGACAAATTGCCTTTTGTGTCGCGGTGATGATTTCCTGGGGCGTCTTGCCGATGGTTTGGCGCATGCCAGGACCATCGTTGTGGAGCTCAAGGACAATCTCCTGCGCATCGTGCGGAGTTACAACGGAACAACATGCGCAAGCGCTTCAGCGTCGACCGAAATTGTCAAAGAGATTCCGGCGCAAGAAACGCAAAACCTGCTCGCGCAGCCACGGCAGCGAGACAGGTCGGTACTGTGCGCGTTCAGCGACCACCCGCGGCGCGGCCCCGAACAAGCCGCGCCGCTTGATTACTTCGGCAATGAGCGGGTTCCACTTGACCAGCGCTTGCTCGGCTTCCATTGCCATGAACCCCGCAACGATTTCCGGCGGCGGCGCAAACACATCCGGCATGACGTTGGAGAGGACGTTGTCAGCAAGAACATTCCACCTCGAGACGCCGCCCATGTGCGGTGAACTCAACCCGAAAAGCACGCGCCGGATCCGGCTCTCGCGGATCGCGTAGCAACAGAAGGCGCAGGGCTCGGCGTTCACGTAGATCTCGCAGTCGTCGAGGCTGACCGAACGCAGCGTCTTCTGCGCCAGCGAGATCGCAACCACTTCGGCATGGCGCGTGACATCACAGTCGTGAGCGACGCGATTGATGGACTCGGCAACGATCGCGCCATCGCGGCACACCACCGCGGCGTAGGGGTATTCGCCGGCCTTGCCGGATTCCTTCGACAACGCGATGCAGTGCGTCATCATAAGCCGGTCAACGGTCTGCTGCTGCGCGCTCCTCATGGCGTGCTCGGCCACACCATCCGACGGTTCAGATTCGGTGACGCGACGCATCGCTGCCCCGCATTATGGTGAGATCGCGCCGTTGCGATGAAACCGTCGAAACAGCGCGAGGGCTAATTCGTGTGGCTGTCTGCATCAGTGAGAAACTCAGCACAGAGACTGGATCAGTTTAAAAAGAACAAAATCCCATCCTCACTAGCGAAATTCGGAGTTTTAGGACAGTAAACCTTCGTACACGTGCATCAGACATTTGATGAGAGTTTCGCGGTCCGATCTGGTTTCAGACCGGATCACAAATGTCGAGTTTGACTGATCGTGATCGCTTTGCTCGAGAGGCGTTGGTGACGACAAGGTCGTATCTGTCATCTCGTATCGAAAGGTTCCGGATTAACCCTAAGGACAATAGTCGGCGCACCGAACCTGCTTCAGGATCGCAAGGTGCACTGACCCAATGACAGCAAGAAGGAGGCGATCATGAAGCGTGCCATTCTCATTCCATTCGCCAGCGCCGTTTTGATACTCGGGGCAATGCCGGTGGCTGCTCAAGTGGCAGGCTCGACGACCCTCGGCGTGTCCGTCGCTGAGCTGCGCGACGTGATGGAGGGTTGGAGCGCCAAGCGGCAGATCATCGGACAACCCGTTTACAGCGACAAGCAGGAACGGATCGGCACCGTCGAGGACGTCATCATCTCGCCCAACAAGACGGTGTCCTACGGCATCGTGGGTGCCGGCGGCTTTCTGGGTTTCGACAAGCGTGACGTCGCCATCCCAGTCAACCAGTTCAAGCTGACCGACGGAAAGCTTGTTTTGCCCGGCGCTACCAAGGAAGTGCTACGGGAGATGCCACCATTCGAGTATGCCCCAAAGAGCGAGGGACGCGCCCCGCGCAACTAAGCGGCTCGATATCGACGCGAATTGAGCGCCCCGACAAACTACAAGCGGTCGGGGCCGCTAAGATGAACCGGTCAGCTGCGCCAGCTGACCGGTTCCATGGAGAGCTTCTTTTGTTCTCGATGATCTCGCGTCGACGGCCTTCCATCAGCACGCTGCTCCGACCGGCGACGATGGCGCCCGTGCGTTCCGCCGTGGGATTCACTCGGACCAGGAAAAGTCCTTCAGCACCTGAATCGGTATGGCAACCACGTTGGGGCTGTTCCACGCCGTCGAGATGCGTATCACATTGGACATGAAACTCATTGTGCGGGTGATGAGTGTCGTGACGACGGCCACGACCCGGCCGTCGCAATCGAGCACGGCCGCTCCCGAGGCACCGTGGTCGAGCACGAGACGGTCATTTCCATCGTACATCTCGAGGAGTGCCGAGCCGGCTAATTTGCCATCGCTCTCATATTGCACGAAGCGTCCGCCCGCAACTCGCAGTTGGCTATTTGGATAGGCCAGACTCACGACACCCTCCTCCGGGATGAGCGGCTCGGCTCTGCGTTGAAGGACGGCGGCATCGGGAATTGCGGTTCTCAATTCGAGCACGGCGATTTTCTCGACGCGGAGTCCCGCGATATGAAGAATGCGAACTGCAACCGACCTATTGATTTCCCCGTCCCGCAGTTCGACGTCTTTCCACTCCTGCGTCGAGAGTTGCATAGCCTCGGCCACATGCGCTGCGGTGACGATCAACCGAGGAGAGAGAAACCAACCGGTGCCGCGAATTCCAACGACGCCAGGCTGAGCTTTGCTCTCTTCCTTGTTGAATTCCCTTGCAATGCTCATCGTGGAGTGGACGAACATCGACGGATCGAGACATGCCGCTTCGATGCGAGAGCCCGCCACGACAAGGATAACGACGGAAAACAACGATCGACGCATGATGCCCCCCGGCTCGCACGTGGTTCGCACGTGGATTGATTTGCAGCGGACGTGAGAAGACCCCGAGACAAAGAAGCTAGCAGCGCGCGGGAGGTCAGAGTGTGACCAAGGCGCAACAGCAGACAGAGAATTTGTCGCCGGCTTTCCGCGGCGGTGCCGCTGAAGAAAAACCTATCGTGGACCACGACGTCGAAAAGTCCGCGCTTACTCTCGGCGCGATGATGCCAGCCACAGCGTCGCCTTGCGGCAATCCGCACAGAGGGCGCCGCTCGCTCAGCCGAGGAAGGTTCCGCACCTAAATACCACTCTTGGTTGTGCATATCTTTTTAATTGAATTTACGAGTTGCGCGCGCCGCCGTTTACTCGCTGCAGATTTCAGGCGTGCGTTGTCGCGTTCACGTTGTGGGGGTAGTGGCTTCGATCAGCAAAATCGAATTGGGGGACTTTCGATGTCAATCAGGCTGCGGACGCAAATCGCGATTCTGTTCACGTTCATACTCACAATTATGACGAAGCCGGCAGTCGCCGACGAAGGCGGCGTCAGCTTCTGGGTGCCGGGATTTTTTGGAAGTCTCGCGGCAACGCCGCAGCAGCCGGGATGGTCGTTCGCGACCATCTTCTATCACACGTCGGTCTCGGCCGGCGCCGACGTCGCTTTCGCGCGGCAGGTCCACCGCGGCAACCTCAATGTGAACTTCACCGGAAATCTGAACATCAGCCTGAGGGCGCCACCCGATGTCCAGTTCTTCGCTCCGACCTACGTGTTCGCAACGCCGGTCCTGGGCGGGCAGGCGGCCTTCTCGCTGTTGGGGGCGTACGGCCGCAGCGAGGCGACCGTTAGCGGAACACTGACAGGCTCACTGGGAGGTCCCGGATTTACGATCGGCGGCAGCCGCACAGACGCAGTGTGGGGCTTCGGCGACCTGGTGCCGCAATTCAATGTGCGTTGGAATAAGGGCGTCGACAATTGGATGGTCTACATCACCGGCGACATTCCGGTTGGGGCGTATGACCCAAACCGCCTGGCCAATCTCGGCATCGGCCATGGGGCGGTCGACGCCGGTGGCGGCTACACCTATTTCAATCCGCAGACCGGGCACGAATTCTCAGCCGTGCTCGGCTTCACCTACAATTTCAAGAATACCGATACCCAGTACCAGAACGGCGTCGACATGCACTTGGATTGGGGCGCCTCACAGTTCGTCACCAAGGAATGGCAGATTGGCCTCGTTGGATACTTCTACAATCAGCTCTCATGCGACAGCGGGGGCGGCGACAGGGTCGGCTGCTTTGAATCGCGGGTCATCGGCGTCGGACCGCAGATCGGTCACATCTTCAAGGTCAGCGACGACTATCAGGGCTATGTGAACCTCAAGGGCTACAAAGAATTCGACGCGGCGCATCGGCCCGAGGGCTGGAACGTGTGGGCAACGCTCGTAATCTCACCGGCAGCGGAACAAAAGCCGCCTGAGTCGAAGCGGCCGCGCATCGTGAAGTAGCCGCCGGGCAGAACAACAAAAGCCCGCGGCGAGCCCGAGTCGGGTTCATATCTGCTTCCGGGCTCGGGCGATCACGGCGATCAAGTCAGCGGGGATTTCAATTGCCCCGCATGCAGTCCAGCTTGCATCTATAAGGCTATGGCTGCGCGTTAATGAGTACACGCCCTTGCTAGTGTCTTGAATTCCAAGGCGGAATTCCCAGCCTATCGGCCATTCGCACCAAGTCGGCCAGCGACCGAGCAGAAAGCTTCTTCATGATATTGTGCCGGTGGACCTTCAAAGTGACTTCACTGATCCCAATTTCGGCGGCAGCTTGCTTGTTCATCAAGCCGGCAACAACCAACCTCATCACCTCACGTTCGCGATTGCTGAGTGCATCGTACTGGGCACGTAGTGCTTGCATGTGCTTTTCGCTCTGACGTCGGGTACGATCGCGTTCAAGTGCTACTCGCACTGCATCCAAAAGATCTTGTTCGCGTATGGGTTTGGTCAGGAATTCAACAGCTCCAGCCTTCATAGCTTTAACCGACATGAGGACATCAGCATGACCAGTGATAAAAATGATCGGAACCTTGATTTGTTGCTTGGCCATTTCGGCTTGGAAGTCCAGGCCGCTCAGACCTCGTAGTCGGACATCCAAAATGAGGCAACTCACCTGGTCGGCAAGCTCGCTTTTCAGCAGGGCTGTCGTTGAGCTGAAAGTTTTGCTCTGCAAACCAACGGACTGAAGAAGGTCCTGCAATCCGTCTCGGACATTCGCATCGTCGTCTACGATGTAAACGATCGGACTGCTTTCGCCTTGATCGCTCATGGCTACTCTCGAGGCTGACGAGAGTAAATAGCCACGAACTGGCAGCATTTGCGAGAGTATCAAGGTTACAAGATCATAATAACCCTAAGACCCCAAAAATAAACCTTAATGCTCCGCCGGTATTGAGAAATGAAAGATCGACCCTTTTTCCAGGCCGGGCGATATCCAAATCCGACCGCCGTGGCTCTCAATTATCGAACGGCAAATGGCTAGGCCCATGCCCATTCCAGTTGTTTTGGTCGTGAACATCGGTTTGAAAATACTGTCGAGATTTGATTGATGAATTCCAATCCCTGTATCTTGGATTGATACATGCACTCCGCCCGACCCATCCAACTCGGATTTTACAAGTAGCTCGCGACGCTCAACCGAATGCATGGACTCGATGGCATTGGTGATCAGATTCAAGATTACCTGCTGTAACTGGATTTCATTGCCGCTCACAGATGGCAACCGCTCGTTCAGTTTCGTATCAAGCTCTATTTCATTTCTCCGCAGATCGATCCAGACCAGCCCCAAAACCGACCAGATCACTTTATTGATGTCGACCGCCGATCTTTCCTGCGTATCCTTTCGCAACATAAACCTGACACTCGTTATGATGTTGCTCGCGCGATGACCAGCGCTCACAATGTGAGTCAAGGCGGCCCGCGCTCTCTCGAGTTCGGGTTTGTCCGCCGCAAGCCAACGCAGAGCCGCGTTGGCCTTCGTCACAATACCCGTCAGAGGTTGATTGACCTCGTGCGCAATCGAGGCTGAGAGTTCGCCCGCGGTCGCCAGGCGATTCATTTGAGCCAGCTCGAACATTGTGTTGTGCGTCGCTATTTCGGCACGATGCCGGCGCCGGTGCTCATACAACAACAAAATGATCAAAAAGAACTGCAAAAGAAACAGAGCGCTGGCCCAAAGAATCTGCGATCGAAATTGCTGCCATGCACTTGCCTGACGAAATCGCACTTCGTTTCCCGGCGGTAGCCTGTTCTCATCAATGTTCCACCGTTGGAGTTGCCGCCAATCGAAGACAAGTTTCGAGGGATCCCCCCGGCTAACTGGAATATCTGATGGGCTTTCTCCTTGAATGATGCGTAGTGCAAGGCGTCCAGCTGTTCGGCCGATTTTCTCAGGGCTTACGAGGAAACCACCCGTAGCGCCGGTCCCAAAGTAGGTTTCGGCATCGACGATGATCGGCCGGTTGGCTACGTCAGCAATGAGCGAAAGAACCTCAGCCGCCACATACGTTCCTTCCGAATCCGCATTGATGCCGATGTAAAGGATTGTGGTGTGATCCGGAAGCTTGCCGACGCGTTCTCTGACTGTGCGGATGGACAACCCTGTCAGGTCAACGAATTCAAGCTGCCGCGAAGCAAGAGGGAGTTCCTTGCTGAATGGATAGTAGTAGGGATGAGTGTCTATGGGGTCGCCTACAATCGCAAATCGCTTGAGATTTGGGTCCAATATTCGCGACGCTTTGATTAAGTTGGCAAGACTCATTTGTATGGTCGCGCCGGTCACGCCAGACAAAAGCTTTGGGTTTGGCGCAGATTGCTCGGGTATCGCAGCAAAGACGAGCGGGACTGCTGGCCATAGGCTCCCGCGTAGCTGCATGGCATACTCCAATGCGAGCGGTCCGATACTAGCAATGACTCCGATCGGCCGGTCGCGATATTTTTCGCTGAAATGCCGTCGCAAGTTATCCTGATATTCGGAACCTCTGAATCGGTGGAGATCAAGGTGCTCCACATAGATCCCTATTGGCGATCCAGCATCGCTGCCCAAGACCGCTCGCATTCCAGCAACGATGGCGGCCGGCCACGCTCGGAATGAAGTCGACTGATCAAAGATCAGGACTGAACGTGGTTGGTTGACAGAAATGTCTGCGTTTGCAGCGGACGCGATCAGGCCAATGATGAGTCCCGCGGCCAAGACAATGTCGCGGACGCGAACAAAACGTGGGGCCGCGTTACAAAAACCAAGAGCATTGAAGTGTAGAGCTGACACGCTGTTACTCGAATTCAGGTTGCCGTGGAGCAGCGTCAATTGTCTGAATTCAGTGAGACAACTGTGCATATAGAGAGATCGATAGCACACTACGCCAGAGTGACAATTGCGGCAAATCAACCGGTGTCAAGTTAGAACGAGGTCGATTGAGGTGAGGTGGTAAGGATCTGACGTGACACAGACACAGCGGTCCCGCCTCGAGTCCGCAGTATGAAACTACCGGCTTCTGTATTTGATCACGAACGTGGCGACGTAAAATCCAGAAATGAAAGGCGGCAATACCAAAATGGGCTCTAGTCCCATGCGACGCGTTATGAATTAGAGTCAGGCGTTATGAATTACGAACACCGCGCAAGCGATGCAAACTCGGTCCCCTGTCGTGACGGTCACGACGCAAATGCCATGTGACCGCTAAACCAAAGTATATTGCACCTGCCTGTATCGAAGGTGGAGGCACAGCGTCTAGCCCGAGCTGGCCAGTGGAAAAGTCAGCATCACCCTTTCGGAATGAGCCTGTTTTGGGGACTTGCCGGTCCAGCGTTTGAATGCGTGGTTGAATGCGCTGGTTTCGCGATAGCCCAGGAGCCAAGCTATTTCGGAAATCGGCAGGTCCCGTTCTCGTAAATAGCGCTTGGCAAGATCAAATCGCAAGTCACCTAGAACTCTGCTAAATGTCATCCCCTCAGCCCCGAGCCGGCGTTCGAGCGTACGCGCGCTCACACCAAGTCGTTGAGAGATTTCCCCTATTCGGGCTTGCCCATGCGGCAGTAACGGAGCGATGGCATTTTCAACACGTAGCCGCCAATCACTCGACTTCACTTGGCGGCTCGCGAGTGTCTCATCGCAATATTTGACCAAAAGGGAATTAAGATATGGATCTGCGCCAACAACAGATAGACGTGCGGAGGCCCCTGGGTATCCGATCTCATCACTGTCGCTGCCGAATACGATATCGCAGCCGAAAAACCTTCTAAACTCAAACGGTACTTCAGTTCGCCGATGCATGAGCTTGATCCAGTTCGGACGTAGATTACGACCGGTCAATTGCCGGCATAGGCGGACAAGCGCGGTGAAAAAAATTCGATCTGGTGACGGTCGATCGCACGCGCAACCCCAACGTACTTGAATGTCATTGAAAGATCGTTGGTTTGTCGATACGTAAGGTTTACTCCTTCATTGTGTATCGTGCAGTAGCGCGCGACCCTTTGTAACGCGTCACCGAGTGTCTCGGACGAGGCTTGGACATAATACAGTAGTCCTAGTTTGCGAAGCTCAAAACTTTGAGCAAGCCGGAACCCGAGAAATTCATCCGACAGCTCGTCCGCTAGCAGGTTGAGAAGGAGAATTTGACTTCTTACGCCGATACGGGCGTTTGGATTGTTGATTTGTTGAACGGTCAATCCCGTTCGTTTCAGAAGGGGAGCGACGTCCAATCGGTCCGAGGCCCGTGCAAATGCCGCCCTTGCGATCCAGCCGACGGCGGTCGGGATTGTATTGAACCGAAGGTCGTTGGACTTGCGCATTTCCGTCGATGCCTGAGTTTTGGCCTAGCCAAT
>WNGQ01007028.1_pt1 | contig 10846 bp, 9 predicted proteins | sample 5407661 | NCBI WGS metagenome assembly WNGQ01 (sample SAMN13153382, study PRJNA577476) | soil metagenome | isolation source: 60 cm soil or saprolite under Garry oak tree replicate 2 | place: USA:California | collected 2016-06-15
CAGGTGAGGGCTTCAAAATTCGGCGAGACCTGTGACCCTCACCCGGCGCGCCAGCCCGCTGGCTGTCGTGCCGACCTCTCCCAGGGGGAGAGGTTTGGCACCTTCCTTGTGGCAAGCGTCCTGAAGTGCCTCTTCCTTACGAACGCTGGACTTGCCTTCGGAGCCATTTGTTTCTCGCGCTATGTTGTCAGTCCGTTTGCGGAATGGGGTCAAATGTGGCCGGACACGAGAGGCGCAGCGCTTATTGTCGTCCTTACCCTAGCTGCGCTGGGGTTTCTGCTCACGACCATAGAGACGCTCGTTCGCAGCGATGCTATTGAGCTTCTCGGAACGGACCTCTTTCGGGTCGCTGGTCTGATAGGAATTCTGTTGTTGTTTGAAACGATGATCAGTGGATCGTGCGCTCTGATGGTCGGTGTGGGTTTCTTGAGTGTCTCGGGGTGGAGGGATGCACTGCTGATGCTCGGAACAGCGACTGTCGGGATGGCTTTTATGACTGTCCTGCACAGTTACCTGCTCGTCGTGAGGTTCTCGGCGGTTGTTATAATGAGGCAGAATGTCGTCGAAGTTTGAAACAATTCTCATCATCGATTTCGGTGGACAATATACACAACTCATCGGCCGCAGGATTCGGGAAGCGAACGTCTACACAGAAATCGTCCCTTTCAGCATTTCTCTTGAGAAGCTGAAGGCGCAACAACCCAAAGGTATTGTGTTGTCCGGCGGCCCGTCTTCGGTTTACGAAACGGGCGCGCCAGTTTGCGATCCGGCCATTCTCAAGCTCGGAATCCCCATTTTGGGAATCTGCTACGGGATGCAATTGATCGGAAAAGAATTCGGCGGACGTGTTGAATCTGCCGCACAGCGCGAATATGGATCGCGCTCTCTGGAATCAGTTCGGCCATCATGCCTCCTCGATGGTATGCGCCGCGTCTGGATGAGTCACGGAGATCGCATCCTCGAGGCTCCCCCGGGCTTTGAAGTGACAGCCCGTACGGACACGACAATTGCGGCTATGGAAGATCCGGTCCGGAAAGTTTTCGGTGTTCAGTTTCATCCCGAAGTTACCCACACCGAAAACGGAGAAGCACTGCTGCGCCGTTTCGTGTTTGATGTATGCCGATGCCGGGGGGATTGGACAGTGGGCTCGTTCATCGAAACGGCCGTCGACCGCATTCGCAACCAGATCGGCAATGGCCGTGCGCTGTGCGCAATCAGCGGCGGGGTGGATTCGACGGTCGCCGCGACTCTGGTTTCACGAGCGATCGGCGATGGTCTCGTCGGCGTTTTCGTTGACACCGGATTGCCGCGAAAGAATGAATACGAGAAAGTCCTTTCGATGCTGAAGGACAATCTCCATCTCAACATTCAAGGTATTGATGCGTCTGAACGCTTTTTGAACATGCTCGCCGGTGTTACCGATCCGGAGAAAAAACGGAAGCTGATCGGGAATGAGTTTATTCGTGTTTTTGAAGAGGAAGCACAGCGGATTGGTTCTGTCGATTTTCTTGTGCAGGGGACGTTGTACCCGGATGTCATCGAATCCGTCTCGGTGAAGGGGCCCTCGCAGACGATTAAATCGCACCATAACGTGGGCGGTTTGCCGGAACGAATGCATCTGAAGCTCATCGAACCGTTACGCGAGCTGTTCAAGGATGAGGTACGGCGTGTCGGGCTTCAACTCGGGCTCCCAGAAGACGTGGTGTGGCGGCAGCCGTTTCCGGGACCCGGTCTTGCTGTGCGAATCATGGGCGAGATTACACGGGAAAGCGTCTATATGCTCCAAGACGCGGATGACATCTTGGTTTCTGAGATCAAAAGGGCAGGCCTATACCGGCAGATCTGGCAATCTTTCGGTGTGCTTCTTCCCGTAAAGAGTGTCGGCGTCATGGGCGACATTCGAACCTACGAACACACGCTCGCCGTTCGCGCTGTCCACAGTGCCGACGGTATGACGGCCGATTGGGTTCGGCTTCCATACGATGTGATGGCGGTGATCTCGAATCGGATCGTCAATGAAGTAAAGGGAATCAACCGCGTCGTCTATGACATCACGTCCAAACCTCCGGCGACGATTGAATGGGAGTAGGGGTTGTTAATCTCGCTGGGATTCCCTTCCTCTGCGAGGAGGGGAATACTTAGAAACTATGTCAACGTTCGTTCATCTCCATCTGCATTCGGGTTTCAGTCTTCTCGATGGAGCCTGCGATCACGACACGCTGGCCAAGACTGCTGCCAAATACAAAATGCCGGCGGTGGCTGTGACCGATCATGGAAATCTTTTTGGCGCAATCGGATTCTACGAAGCCACGACCAAGTACGGTGTCAAGCCGATCATTGGCTGCGAGATGTACATCGCGAAGACGAGCCGGTTCGATCGCGATCCCGCCAGCGGCCGCCCGCATCATCTGATTGTTCTCTGTGAAAACGAGAGAGGGTACCAGAACCTCGTCAAGCTTGTTTCGAAAGGGTACCTTGAAGGTTTCTATTACAAACCACGAATTGATAAGGACCTGCTCAGCCAGCACAGCGAAGGACTCATCGGCCTATCGGCCTGTCTAAACGGCGAAGTGGCTTCAAACGTCCTGGGTGGGCGCGCGGACCAGGCGGAAAGAGCGGCCGGCGAATATCTGGACATTTTCGGCCGAGACCGTTTCTTCCTGGAGATCCACAATCACGGCCTGGAGAAACAACGCAAAATCATCCCCGATATGCTGCAGATCTCGGAACGCACTGGAATTCGTCCGGTCGCAACCAACGACTGTCACTACATGCAGCAGGACGACTGCCGGGCCCATGACATTCTGTTGTGTATCCAAACGGGGAAGACTGTCAACGATCCAAACCGGATGAAGTTTTACACGGATCAGTTCTACTTCAAGACGCGAGAAGAAATGAACCGTGTATTCGGCGAGCTTCCCTTCGTCCTCGATCAAAGCGTCGAGATCGCCGAACGCTGCTGTCTCCAGCTTCAGAAGGTTCAAAATCCCTTTCCGGAATTCACAGTTCCGCCGGGCTATACGATCGACACCTACTTTGCGAAAATCGTCCACGACGGTTTTCAGGACCGGCTGGAGCTTCTGAAACCGCTTGCCGGCCGCGGGCTGCTCAAAAATCCACTTTCCGCCTACGAAGCCCGCCTGGAAGAAGAAATTCGGATCATTCAAGGAATGAAGTACTCGGGATACTTCCTGATTGTTTGGGATCTTATCCGGTACGCTCGGGAAAACGACATTCCAGTAGGCCCCGGCCGTGGTTCGGCCGCAGGCAGTTTGGTTTCCTATTGTATGCGGATAACTGACTTGGATCCGCTGCAGTACGGACTTCTCTTCGAGCGTTTTCTCAATCCCGAGCGCGTGACGTTGCCGGATATCGATATCGATTTTTGCATGAACCGGCGGGCTGCTGTTATCGATTACGTGACAAAAAAGTACGGGCGCGAGAATGTTTCGCAGATCATCACTTTCGGCACTATGGCTGCACGTGGCGTCATTCGAGATACGGGCCGGGGCTTGGAGATGACCTATGCCGAAGTCGACAGAATCGCCAAATTGGTTCCGGCGGAGTTGCACATTACGCTCGAGAAGGCGATGGATCAGAGTGCCGACCTGAAGGCTTTGATTCAAAGTGATGGCCGGGTCAAGGAACTCATCGAAATTGCCAAACGGCTCGAAGGCCTGGCGCGGCACGCTTCCACACATGCCGCCGGTGTGGTGATTTCACCTCAGCCCTTGACAGACTTTGTTCCTCTATACAAGTCGAACAAAGATGAAATCACGACAATGTATCCGATGATGGATGTCGAGAAAATCGGGCTGCTTAAGATGGATTTTCTCGCCCTTACGACGCTAACGATCATCGACGATACGCTGAAAATGCTGAAGCTGTACGAAGGTCTCGACCTGAATATGGACACGGTCCCGCTCGATGACGAAAAAACGTACGAGCTTTTCTCGGCCGGTTTGACCGACGGCGTATTTCAGTTTGAAAGTTCGGGCATGAAAGACATCCTTCGCAAGTTCAAGCCTTCCAGCATCGAACATCTCACTGCTCTCAATGCGCTATATCGCCCCGGTCCTATTGGCGGCGGCATGATCGACGATTTCATCAAGCGCAAACATGGCGTAAAAAAGATCGAGTACGAATTGCCGGAGCTGACGGCAGTCCTCGAGGAGACATACGGCGTTATCGTTTACCAGGAACAGGTGATGCAAATTGCCAATGTCATCTCCGGCTATTCGCTAGGTGAGGCGGATTTGCTGCGCCGTGCGATGGGGAAGAAGAAGGCCGAAGAAATGGCCGCACAACGCGAAAAATTCTTGGGCGGTGCGCGTGCCAAAGGATTCAAAGATGAGAAGAAGATCACCCGAATCTTCGACCTGATGGAGCAATTTGCCGGATACGGCTTCAACAAGTCGCATTCGGCGGCGTATGCCGTTCTGGCCTATCGTACGGCTTATTTGAAGGCGCGCCACCCCCAATACTTTATGGCGGCACTTCTGACGAGTGAACGTGGAAACCAGGACAAGGTTGTTAAGTACATCAACGAATGCCGCGACATGGGAATCGCCATCCAGCCTCCCGACATCGATTCCAGCGATGTGCATTTCACGCCTACGAAAGACGGCATCCGCTTCGGCCTCGCAGCGATTAAGAACGTTGGAGAAACGGCCATTACGTCCATCGTCGCCTCCAAACCTTTCGAATCGCTTTTCGATTTCTGTGAGCGGGTTGATCTTCGCACCGTAAACAAACGCGTTATTGAAAGCCTCGTCAAGGCAGGGGCGTTCGACAGTATCGAGACAGATCGATCTCTGCTCTACGCGAATATCGATCGGGCCATGGACTGGGGGCAGCGCAAGCAGCGCGAGAGGGAAATAGGGCAAGGCGGGTTATTCGGAATGATTACTGTTGTGGGCAACCGCAATAACGGCCTTGATCCAGCCGATCCCTGGCCGGAGGGTTTGAAGCTGAAGCATGAAAAGGAAACGCTGGGCTTCTACATCACGGGACATCCCCTTCGGAAATACACCAATGAAGTCAAGACGTATGGAAATGCGACCACAGGAGTTCTGTCGGAGAAGCCTTCCGGATTCGATGTCTCGATTGGAGGTCTGGTCTCCGCCATCCGCCTCATGCGGACCAAAAAGGGCGATGCGATGTGTGTGATTCTGCTCGAAGATTGGGAAGGAATCGTGGAGGTGCTGGTTTTTCCGGAAATCTACACAAAGGTTCAGCGTCTGCTTGAAGTCGATGCACCTGTATTCGTTCGCGGCAAACTCGACAACGACGAATCGTCGAGCAAAATTCTGGCCACCGATCTCCTTCCGATGGAACGCGTGAAAGAAGTGCTGAGCCGGATCGTAACGATTCGAATCGACGGCTCAATTGCCCCTCCGGACCTTGCCGAGCGGCTTCAGCCGATCATTGACGAAAAAAGAGGCTCGGCCGAAGTAATCTTTGAGCTAGAATTTCCCGGTCGGTTTACCGCGCTGGTCCGGCCGAACCCTTACGTGAAGATCTCCCCGGACCGTGAGTTCGTGGAGTCCGTCGAACGCATCTGCGGACGCAATACCGTGCAACTGTCCTAAAACAGGCCCCGCCATGGATTACGTCTAATCTACGGGGCCGTCCATTGGATTCAACGGAGTCCCAGAGCGGGACTTAGAATATGGATCAGCTCTCAGCGTACCAAAAGGTACAGCTCGCACGTCATCCGCAACGTCCTTACTTTCTGGACTACATACAACACCTGTGCCCGGATTTTGTCGAGATGCACGGGGATCGGAGATTCGCCGACGATCCCGCCATCGTCGCCGGTTTCGGTAGCTTGGGCAACCGGCCCGTGTGCATGCTGGGCCACCAGAAGGGAAAGGACACCAAACAGCGGCAATACCGGAACTTCGGAATGCCTAAACCTGAAGGCTACCGCAAGGCTCTCCGCGTCATGAAAATCGCCGAGAAATTCAACCGGCCCATTTTGACATTCATTGATACGCCGGGAGCGTACCCTGGCATTGACGCTGAAGAGCGCGGGCAGGCGGAAGCTATCGCATATAACTTAAGGGAAATGTCTCAGCTTCGTGTGCCGGTCATCGCAACCATCACGGGTGAGGGAGGCTCGGGAGGCGCTCTCGCAATCGCCGTCGGCGACCGCGTAAACATGCTCGAATACTCGATCTATTCGGTTATCGCTCCCGAAAGCTGCTCGGCTATCCTGTGGCGCGATCAACTACATGCGGTCGAAGCCGCCGAAGCCTTGAAGCTCACTCCTGGAGATCTCCAGCGGTGTCACTTGATTGATGAGATCATTCCCGAACCTGAAGGGGGCGCTCAAAACGATCCAGCCGGAATGGCGAAATGCCTCGGTTCAGTACTCGAACGCCAGCTCCGTGAATTGCAGAACGCCAGTCCGGACGAGCTCGTCGATTGCCGTCATAAGAAATTTCGTGCTATGGGCGCTTTCGGGGAATAATCCGCAGCGGCTTTTTTGAGGCTCCGCCTTGTCGGCTCGCACTTCAGGCGGCGGGTGGAAACCGTGTACTGTCCGGATCAGAAGTGGTGGTGGCCACTGGGTTCTCACCATTATGATTCCGCTCGAGAGTTGCGAGTTAGTGATGTGCTGAGCCGCCTCCGGTCCGCTTGACGTCCTCTGCCATTGCCACTTCGCCTCGCCGGACAGTAACGTAGCTCACAATCACGATGAAAATAACAACGGCAATGAGTATTGAACCGGATATCGCAAGCGCCCGTAAAAGATCAGGCATTCCTTTTGCTTACCTCGTATGAAAATTCAATCTTGCTGAGAGTAGCCTAACGCGCGCCCGCGCGCAATAGGTAGGGGACTAGGGGCTTCTTTGAACCGTAGGGCGATGTATAAAGGCTGTGAATTGCGAAAGAGTCACCCTCTCCCTCTGGGAGAGGGCAGGGTGAGGGTCTCAAGATTCGAATAGACTTCTCTTGAGGCTTCGCCCTATCGGGCTCGCGCTTCGCGCGACCCTCACCCGGCGCGCCAGCCCGCTGGCTGTCGCGCCGCCCTCTCCCAGATGGGAGAGGGCCGCTTTTCAATTTGTTTACACCCTCGATAATGCTTCCGCGCGGGCCAAGTGATCGCATCAACACGAAGAAGCCTCTTTGTGTGGTAAAGTACTTGACTATAGGAGCTCGGACCCCTATCGTCATGAAGATGAAAAACGCCACTGTGGTGTCCATCAATGAGCGTGCGGTTGAGAATCTCAAATACATCCGAGAGACAATGGAGCGTGCGGGCTCCTTCACAGCTGTGCCGGGTTGGGGTGGCATTCTGATGGGAATTAGTGCACTCTTGACCGCGCTCATTTCAAGCCGCCTCCCGTCGAAGGAGCTTTGGTTTTACAGTTGGCTCGGCGAAGCGATCCTCGCACTCGCGATTGGGGGCTGGGCGATGCAGCAGAAGGCCAAGGCGTTCCAATCCACGCTGCTGTATGGGGCAGGACGGAAGTTTGCACTGAGCCTTTGTCCCGCGATGATTGCCGGCGGAATCCTGACCGTTGTTCTTTACAAAAACGCCCTGTTTGGCCTCATGCCGGGCGTGTGGCTGCTGCTTTACGGCGTCGCCGTCGTAACGGGTGGAGCGTTCTCCGTCAAGGTCGTTCCCATCATGGGAGTGTGCTTCATGCTGCTGGGTGCGGTTGCGCTCTTTAGCCCGGTCGCGTGGGGGAACTGGTTCATGGCAGCAGGATTCGGCGGCCTGCAAATCGTTTTCGGCGTTGTGATCGCAAGGAGCCATGGTGGCTAGACACAATAAAGCAGTAAGCCACTCCAAACCGCAAAGCCTGCGCAGCCGCGCGGCTCAAAGCCGCGCGGCGAACCTGGACCGGTTGATTCACGAACCTATCCGTCTCGGAATTGTGAGCGCGCTCGCGGTAAATGATACGATGAGCTTCAACGAGCTTAAGGAACTGTTGAAAACCACCGATGGCAACCTGAGCGTGCACGCACGAAAACTTGAAGAAGCTCAATACGTCGGCTGCGAAAAATACTTCGAAGGACGTCTGCCCAAGACCGAGTACCGGCTTACGAGTGCGGGGCGTAAAGCGCTTGAAACCTATCTCGACCACATGGAAGCTCTCATTCGCGCTACACGCGAATCGTGATCTAGCAATTTCGGAATCAGCTTGCTTTCGACCTCGGACGCGTATACGGAAATCCTGCCACGTGATCGACCTTCAAAGCGAGCGAACGATGGAGTATGTGAATCGAGAAAATGAACCGAGGAGTACCCGATCCCGATGTTGTCTCGAGGATGCACTTCACCCCACGGAGTGGCCCTTTTTCGATGATCATCGTCGCACCCTGTGACGTGTAGGGCCACCTCTGAACCGGACATCCAGCTTCAACAATGCGCCGAAGATCCGTGATGTCCTGTTCAGCGACGGCATTAAGAAAAGCAAGTACTCCCGGAATGGTCATCACCGACCGGCGCATCCGCGCATCGCAATTGCAGAACACAACTCCTGGGAATAGGGGTAGTTCGATCGATCGAATGCCGTGCATCGATTCCCGAGTGAGCCGCTGGAGCGGTAAGAAGTGTTCGATACGTAGCCAGTCCAAATAAAAGGCGACACTCCGTTCGAAGCGCGGTCTGAGCCGCACAGCATACCAGTGAAAACTTGTCATCGGTGATTACTCATCTGAAGTCGCCTCGCCGCGCTACGCTCTTTGCGAAGGCACAACATTACGAGATAAAGAGGTTTACACCCGGCGGCTCTCATAAGGTATAGGCGTTTGCCTGAGATTGACATCCTCCGATGACCTACAAGCGTAAGATTCGAGCCGTGAATAAATTCAAATTGCGGAAGATCGACCCTCTCCCTCTGGGAGAGGGCGCGAAGCGCGAGCCCGATAGGGCGAAGCCTCAATAAAAAGGGTGAGGGTTTCAAGATTTAACGAGACTTGCCACCCTCAGCTTCCCCTTAAGGCTTCGCTCTGCCGGGCTCGCGCTTCGCCCGCTTTGGTCGCCCTGTCCTAGAGGGAGAGGGAATGCACTCCGCTGGGCCGAGCCGTCACCTTTCATTCGGACCGGTGCGGGGAACCCTCACACCGTACTAGAAGGGAATATCGTCGTCGGTAATCGTGCTGGAGGGTGCTGCAGCTGCAGCGACCGAGGCACCGGCCGCAACGTCGGCGGTACGGCGTTGACCCCCTCCCGCGTTTTCGGCCGGACTGCCGAGTAGAACCATATCACGCGCGCGAATCTCGGTGGTTTTCCGCTTGTTACCTTCCTGATCGTCCCATTCGCGTGTTTGCAGGCTGCCTTCGATATACACGAGGCGGCCTTTTGTGAGGTATTGATTACAAATCTCCGCCAGCCGGTCCCAGGCAACGATGTTATGCCATTCGGTACGTTCCTGACGCTCGCCGGATGCCTTATCGTTCCAGACGTCGTCGGTTGCCATGGAGAATCGACAAAAGGGAACGCCGCTGGCGGTGTATTTGAGCTCAGGATCACGCCCGAGCCGGCCAACAAGAATCACTTTGTTAACGGACTTTGCCATAGAAGCTCCTTTACTAAGTCCCGTCATGGATTACGTCTAATCTACGGGCCGTCTCGTGGATTCAACAGAATCCGGAGCGGGACTTAAAATCGGCTGCACCCTAGCGGGCCGGCCGACGCGCCGACTGGAGCTCCCGAAGCTTCGTTTGTGCGGTGTTGGCTTCACTCGTATTCGGAAACTTCTTCACAACTTCATTCAAAGTGGTGATTGCCTGCGGCGTATCGTGTTCAGCGAGGGCGAGGCCTTTCTTCAAAAGGGCAGCTCTAGTTGTATCGCTCTCCGGATACTTCTGCAAGACAAAATCGTATTCTGTTTCGGCGGGTTCGTACTTCTTCAGGCTCGTCAGGGAATCGCCCATTCTGAGATGTGCTCCCGGCGCGCGAGGATCGTTCGGGTTCTTCGACAGGAATTCCTGATACCCGCTGATCGCCAGATCATAGTTTCCAGCAAAGAAATCCACCATCGCCGTTCGCCACAAGTCATCGGGTCCGGCCAGCGGCACTGCAGTTGTTTTGAGGGTCGTCACTTGTTGGGAGAGGGAACTGATCTGGGCGCGCACAGACGATAAGCCTTCCTGAAGCTCGCCGACACTGGTGTTGAGATTGGTCAAAACCGTCCGTACTTCTTTCGCGGTCGCGTCATTCTGAGTTTTGAGACCGCCGACAGCCTGATCGAGAGCCTGATTGACCTTCTGCAATCCCCCGGTGAGGGTGTTCACCTGATCGGCTATTTTCTCCACCAACGTCTTCATGACACCGTTGTTGTCGTCGATGCTGGACTGAAGCTGCTTGATCTGCTGCTGCAACGTGATCAGGTCTGCCTGAAGACGAAGGATGTCCTTGTTTTGAGTATAGGCGGGACCCACCGCGAGAACGAGCAGCAGGCCCCCAAAAAACCAGTTCTTTTGCATGTAAGCGTCCTTTATGGATTTCGAGTAAAGGCGTCGCGGCGATTCCTCATGTAACAAGTTTCGTTTGGATCCCGGCACACCGGCCGCTCCTTGCCATAGCTGACGGTGTTGATCCGGTTCGCGGCGACACCCTGTGAGATCAGGTACTCTTTGGCTGCATTGGCGCGCCTGTCACCCAGACCCAGGTTGTATTCCGCGCTACCGCGCTCGTCACAGTGACCTTCGATGGTGAACCGGACATTTGCATTACCCTTCAACCAGGTGGCGTTTCCCTGGAGTGTGGGAACCTGATCCTGCCGGATATCCGCCTTGTCGAAGTCAAAGTAGATTTCCCTTACGTTTTGCCGGAACAATTCGTCGATACTCACGTCCGGTTTCGGTGGTGGCGGAGGCGGCGGTG
>WNGQ01011918.1_pt1 | contig 10846 bp, 15 predicted proteins | sample 5407661 | NCBI WGS metagenome assembly WNGQ01 (sample SAMN13153382, study PRJNA577476) | soil metagenome | isolation source: 60 cm soil or saprolite under Garry oak tree replicate 2 | place: USA:California | collected 2016-06-15
CCCGGTGGGAGGGAACTATCCCGCGGCGTTTGCGCGCGGGCCGCTGGGAGTCGGTTCGCAGACGAGCACTCCGCGCTCGTCGATGTCGAACGCGCAGGCGGCGTCTAGTACCTCGCGGAGACGGCGTCGTGCCCGGTGGAGTCGGATTTTCGCCGTTGCGACCGAGCAGTCGAGGAGCCGAGCAATCTCGGGATTGCTCAGGCCGCAGACGTCGTGCAGGAAGATGGCGACGCGGTAGTCGTCCGGCAACGTCTCGAGGTAGCTCTGCACGCACGCGGACATCTCCGAGCGTTCGAGCGCGGTCTCGATCAGCGACGAATGACGTTCCCGCGCTGCGGCCAGCTGCGCGTCCTCGCCGGAGCCGTCGCTATCGAGAGGGATCGTTGGGGGGCGCCGCCGACGTAGGTGGTCGAGGCAGACGTTTGTCGCGATGCGGTACAGCCAGGCCAGAGCGGCCTGTGGGTCGCGCAGGTTGTCGATCCGGTCGAGGGCGCGCGCGTAGGTGTCCTGGGTCAGTTCTTCGGCTTCGGCTGGGTCTCGAACGAGCGCCATGATGTGGCGCTGAACCTGCGGCCGGTACGCGAGTAGTCGAGCCTCAAGGCCCGCGCGCGCAGCATGGACGGCATCGACCATGAACCTTTCCTCCTTCGCGGAGAACGCTACTGGCTTGTGGTCGCCAGGCGATGGGCGAGAACTACGGATACGGCGGTGGAGAACTACGGCTTTGCGTGCTCAGGTGTACCGCTTTCGCTTCTCCGCTCGTCCTTTTGATCGACAGCACACGAGCAAGGGAAAGGAGATAGCGATGACAACCGACGAGCAGAAACTGAGCGAGGAGCAGAAGGAGCTGGTGGCGGTCGGGGCCAGTGTCGGCGCAGGCTGCCACCCGTGCGTCAGCTACCACATCAAGGCGGGTGCGAAGGCCGGTCTATCTGGTGATCGCCTGCTCGCTGCGGTGACGAGCGCGGAGCGGGTCGCCGCCGAGGCGGCCGAGCGGATGGCCACCCACGCCCGCGGTCAACTGGGGGCGGAGGCGGCGGAGCCTGCGGTGGCGTCGCCGCTCAGCGACGCGCTTGCGTCGTTCGGTGCCGCGCTCGGCGCCAACGACCTAGCGAACATCGAGCGCCACATGCTGGCGGCAGCGCAGCTGGGCGCATCGCGCCCGCAGCTTCAGGAGGCGATCGAGATGGCGCAGAAGGTGCAGGAGAACGCGACGCGCATCCACGTGCGCGAGGCCGAGAACCTGCTCGAGGGTTCAGCGCTGGCTGCCAGCGCGGCCGGCGAGGAGGGCGAGTGCGACGACAGCTGCCCATGCCACGCGGACGACGACGCCGAGGCCGCGTCCGTAGGCGCGACGTCGGCGATCGGATCGGCGGACGAGGCCAGCAGCTGCCGGGAGGAGATCGCTTCCGGTCAGGCGAGCGATCGCACTGCCGGCTTCGCTGGCCCCATGGCCAAGCTCGTCGGCTCGGCGGGCGCCGGTGACGCGGCTGGTCTGTTCGCCGGGATGGCGGATTGCCGCGCGATGTTCGAGGGCGCGTGCGCCCAGCTGGCCGCGGCTCAAGGCAGCGAGGAAGCGTCGGTCGCGACGCTCATAGCGGCCGGCTCGACCAAGGAGGATTGAGGATGGGAACGGTGGCTCTTATCGGTCTCCCGGTCGCTGACGCTTGGGGCATGCACGGCGATGTCGGCGCCGGTTGGTGGGTCGTGATGATGATCGGGATGGCGCTTTTCTGGGGTGCGCTGATCCTCGGGTCCGTCTGGCTCGTCCGTGACGGCCTCGAACGCCGGCAGCGAAGCGGCCACGAGACGCCGCTGGCGATCCTCGACCGCCGCTTCGCGGAGGGCGCCGTCTCGGTCGACGAGTACCACGAGCGCAGAGATGTCCTCGCGCGCGGGCAGGTTCTGCGCCCGGACGAGGGCGTCGGGTCGCGTGAGAGCGAAAGGAGGACGGAACCATGAAGAAGCTCGTAATCGGAGCAGCCGCCGCAGGCGGTGCGGTCTTAGGCATCCGGCGCCTGGTACGGCACGGACGCAAGCTGTGCGACCACTGCGGCGGCTCGCTTGGCCGCTGCTGCCACTCGGATCAGGCGGCGACGCCGGCCGCATGATGCCCGCCCGCGAGCTGGCCCCGAGCCCTTCCGATCGGCGAGATCTCTAGCAAGAGCGCTGCTTGACTTCGGGGAAACATTAAGCCAGCGTCGACTTCGCGCCAGGGCAGGCGCGGCGTCGCCCCCTTCGAGCCGCGGTTTCCTACGAGACGAAAGGACTGGAGATATGGCATCGGTACGGCTCATCGCCGAAGACGAAGCGACCGGAAGAGTCAAAGCCCTCTACGACGAGATCAAGTCGGAACTCGGCATCGACTTCGTCCCGAACCTCTACAGGGCGATGGCCTCGAACCCGGACTACCTCGAGGCGAATTGGCGCAAGGTCAAGGCGATCATGTTCGCCTCGGGCAAGCTCGATCGCTTGACGAAGGAGATCATTGCGGTCGCCGTCTCGGCGGTGAACGCCTGCGGCTACTGACTCAACGTCCACACTTCCGCGGTGCGGAAGCTGGGACTAGACGACGAAGGAATCCTGGAGCTGATGGCCGTCGTCGATCTGTTCAGCGGCTTCAACAAGCTGATGGACGGGCTTCAGGTGGAGCCCGACGAGAAGCCCTGGTACGGCTGAGGATGAGAACAGAGTCGCCGTGCGCGGCTCACCGATCCTGCCCCGTAATGGACGCGCGCGCGTGCGTGAGCGAGGCCGACGGAGACACTGACGAAGATGCGCGGTCAAGCCGCTGCCTGCGCTGTCGAGAGGGACCTTGCTGCGCAAGTGATGCACGTCGGGGCCTAAAGGTGTCGCTCGACCGCTCTTACTCGGCCACGTGGAGGGCAAGACTGATCCAACGTAATTGCGCCCGTCTGGCCGTGCGCCGCTGGAGACATGAGGTCCTCGGCCCTGAGGTTCAGTAGGAGCCATGTATCACTGGATGGACGGCTGGGGCTGGTTCTGGATGAGTTTCATGACGGTCTTTTGGGTTGTCGTGCTGGGTGCGGTTGTGTACGTCGCCGTGAAGCTGGCGAACCGGCCGCCGACGCACCCGAAGAGCCACTCCTAAGCGCAGGGACGGCACGGTGCTCTCGTGTTACGGCCCCTCGCTGCAAATACGACCTTCAACCCGGAAGAGAGGAACACGGATGATCCGCCGTTTCGTACTTGCCCTCGCCGCAAGCGCCGTGCTCGTCGCCGGCTTCGGGGGCAGCGCGCTCGCCGCTGAGTCGTTCGGGCAGCACGTCGCGAGCTGTGCGCAGGCAACGCTTGGCCAACGCGACAACCCGCCGGCTGTCACCTGCCCCTGCGATGGCACGACCATGACGTTCGCGAACTTCGGAGCCATGGTCGAGCACATGCAAACGCACGGATAGAGGCCACCCGGCCGGAGAGCACGGGGATTGAGCGCGGTCAACCCCCGCGCCTCACCAGAGGCGCAGGCTGTCTGCGCCGTTCGCGCCGTCTGTGTTGTGGCCTCGGCATCGTGGCGCTCGCGCAGATGCCGGGGGCGTTTCGATCTGCTAGCTGCGAGTTGACCTGGGCGTAGGGCGCCAGGATCAGTAGTTACCCCTACCAGGTATGCGGTCTTGGACCGATACCCCCCGAGGGTTCACGAGGGACACTCGTTCCAGAGCAGAGTCAAGAGAAAGGAGGGCGTCATGGACGCCCAGGCTCAAAGCACCAGGGCGAGTCGGATCCCGCTGATCGGGCTCCTGCTCGTTCAGTTGTTCGTCGGCTACGAGTGGTTCATGTCGGGCCTGACCAAAATTGTCCGCGGCGGCTTTCCCGGCGGCCTCGCGAGCGAGCTCAGCGACAAGTCCACCGGTGCCGCGCATTGGTACAAGAGCTTCCTCGACGGCTCGATCATCCCGAACGCGACCGTCTTCGGCTACCTGATCGAGATCGGCGAGCTGCTGGTCGGCGCGGCCCTGATCGTCGCCGCGCTCGTCTGGTTGCTGCGCTGGCAGCAACTGCCGCAAGGCGGCCGTCTCGCCGTGCTGGCGACGATCGTGCTGGCCTCGCTCGGCAGCATTTTCATGGCGGTCAACTTCCATCTCGCAAACGGCGCGCCACATCCGTGGCTGATCCCGAAGTCCGGCTTCGATGAGAGCGTCGACCTCGACAGCCTGCTGCCGATGCTGCAGCTCGTCCTAATCGGCGTCAGCGTCGCCTACTGGCGATCGCTTCGCTCCAGCAAACCGCTGAGCGCGCGCGTCCGCTCCCGCTTCGCCGCGCGCCTGCCAATTCAGAGAGGAGCCTGACGATGGGGACCTACCTCCTACTACTGCTGATTCTGGCCTGCCCGCTGATGATGATCTTGATGATGCGCGGCATGCACGGCCGCCGCGGCGGTAACGCCGACGGCGAAGTGCATGGCCACGGTGGCTGCGGCCACGGTCGTTCGGACAGCGACGCGTCCCCCTCGCTGGACGAGCTGCGCCGCCAACGCCACGAGCTCGACCAGCAGATCGAAGCGCGTGAGGAGGAGAAGACGCCGGTCGGCGGCGGCTGGCGATGAACGACAACGGCTACGGCCTCTGGTTCCTCGTCCTCTTCAACTCGGCGCTGTTCATCGTCTTCGCCGTCAGCTTCTTCCACCCGCAGACGAAGCGGGACTGGCGGGCGCTCGGCGGCTTCTCGGCGTTCGTCGTCGCGCTGTTCACCGAGATGTACGGCTATCCGCTGACGGTCTACCTGCTGACCGGGCCGTTCGCGGGCTTGATCCCCGGCGTCAACCTCTCGCACAACGCCGGCCACCTCTGGACCGACCTGATCGGCTGGAAGGGCGACCCACATCTGTCGCCGTTCCACCTGGCCAGCTACCTGTTCATCGGCGGCGGCTTCTGGCTGATCGCCACCGCCTGGCGCCATCTCTACGCTGCCCAGCGCGCAGGCAAGCTGGTGACGGAAGGGCCGTACGCGCGCGTGCGCCACCCTCAGTACGTCGGCCTGCTCCTGATCATGCTCGGCTTTCTCTTGCAGTGGCCGACGCTGGCGACCCTGGTCATGTTCCCCGTGCTGGTCTACGTCTACCGGCGGCTGGCGATTCGCGAGGAGGGCGAGGTCCGCTCCCAGTTCGGGGCCGCCTACGATCGCTACGCCGCGCGCGTGCCGCGCTTGATCCCGCACCTGCACCAGGCGCCGGCCGAGATCGCGGCGCCGCTGGGAGGGTCGCGATGAGCTCGGCCGCCAACACCATCACGGCGCCCAGGCCGGGCCGCGGTATCGCCGGTCGTGTCTGGGCCGGTGTTCTCGCCGCCTGGGGCGTGATCACCGTCCTGCGCCGCAGGCTCGGCGTGGAGACGGCAGCCGGCCTTCCGATTGATACCCTTACGGGGTATATCCGCAAGGCGAGCCACCGATGAGCGAGATCGCCTACACCGTCCCCGAGATGAGCTGCGGCCACTGCGAACGGGCCGTGAGCGGCCAGCTGCTTGCGATCGCGGGCGTCGAGTCTGTCGACGTCGATCTCGACACGAAGCTGGTCGCCGTCCGCGGCTCCGGCCTCGACGATGCGGCCTTGCGCGCGGCGATCGCCGAGGCCGGCTACGAAGCGGCCGAGGGGACGAGGCGATGACGATGACGTCAGCGGCCGAGAGCAACGCGCGGGCCGAGGTCCGCCTCGACCTTGCCGGCATGACCTGCGCCTCCTGCGCGGCGCGGATCGCGAAGAAACTGAACAAACTCGACGGCGTCGAGGCGACCGTCAACTTCGCCACCGAGCAGGCGACCGTTTACTGCGACGCTGACGTCCCGGTCGAGCAGCTCGTCGCCGCCGTCGAGTCGACCGGCTACGGCGCCCGCCCCGCGAAGGCAGCGCACGAAACGCATGACGCGACAGACGAAACGCACGGTGAGGGCGGGCATCACCACGACGAGCCGCTCGGGGTGCTGACCCGCCGGCTCGTCGTCGCCATCGTCCTGACGATCCCCGTCGCGCTCCTCGCGATGGTGCCGCCGTTGCGCTTTCCGGACTGGGAGTGGCTAGCACTGGCCCTGTCGACGCCGGTCGTCTTCTACTCGGGGATCGGCTTCCACCGCGCCGCCCTGCAGAACGCTCGTCATCTCGCCGCGACGATGGACACGCTGATCTCGCTCGGCACGACTGCCGCCTGGCTTTGGTCGTCGGTCGTGCTCGTCGGCGGCCTCGCGACCGACACCTACTTCGAGGTCGGCGCGGTCGTGACGACATTGATCGTGCTCGGCCGCTACCTCGAGTCGCGCGCCAAGGGCCGCTCCTCGGAGGCGATTCGCAAGCTGTTGCAGCTTGGCGCCAAGGAGGCGCGTCTGCTGCGCGACGGCACCGAGGTGCTCGTCCCGGTTGATCAGCTCCAGGTCGGCGACCGGTTTGTCGTCCGCCCCGGCGAGAAGATCGCCACCGACGGCGTCGTCGTCGACGGCGAGTCGGCGGTCGACCAGTCGATGCTGACCGGCGAGTCGGTGCCGGTCGAGGTCGCGGTCGGCGCCGAGGTCGCCGGCGCGACGGTCAACACCTACGGCCGTCTTGTCGTCGAGGCAAGGAAGGTCGGCGCCGACACGGCGCTGGCGCAGATCGCCCGGTTGGTCGACGCCGCCCAGTCCGGCAAAGCGCCGGTGCAACGGCTCGCCGACCGCGTCTCGGCGATCTTTGTGCCCATCGTGATCGTTCTCTCGCTGCTGACGCTCGCCGGCTGGCTCGCCTTCGGCGCCTCGGCCGCGACCGCCTTCACCGCCGCGGTCGCCGTCCTGATCATCGCCTGCCCCTGCGCCCTTGGCCTGGCGACCCCGACGGCGCTGATGGTCGGCACCGGCCGCGGCGCGCAGATGGGTGTGCTGATCAAGGGGCCGGAGATCCTCGAGCAGACCCGCCGCGTCGACACGATCGTGCTCGACAAGACCGGCACCGTCACCGAAGGCAAGATTGAGCTCGCCGAGGTCGCGCTCTTGAACGGCTCGAACCGCGGCGAAGTCTTGCGCCTAGCCGGCGCCGTCGAGGCGGCGAGCGAGCATCCGATCGCCCAGGCCGTTGCGCGGGCCGCCCGCGCCGAAGTTGGCGGGCTGCCGAGTGTCGACTCGTTTCGCAACGAGCCCGGCGTCGGCGTCTCCGGTGTGGTCGAGCGCCACACGGTCGCCGTCGGTCGGCGCGACGGGCGGATCGAGGTTTCCTGGGACGGTCTCGCGCGCGCGAACCTTTTCGTCCGCGACACGGTCAAGGCGACGAGCGCCGACGCGATCGCCGAGCTCAAGGCGCTCGGCCTGACGCCCGTCCTCCTGACCGGCGATTCCACTGAGACGGCGGAGCGGGTCGCGCGCGAGGTCGGCATCGAACGCGTGCTGGCCGAGGTCTACCCGGACGACAAGGTGCAAGAGATAATGCGTCTACAAGAAGGCGGCAAGGTCGTGGCGATGGTCGGCGACGGCATCAACGACGCCCCGGCGCTCGCGCAGGCCGACCTCGGGCTGGCGATCGGCACCGGCACCGACGTCGCGATCGAGGCGTCGGACCTGACGCTCGTCTCCGGCGACCTGCGCGCGGCCGCCGACGCGATCCGCCTGGCGCGCAAGACACTCAGGACGATCAAGGGCAACCTCTTCTGGGCCTTCGCCTACAACGTCGCCGCCGTCCCGCTGGCGATCGCCGGCCTTCTGAACCCGATCATCGCCGCGGCGGCGATGGCCGCCTCTTCCTTGTTCGTCGTCAGCAACAGCCTTCGCCTCAAGCGCTTCCAAAGCGCCCGCCAAACCTAAGGAGACCGTCATGACCGAGATCGTCGAGAAGCACGTTCACGGCTACACCAAGGACAAGGAGGCGCTCGTCAAGCGCCTGCACCGGATCGAAGGCCAGGTGCGCGGGGTCGAGAAGATGGTCGAGGACGACCGCTACTGCATCGACGTCCTGACCCAGATCGCGGCCGTCAACACCGCGCTCGAGTCGCTGGCATTCAAGATCCTCGACGAGCACGTCCGTCACTGCGTCGCCGGCGCGCTCACCTCCGGTGACGAGGCCGACGCGCAGACGAAGACCGAGGAGCTGCTGGAGGCGGTCCAGCGCTTCGCGCGCACGCGCTGATGGCAACGGCGACGGCGCACCGCCACCGGTCCGTCGTCCTCCACGTCGGTGGCCTGCACTACGCCTCGCAGAAGGCGGTCGTCGAGCGCGTGCTCGAAAACCGCACCGGCGTCGTCGCCGTCGACGCCAATCCGGTCGCGCAGACGGCGACGGTCGAGTATGACCCGGCCGCGACGTCGGTCGAAGCGCTCCGCCAGTGGGTCGAGGAGTGCGGCTTCCACTGCGCCGGCCGTTCGGTGCCCGGTCACGTCTGCGACCCGCTCGCGGACGAGGGCCATGACGCGCCGACCCACGATCACGCCGCCGCCGCACGCGCCGAGCAGGCCCACGGCCACGGCCACGGCGGTCACGCCGGGATGTCGATGGCGGCGATGGTGCGCGAGATGCGCAACCGCTTCCTGGTTGCGCTCGTGTTCGCGATCCTGATCGCGATCTGGTCGCCACTAGGCGACTCGCTGTTCGGCTCGACGCCGCCGACGCCGTTCGGGATCGGCAACGAGCTCTGGCAGTTCTTCCTCTCGCTGCCGGTGATCTTCTACGCGTCGACGATCTTTTTTGTCGGCGCCTGGAAGGCGCTGCGCGCGAAGACGCTCGACATGATGGTGCTGGTCGCGGTCGCGATCGGCACGGCGTTCGTCTACTCGGTCGCTGCCACGTTCTGGATCGAGGGCGATGTCTTCTACGAGGCGGCCGCGTTTCTCGCCACCTTCGTTCTGCTGGGCCACTGGTTCGAGATGCGCGCCCGCGGCGGCGCCAACGACGCCGTTCGCGCTCTCTTGGACCTGGCGCCGCCGAAGGCGGTCGTCATCCGCGAGGGCCGCGAGCTGGAGGTGCCGACGGCCGAGGTCGAGGTCGGCGACCTGCTGTTGATCCGTCCAGGCGGCAAGGTGCCGGTCGACGCCCAGGTCGTCGAGGGCGAGAGCTCGGTCGACGAGTCAATGGTGACTGGCGAGTCGCTGCCAGTCTCGAAGAAGCCCGGCGACAAGCTGGTCGGCGCGACGATCAACAAGCAGGGGACGCTGAGGGCGCGGGCGACGGCCGTCGGCTCCGACACCGCCCTGGCCCAGATCGTGAAGCTCGTCCAGGAGGCGCAGAACTCGAAGGCGCCCGCGCAGCGGTTGGCCGACCGGGCCGCCTTCTGGCTCGTGCTCGTCGCCCTCCTTGGTGGGCTCAGCACGTTTCTGATTTGGTACGTGCTCGTCGGCGTGCCGGTGACCGATGCGCTTCTGTTCGCGATCACGGTCGTCGTTATCACTTGCCCGGACGCGCTCGGTCTTGCGACCCCGACCGCGATCATGGTCGGCACCGGCCTCGGGGCCAAGCGCGGGATCCTCTTCAAGAACGCGGTCGCGCTCGAGCAGGTGGCGACACTGGACACCGTCGTCCTCGACAAGACCGGCACGCTGACGCGCGGCGAGCCCGAGGTCGTCGAGATCAAGACGACCGGTGCGCTCGACGAGCAGACGCTGCTGCGGTTGGCCGCGGCGCTCGAACGCGAGAGCGAGCACCCACTCGCGGAGGCGATCGTCAAGGCCGCCAGCGCGCGCGGGCTCGACGACGGCGACCCGGCCGCTGCGTTCGAGGCCGTCGCTGGCGAAGGGGCACTGGCAACCGTCGAGGGTCGCCGGCTGGCAGTCGGGAACGCGCGCTTGCTGGAGCGCGAACACGTTGCCCTCGACGGCTTCCGGCCCCTAGCGCAGCAGATGGCGGGTGAGGGGCGGACCGTCGTGCACGTCGCAGTCGACGGGCAGATCGCCGGCCTGATCGCCGTCGCCGACGCCCCGCGCGAGAGCGCGCGCGAAGCGATCACCGCGCTCAACACCCTCGGCGTGCGGCCAGTGATGCTCACTGGCGACAATCGCGCGACCGCCGAACGCATCGCCGCGACGCTCGGAATTGACGAGGTGCTGGCCGAGGTGCTGCCGGCCGACAAGGCGGCCAAGGTCGCCGAGCTGCAGCGGCAGGGGCGGAAGGTGGCGATGGTCGGCGACGGCGTCAATGACGCGCCGGCTTTGGCCCAGGCCGACGTCGGAATCGCCATTGGCGCCGGCACCGACGTCGCGATCGAGACCGCCGACGTGGTCCTAATGCGCTCCGACCCGCTTGACGTTGCGACAGCGGTGCAAATCGGCCGCGGCACAGTCCGGAAGATGCGCCAGAACCTCGACTGGGCGATCGGCTACAACTCGCTCGCGCTGCCGATCGCCGCCGGGGTCTTCGAGCCGTTCGGGTTCACGTTGCGGCCCGAGATCGGCGCAATCTCGATGTCCGGCTCGAGCGTCCTCGTCGCCGTCAACGCACTGGCGCTCAAACGGCTCCGGCTGCCGCGACCCGACGGCGACGTCTCCGAGCACCACTAGGTATCAGTTCAGCGACGCGCTGGTTTCCGGGCCCGCAAGCTCGATCGGCGTGACGAACAGCAGGTGGTTCCAGGCCGGCTCGTCGACGAGTACCTCGATGAGCGCCTGTTCGGCCTCTGCTTGCGTGGCGTAGAGCTCGATCGCCTCGTTCAGCTCACGGCTGGCAAGACCCCAAAGGAGCACGCGGCAAAGTGAAGCCGGATGCGGTCGCCGTTACTAGTGGCCCCCGTGGACACGGCTGCGAACGCCGCGTGTCGCCGCTCGCGTCAGCGGTTCTTTAGCTCGGGGCCTCGGGTGGAAAGCTGCGGCGGATGAAGTCGTCGAACTGCGGGACGGTGAACTCGTTCAGTCCGTAGGAGGGGCTGTAGATCAGTCCCTTCTCGATCAGCCG